>Ga0100379_10000293_pt1 | contig 55862 bp, 44 predicted proteins | sample CryGeymeta201503_FD_80418 | JGI IMG/M metagenome (GOLD analysis project Ga0100379, IMG submission 80418) | Groundwater microbial communities from Crystal Geyser aquifers in Utah, USA - Crystal Geyser metaG 2015-03 | ecosystem: Environmental > Aquatic > Deep subsurface > Groundwater | place...
ACGGTCTCGATTTCAGGGTCGACGACCCAGTACTCCTGAACTCCGCGGGCGGCGTAGAGCTTGTATTTGACCGTCAGGTCCGCCTTGCGCGTTGCCTCGGAGAGGACCTCGACGACGAGGTCGGGGGCGCCGGCGATGTTCTTCTCGGTGATGATGGCGGCGCGGGCGGCGGAAACGAAGAGCAGGTCCGGCTGGACGACGTCCTCGTCGGACAAGACGACGTCCATGGGAGAGATGAGAACCGTTCCGGCGCCGCCGTCCTGCACGTGGGCGCGCAGGAGCGAGTAAATATTACCACAGATCAATTGGTGCCGCGTCGAGGGCGAGGGGGTCATGAAATGCTCTCCGGAGATGATCTCGTGCCGCTTCCCGTCGTCGGGGAAGAGGAGGTAGTCCTCGTAGGTCAGCCGAGTCCGCATGCCCGTGGGGGAGGCCATACTCATAGTATAGCACGGGTGTCGGGAGCCTACCAGTACCGAGCCGTCTTTGTTCCGGCCGCCGGCCGGGTGGGGCGCAGACTCCGGGCGCTGTTGCGCGCCGGGCTTGCGGTGGGGTTGCTCTGGCAGCAGGTGATGGGGCCGCGTCCGGCGTCGGCGGCGAGTTTTGATTTCGCTGATCAGGTCAAGATTTCCGGGGGAACGCCGGGCTCGGGGCAGGTGCTGACCTCGGATGCGGTCGGCTTGGCGACCTGGGAGCCTGTCGCGGTGGTCGACGGCTCGGTGACGACGATCAAGATTGCAGCGGACGCGGTGACGAGCGCCAAGATTCTCGACGGCGCGGTCACGACGGGGAAAATCCACGACGAAGCCTTGGCGCCGCTATTTCGTGACTTTGCAACGGGCAAGGTCGGTATAGGCGAGACATTCCCCGCCTCGAAGCTGGAAGTAAACGGCGATATTCAGATCGGCAATGAGTCTGCGGCCTGCGATGCGTCGAAGGAAGGCGCTCTGCGCTATAACGTGACGCTCAAGGTGATGGAATTCTGCAATGCAACGGCGTGGGGGGAGGTGGGTGGAGCCGCGGTTGGAACGGTGGGCTACTTCTTTCTGTCGTCCTGCCCAACCGGCTGGAGCGCGCTCGTCGCCGCCGAGGGCCGGTACTTGGTCGGGCGCCCCACCGCAGGGACCCTGGGCGCGACTGTTGGAACGGCGCTCACTAATCTGGAGAATCGCCCGACGGGGGTACATAGCCACACAGCCACGCAGGCCGGTCATAACCACGCTTACGATGGCATATTAGGCTCCGGTGGAGTGAAGATTGGGGCAGCCAGGGTAACTGACGGAACTAGTTCCACTCCACAAAGTATGACTACCGAGACCCCGGTAATCACTGTCTCTAATTCAGCCGGTGTCGCCGGAACAAACGCTCCTTACATCCAACTGCTTGTATGTCAAAAGAATTAATCACCCGGAACCCCCGGCCCAGAGCCGGACCCGGGATACGAAACGATGAAACAAAACCGGAAATTCACGGTCATCCGATGAGAACCGCTTGCGAAGGATCAACCGTTGTGAGAAGACTCCACGGCCGCGATGCGCTTCTCGTGGTCTCGGAGTTGTTCGCCGTGCGCGTCCAGGGTTTTGGGCAGCGTATATGTCTCACGTTCGAAACCTTCGATCTTGCCCAAGAATGCGTCGATCCGTTCGATCGTTTTTTCGGATTCACCGCGGATCAGGTGGACCAACCGCTGCTCCATCTTGGCCATCGTCTCGTTGGTCTTGAAGATGTCGACCTTCAACTCTCTCCGGACGGAGTCGATCTTGGCGTCGAGGCCGTCGATCTTGGCATCGAGGCGGCCTTCCACGGCCTTCAACTCTCCCCGGACGGAGTCGATCTTGGCATCGAGGCGGCCTTCCACGGCCTTCAACTCTCCCCGGCCGCCGTCGATCTTGCCGTCAAGACGGGCGATGTCGCCCCTGGTCGCGGGCTCGTTCTCTTGCGCGCTCACGCATGTAGTTTATCACGACACACGGAGGATGGAAAGGGCCGGAGGGCCCAAGCACCGGGAAGGAAATGCACCGCCATCAAGAGCAGCGAGGCGAGGGCATGAAGCGAAACGCCGGAAGCTTTGCCGCCCTCCTCCTAGGCGCGGCCTTGCTCTGCGCGGCAGGACCTAAGTCCGGCGGCGACGCCGAAATCCACGACGACTCCCACCAAGGCTCCGCCGGCAGCGTCGCCTTGACCGGCGGCACGGCCGAACTCGACGGCAGCCTCGGAGCCTGGGGCTCCTTGCCGAGCGCCTCCGGGACGACCGAAATGGAACCCGGCTACTTCTCGAAGATCGCGACCGCACCGGTGAACGCGCAAGCCGACGAGGTGTTCAGCAGCTCCGGAACCTTCTCATGGGCCGACCCCGCTCCGGCCAACCCCGCCGGAACGCTGTACCGCCTCGAAGCGTCGACCGCTTCGGACTTCACCGGCACGCTCGTTTCCAACGAGACCGCCGGATTCGCGGCGACGCTCACCGGCTTGAGCGTCGACACGACCTACTACGCCCGCGTCGGGGCGACTTACAGCGGATGGCAGGATTCGCTTCCCGCGCCCATTCTCTCGACGGCCACCGCCGTGGAAGCCCCGGGCTTCGGCGTTTTCGCGGATTTCGGCCCCTATTCCATCACGCTCGACTTCACCGGCGGGGCGAACACCGGCGGGCAGGCCGTCTCCGGCTGGGCGGCCGCGTCGGCCTTGCCTGAGGCGCTGTACTCGCACGGGATGACGGCGGTCAACGGGCGGGTCTACGCGGCGGGAGGCATTTTAAGCGGCGGCGTGGTGTCGAGCGGCGTCTGGTCCGCGGCGATGCTCCCGGACGGGAGTTTAGGGTCTTGGATCGCGGAGGGAACTCTGCCCGCGCCGCGCGAAGCGTTGGTTCTCGTCTCCTGGGGGGGGCGGCTGTATGCGATCGGCGGCTTCGACGGGTCGGCGAAGGCGACGGTCTATTGGGCCCCCTTGGAGGAAAACGGACGCGTCGGCGAGTGGTCGTTGACCGAGTCTTTGCCGGGGGCGCGCTTTAAGCACGGCGCGCTCGCGCACGACGGTTATCTCTATGTGTTTGGCGGCGACAACGGCATTTTCCCCCAGTCGACGGTCTATTCCTCGCCGATCACCGATAACGGGCCGATCGGTTCCTGGACCGCCGGTACCTCCTTGCCCGCCGCGAGAAACGGCCACGCGGTCGCCGTCTCCAGCGGCCGGGTTTACCTGAGCGGCGGCGTCGGAATCGGGCTCGAGACGACGGTATGGCGAGCGGATCTCGCCGGGGGGACGGTGGGCGCCTGGACTGCGGAGACCGCGATGCCGGCGGGGCGCTTTAGGCACGCGTCGGCGGCGTCGCGCGATCGTCTGTATTTACTCGGAGGATTCGACGGCTCCGTCGCGCGTTCGGAGGTCTATGTCGCCACCGTGTCCGCCGACGGCACGCTCGGCGTTTGGAGCGCGATGAGTTCGATGGCAACCGCGCGCTTCATGGGCGGCCTCGCGTTCGACGGCACGCGCTTTTACGCCGCAGGAGGCTTCGACGGGACGCTCGGGATGAGCGTCGGGGAAAGCACCGCGCTCACGGGCGTCCTGTACCTTTCGGAAGCGGCGACCGACTCGGCCTTTTCGGCGATCGCGTCGTCCGCGTCGTGGCAATACGGCACGACCTTCATGTTCTCGACGCTGGCCCCGAACACGACCTACTATTTGCGCGCGCGGGCGCGCGGCTTGACCGGCAGAGAGTCCCCCGCGATGACGATGCCTCCCTTGGCGACGCTTCCCGCGCGGCCTTCTTCGACGACCCCGTCGGTGTCTATGGTGGAGGCCGGTTCCTTTACGGTGGTCTATCTTGACGGAAACAACGCGGCGGGCACCGAGTACAAGGTTGAGATTTCCACCTCGTCGGACTTTTACGGAGCGATCCTGAGCGACGGATTCACGACGGATCTTTCGACCTCGCTGACGGCGTCCACGGCGAACGAAGAGTACTTCATCCGCGTGAAATCGCGCGGCGCGGGAGGACGGGAAAGCCCGTACCGCGTGCTCGGGTCGACGCGCACGCTGGCGGCGGTCCCGGCCGGCGCGGGCTTTTCCGGTGTGCAGCCGACCGGTTTCACGCTTTTTTGGACCGCCAACGCAAACGCGGGGGACACCCTTTACGAGGCGCAGGTGTCCAGCGAGGCGAATTTCGCCTCGATCGCGGCGACGAGTTCGACGCTGGAAACCAGCGCGCTGTTCTCGGGATTGATCAGCGCCAGCACCTTCTACGCCCGGGTGCGCGCCTTCAACGGCGGGGGCATCGCGAGCCCCTTCTCGGCGGCGATTTCGACCGAGACCGGCCTCGACATCTTCGATCCGGAACGCCCTGCGAATCCGACGGCCTATCAAAGCGGGAATGCGAACGCCTTGCGCGCCTATTGGATTGCGCCGGGCGATGACGCGGCGGCGGGCGATTTGCCGGTGGGAAGCGAGTTTTTCATCCAATGGAGCACCGACAATCCCGCGGGCGTTCTGTGGAGCACGAACTCCGCCCAGGTGCAGATCGCGACGGGACCGGTCGTGCGGGGGACGACCGTCTCCTACGAATTGACGGGGTTGCCGGCCACCGAAATCGTTTCGATGCGGGTCTGGGCGCGGGATGAGGCGGGCAACTTCTCAGCCCCCTCGGACACCTTCACCGCGTTCGCGTCCCCGTTCTCCTTCGCGTCCGTCAGCGGGTCGGGAATTTCGGTGGGGACGGAAACGGCGCTGGCCCTGGACGGACAGGACCGGCTCGTCGCGCTGTACTCCAACGCCGCCACGGGAGAGCTGCTGGCCCGGACGCGCTCGGCCGGCGTGTGGAGCGGCTCGGAATCGGTGGATACCGGAGGAACAGGCCGGTTCTCAAGCCTCGCTCTTGATTCCGCCGACGGGGTGCACGCGGCGGGACAGGGCTCGGTGCGCTATAGCTCGCGGAGCGCGGCGGGATCGTGGACGACCGGCGTTCCCGACGCCGCGGGGGAGGGACATGTTTCCCTTTCGGTCGACGGAGGGGGAAGCGCTCAGATCGCCTACAACCAGGGGACCGCGGGTTCTCATCTCCTGCGTCACGGGCGATACGAGGCAGGGACATGGGTTTTGTCGACGGTGGATAATTCCGCCGCGAGGGTCGGGCGCTACCCGAGTCTCGCGCTGGACGGCGCCGGGAAGGCGAGAATTTCGTACTCCGACAGCGTCGCGGGGACCTTGAAATTCGCGGAGTGGAACGCCGGCGCCTGGCTCACGTACAGCGTCGCGGCCGCTGGCGGCGGCGACGTCCGTTCGGCGCTGGCGCTGGACGCCGACGACGGCTCGCATATCGCCTACCGCGACAATGCTTCCGGGGAATTGAGATTCGCCGGCGCACCGACGCCCGGTACCTGGAACATCACCGCTGTGGATACGGGGGATTTGGATCTTCCCGCGCTCGCTCTCGACGGCGACGGGCGGCCCCATGTCGCGTACGTGGACGCGGCGCGCGGGGATTTGAAGTACGCGTCCTACAACGGAGTGCTCTGGAGCACGCAAACCGTGGATTCTCAGGGGACCGTCTCCGGACGCCCGGGCATCGTCGTCACCGGGACCGGCGAGGTGTGGATCTCCTACCGAGCTCCCGACGGGTCGCTTCGTGCGGCTTCGGCCGCGGTCGGCGTATCGGGAGGGGTCGGCGGCAGTCCGAACGGCCGCGGCCGCGCTCCGCGCAATCTCTTCGGAACGGTGGTCTCATCGGTCTCCGTACAGTGGACCTGGTTGGACAACTCGGGCAACGAGTTGGGATACCGGCTCTACGGCTCCGAGAGCTCAACCGGACCCTTCACTTTGATCGCGGGAACCGACACGATCTCGGCGGTGGTCGGCAAAGGCACGCTCGCCTCCTTTGTCGAAACCGGATTGACGGCGGGAACGACCTACTACCGCTATACGGCGGCGGTGAACGCGGGCGGCGTCTCCGTCTCGACGATTGCGGGCTCGACGCCGTTCAACACGACCGACGCGACGCCTCCCTCGATCACGATCAATCAAAGCGGCGACCTGGTTTGGCGGCGCGCCAATACCGCGGTTTACGATGTGGACTTCATCGATTTAGGCGGCTCGCAATTGGATCGCGTCGAGATCAAAGCCTCCACGGTGGCGGGGGGAGGGGGTCCCGATCTGATCTCGTTCACGAACGCGCTGGTGAGCATCGGCTCGGACACGTTTAACACCGATTGGCCCCTTCCGACGGCGGTGTGGGACGCGCTGGAGGACGGCGCCACCAACTACATCACGATTCGCGCGATCGACGGCCTGCTGAACTCCAGCACGACGGTGGACGCCTTCTTCGTCCTGAAGGATACCTCTCCGCCGGTTCTGGCGGACAACCAAAACGGCGACGATGCGATCCGCCCGGCGTCGGGCACGCTCTACGACCTGGACGCGTTCGATTCGGGATCGGGCCTGGTGCGCGTTCAGTACAGCGTAAGCCCCACCCCCGGAAGCGGCGACGCCGCGCAGATCGGCTGGACGGATCTGGCGGTGATGAGCTCCTCGGCGGCGTACACGACCGATTGGGAGGTCGCCTTCGCGTCCTTGATCTCCGGAACGACGAATTTCGTCTCGGTGCGCGCGTGGGACCTCGCCGGATCCACCGCGACCCTCATCGACGCGTTTTACGTGCTCAAGGACGTGGACGGGGCGCTCGTCGCCGTCACGGCCCCGGCGTCGAGTCACTATTCCGCGCTGGCGCTGATCTCGGGAACCGCCGCGGATGCGAGCGGTTTGAGCGGGGTCGAGGTGTCGATTCAGACCGGGGCTCCGACGGGTCTGTATTGGTCGGGAGCGGCCTTCGATTCCGTTGTGCAGGTCTGGCTGAGCGCGACGGGGACCGGCACGTGGACGCTGACTCCCGCAATTGCGTGGCAAAACGGCGGAGCCTATTCCGTCGTCGCACGTTCGTCCGACTCGGTCGGAAACCTCTCGCCGGTCTATTCGACCGCGACCTTCACGTTCGACGCCTCGTCGCCCACCGCGGGCGTGGTTTTCCCGGCCGACGGCGGAACCCTCTCGTCCTTGCCGTGGATTTCGGGAACCGCGAACGACGGTTCCGGAGCGGGGGCCGCTTCGGTCGAGGTCCGGTTGCGCCGCCTCTCGGACGGGAGTTACTGGAATTTCTTCGGCGACGTCTGGAGCGGGACGCCGATCTCCACCTCGGTGGCGGCGGGTGCGTCTTGGGCGTATTCCCCCACCGATTTGCTCTCGGCCAATCTCGTACATCAAGCCAGCTATTACGCGGAGGTCCGGGCGACGGATAAGGCCGTCCCCGCTTTAAGCGGAGATTTCTCGGCGGCGAGTTCCACCTTTACCTTCTCCGACACGACGCCGCCTTCGGCCGTCAGCACCTTGACGGGAGTGGAGCAGGAGACTCCGGGGAACATCGAACTCAGCTGGACGGCGCCCGGCGACGACGCCGACGTCGGCATCATCCGGATCGGCGCCTACCGCATCCAGTATACGACGCAGACGGGGGTTTCCTTTTCCACGCCTTCGGCGCAGGTGCAAATCGCGACGGCTTCGGTCGTGCCGGGCTCCTTGCAGCGCCATACGATCCCGAGTTTGATTCCCGGGGCGACCTATCTCGTCTATCTATGGACCGACGACGGCGAGGGCAACTGGTCCGCGCTGTCGGGCGGGGCGACGATCACCGCCACGCCGACTCCTTTCTCGCAGATCAAGGGCCACGTGATGAAGGTGTCGAGCGAAGGCATTTCCGCCGTGCTGCTGGAGGCGTATGACGAAAGCGGACTGATCGTCTCGTCAACCTTCACGCTGACCGACGGCAGCGGCACCTTCACGCTGGACGGCATTCCGGGCGGGTCTCCGTTGCGGGTGGTGGCTTCGTGGATCTCCGGGGAAATCACGAGTTCGGTTTGGATCGACGGGGTTTTCAGCGGCACCATCGGGGTGGATTTTTTCCTGGAGATCGACTATACCTTGTCGACGCTGACGGGAACCCTCGGTTCGGTGGCGGCGCAAACCGGATCCCCGAGCGGGTTCCTGTCGGCGGCCGGCGCGGACGGCTTTAAGCGAAGCGAGATCGAGTTGTTTCAACGCAATCGCCGCGTCGCCGCGGTGCCCGTCGACCCGACGGGGCGCTGGAGGATCACGAACCTGCTGCCGGGACGCTATGCGGTGCGCGCTTTCAACGGATTCGAATATACGAAGATGCGGGACATAGACCTGTTGGAGGGGGAGGTTCAGGAGGTGGCGTTCGTATTCGACCCCCTCCCGGCGGACGAAGTTTACGCCTTCCCGAATCCGGCGCGGCACGCCACGACGCTGCGCTTTTCTTCGACGCTTCCGGGCTTGGAGGCGCAGATGATGATTTTCGACATTGCGGGGAATTTGGTGAAAGAAATCGCGGGTTCGGAGATGAGTTCCCCGCGGCCGAGCGTTTATCACTTTCCTTGGGACTTAAGGAACAACGACGGAGAGGGAGTCGCGTCCGGGGTGTATCTGTTCATGGTGAAGGTGCGCGGTTCCAACGGTCAGTCGGCGAAGGTCATCAAGAAATTGGCGGTCGTCAAGTGAGGCAATTTATGGCGGGAACCATGCGAATCGGCGTGCTGACGGGGCTGTTGGCGGCCTTAGCGGGTTCGCCCGCGGCGGCGGGCCTGCTCACGGGCACCGGCGTCTCCGTACTCGACAACAGCGGCGCCGCTCGCGCCACCTTCACCAATAATGAACGACTTCGACTCCAGCAGCGCGTCAACAACGCGTCCGCCTCGTCGAATTTCATTCGCTTTGCGTTCACGATCAACGATCCCTCCGGGGCGCAGGTGTTCCGTCATCAGGGCAACGCCGCTCCGGGGCGCGTCGGAAACGCCGCGACCAACGTCTCCGGCGTCCCGATCTCGAAGTTCTACTCGACGCCCGGGGTCTATACCCTCAGCGCGACCGCGGAGCTCGACGGAGTCATCCTCTCGCAATCCGCCCAGTTCACGGTCTCGTCGCCCAACATCCTTCTCGTGTACCCCCCGAACGGATCGCAGGGCTTGACCGATCAGCCGCTGATTTTCCGTTGGAATTCGAGCGGAGCGGCGAACTACCGGCTCGTGATTCGCAGCTACACGCAGGGACTTAAGGAGGTGTTCAATCAGAAAATCGGCGGCCAGAACTTTTTCTCTTATAATGGGTCTCCGCTTTCGGCGGGAGAAAACGAGCAGTACGATTGGAGAATCGAGGGGCTGGATCAAAACGACAATAAAATCGCACAAAGCGATATCCCCTATACCTTCACCCTCGCGAGCAGCGATCCTCTGACCCGCGATCTGGCGGTGACCGGATTGGAGGTGCTCAGCAAGCAGGGGTTCACCCTCCGCTTCAAGGTCTCCGTCGAAAACCAAGGAGGAACGACGGAATCGAACATCGACCTTAAGTTCAGTCTCGGGGGACTCCCCGCGCCCGGCAGTCCGGTGACCCTGCCTCTCATGCAGCCCGCGGCGACGCGCAGCTACGAATTCACCGTGGATTTTCCGTCCGATCAGAACCAAAGCCTGGCGACCGCGTGTCTTTCCTTTTTCGACGACAACGTTCCAAACAACTGCAAGACCATGCAGATCCAGAAGCCTCCGGTCGAAGGCGGAGGGGGCGACGCGATTTTCGATGGAGGCCGCAAGCTTTCCATGGACGAACTGTGGTCGGCGATCGAATCGGTCCTCGCCGAGCGCGGCATGTCCTTTTCGGACTACGGCGTCGTGCCGGGAGATCCGGACATGACGGCCGAGGACCTCGCGGCGCTGCTCGACGCCCTGCGCCGGGGCCTTGTCGAGATCGAAGTCACGGGTCCGCCGACCGATGATGACGGCCCTCCGGACTACATCCCGCCGCCGGTATTCCCCGGAACCCCGGCCCCGGAATTGGATCTCGGCGAAGAGGCGGTCTCTACCGCAGACGCCGCCGCGGAAGACGCCTCGCAGCTCGGACGGGATTGGCGGGGCAACGCCCCCGCGATGACCGCCCAACTGTTGAAGGTCGTGCTGCGGGAGCCGCGGGCGTTCGAGAAATTCTGGTCGAGGGTTTCGCGTGAGAAGCCGCCGGAGATTAATTTCAAGCGCTACATGCTCGTCGGCGTGATGGCGGGGTCTCGCGACCGGGCGAACGGTCTCGATTTGGTGGACGTCCGGGAAACACCGCGCGGGCTTCAGGTTCGCTACCGGTTGATGGTGGACGTCACGGCGAAGGCCGGATCCGAACGGGCGTCGGTGCCGTTTCACATGATGCTGATCCCCCAGTCGGGCATCGCGGTGGAGTTCGAGAAGGCCGCAGCTCAGAGAGGGAACTAAAATCACACGGGAAAACCTTGATTTATCGAGAAGTCGCCGCCACACTATCGGGCCAGGAGGAAGGTATGATTAAGGAAAGATTCGCTCGAGCGGGGTTGACCGCTCTGGTCTTCGCCTTGTTGGGGGGTCCGGCGCTCGCGGAAAACCCGGTCGCCGGGGTCGTCATCGACGTCAAAGGGAAACCCGAGGTGAGCCGTAAGGGGTCGGATAAATGGGAGCGGCTCAAATTGAACCGCTACGTTTACGAAGAGGACACGATCAGGACCGAGAAGGGCGAGCGGGTCGCGATCGCGTTCATCGGCGGAGCCGAGGTTCGGGTGAATGAAAGCTCCGAGTTCGTGGTTAATTCCGGAGGCGGCAACAAGCGAACGAGCATCTATTCCAAGGTCGGGCAGGCCTGGACGCGCATGCTGCACGGCCGGGCCGGTCTCGACGTCCGGTCTCCCGCGGGAGTGGCGGCGGTTCGGGGTACCGAAGCCGATGTGGACATTCATGAACGGATGACCGTTAAGGTCTATGAGGGGCATGTCAACGTCAACAACCAATACGGGAGTCAAGCCCTGACGGCGGGAATGATGACCAACGTGACCGCAGGCGGGGCGCCCGCCGCTCCGCGCAGCATGTCTCCGGGAGACTACACCTCCTGGCAGACCTCGCTTCAGCCGAAGAACATCGAAAACCGGCTGAAAAAACTGCACGAGAAGGCGGGACAGAAGCGGGACATCAAGCTTAAGTTCAAGACGAAGGACGGAAAATCCAAGGAACTAAACATTAAGCTCGAAAAGAAGCAGTAACACGATTCAGGCATCCTATCCGTACGGCGCTAAAGCGCAGACACCATGATCGGCAACCTTCGAGCCGCCGCGCTGCTCCTCCTCCTGGCCCTAGCGGGCCCGGCGTTAACGGCCGGATCCGCTAGGGCGGCGGACTCCGCAAGTCTCCAATTTACCGTGCCGGCTCCCGATCCGGTGCAGGCGGGAGAAACCGTCAACCTGCAGGCCCTCGCCGTGAATACGGGCGCCGATGCTTGGCCCGCCGGCAGCTATTACTGGGTCGCGGAAATCTACGACCTGGAGGAGAACCTGGTCGCGCGGACCGATCAAACCTCGCCTCCGACGAACGTCGCCTCGGGCGACGTCGCGTCGATTTCTCTGCCGTTTCGCGTCCCCGAGACGATGGTCGGCCGACGCCTGTACCGGGTTTTCCTCGTCAAAGACGCCCAGCAGTTGATCGCCTCGGAGTTCAAGCCGTTTCAGGTGTTGGAAAAATCCATTCCGGAGGCGCCGGAGGCGGTCGATTACCGGGTCGAGGGCAATGTCACCGTTTCGTATAAGAACTCGAGCCGCAACTCTTGGGGACAGCACGCCGGGGCGACGACCATCAACGCGGTCGGGAAGGTGAAGGAATCGTCCTATTTGTTCAACGCCTATCTCCTCCATCAGACCGGAAAGGTCGTCGATCCGTTTATTCTTCTGCTGACCTATTACGCCCCTTGGGGAACGATTTACGGCGGGGATATCTCTCCGACCATCAGCGAACTTTCACTCAACGGACAGGGCATGCGCGGCGCAATGCTGGAACAGCGCAAGGGAATATGGGAATGGGCGCTGATCGGCGGTCAGACGATCGATTCCGAAGCCGGGACGGCGACGACGAACGGCCGCTTTGCTCGCTCCCTCTACGGCCTCAAGATCGGCGCGAGTCCGCTCGACAGCGTCAAGGTCCTCGCCAATTACTTCACGAGTTCCGACGAAAGCGGCTCTCTCGGGACCGATCCGAACGGCTCGAATTTTCGGGGACCGTCTCTTGTTCCGCAAAAGAACTCCGGCTACGGGCTTAACCTGCAATGGGAGCCCGCTTCCCGTACGAAGGTTTCCTTGGATTACCAGAGCAATGCGTACCGTCCGGACCCCGCGGTCTCGGCCGTGAAGGATACCGCCTGGAAACTCGAGTACAAAATGGAGCGCAGGCTGTTTAAGACGAAGCTCTACGCCCAGCGCGCGGGGACCGATTTCGTCGCCTTCGGAGCTCCGGGCGTGGTCGGCGACCGGTTTACCTACAGCGGGGCGTTGAGCCTCTATCCCGCGAACTGGTATTCGGCCTCGATGAATCTGAATCAGTACACGGACAACCTGAAGAACAATCCGGCGAAGGTGACCACGACGAACCGATTCGTCTCGTTCGGGAACACCTTGATTCTTCCCGGGCAAACGACGTTCGGCCTAAGCGCGTCGCTGAATTCGGCCAAAGGAAAACCGGCGACGACGCTGGACAACGAAACGCGGACGATCGGAGTCAGTCTCGCGCGCCCGTTCGGCAGAAACAATCTTTCATTGAGCGTTCAAAACAGCGCCTTCAGCGACAAGAACAAACTGGCTCACGATCTCGATACCAACACGATCTCGTTGTCGTCGAACTTCTTTCTGCCGCGGGGATTTAGTTCCTCGTTGGGCTTGAGCCGGTCCGACACGACGGATAAATTCGACGGATCCAAGCGTGAGGCGCTGACGGTCTCCCCGAGTCTGGCAAAGCGGTTGGCGGCGCGCTGGACGGGTCAGTGGTGGGCGACGATGACGAATTCCAAGAATTCCTCGACGACCTTTCCTTCCGACACCAAAAATATTTCTCTCAATTCCGAATACACGTGGGCGCAGAGCAAGGTCGCGAATCTGGCGATGGGTCTGGGCTACAACAGCAATAAGGACGCGGTCAACGCCGCGAACACGTTCAACGAACTCACCCTCTCCGCCCGCTACTCGTATTCGTTCTGATCATTCGACGGGTTCGGAGGAGGACCGCGGCCGGAATATCGAAGATCCTTCGGGCGTGACTTCCACCGCTCCGCCGGATTCCGCTTGGGCGCGAGCGCGCTCCGATTCCGCTTTTCGAAGGGCGTCGATCGCCTCGATCGCCCCCGTGGAGAGCTGCACCTCGACGGGCGGGGGCGCCGCGGCCGGGGCCTCTTTCGCGCGTTCGCCGGCGCGCGATAAAAAATCATGGAGTTCTCGGTCGGTCGGATCGGTTTTGATGGCGCGGGTCCAGGCGTCCTCGGCATCCTTGTATTTTTTCAGGGCGTAAAACGCGGAACCGATCCTCTTGAGAGAGACGACGTCGTTGGGCAGGAGCTGCAGCACCTGGTGAAAGTTGCGGATGGCCTGGTTGTACTTGCCGTCGTAGATGTGATTGAGACCGACGAAGCGCTTGTACTCCAAAATGTTCATTCCTGAAGTGACTTCGTCTTCCTCCAGGGAGGGGCGTTCGGCCAGAATCAGCCGGATGAGCTTCTGAAAACGCTTTTCCTCTAAATCCGTTTCCCTCGCGAGGCGAAGTCCGTTAAAGGCGAGCTGCAGGTCGTCTTCGAGCGCGATGTAGCCTTGGAGCCCGCGCGTGGCCGCCTTCCAGGCCGTCCCTCCGGGGGCTCGGACGACGATCTCCGAGACGCGGTCCAATCGCCTTTCGAGCGTTTGATAGAGGGGGTGATTCGGATCGCGTTCGAGCAGGACCTGAAGGGCGATGAAGGCGTCTTGGAAGCGCCCCGCGGCGGCGAGATCGAAGACCTGCTGCTGCTGCTCCTTGTCCCGCTTGTCGATTTGCTCGCGCGCGAGCCGGATCATTTTCTCGGCGGAAGCTTGTTCGGGATCTTTGCGCACGATCTCGGTCCACTCCAGAATGGCCTGACTGTAGCGGCCGCTGGTGAAGTGCTCCAGAGCCGTCTGGTAGCGCTGCGCGATTTCCTTCGCGAATTTCGACTGCGGCTTCGCGGCGTCTTCCTGCTGGGCGGCGGCCGGGAACGCGACGAGAAGCGCGAGAATCAAACCGGTCACGGGACCTTCCTGATCTCTCGGATCAGCCTCAATTCGATGCGCCGGTTCTTCGCCCGGCCCTCTGCGGTCTCATTGGACGCGAGCGGCCGGTGTTCCCCGTATCCGCGCGCCTGAAAGCGCTTGGGGGGAAGACCTTGATCGGTGAAGAACTCGATGACTGAGAAGGCGCGGGCGGCGGACAGCTCCCAATTGGTCTTGTACCGGCCGCCGAGAATCCGCTGGGAGTCGGTGTGTCCGCCGACGAGAACAGGATTGGGCACCGCACGAAACGCTTTCGCCAGCGGTCCGAGGTAGCGGGCCGCGTGCGGGGACAAAGCGGCGGATCCTTCCGGGAACAAAATCGGACTGGGCAGGGAAAGGTGGATGTAGCGGGCGCTCACGCGGACCCCGAAATCCGTGAGGGCCATCCCGCGAAGCGTTTCTTCGAGCGTGACGGCGAGTTCGCTCTCCCTAAGAGCGGCGTTTTCCGCGGCGGGCGTCTTCCCTTCGAAGGCCTGACGCAATTGCTGAATGCGTCGCTCGCTGTGCGCGCCTCGGCTCAAAGTCATCGCGAACAACGCGAGAAACAGGATCATCATGTTCGACATCAAATCCGCATAGGGGACCATCCAGAGTTGGTCTGAGATGTCGTCCTTTCTCCGCAAAAGCGGCGAGGGGGACTTGTTCACAGGTCCTCCCGCGCGCGCAGGACGACGAGTTCGACCCGGCGATTGCGCGCCCGATGTTCCGGGGTGTTGTTGTCGTCGACCGGATGGAACTCCCCGTAACCGGCCGCGACGAGCCTCTCCGGGGGGACGCCCCCGGCGGCCAACGCTTCGATCACCGCGTGGGCGCGCGACACCGAGAGCTCCCAATTGCTCTGAAAGGGACCCGAGCGGACCGGCAGGGAATCGGTATGCCCTTCCACCACGACGGTGTTGGGCATCTGCGCGAGCAGGCGGGCGAGGGCGGCCATCGGCGCTTGGGAGTCGGGTCCCAAGCGCGCCTCACCCGAAGGAAAGAGAATCTCGTTTTTGAGACGGACGCGGACGGAGTCCTCGGTTTCGAGCAATTCGACCGCGCTCGCGAGCTTTCCTTCCGCGATCAGCGCGCGCAGCGTCTCACCGGGATCAGGAGGGAGCGCTTCTTCGACTTCCGGCGGATGCGAGGAATCGATGACGGCCTCCGCCGCGAAGGCCTTCGCGAAGGCCGCCCTCGCTTCCGGGGGCTGGCGGTTGTAGGCGAACATGATGAGGAAAAAAAGCATCAGGTTCGTCATCATGTCGCAAAGCACGACCAGCCAGAGGGGGTTGTCCTCCATTGTGGCGGACGCGATCCGATGAAGCATCAGGGAGCGACGCGGTAGCCTTTCGCCCCGCCCTGGCGGTTATGGAACGTAAGATAGGCCTCGAGTTTCTTCGACAGCAGCCACGGGGCCTCGCCTTGATGCAAGGAGATGATGCCTTTGGCGATCAGTTCGCGGTTGAGCACCTCCTCGTCCGAATAGAAGGTCAGTTTCGCGGCGATCGGCAGGAAGAAGAAGTTCGCGGCGAAAATACCGTAGAAGGAAGCGGTCATCGCGACCGCCATCGACGCCGCGAGTTCGGAGGGCGTGTCGATGTTGCGCAGCACCTGCACGACGCCGATGAGAGTGCCGAGCAGGCCGAAAATGGGCGAGTAGACGCCGGCCGAGCGAAAGATCCCGCTGACCTGCTGGTGGCGGTGCTGGGTGGCGATGATGTCCCGCATGCAGCGGTCCTCGATCGTCTCCTTATCAAGTCCATCGAGCAGCATCTGCACGCAGTCCTGCATGAACGGATGCGGCAGCGTCGGGATGATGCCCGCGAGCGACTCGACCCCCTGCCGACGCGCGGCTTCCGCGAGTTTTACGAAATGCTGGACCAACAGCATCGCCGGGGGGCGTTTCGGCGGAAAGATCATCATCTTCAACGCGTTCGGGACGTGTTCGAGGGCCGAGAGGGGATAGCTGATCAACACGGATCCGAAGGTCCCTCCGAAAATCAGGATGATGGCTTCGACATTGAGGAGAAACCTGGCGATCTCGCCGTGGATGACGACGAATACGACGACGCCGAGACCCACGAAGGCCCCGACGATCGTCATAAAATCCATGGGTTAGACCTCCTCTCCGGGAGCGCGCGGCGGTAAAGGGGCGTCGGGTTCGGACAGGGGCGACGCTTCGCTCGGAGCCGACAAGGCGGCGGGTTCAGCCGCAGCCCCGACCGCCGCGGGTTCGTCCGCGCGCTTGAGGTCGATGGTTCCGTCCCGGACCAAGGAGCCGAGCGCCGTGAGCACCTTGCGCTGCTCCTCGGCGAGCCGCTCTCCGGTCAGATCGCTGGAGAGGTCGATTTCCTGCGTCAGCCACGCGCCGAGGCCGCTGGTGAGCTTGGGGAGAATGCGCCTGCGGATATCCTCGGAGGCGCGCAGCACCGCCGCGAGGCTGCGGATCGGGACGCGCCGCGAGAGTGTTTTCAACCCGTCGGCGTCGAGCAAAGCGATGTCTTCGAGCGTGACGATCCTCTTTCCCAGGCGTCCGCCGAGCGACGCGTCCTTAGCCCGAACCGCGTCGAGCAGTTCCTGCTGAAGGGAAACGGGCGCTTCATCGAGTATCTCGGCGAGCTTGTCCTCGCCGCCCATGAGATAATCGAGCCGGTCTCGGAGAGAGTCTTCGATCGCGTCCACGTTTTCCGGATCGAGCTGTACGATCGCGCTCATGTTCTGGACGATTTCGCGCCGTACCGCGGCGTCGAGCGTAGAGAGAACTTCCGCCGCCATCGGGGCGGGAAGATAATGCATGACGACCGAGGCGGTTCTCGGCTGCGCGCGGCGGAGCAGGTACTTGAGCATCGGCAAGTGGCGGTCGCGGATGAAGGAGAAGGGAAGCTCTTCCTCGTCCTCACCGGGCTCTTCCCGCGGTTCGCGCGCGACGCGCTTGGGCAATGGGGGCGCGTCCAGCGGCGCGGCGGTCTGGACCGGAGGGGGCGCGGCCGCGGCCGGCGCCTGCTGCGAGGCGAGCGCCATCGTTCTCAGGACGCTCAAAAACGGCGTCAGGAATTTGGAAAGAAGCACGCCGAGACCCATCACCGCTAGGATCAGCCAGGCGAGCGAAAAAAGCGACGCCGGCGTGAGCAGGCGGTCCGTGAAACTCGCCTTCGCCGCGGCCTCGAGTTGTTCGGAGAGCGCCAGTTTTTGAACCGCGACCGTGTCTCCGCGGCCGAAGCGGAGGTCGAGAACTTCCTTGGCCGTCTTCTCCGCGAGCGCGCTTTGGGCGTCGTCGGCGTCTTCGTCGAGGTAGACCGTCGCCCGAATCCGGCGGATCAATTGGCTTCCCTTCGCGCTGATCTCCAGTCCGGGCGTCTCCTTGAGGGGGACTCCCGGAAGAATCTCTTTTACGCCTGCGCCGCTCGAGGATTCAATCTCCACCTGTACGATGACCAGCACATCCGGGGTTCCAAGCACCTTGCGCAGCACCGCCTGGAGTCGGCCCTCCAACGCGCTTTCAAGCGACACCTTCGCTTCCACGAGCGCCGACGCCGGAGAGTCGGTTCCGGCCCCGAGGAGGGGGACGGAAAGCAGGAGCGCGGCACACGCGGTCGGGAGTAGGGGTCGCATCGTCGATTCTCGCGGAATTTCCGCGCTTTTCAGAGCGTAACAGCGACCCTCCGAAATTGCAATGTCCCATTTGTTACAATTCGCCGATGGGATTTTTCGGTTCCACAAAGAAAAAGGTGCTCTTGATCGATGATGATCCGCTTCCGCGGACCATGTTGGGCATGTTTTTTCAGGAAATCGGCTTCGAGGTGCTCGAGGCCGGCAACGGCCGTCAAGGCATCCAGGTCGCTCTCGCGGAAAGTCCGGCGCTGATCCTCTGCGACATCAACATGCCCGAGATGACCGGTTTCGAGACGCTGTCCTATCTGCAGGGAAATCCGAAAACCCAGCCGATCCCGGTCGTGATGGTGACCGCTCATGGGGAATTGGAAGCGGTGGAGCGCTGCCTCGGGGCCGGAGCCCGCGACTACATTCAAAAGCCGTTCGAACTGCTCGCGGTCAAGGCGAAGGTCGAGCGCGTCCTCGGCGCCGCATGAGGCGCGTCCTCCAGGACGTCCGCTCGTTTCTCCGCGATCTGAAGCGGGAGTTCCCGGGTCTGTTTCCGCCGCCGGTGCGCCGCCGCCGCGTCCGGCGTTCCGCGCGCCGCTGCCTCGCTCCGGCAGAGCGCCGCGCGGCGCAGGCCTGGTTTTCCGCGCGGGTCGCCGAATGGGCGGAGTTCATGGAGATCGAGTACGCGCGCGTGTGCGTGCGGGACATGACCTCGCGGTGGGGAAGCTGCTCTTCCAAGGGCCGTTTGAGCTTCAACGTCCGTCTGCTCAACGCCCCCGGAGAGTTGATCGATTACGTGATCGTGCACGAATTGGCTCACCGGGTCGAAATGAATCACTCGAAGCGGTTCTGGGCGGTCGTGGAAAAGGCGCTCCCGGAGTATAAACTGCTCCGAAAGCGCCTTCGCACGACCGGCGGGGAACTGCTCGCGCTCAGGCCGCGGTCTTTTGCTTCTTCTTCGATTCCCCGTATTCCAGCATCAGACGGTCCGCTTCCGCTGCTTCTTCCTCGGTAATCTCGAAAACCTGTTTGTCCCCGGCGAGCGCGCGCAGGCGCTTAAACAGCGCCTCGTCGATGAACGGGGTCACCTTCCCGCTCTGATACTCCTGTTCCTTCTCGTTGTAGAGACCGAGGAAGGTCTTGTCGCGAAACCACGCCTCGCGGTTGTGTTCCTCGAGCATCTTCAAGTGATCCGGCGACGGGTTGCGCTGCACGAACTCGAAGAACATCGCGCTAGGCGCAGACCCGGGGAAGAACCATTCGCCCGAGAAGGTCTGGATCAGGTCCTGGCTCTCATCGATGAGAATCGGGGTGATGAAGTTCACCCCGCGCTCGACCGCATGCCGGTGAAACGCCATCAAATCGGGAGTCCGCAGGGCGATGTGCTGCCAATGCGAAGCCGCGTGGTGCTGGTCAAGCATCTCGCGCACGTGTGAGCGCTGCCCCGCCGGTTCCGAGGGCTGCACGATCGCCATGATCGTGTTGTTGAACGCCTCTGCGCCGACGGTGCCGGAACCGACCTGGACGGCGAAGGTCATCGAGGTCTCGCCCTGCGCGTCGTCGGCCGGGCGGCGCTTTTCGTACAGAATGGTGTCCTTCGTCACTCCGAAAATGCTGCGGAACAGGTAGTAGGCCACCGGGTAGAACTCCTTCTGGAGCAGGAGCGTCATGTGGTCCACTTGGAAATTTTGAAACGGTCGTTTGCCGGCCATGGTCTTCCTCCGAGGTTTTATGCCTTCGGCCGCGGAATCTCGAACGTTTCCGCGACCTTCGTGTACCAGTCGCCCTCCAGTCGCCCGATCGCGCGCAGCGCGTCGTGCCGGATGCGGCCGTCTTTCAAAATCGAGTCGTCGATCCGGCCGCCGACCACGGTGCCGATCACGACGGAGCCCCCGCCGGGCCCGTCGCTGATCTCCACGACGCTGTGCAGGCGGCACTCGAGCGCGATCGGCGATTCCCGGACCCGGGCGGGCTTCACGCGCGCCGAGGGCTCCGGCGTCAGGCCGGCCTTCTCGAACTCGTCGGTTCCTCGGGGGTATTCGAAAGAGGTCGCGACCATCTTCTCCGCCGTCCTCTCGGTTGCCGCGTTCACGACGAATTCCTTCGTTTCGAGGACGTTCGCCAGCGTGTCCTTCGGTTCTCCGCGGCGATTGCGCGCGGGGCAGAAGCAGAGCGTCATCGGGGAGGCCGTGATTCCGGTGAAAAAACTGAAGGGAGCGAGATTGCGCCGTCCTTGCCCGTCGATCGTGGAGACCCAGGCGATCGGCCGGGGCTGGACGGCGCCGATCATCAGCGCGTAGCGTTCGCGCAGGTCCAGCGCGGCGGGATCAAGTTCCATGGGCCATCTTGTACCAGCTCATCGCGTAGCCCTTGTCCCGGTACTTCCAGGCGGTCTCGGTGATTTGCAGGTTTTCGAAGAAGGTGTCGAGCATGACGGCGCGCCGGTCGTTTTTCTTTCCGCGCTGGCTCGTCGAGCGGCGCGCCGAATCCCCGTGCGGGCTGTGGACGACGGAGCAGGGGTGAAAGGTCATCGAACCGGGGCGGATCACGCCTTCCCGGGCGGCGTAGTTCGCATTGGAGAAGAACATCATCTCGTCGGAGTCCACGTTGAAATGCGCGTACGGGGCGGGGACCTCCTTCGGATGCCAGCCTTCGATTTGGGACACGAACGAGCAGATCGCGAAACCGTAGTCGGGGGCCTTGCCGCTTTCGAAGGTTTGGTGCTGCGGCGGGGCCGAGTGGATCTCGCGCTGGATGCCGTGGTGGTTCTTGATGTCGAACGCAAACGGGTACAGCGCTCCCTCCCAACCCACCAAGTCGAACGGGTGGTGGCTCAGCGTCATCCGGGTGACGAGGCCGCCGGCGTGCTGAATCTCCACAGGGTAGCGGCCTTTCTTGTCGATCGGGCCGCGAAACACCGGAGTTTCGATCTCGGTTTCGACGATCGGGGCGGTCATCATCGCCTGCCCCTCCGGATTCAGGTAGCGATCGGGCCAGGAGATCGGCCAGTTCGACTCCATCAGGAGCAGGAACGCGGAATCTCCGTCGAGTTCCACGCGATAGGTGACCCCTTTGGGAACGACCAGATAGTGTCCCGGGCGGAATTTCAGATCGCCGAATTCGGTTGAAAAGGTCCCGCGCCCTTCCTGGACGTAGAAGAGCTCGTGCTTTTCCCCGTTCTTGAAGTACTGGTCCTTCGGCATCGAACGCACGGGCTTGACGACGGAAACCACGGTGCTGGAACCGAGCAGCAAAGACCGGCGTCCCCGGACGGCGTCCTGGCCGGCCGGAATGTCGGCGGTTTGCAGCAAGAACGGCTGCAGCGGCTTGGAGGCGAGGGGTTTGTGGTCCATCACGAAGCCGGCGGATTTCGGAGGCAGCGCCATTTCGGTCGGGTAGGAACGGGCGTGGAGTTTTCGGGACCAGGCGCCGGAAAAGCCGTAGGAGCCGTGTATTTCCTCAAGGGAGAACAGTCCCGGCTTGCCGTAAAATTCGGTATGCGGTGTCGAGGGGACCTTGCCCCGTCTCAAGATCAATGCCATACCCCTATCCTAACAAAAAGACCCTATAGGGACCTGGTCCATACTTATTTTCTTATTAGTGGAACGAGCCGGAAGAGGCTTGGATGGGGGTCGGGACGACGGCGGAGGCAAATTCGGGAGTGGGGATTCGCCGGATATCCGTGACCCCTGATTGATAGAAAAGCAGGACCTTGCGGACGTAGGCGTGCGTCGAGCGGAACCAGCGGTCTTGATAGAGGAATCGAGGTCCGGCATGGTAGGCCGCGATGACCCGCTGTACGACCCAGACAGGGGAGTCTTTGTACGGGAGACCCTTCAACCTGTACCGCTTGAAGACCCGGGAGAATAGGTGGTCGAGAAAGGCCGCACCCGCTTCAATATTGCGCTCGGGATCGTAGAGTTCCTGGGCGGTGATCCCGTAACCCGCGGCGGTAGGGGGCATTAACTGCATTAGACCCCGAGCCCCGGCGGGGGAGCGGGCGGCGCGGGTGAACTCGGATTCGGCGGCGATCACCGACTTCAAGAGACGGGGATCCAGCCCATAGCGTTTCGCGTGGCGCAGGATGATCTCATCGTAGCGATCCGTCTTGTCGAGATTGCGCATCAGGCGACGGAAGGTTCGGTGAAACGCCGGGCTCGCCTTCGGTGGAGGGACGACCAAGGGGCCTCGGCGCAGGGTGCTTTTCAGCGTCCGAGGGACCAAAATTCGGGGCGGGACCGCTCCGGGGGCAGGGCGAAACTGGGTCCGCAGGCCGCTTGAGGCGGCACCCTGCGTGGGCGGTTTGAAGGTCTGGGCGGAAGCGGCGGCAAGCGTAAGTGTGAGCAGAAGCAGCCAGACCGCGGTGGAGCGTGTGGGTCGTTCCATCGTGGGTGAGTCCATTATAGCACGATTGCAGCGGAGCCAGGCGTTAAGAATTTATGTCTTTCCATGTGCTCTCATGGTACCCGAACTGCCGTCGGGAGGGGAGGTCCGAAGGGACCTTTATCTGATGGCAGTGGACCTAGCCTTTTTGGGTCTCGTCGCAATGGAATTTGCGTTGCCGCATAAAAATCGAGGACTTGCCCGGGACTGTGCCCGGTGTTATAATGAAACCAATGGCCAAGCAACGCGCAATCCGCCTGCTCACTGCGGCGTCGCTCACCTGGGGGGCGTTCTTCTGCTTCGGTATGGGCATGACGATGGGCTCCGCCGATCCGGCGATGGCGGCGAACTCCGAACATTCGTGTTGCCCGTCTCAAGCCCCGGAGCCCGATGAGGGTAGCGGAGATAATGGTTGTTGCGCGTTTGTACCGGCCGTCGTGGTCACATCGCCTGCCCTGCCCCAGAATACGGGTGTGATGACGGTTCCTTTCGCAAGCCCACGCCTCCCGGCGTTCTCCGAGGCGGCGGTGTTCGCGGAAAGCCGGGCTCCGCCGGGCGCTTCCCAGCCCGGTCTTTCGCCCTGCTCTCCGCGCGCCCCGCCCGCCATCTAACCTACCTCGCCGTCCGGCCGTTTCCGGCCGCCCTTATTCGAGGGCCTTCCGATCGTCGTTAGAGAGTTAGCACATGAAAATTTGGATGCTTTTGGTGATTCTGACCATCGTATCAGCTGCCCCGCTGCGTGCCGAGAAGATGCACCTCGACGTCCTCCTAAAGGAAGCCGAGGCGAACAATCCCGCAGTACTCGCGCGCCGGGCACGCTGGCAGGCGGCGCTGGGCGCTGCGACGGAAGCGGGGGGCTTGCCGGATCCGAAGTTAAGCGTCTCGGTGATGCCTGCAGCGCTTGAAACCCGGGCCGGCCCGGTAAAAGGGAAGGCCTCGATATCCCAGGCGCTTCCCTTTTGGGGGAAGCGGGGGCTTCGCGAAGAGGCGGCGCAGGGGCGCGCGGGGGCGGCCGAGGCCGCGTACCGGGCGAAAATACTCGAAGTCCGGTCGCAGCTCGCGTCGACTTACTACGATCTGGCCTTTCTCTTCGAAGCTCGCCGGATCTACGCCGAGCAGGTGGAACTGCTGCGGCACTTCTCCCGCGTCGCCGAGAAGAAGTATTCGGTCGGCCGCGGGGCGCAGGCGATTGTCTTCCGTTCTCAGGCCGAACTTTCGCGGATGAAAAATGAGGTATTCAAGGCCGAACAGGGCGCTAAATCAGCGAGAGCCCGCCTAGCCGCATTGTTGGGGCGGGAACCCGCGGGGCTGTTCGGGGAGCCCGCCGGTCTCCCGATGCCGGCGATCGCATGGGAGAAGGCCGCCTTGGGCGCGCGCGCTCTCTCGCAACGACCAGAGCTGTTGGCCCTGCGCGCTCTGGAAAATTCCTCCGAGGCCGAACGGCGCTTGACGCTGCGGCGCTGGTTTCCGGATTTTACGGTCGGCTACGAGCGCACGGCGATCGGCGCCGGCACGACGAACGCCATGTTTGACGGAAAGGACGCCCAGGGCGTGACGGTCGGGCTGTCTCTGCCGCTCTGGTTCGGGCGCAACCGCGCCGGCGTTGCGAGAGGCAAGGACGCGCGCCGTGCGGCGGCCTTCGACGCCGCAGGGCTGGAGTACGACACGCGCGCCGACCTGGAAACCCTCATCACGGACGCCGAGACCTTTCTCGAACTGGCGCAGGTCGACGAGAACACCGTTCTGCCCCAGGTTCGCTCCGCCGTGCAGGCGACGCTCAGCGGCTACGAGGCGGACACCGCGTCCTTCGTGGACTTGCTCGACGCCGAACGCGCCCAACTTGTGACCGAGTTGGGACATGCGATGCACAAATCGATGTTTTGGAAGACGAGCGCGCGGCTTGAGCGCGTCGTCGGAGGCCCGCTATGAAGAAGATTCTCTTGGGAGCCGCCCTGCTGCTGCCGATCGCGTTCGCCGCCTGCTCCAAGCACGAGCACGGGGCCATGGGTCCGGAAGCGAAGGTTTCGAAGTATCACTGCCCGATGCACCCGACCTACATCAAGGACGGTCCGGGGGAATGCGCGATCTGCGGGATGACCCTTGTCCCGATCGAAGAGGCGGGCGCCGACCACGGCGAGGCGGACGCCGCCCCCGACGGCTTGGCAACGGTGAAGGTGGATCCGCGACGCCGGCAGTTGATCGGGCTTAAGCTCGGCAAGACTCAGATGGGACCCATGGTGCGTGTGATCCGCACCGTCGGGAGGATCGCGCAGGACCCGGAACTCTATCGCACGCAGGAGGAGTTCTTGACCGCGATATCGAGCTATAAGGGCATCCAGGGTTCCTCGAGCGTCGAGGTCGTTCAGCGCTCGAAGGCACTGTTGGATTCCAGCCGCCTGCGCCTGCGCATCCTCGGGCTTTCCGAGGGCCAGATCGACGCGCTCGCGAAAAAAGGCAGTTCGGATCGAGGGCTCTTGCTCGCCCAAGGCAGGGGTTCCAAACCCTGGATGTACGCGGATCTCTACGAAAACGACCTTGAGTTGGTCCGCGTCGGTCAGGAGGTTGAAGCCGCCTCGAAGGCGCTGCCCGGGGAAACCTTCTCGGGCGAGATCGGTTCGATCGATTCGACGGTGAACCCGAAAACGCGCACGGTGCGCGTGCGGGTGCGCCTCTCGGATCCGAAGGGGCTGCTGCGTCCGGACACGTACTTAAACGCGCGCATCCACGCCGATCTCGGCATGCGCGTCTCGATCCCGGATACGGCCGTCATCGACACCGGCGTCCGTCAGGTCGTCTTCGTGGACACGGGAGGGGGCTATCTGGAGCCGCGCGAGGTTCGTCTCGGCGTTCGCGCCGAGAACCGAGTCGAAGTTCTGGAAGGGCTCAAGGAGGATGACGCGGTCGTCACCAGCGGGAACTTCCTGATCGACTCCGAGTCACGCCTGAAGGCCGTGGTCATGGGGATGAGCTCGAAAGGCTCGGGCGGGGCGGCGCCCGATCCGCATGCCGGACACGGGGGACGCTGAGGCCCGCTATGATTCCCCGATTAATCGCATGGTGCGTGAAAAATCGGTTCTTCGTCTTCCTCGGAACCGGCTTCGGGATTCTTTGGGGGGTGTTCGCGCTTCGCAGCATCCCGCTCGACGCGATTCCCGACCTCTCCGACGTGCAGGTGATCGTGTTCACCGAGTGGCAGGGGCGATCTCCCGATCTCGTCGAGGATCAGGTCACCTATCCGATCGTCACCTCGATGGTCGCCGCCCCGAAGGTGAAAACCGCGCGCGGCTACTCCTTTTTCGGATTGTCTTTCGTGTACGTGATCTTCGAGGACGGCACCGACATCTATTGGGCGCGTTCGCGCATCCTGGAATACCTCTCGAAAATACGCGGTAAGCTGCCTGACGGGGTGAATCCGACGCTGGGTCCCGACGCCACCGGGGTCGGATGGGTGTTCGAGTACGCGCTGGTCGACAAAACCGGGCAAAACGACCTCGCCGATCTGCGCTCGTTTCAGGACTGGTATCTGCGCTACTACTTGGAGTCGGTGCCGGGCGTCGCCGAGGTGGCCTCGGTCGGAGGGTTCGTGAAGCAGTACCAGGTCGAGGTGGATCCCGACGCGCTCTTGGCCTACGGCATACCGCTTTCGAAGGTCAACGAGGCGATTCGCCGCTCCAACAACGATGTCGGCGGGCGCGTGCTCGAGATGGCCGAGCGCGAGTACATCGTGCGCGGCCGCGGCTATATCAAGTCGCTCTCCGACATCGAAGAGATTCCGGTAGGCTTGGGAGAGGGCGGCGTTCCCGTGCTGGTCAAGAACGTCGCGCGCGTCCGCTTCGGTCCGGAGATGCGGCGCGGCGCGGCGGAACTCGACGGCGAAGGCGAGGTCGTCGGCGGCGTCGTGGTGATGCGTTTCGGGGAGAACGCGCTGAGCGTCATCGACCGCGTCAAAAAGAAACTCACGGCCGTAAAGTCGGCGCTGCCGCCGGGCGTTGAGGTGGTCGTCGTCTACGATCGTTCGGATCTGATCAAACGCTCGATCTCGACGCTCACGCACAAGCTCGGCGAGGAGATGCTCGTCGTCGCGGTCGTGATATTTGTGTTTTTGTGGCATTTCCGTTCGGCGCTGCTGCCGATTTTGACCTTGCCGGTGGCGGTGCTCCTTTCCTTCATTCCGATGTACTACCTGGGCGTCAGTTCCAACATCATGTCGTTGGGCGGCATCGCGATCGCGGTCGGTGCGATGGTCGACGCCTCGGTGGTGATGGTGGAGAACGCGCATAAACGACTCGAGGAATGGGAGGAAGGCGGCCGCAAGGAGGACGTCTCAGCGGTGCTGCTCCGGGCGACGCAGGAAGTCGGACGCCCGATCTTCTTCTCGCTGATCGTGATCGCCGTTTCCTTTATGCCGATCTTCACGCTGGAAGCCCAGGAAGGCAGGCTGTTCAAGCCGCTGGCGTTCACGAAGAATTTCTCGATGTTCTTCGCGGCCGCGCTTGCCGTGACCTTAGTCCCCGTCCTGATGCAGATTCTGCTCAAACCGGCGCGGAAATTAAATTGGCGAGGACCCTTCGGACGCGCGGCGAATTTCCTCTGGGCCGGCGAGATCCATGCGGAGGAGAAGCACCCCATCAGCCGGTGGCTGTTCGCCGTCTATGAACCTGTGCTGCGCTGGATCCTCGACCGGCGCAAGACCGTGATCGCGGCGGCCGCGGCGATCGTGCTCAGTGCGGTTCCGGTCTACATGCAGTTGGGCTCGGAATTCATGCCGAAGCTCAACGAGGGCGACATTCTTTACATGCCCACGACGCTGCCCGGCATCTCGATTGAGACCGCGAAGGGTTGGCTGCAAATCCAGGACAAGCTGATCCGCCGCTTCGGGGAGGTGGAGCGCGTCTTCGGCAAGATCGGCCGCGCGCGGAGCGCCACCGACCCGGCGCCGCTCTCGATGGTCGAGACCCTCGTCAAGCTCAAGCCCCACGATGAGTGGCCCGAAATCGAAAAAGAGAAGTCGTTTCTCGGCTTCAAATGGAAGGCCAAGGGGAGGCGTTCGTGGGAGGAACTGATCGACGCGCTCGACGCCGAGATGCGGCTTCCCGGCACGACCAACGCTTGGACGATGCCGATCAAGACCCGCATCGATATGCTGACCACCGGCATCCGCACGCCGATCGGCATCAAGGTATTCGGCCCCGACCTGGGCGAGATCGAGCGCATCGGCACCGAGATCGAGGGCCTGATCCCCGCGGTTGCCGGAACGCGCAGCGCCTTCGCCGAACGGGTGACCGGCGGCTACTTTCTCGACTTCGAGGTGCGCCGCGAGGAGGCGGCGCGCTACGGCCTGACCGTCGGCGCGGTCGAGGACGTCATCGAGTCGGCGATCGGCGGCAAGAACGTGACGACCACCGTCGAGGGACGGGAGCGCTACCCCGTGAACGTTCGCTATGGGCGAGACCTGAGAGACGATTTGGACCGGCTCAAGCGCGTGCTGGTACCGACGCCGACCGGCGCGCAGATACCGATCATGCAGGTCGCCGATCTGTGGATCAAGACCGGGGCCCCGGCGATCAAGGACGAAAACGGGATGCTGACCGGCTGGGTGTACGTGGATCTGCAGACCGACCGCGACATCGGATCTTATGTCGAAGAGGCTAAGGCGCATCTGGCCGCGAATTTGAAGATTCCCGCCGGATACTACTTGGAGTGGAGCGGCCAGTTTGAATTCATGGAGCGCGCGAAGCGCAAGATGATGCTGGTTCTGCCGGTGACCTTGCTGGTCATCGTCGTGCTCCTGTTCATCAACACGGGGTCGTGGGTGAAAACCGGGATCGTGCTCTTGGCCGTGCCGTTCTCGGTGGTCGGCGCGGTGTGGCTGCTTTGGCTCTTGGACTACAACATGTCGGTGGCCGTCTGGGTGGGGCTGATCGCACTGGCGGGCGTCGACGCCGAGACCGGCGTCGTGATGCTGCTCTATCTCGACATCGCCTACGCCAATGCGGTCCGGGAAAAGAAGATGCGCGCTTTGGCGCAGTTGGAGGAGGCGGTGATGCACGGCGCGGTCAAGCGCATCCGGCCCAAAATGATGACGGTCGGCACCACCTTCATCGGCCTGCTGCCGATCATGTGGGCGGCGACCTACGAGAGCGGCGCGGACGTGATGAAGCGCATCGCCGCGCCGATGGTGGGGGGGATATTGACCTCCTTCATTATGGAGTTGCTGGTGTACCCGGCGATCTACACGGTTTGGAAGTGGCGATTCGAGATGCGCGAGGGGAAAACCTCCGATGAGGAACTGCTCGCGCGGGTCGAAGCCGAAACACTGGAAATGGAGGCATAATCGAATGAAGAGAATGACGATATGTCCCACGAAGCGAAAGGGAAAAAACACGCCTCCTGCGCGAAGTCGTGCGTTCTCGACAAAGGACTTCCGATAGGGCTCCTGACCGAAGAAGGCAAGGTCTTCATGCTGATCGAGGATCATGGGGCGGCGAAAGCGTACAAGCAGGTCAAGCAACTCGCGGCGGAACAGGTGGAGATCCGCGGCAAGGGGTCCTTGCTGCTGTGGCTGGCCGCCTGCGGCGCGCTCGCGAGAACCGGGCATCTGGGCGGGCGGATTGTTTATGATTACGGCATGGGCGTCGTCGAAGGAGAGTGGGATGAGTAGCGGTGGACCGGCTGTCGCGCTGGAGTTGGATTTGAATTATGACGGTTGACGTAGGAGTCGAGAAGCGAACGAGGATGCAGCGTCGACCGCTATGGCGTCATCCGAAATGGACCAAGGCTCATCGGTGGATCACCTTGATCGTCGGGGTCCAGCTTTTGTGTTGGATCGTCAGCGGAGCGGTGTTCGTTTTCAATGACATCGACAACGTTCACGGTGATTACGAGTTCGAACGCCCGATCGCTGCCGCCGTCGATCCAGGACTGTTGGGAGCGCGGGCTCGACGCGCGGCCGCGGCGTTGACGGCCGCTTCGGGCGGGATTGGCGGTGTTTCCAAGGTCGTCTTGACCACGCGTATGGGACGCCCGGTGTTTGCCGTCTATCAGGGGAACGCGCGGACTCCGCTCGGCTTCGTCGACGCCGAAACCGGAACGGTCGTCGGTCCGATTCAGGCGGCGCAGGCGGAGGGGATCGCCAAGGCGCATTATAAAGGCTCGGCGGGCGTGCGTTCGGTCCGATGGCTCGAGGCAGCGCCCCTGGAATATCGGGGGGGACCGCTGCCGGTTTACCGGGTGGACTTCGACGACTCCAAGCACACTTCATTTTTCATTTCGCCGGAAAGCGGGGCGGTCGTGATGCGGCGCAATCGACCGTGGCGCATTTTCGATTTTTTCTGGATGCTCCACACGATGGACTACGCGAACCGCGACGACTTCAATCACCGACTGATCCGCACCGCCGCTGTGCTTGCCGCATTGGCGGGGCTTTCGGGAGCGGTACTGCTATTCCAGCGTTTCCTGCCGCTGCGTCGGGGCAGGGGCCCGGATTCAAATAGGGCTTAATCCGCAGTATTATGGGCCTTTCGACCCATTACAGAGAGGAAACGGGCGTCTACCCTAAATTTATGAGGCGACTTCTGCCCCTCGGGGCCATTCTTGTGATCGCGCATTCCCCTCTCTTCGCGGCGAATCCGTCCGGGGATGTCGATGCTTTTTATGCCTCTGATTTGCGGGACGCTCCGAACGGCCGTTCCGGCCGAGGGGGACCCCGCAACTGGCCCCCGAAGGAAGTGGAGAGCCGCTTCTGGGAGAACATCTACCGGCTTGAGACGAAAAACGCGATGTACACGGACCGCTACGGCGGGAAGCAGTACGTCGAAGACATCCGCAAGTATCTCGCGCGCTTGCCCCAAAAGGCGCGCATCGACGCGATGGGCCGTTTCCTAGGCATCAGCTGGTCCTACCGGATGAAGGAGGACCCCAAAACCGACGAAACCCGCAAGGCCCGCTTCCAGAACCGTTTCGACTCTCTCGTGCGTGATTACCACGATTTGGCCGAGCGCGAGCGGGTCGAAAACGGCAACACCACCTATACCGAACTCTTTTCGACCATTCGCCTCCTTGCGGCGGTCGGGGAAGACGGCCGCAAACTGGCGCAGGAACTCGCCCGCTTGGCGCCGACCAATCCCCAGGTGCACGCCGACCTCGCGCAGGACTACCTGGACTCCGGGGAACTGGCGAAGGCCGTCGAAACCGCGCAGCGCTCGATCGAACTCGATCCGTTTTCTCCCGCGCCGCACCGGACGCTCGCGCAGGCCAAATACCAAGAGGCCGATTATCGCGGCGCCTACCGCGCCGCGGAGGCCGCCGTCGCTTTGAACCCGCGGGACAGCATCGCCTTTTCGATCATGAAGCTCTCCGAATCGCGCGTCCCGGGCCTCGACGACGCTCCTCAGGAGATCGAGGAGATTCCCGACGTCGCCGCCGGCATGGGTTTGACCGGTCTCGATCGCCTCGCGCGCGCTCCCGCCTCCGGGGACGCTGCGACGCTGATGGACGCCGCCGCGGATCCGATGATGGGAGCGAACGCCGCCCTGCGCGCTCAGTTCCTCGCGTCCCGTCGATTGGCGGAACAATCGAAGCTGGAGATTCAAAAGGGCGACATGGGCAAGGCCGTCGCGTTGGCCACGCGCGCGCTGCAAAAGTACCGCCGCAACTGGGAGGCGCTGTTTCGCCGTGCGCAAGCCGAACTGCGCCGGGGCAATTTCAACGATGCGCTTGCCGATACGACCCGCGCGATCGAATTGGCGGGAGAGGACAGCGACGCGGTGCTGCTGACCCTTCACTCTCGGATTCTGAACCGTCTAGGACGGCACGAAGAAGCCCTCGACGCGGCGTCGCTCGCGCTTCAGAAGGGAACGGCCGATCCCAAGGCCCGGGCCCGCACCCTTTTCCAGCAGGCGTGGGCCTTGTCGGGCGTCGGCCGCCCCCGCGAAGCACTGACGACTCTCGATCGGGCCGCCAAACTCGATCATCGCTTCGTCGCGTTCTATCAGGAATTGCTCGCACTGCCGGAGGAAACGGAACTCACCCCCTTGTTCGCCGCGCAGGATAGTTTCGCTTCGCAAGCTCCGGCGCGATCCCCGGCGCCGACGACGCCGATGGATTCCAAATCCCGCACGATCCGGATTCTGATGTTCTCTTTGGGCGGCGGCATCCTCGTCGCACTCGGCCTGCTGCACGTTCTTTCTGGCACCCGCAGGACCACCGGGGGCGCGGCTTCCTTGGCCGGCGATCTCGACGACGCCGGCTTGATCGCCGGAACCTACCGCATTCAGCGCAAGATCGCACAGGGGGGGATGGGCATCGTCTACGAGGCCGAGGATATTCATCTGGAGCGTCGGGTCGCGATTAAGAAAATGCGCTCGGAAATTTCCTTTGACCGGCGAGAGCGTGAGCGCTTCCTGCGCGAGGCCCGCACCGTCGCGCGGCTTCGCCACCCGAACGTGGTCGAGATCCACTCCGTTGTCGGCGACGGCGACGACATCTATCTTGTGTTCGAATTCGTCGACGGCCATACCGTCAGCGACTATATCAACGGCTACAAGTGCATCCCCTTCGACCAGGCCGTGCGGGTTGTTCAGGGCGCGGCAGCGGCGCTCAATTACGCCCATAAGAAGGGCGTCATCCACCGGGACCTTAAGCCCTCGAACATCATGATCTCCAGCGAAGGGATGGTGAAGGTCATGGACTTCGGCGTCGCCCGCCAAGCGAAGGAATCGATGTCGAGCATCGTCTCCCAGACCGTCTCCGGAACACCGCAGTACATGTCCCCTGAACAGGAACAGGGCCTCGTCTCCGAGTCCTCCGACGTCTATTCCTTGGCCGTCTGCTTCTACGAGATGGTCACCGGGGAGATGCCGTTCGCCGGAACCGCCGGCGGGATGTCGCTCAACAAGATCCGCCGCCGCTTTACCGCCGCGACCCAGCGCAACCCCAGCCTTCCTACCGGCCTGGACCCGATTCTCGAATGGGGTTTGGAGCCCGATCCCCAGAAGCGCTGCCAGTCGCCGATGAAGTTCTCCGCCGCCCTGGAGTCTTTGCTCCAGCCCAAGGCCGGCCCTTTCGACGCGGTCGTTTAACCGCTATTTCCCGAGGAAGGCGCGGTAGATGGCGCGGACGGAGCGCTCGAAATCGCGGGTTTCTACGCCGAGGATGATGTTGATTTCGCTCGAGCCCTGGTCGATCATCCGGACGTTGATCCGCTCGTCGGCCAGTGACGCAAAAACGCGCGCGGCGACGCCGGGACGGTGCGCCATGGCGCGGCCGACGACGGCGATAAGCGCCATATTCGGATACACCTCGAGGACGTCCGGGCGGCACTGTGCTTTCAGGTCGGAGACGACCGCGTTGAGCTTGCCGTCGAGTTGGCGGCTGTCGATGACGACGCTCAGGGAATCGATCCCGGTCGGAGTGTGCTCGTAGCTGATGCCGTGATCGGCGATGACGTCCAGCACGCGGCGTCCGAAGCCGAGCTCTTGGTTCATGAGAGCCTTTTCGAGCGCGATGACGGTGAAATCCCGCTTGCCCGCGATGCCGCTGAGGCCCCCGTTGCGGTCGGAGGGGGCGGCCTCGTGCACTATTTTAGTGCCCTCGTCCTTCGAATTGTTCGTGTTGCGGATGTGCACGGGGATGCCGGCCAAGCGCACCGGAAACACCGCTTCGTCGTGGAGCACCGACGCGCCCATGTAGGACAACTCGCGCAGTTCCCGGTAGGTGAGCGTGTCGATGCGTTCCGGGTTCGGGACGATGCGCGGATCGGCCATGCGCAAGCCCGAGACATCGGTCCAGTTTTCGTAGACGTCGGCGTCGACGCCGCGGGCGACGAGCGCGCCGGTGACGTCGGAACCGCCGCGCGAGAAAACGCAGATCTCGCCGTCCGGTTTGGAGCCGTAGAAGCCGGGGACCACCGCTCCGTCGAGAGGCCCGAGCCGTTTTTCCATCAGGCGCTGCGTCGCGTCGGCGTCGAGACGGCCGTCCTCGCCGAAGCGGATGACTTCGGCGGGGTCCACGAACGGAACGTCCAGCAGCGCAGCAAGGACCGTCCCGCTGAGGTATTCGCCGCGGCTGGCCGCGTAGTCGGAGGAGGCCCCCCCCTTGATCCGGGTCCGGATTTCCCGAAGTTTCGGGCCCAGGTCGAGTTTGACGCCGAGTTCGGAGATGATCAGTTTGTAGCGTTCCGCCACGTGACCGAAAACGTCGTCGAAAGGGAGGGACTGGGCGACGTGGCTGTGGCAGAGGTAGAGCAGGTCGGTCACCTTGTGGTCGTGGACCTTGGAGCGGCCGGGGGCCGAGGGGACGATAAAGCGCCGGTCCGGGTCCTCTTTGATGATGCGCACCACCTTGGCGAACTGCTGCCCGTCGGCCAGAGAGGTACCGCCGAATTTCGCGACGATCGTTCCCATGGGCGACATCTTAGCACTTGCCGCTGAGCGAGCGCCCAGCAAAAGAGGCTTTGGGGTTCCGCGCCGCCTCGCAATCGGCTAGAATGAGGATATGGACGCCAAGACGAATCGCTTTATCTCACTGGACGAGCGGATTACCGCTCACAACTATTCACCTCTGCCGATCGTCATTTCACGGGCCAAAGGAATTTTCGCCTACGACGTGTACGGACGCCGGTACTTCGATATGCTCAGCGCCTACTCCGCGCTGAACCAGGGACATCTGCATCCGAAGATCGTCGCCGCCGCGAAGCGCCAACTCGGCAAGGTCTCGTTGACCTCCCGCGCTTTCCACAACGAACAGATGGGGCCTTTCTTGGAGAAGCTCTGCGGTCTCGCCGGCATGGAGATGGCCCTTCCGATGAACTCGGGCGCCGAAGGCGTCGAGACGGCGATCAAGGCGATGCGCCTCTGGGGCTACAAGGCCAAGGGAATCCCCGAGGACATGGCGGAGATCATCGTCGTGGCCGACAACTTTCATGGCCGCACGACGACGATCGTGGGCTTCTCGTCCGATCCCGATTCCCGCATCGGGTTCGGTCCGGCGACGCCGGGCTTCAAGACGATCCCCTACGACGACGCCTCCGCTCTTGAGCGGGCGGTCAACAAGAACACCTGCGGATTCCTGGTCGAACCCATCCAGGGAGAGGCGGGCGTGCGGATCCCGTCGCCGATTTATTTGAAGGAAGTCCGCCGCATCTGCACCGAGCAGAACGTGCTGTTTTGCGCGGACGAGATTCAGACGGGGCTCGGACGCACGGGCGCGATGTTTTGCGTCGACAACTCCGGCGTGCGGCCGGACATGTTCGTGCTCGGCAAGGCCCTCTCGGGCGGTCTCTATCCGATCTCAGCGGTGCTCGCCGGCCGCGAAGTGCTCGGCTTGTTCACGCCGGGAACGCACGGCAGCACCTTCGGCGGAAATCCGCTCGCGTCCGCCATCGGGTCCGCGTCGCTCGACGTAATCGTCAAGGAAAAACTGGCCAAGAACGCGTTGGAAATGGGCACCTTGTTTCTGGAACGGCTTTCCTCGCTCGATCATCCGCTGATCCGCGAAGTGCGCGGACGGGGCCTGTTGATCGGGCTCGAGTTCAGAAAGCCGATCGCGAAGGATTTCTGCCGCCTGCTGCTCAAGGGCGGTCTGCTCGCGAAGGACACGCATCAGTACACGGTGCGCTTCGCCCCGCCGCTGATCATCAAGAAGGCTCAGATCGAGGCCGCGTTTAAGATCGTCTACAACGCGATGAACTCGATTAAGGAACGGGAATAGATTGGCTAATAAACCTATAAAGTAGTTGACATTAACTACTTTATAGGTTATAGTGAGGCGTGCTCTCCACTCTTTTCGGGAACAAGACGGCTGAGCGGGTGCTGCTGTATCTCCAAAACTACGGGGAGGGCTACGCCACGCAAATCGCCCGCACTTTCGGCGCCGCGCAGAGCCAGGTTCAGAAGCAGCTCTCGCGATTGGAGCAGGGCGATGTTCTGGTTTCCGTCCTCGAGGGGAGAACGCGGCGCTACCGCCTTAACCCGCGTTGGCCCTTTCGCAAGGAACTCGCCGTTCTTTTGGAACGGGCCTTGGCATCGCTCCCGCGCGAGGAAATCGCACTGCGCTACCGCCGGCGGACCCGTCCCCGCCGTCCCGGCAAGGTTCTATGAAGGCCGCGCCTCGCTCCGTCCGGGCCCTCGCTGCCGTCGTCGTCCGGGCTCTCGCGGAGGAGGGCGTCGAGGCGGTTCTAACGGGAGGGGCCGTGGTTTCCCTTTATACCAACAACGCGTACGAATCAAAAGACCTCGATTTCGTCTGCGCGGCCGGGCGCGAGCGGGTCGAGCGGGCGATGGCTTCGATCGGATTTCGCCGGGAAGGCCGTTCCTTCGTCCGGGAGGGAATTCCGTTTACCGTTGAATTTCCGACCGGTCCTCTCGCGCTAGGGGAACACGTCGGCGTCCGTCCGGCGGGACGCCTGCGAGTCGGGGCAACCCTCATTCGTCTCCTCTCGCCGGCGCAGTGCGTGATGGACCGCCTGGCCTGGTTTTTCCATAATAGGGACAGGCAGTGTCTGGATCAGGCCGTCGCGGTGGCCTCCTCGCAAGCGGTTTCCTTGGACGCGATCCGGCGCTGGGCACGGGGGGAGAACGACGAAGAGGGTTGGACGGTGTTTCTCGAGGCGCTGAAGCGATCATGAATCCCACGCGGATTTTCGTACCCGACGGCGTTTCTCCGACCGACGCGCTGGCGAGAACCACGCATCTCGCGATCGGCGCGCATCCCGACGATCTCGAAGTGATGGCCTATCCCGGCGTGGCGGCCTGCTACGAGAGGAGCGACGCTTGGTTCGGCGGCGTCGTGATCTGCGACGGCGCGGGCTCTCCGCACGAGGGCAAGCCGGCTCCCGAGGACATGAAGGCCGCCCGCCGCGCCGAGCAGGAACGCGCCGCCCAGATCGGCCGCTACTCCTTCTCGCTGCAGCTCGGTTTGCCGTCCGCGGCGATCAAAACCGCGTGGAACGCTTCTCTGGTCGCCCGGTTGGCCGAACTCATCGACTCGACGCGGCCGCAGTCGCTGTACCTGCACAGTCCCTTCGACCGGCACGCGACGCATCTGGCCGTGTTCGCCCACGCCCTGCGCGCGGTGCGCGCGCTGCCCGAAGCAATCCGCCCCGCGACGGTGCTCGGCTGCGAAGTCTGGCGCGACCTCGACTGGCTGAGCGCTTCCGACAAGGTGCAGCTCGACGCTTCCGCACACCCGAAGCTGGCGCGCGAAATCCTCGACGTGTTCGGCTCTCAGATTCAAGGCGGAAAGAACTACACCGAGGCGACGCTCGGCCGTCGCCGCGCGCACGCCACTTTCAGCGACTCGCATCATGTGGACGCGGCGGAAGCGCTGTCCTGCGCCGTGGATCTCGGGCCTTTGCTGAAGGATCCGTCCTTGTCGGTCGCGGCCTACTGCGCGGAGCGCATCGAGCGCTTTCGGGCAGAGGCGCTCGGCGCCCTGGCGCCGTGGGAGGGGGACTGATGGAAGTGGTGCTTTGCCAAGACGCCTCCGACGCGGCCTGCCGCGCGGTGGACGCGGTCGAAGCCTTGCTGCGGGAGAAACCCGACGCCGTGTTGGGTCTGCCGACGGGTTCGACCCCGCTTCTTATGTACGGCGAACTTGCGCGCCGCTGCGCAGCGGGAACGCTCTCCCTCGCAAAGGCCAGCACCTTCAACCTGGACGAATACATCGGCCTGCCCGAGGGGCATCCGGGCTCCTACGCCGCGTACATGAAGCGAAACCTGATCGACAAAACCGATCTGCGCATCTCCCATGCCTTCCTCCCCGCGGGACGGGCGAAGGATTTGGAGGCGGCGTCGCGCGAATACGAAGACCGCATCCGCACAGCGGGCGGCATCGATCTCCAGATTCTCGGCATCGGCCTCAACGGCCACATCGGCTTCAACGAGCCGGGGTCGAGTCTCAAGTCCCGCACCCGCGTGAAAACGCTTTCCTCCGCCACCTTGGCCGCGAACATCAAGGATTTTGACGGGGCCGAACCCCCGACGATGGCGCTGACGATGGGCATCGCGACGATTTTGGAGGCGAGGCGCATCCTGCTCATCGCGACCGGCGCCTCCAAGGCCGACGCCGTGCGCGAGATGGCGGAGGGCCCGCTCTCGGCGAACTGTCCGGCGTCGGCGCTGCAGCTGCATGAAAAGACGGCGGTGCTCGCCGACCCCTCGGCCGCGTCTTTGCTGAAAAACAAGGACTACTACCAGCGCAGCCAGGCTCTGCAGGCGAGGCTGAAGGGGGCGTAGCCCCTTCTTTCAGCGCAGCGGCAGTTCCCGCGTCCCCCAAAAGCGCGGCGTCTGCTCGCCGTTGCCGCGTCGCGCCGCGTCCGAAACTCCGGGCGCGAGCCGGTCGAACACCCCGCCAGCGTCGGTTTCCCCGCCCGCGGCGAATGCGGCGTCGAGGGCCATGAGCAGGTGGAAGGTGAATAAGCCGTGTCCGGCTTCCTGATTCGTCAGTGAAACCTCTCCGGACGACGACGAAGCCAAAACCGCGAGTTCCGCCTTCGGCGCCGCCAGTTCGACGCGAGCGACGACCAGCGGCCGCGTCCCGGGCTGCAGCGCTGAGCGCGCTCCCGAGCCCGAGAAACACGCGTCGAGCGCGACGACGACGCTTTTTGCGCCCAAAGCGTTCAAGTCCTTATAGAAGCGCGACAATGGGAGCGCCGTAGTCTTCAGGTACGCGAGCTTGCCGTCCCAGGGCACCAGATACGGCTCGCCGGTTTTCGCGTCGGGCGCGCCGTGTCCGGAGAAATAGACGAACAGGCGGGACTCCGGCCCGATGTTGTTCGGCAGCCATTCCTCCAGGTAGCTCAACAGGCCCGACAACGAGGCGTCGGCGCCGGCAAGCCGGACGATGTTGCGTTCCGGAAACCCCATCGCCCGAAGGTACGCGCACATCGCCTCGGCGTCGCGCGAGGCGAACGCCGCCTCCGGCGCGTTCTTGTACTCTTCGATGCCGACGACCAGTGCGTAGGCGTTCGAATTCTCGGGGCGGGAAAATTTCGGTGCAAGCGGGGCGGCGAGCGCGGAGCGCGTCGGAGCGGGGGGCGGGGGAGAGACAGCCCGTTTCGGCGGGGGGGGATCGAGCAAAACGACTTTCTGCCCCGGCTTCCAGTCTTTCGCGGCCTTCTCCGCCGCCTCGATCTGCGCGAACGAGAGTTTCCGCCGGAGTTCCTCGAGGCTTTTCGCGGCGTAGCCCGCGTCCCCGTGGGCCGCAGCGATTCGGCTCCACTTGAAGGCTTCGCGGTCGTCGGCTCGCACGCCGGTTCCGCTTCGGTAGAAGAACCCGAGCGCTCTTGCGGAGACGCGAATGTCGTTCTCGCTGCGCGCCGCCTCGGCATAGCGCGCGGCCCAGTAGGCGGCGAGCTTCGCGTCCAGCGGTTTTCCGTGGTTGAAGTAGAAGTCGGTCAGCCGCCCCATCGCCCCCGCGTCCCCGGACTCGGCGGCCCTCCGGTACCACGAAAGTCCCTTTTCGGCGTCCCGCGCCGGCCCGTCCTTCTCGCCCGAGCCGTAGGCGTACATCTCGGCCAATTCCAGCTGCGCTTTGACCAGGCCCTTCTCGGCCGCGCCGGTGATGAGAGACAAGCGCTTTTCCGGGTCGTTCTTGAGGTAGCCGAACTCGGTGTAAAACGACGCGAGTTCCCACATCGCTTCCGGATCTCCGGCATCGGCGAGTTCCCGATACAGGGCCGCGCCCTTGTCCGGATCGTGCTCGCCTCCCAAGCCGCGCGCGAGCATGAAGGCGAGCATGCGCTTTGCGTCCGGATTTGAAGGGGCCAACGATTTCAGCGCGGGGAGAGCTTCCGTGTACTTTTGCTCGGCGTACAACGCCTTGACGGTCTCCCAATCGACGGGCGCGGATCGGCCGAAGAATCCCGCCGAGGGGGAGGCCGCGAAGGCCAACGCAAGTCCGAGAATCAGTCGCTTCATGGAAATCTCCTATCCCCTAAACGATATGGAACAGACTTGCCCCGAACTGCCCGTTCCGTTGCTAAGATGGGGCAGTGGGAGGGGCGATGAAGGGGATCTTGATGGGTTTGGTTTTTGCCGCGGCGACCGGCTGCGCCGCGCTTAAAGGCGGCGCTTCCAAGGAATTGGACATCCGCGAGGCGGCGTTTCGCCACGCGTTCAAAGAGGACGCGGCGTTGGGTCCGTCGTTTTGCCTGTCGGTCGAAGGCGTCGACGCGGGGGAGGCGCTGCTGGCCCGCTTGCGGGACGATTATCCCGCGGTTAAAAAGGCGTCTGAGTGCGCCTCCCCGAACGGCGGGGGAATGGTACCGGACATGGCGTTTCGGCTCGGGAAGATTGGGTGGAAATCCGAAACCGAAGCCGTGGTCCCGATAACGGTGTCGGCGGGCCCGATGGCGGCGACCGGATACTCGTACATTTTGAAAATTCAAAAGGGGAGATGGTCCGTCGTCAAGACGGACCTGCTCTGGGTGTCATGACGAAGGAAGCGGGAATTCTCCGCTGTCCGTCCTGCGGCGCGGCGACGGCCCCGAAGGACGCTCGTTGCGGCCACTGCGGCTCCCCGCTTCACGCGATCCGCTGTCCCTGGTGCTTCGATTGGACCTATGCGCAGCGCAGCGACTGTTCCCGCTGCGGATCGACGGCGGTCGCGCCGACTCCGGGGGTCACGCCGATGCGCTGCCCCTCCTGCGAAACCTCTGATTTTTCCTCGCGCAGCTGCGAGGGCGCGTGCCTGACCGGCTGCGGTCATTGCGGCGGAGTCTGGGCGGACGTGGACTCGTTCAAACGCCTATGCGAGGACCGCGAGGCGCAGGCGGCGTATCTGGGCATGGGTTCGCCGTTGGCGCGGCAAGGGGCGACCGGCGACCCGTCGCGCGAACAAATCCGCTATCGCCCGTGTCCGGTCTGCTGCGAGTTCATGAACCGCTTCAATTTCGCCGGCAGCTCGGGCGTCATCCTCGACGCCTGCAAGCCTCACGGAGTCTGGTTCGATCCGGATGAACTGCGCCGAATCGTGGCCTTTATTCGCGGGGGAGGCCTCGATCAGGCCCGCGAGCGCACGCTGCAGGAGATCCGGGAGACCGAGCGCCGTCTGCGCGGCGAACTGCCGAGCGCGCCGTTTCCGACCCGGCCGGGCTCCCACATCGCCGCCGCCGGCGGGCTGCTCGACGCCCTGCTCCGTTTCGTCGGTTAGAACGCCTCCAACGGCCAATCCGTTTCATAGATATTCTCATGCGGCGTCTGACCCTATCCGCGTCCTTTCTGCTGGCGGCGGCCCTCCCGGCCCGCTCGGCTTGTCACGCCGTTTACAGCCAAGGGATGCGCAGCATGCTGGCCAAGCAAGGCTATTCGGTCGGCAAGGTTGCCGCCTCGTTTTCCAGCGCCTCTGAGTGCGAATCCGCGCTGCGCTCGCTGAAATCCCAAGGGCAGTATCAGGGCGACGCCTACATGCAGGGCACGCGCTGCGAGTGCGGCGGCGGTTCGGGCGGGGGCGGGTCCCGCGGCGGCGCGAGTTTCGAAGCCCAGGTCGTCGGCATGGCGATGAACGCGTTCATGAACGCGTTTCTGGCCTCGATGCAGGAGGGTCAAAAGCGCGCGGCCGCCGAGAAGGCCCGCGCCGAGGCGAAGCGGCGCTGGGAGGATCTCGAAAAGGTCCGCCGCGAGTCCGAAAAGCGCGTCGAGGCGCTGCGCTTCGCGACGGCTCAGAAGGGTGCGCTCGGCGCGCTCTCCGGGCGGCCGGCGCCCGCTTTCGACGGCCCGCGGGTCTCCGAGGGCGCCGTTGCGGCGCTTCTGCGCGGGGAGTGGAAGGACGCCGCGGCAAAGACGGGGCTCGGCCAGGATCAGCGGCTGCGCCATCGCATGGATTTGCCGCGTGAGGAAACCGGGGCGGTCTCGTTGGACATGAACGGCGTGCTCGCCGCCCGGGACGCGATGAACGGCCCCGACGCGCCGCCGCGCTGGGCGATCGCCGCAGGCGACGCGGCAATCGACGCCGCGCTCGAAGCCGGCGCGGAGAAATTCCTGGAGGGCTCCTACGGCGACGCGGGAGCGTTCGGGGACGCGCTGGCGGCCGGCAAGATCGGCCTGTCGCTCTATCGCGGTGAGAACGCGGAAGCGGCCGCAGGAACGATGCAGTCCTTGGTCTCGAAAATTCCGAAGGCGGGGTTGGCGACGGGAACCGTCCAACTCGTCCAAACCGCGACGACGAAGGTGTTCCGCAAATCCTGGGACCATTTCACGACCGAGGTCGAAAAGATCGTGCCCGGCGTCCTCCCGGAGGGCGGCGTCGAGCAGTGGTGGCAGGAGATGAAAGACGAGAGCAGCACCGGGCAACGCGCGGTATTCGAGTACCTAGGCTTATGAATCCGGCATGGCTCCTGGGCGTGACCTTGCTCCTGCCGCCGGCCTCCGGAGTTTCCGTGCGAGTCGTCACGCCCCCGGCGGAGACGGACTATGGTTGGAGCGCCCCGCGTCTCGCGCTCGGCGCCGACGGCGCTCTTTGGTTCCTGCACGACGGGTCCGAGGCCGCGAACTTTACCGCGGGCTACCGGCTGCGCTCCCGCGTCCCGCTCGACGACGTCGCGGCGCTCGAGGGTGTCGGGCCGGTGTACGCGTCGGGAGGGGATCTGGGATATCTGGTCGTGGACGGTCCCGCCCAGGCGGCCTTTCAGCCGATCGCCGAACTGCCGGTCGAGGACGCTCGGCTGTTCTCCGGTTCCGCGGGCGCGCTGTACGTCGCCGGGCGCGGGAAGGGGGAGGGCGATTACGAATTGTGGGCGCTGCTGCCCGGGGCCGAGGGGCCGCGCTGGAAGAAGCTTCTGTCCTCGACCGAACGCATCGCCGCCGCGGCCGGCGACGGGACCGAACACTTCGCCGCGATCGGGCGCCTCGTCGGAAAAATCGAGGGCGGCCGATTTTCGGGGGTCTTCCTGCATCCTGACGAAGCCGTGACCGCGTTGGCGTTCGCAAAGCGGCTCGGTCTGGTCTATGCCACCGCCTCCGGGGCGGGGGTCGCGGGACCCGAGGGTTCCGTGCCGTTTCTCATCGCCGAGCGCCCCGAACCTCTCGTGCGCGGAGAGAACCTCTATCTCTTTTTGCCCGGCTCGATGACCGTCCTGCTCGTTGAACACGCTAGCGCCTTGCGCGCCGCACCGAGGAAATTATGAGACGCATGCTGACGCTTGCCGCTGTTCTGATGCTTCCGGTTTTGGTGCACGCCGAAGATGCCGAAGTCGAGGCTCGCGCGCTGGTGGATGCCGCCCGCGCGATCACAGAGGAGGCTTCCAACGAGGTCAACTTTCATAGCGCGCTGCGCAAACTGGAGCAGGCCTCTTGGCTGTTGCCGTCCTGGCCGGAGCCGCATTACCGGATGGGCGTCGTGCGCCGAGCGCTCGGTGACCGCAGGGGCGCGGCCGAAGCGCTGCGCCGCTACCTGGAACTCGCCGGCAACGACGCCCCGGACGCGGAGAAAGTGCGGACGATGCTCGCCGGTCTCGACGAGTCCTCCCCGGAGGCGGCGGCGGCCCCCGCGCGAAGCGGGGATTCCGATTCCGGAGACAAGGCGATGCACGAGCGCCGCTACGACGCAGCCGCGTCGATCTACGAGGGAGTGGTCGCCGTCGATCCGTCCGACTTCAAGAGCCGTTACAATCTGGGCCACTGCTACGAACTGCTGGGGAAGACCGCGTTAGCTGAAAAGGCGTACGAGAAAGCGATCGAGACGAACCCGAAGTACGCGCTCGCGCTGAGTGATCTGGGCTCGCTGAAGAACAAGCAAGCGCAGTACGACGAAGCCCTTGCGCTCTTGGAACGCGCCCGGGACGCCGACGCGACGTATGCCCCGGCCTTCTACAACACCGGCGTCGTATACACGAAGCGCGGCAAGCACGAAGAGGCGATCGGTTGGTACAAGAAGGCGCTGGAGCGTGATCCCCGTTATCTCGACGCGTTGAATAATTTGGGGTCGAGCTATTCCACTTTGGGACGCGCCGCGGACGCGGAAGACGCGTTTAAGAAGGCGCTGCGCGTGGATAAGACCCACGCGTTCGCGAACTACAACCTGGGCGATGATTTGGTCAAGCAAGGCCGTTATAAAGAGGCGATTGCGTACCTCAGGCAGTCGCTGAAAACCCGCCCGGAGCACGCGGCCTCGGCGGGCGTTTTGGGACAGGCTTTTTTGGGTCTTGAAGACTACGACGAAGCGATCCGCTGGTTCACGAAAGCGTTGGACCTAAACCCGCGCTACACCGATTCGGCCTACAATTTGGCGCTGTCCTACCAGCGGATGGGACGCTTTCAGGACGCGGAGACGTGGTACCGGAAGACGCTGGAACTTAACCCGGGCGATGCGTCGGCGCTAAACAACCTGGGTTCCACCTTGATTCGACTCGCGCGCTACGACGACGCGGTGAAGGTGCTTCGTCCCGCGGCCGCGGCGGCGCCTAAAAACGATAAGGCGCTTTATAATCTCGGCTTCGCTTTGTCTGCCGCCGGCGACGACCGGGAGGCGGCGCGGTGGCTCGAGAAAGCGGTGGACATCAACCCGCGGCACGCGGGCGCGTGGGACGCGCTGGGTCAGATTTGGATGAGCGAGGAGCGCTGCGCGAAGGCGGTCACGGCTCTCAATAAGGCCGTGGCGCTGGAACCGGGGCGAGTAGAGGCTTGGCACAATCTCGGCATCTGCTACGACGGCCTGGGCCAGGAGCGCCGGGCGATCGCCGCCTACGAGAAGGCGGCTTCCCTCAACGAGAACGCCGAGAGTCTGTACGCGCTGGGGCTGACCTATGACGCGAAGGGGGATGCGCGCAAGGCGAAGTCGTTCTTCAAGCGCGCGGAAAAGTCTTTCGAGCGCCTGGTTAAAGAAAACCCGGGCGACGCCCAACTGCTGACCCGCCTCAGCGGGGTGCACTACTCGCAGGGAGACTACCGCGCGGCGTTTTCCTTGCTCGAACGGAGTCTCAAGATCGACCCGAAAAACCCGGACGCGTTCCTGGGGTTGGGGATGTGTTCGGCGGAGATGGACCGCAAGGAGGACGCGCGCCGCTACTTCACCGCGGCTCGCGACATGAACAAGAAGCTCGGCAACCTTGCCGGGATCGAACAGGCCGAGGCGGAACTGCGTAAGCTGCGGTAGCGGCCGCTGCGGCTGCGAAACTCTACGGCCAAGGGTGCTTGGGATAGCGCCGCTGGAGTTCCTTCTTCACTTGCGGATAGGTGTTATTCCAGAAGGAGCCTAGGTCGTCTGTTTTCTGCACCGTGCGGTAGTTCGGCGCGAGGATGTCGAAAAGCACCGGCAGCTTCCCTTCGCAAAGCGTCAACTTCCCCGTCATCTTGAGAAAATCGCCGAGCCGCGCGGAGAGTTCGGCGGGGCGTCCCTCGAAATAGGTGAAGCGCCCCGTCCGGCCCGAGGGGAGCCGGCGCCTCGTCGGAAGCGATTTTTCCAGAAAATCCGCGAGCGGCTTGCCCAGGTACGCCAGGACCTGAGGCGCCAGCGGCGCGCGCTCGATGTCCTTTTGCGCGCTTTTGCCCGCGCACAGCTCGCCGTAGATCAGCCTCCAGTCGTCTTCCCCCATCTCCTGAAAGCCCAGGGCGGGATAAAGCCCGCGCGCCGTCTTGATCCGCGCGACGAGCTGCTCGACCTTCTCGTCGAGACCGGGGTGCCTTAGTTCCCCCAAGGCGAATTTCTCCGCCCACAGTTCGGCCGCGGCGCGCCGGTCGTCTTTTCCCGCGGCGCTTTCCTTGCGCGCGAGCACCAAATTGCGGAACATCAGCCGTTCCTCCTTCACCGCCCGGCCCTTTGCCGCGTCGAGTTCGACCACCGTGCTCCAGGCGCATTCCCCGGGGAAGGTCCGCTCCACGGTCTTAAGCGCGCAGGGCAAAAAGAGACTCGCGACCGCTTGGCGGGCGCGTCCGCCGCCGCCGCGCTCCTGAAGGTCGAGGGCGAGCACAAGGGGCGCCGAGGATTGGAGGGAGAAGGAGCGTCCGTCGGCAAGGCGGTACACGCCCCCCGCCGCCGCCGCGAGGCGGCCGGGGAAGGCCGCGAGCCACAGCGCCTCCGGCAGAGCGCCGCGTTCCGATCCGAAATCTCCCCCGAGCCGGGAGAACTGCCGGTAGATCGCCGCGGCGTCGCGGCTCAGTTCTCCCCGCCCGCCGAGCAGAAGTTCGTCGGCGAGTTCCCCGAGGTCCGCGGCCTTGTCCGCCCGGCGCTCAGACTCGAAGACGGCGGCCATCGCGCAGGCCCGCTCGTAGGTAGAGGGCCCGGCCTCCCGCGCCGCCTCGAGTACGGCCGCCACTCGAGGCGGCGCGGGGTAGCGGAGCAGCGCGCGGCCCCGGGCGGTGATCCGGCCCCCCGAGTCCACGGCCTTGAGTTCCAAAAGAGTCCGGCGCGCGGCGGCCAGCGCGTTCTCGGCGGGCGCGGTCGGCCACTCGATCGGCTCCGGCAAAGATGCCGCCTGAAGCAGCACGGAACTGAGTTCGAGGCGGCGGATTTCCGGCGGGAGGCTCTCGGCCATGCCGCGCTCTTCCGACGACGCCCAGAGCCGCACGCAGCGTCCCGGCGCGGTGCGGCCCGCGCGTCCCGCTCTTTGCGCGGCGCTGGCGCGGCTGATTCGCGAGAGAAAGAGCGTGTTGATGTCCCGGCCCGCATCGTAGGCCGCGCGGCGGTGCAGGCCCGAATCGATGACGGAGGTCACCCCCGGCACCGTGAGTCCCGTCTCGGCGACATCGGTGGCGAGGATGACGCAGCGCTCGCCTCCCGGGTCAAGGACCCGCTGCTGTTCGCTTAAATCCATCGAGCCGTGCAAGGAGCGCAGCAGCAGGCCCTGCTCCCGGCAGAAGCGTCCGAGTTCGTCCATAGCGCGGCGAATCTCGCGTTGTCCCGGGAGAAAGACGAGAACCGATCCGTCGAGCCCCTCGGCGGCTAGAGTCTCCAAGGCGCGCCGCGCTCCGCGCTCGGGCCCCTCCCGGCCATCCACGGGGAGGCGGCGAATCTCAACGGGGTGCAGCCTTCCCGGAACATCGATGCGCGCCGCACCGGGTAGGTACCGCTCCAGCACTTCGGCGTCGAGCGTGGCGGACATCACGACAAGCTTAAGCTCGGGGCGGCTTCGCCGCAGCAACTTGAGCCAGGCCAACGCGAGATCGGCGTCCAGCGTGCGCTCATGGAACTCGTCGAGCAGCACGGCGCCGACTCCGCTTAAGCGCGGGTCCTTGAGCAGGCGCTGAACGAAGACGCCGTAGGTCTGGAAGAGGATCTTGTCTCCGGGGCGGCTGTCGAAGCGGACCTGATAGCCGACCTGGGTTCCGCTTTCTTGGCCGACTCTCGCGGCGAGGCTGCGCGCGGCGATGCGGCGCGGTTCGAGGACGAGGAGTTTGCCGGGGATTTTGTCGACGAGGTATTGGGGGACTTGGGTGGACTTGCCGCTGCCGGTGGGGGCGGTGAGAATGAGGGCGCCGGCGCGTGCGAGTTCGGCAAGAATGCGCTCCTTGGCGGCGTGGATGGGGAGCATGCGGGCCAACGGCTCAATCCTCGAACGGATTGACCGGATCGCGGCGCAGCGCGTCGCGGATCTCGTCGGCCGAGTGCAGCCTGCCCTTGCCGACGCCGGGGCAGAAGCTTTCGATCTCCTTCGACCAAGTGCGGGCGCTCATGTTCTCGGGCCAGAACGGCCAGGTGCGGCACTGCTCGGGGCGCCCCTCGTAGACGGTGCAGCGCTTGTCGTCAAGGAAGAGACAGTCCTTCTCGGGATCGTTGATGTAGTAGTCGCCGTGATCCTTGGTGCAGTACTTGCGGGTGAAGGCTTTCCGAGTCATGCCGAGCGCCTTCGCCATTCGATCCCGGTCCTTGTCCGTCATGTAGACGAAGCCGTAGCGGCCGCGCGAGACGCAGCAGTTCCCCGAGCCTTGGCACTCGAAGCGCACACCGTCTTCCCACCACTTTTTCTCGGGCATCCAGCAAATTCTAGATTTTATGCATCGTGGATTTTATAACGTACACGCATGATTTCGTGACGATGAAGCCCGAGGTGTCGAAAATGAATGCGACTGCGTCCCCTTGATACCCGAAGGAAGGGGATTTATACTGAATAATGCCTAAAGTCTTCGAGTGGAAAGGCTTTAAATTCTTTTTCTTTTCAAATGAAGGGTTTCTCCGGGAGCCTCGTCATATTCATGTTCGCAAGGGAGAGAAGTTGGCCAAGTTCTGGACTGACCCGCGGGTGTCTCTTGCGGCGTCTTGGGGGTTGTCTTCTCGGGAGTTGAGCGAATTGGAACGAATCATAGAAGAAAGGCAGGATTTGATTCGGAGGAAATGGGATGAGTACTTCAACGATTGAGGCGAGAGCCGCCAAGCTTTGGTTCGAAGACGACAGCTTGTGGGTGCTCCTGCAGGACGGGCGAAAGCTGGCGACCCCGTTGACCTACTTCCCAAAGCTGCTCAAGGCGTCCGAGTCGCAGCGCGCGGCGTTCGAACTGAGCGGCGGCGGAATCGGAATCCATTGGGACGCACTTGACGAAGACATCAGTGTCGCCGGCCTTCTTGCCGGAAACCCGAGCCGGGAGAGAAGCGAAAGATAACGCCCTACCGATTCAACTCGCCGAGAAGGGCCGCGGCCCCGTAGATGCACTTGAGCGCTTCCAGAATCCCGCCCGCATGCACCGAAACCGCGCGCGACGCGGTGTTCGAGTAGGCGTAGCTGCTCGCCATGCTCTGCACGTTGCCGTCGAAGATCAAGCCCACCAAGCGCGCCTTCCGGTCGATGACGGGCGAGCCGGAGTTGCCCCCCGTGATATCGTGGGTGCTGACGAAGTTGAAGGGCGTGTTCAAGTTCAACTTCTTCTTCGCGCGAAGCACGCGCGCGGGAAGATTCCACGGCGGCTTGTGCTCGAAGCTCTCCGCGCGGTCGAACAACCCGTTGAAGGTCGTCTTGAAGGGGACCTTCGTCTTGTCCCAGTCGTATCCCAGAGGGCGGCCGTAGGCGAAGCGCAACGTGAAGGTCGCGTCCGGGTAGAGCTTCTTGCCGTAGAGCTTGAAGCGCGCCTTCGCGATCCGGTCGCCTTCGATCCGTTCCACGCTTTCGATCTTGTCCTCGTACCACGAGCGCATCTCGCGGGTGAACTTATCCAGCTTGCGGGACAGGAGAATCAGCGGGTCCTTCGAGGCCTCCACGGCCTTGCGGCCGCCTTCCACCAGCGCCTTGCGGAATTTCGGATCGTGCAGCCGCGTCTTCGCGATCGCCGACTTCGCCGCCGCTTCGGGGGATTTCCCGCCGAGGGCCGCCTTCACAAACGGGTCGTGCGGGCCCAAGCGTTCGAGCGTCTCGCGCAGCCCGGAGGCGAACATCCACTCTTCCAAGTCCTTGTAGATCGGCGCGGGGGAGAACAGCGAGCGCTTTAAGGACTCCAACCCCGAGTCGCGGAACTCCTCGTAGCGCTTCTCGTTGGGCTTTTCCACTTCGACGACGAGGCGCACAATCGCGCTCGCAAAGTTCGTCAATTCGTAGCCCGCCATACGGCGGAAGCTCAGTTGATAGTTTCGCTTCTCCAGTTCCTTTTGGAGCCGCTCGATGCGTTCCCACGCGCCGGGACAGAGCTTCTTCGCGCGCTTGCGGAAATCCTTTTCCGCGGCGTCCTTCTCGCCCATCACGGGACCGTCGCGCAGGGCTTCGTATTCGCCCGTGACCACCTTGATGGCGTTCTCAATGCCGAAACGGTATTCCTGCGCGCGCCGGCGGTGTTCGGGACTCTTTTTCGCGAAGGCTTCCAGCGCCTTGCGGCGCACCGCGTACATCTCCAGGCGCTTGGGCATCGCGATGTCTCGCTGATAGCGCAATTGCGCGCTCGTGAGCAGGCGGTCCGTCGAGCCCGGGTGGCCGATGACGAAGGTAAGATCGCCTTCCTTGGCCCCGGGGGCGTAGAAGGGAAGATAGTTCGAGGATTTTACCGGCTTTCCGTTCTCGTACACCCGGAAGAAAGTGAAGTCCATCGCCCAGCGGGGATAGGTGAAGTTGTCGTCGTCTCCGCCGAAGAACGCCGCACTCGCCTCGGGGGCCATGACCAATCGGATATCGGTGTGCTTCTTGTAGCGGTACAGCCAGTACTCGCCTCCTTGGTAGAGCTCGACGACATCCGAGCGCAGACCGGTCTTGTCGGTCGAGGTCTTCTCGATCGTGGCGATCGCCGCCTTGCGTTGTTCGTTGGCCTTCTTCGGCGCCGCTTTCGGGTCCACCGCGCCGAGCACCTTGCGGGTGACGTCGAGGATTTCGACGAGCTGGTTGACTTCCAAATCCGGGCACTTCAGTTCCGCCTTCCGGGACTTCGCGAGAAAGCCGTCGCGAACGAGGTTGCGCTTCTTCGTGGAGAGCTTCTGGAGCTGCGTCATGGCGACATGATGGTTGGTCAGCACGAGGCCGTTGTTGGAGACAAAGGACCCCGAACCGCCGTCGTTGAAGCGCAGAGCCGCCAGGCGCACGTTGTCCCGCCACGCCTTCGAGGGGGAGAACCTGTAGTGCTTCTTGAGCATGTGCAGCGGCGGGTTGTCGAACGTCCACATTCCTTCATCAAGCATCATAAAGTCTCCATTGGGGAGGGGGTGGGCATCAGCCGGCGCTCTTGAACTGGGCGGCCTTGACCGGGATGTCCTTGAGTCGTCGGCGCATGTCTTCCTTGTCGACGGCTTTATAAAGGGCCTCTTCGTTGGTGATGAGGCCCGCCTGCAAATAGCGAAAAATCGCCTCGTTGAGAGGCATCATCCCGGCCGAGATGCCGGTCTCGATTTCCGAGTTGATCTGGTACGTTTTCTTGTCGCGGATCAACGCGCGGATCGCGCCGGTGGTGTGCAGGACCTCGCGTGCGGCGACCATGCCCATTCCGTCCTCCTTGCGCAAAAGGGTCTGGGAGACGACGCCCGCGAGACTTGCCGCGAGCATGGTGCGGATCTGCTCCTGGCGGTCGGCGGGGAACTGATCGATGATGCGGTCGATCGTGGACGCGGCGGTGGTCGTATGCAGGGTTCCGAACACCAAATGTCCCGTTTCCGCCGTCTCAATGGCGATCATGGTCGTTTCGAGATCGCGCATTTCTCCGACGAGGATGATGTCCGGGTCCTCGCGCAGCGCCGAGCGCAGTGCGGACGCGAAGGACTGGGTGTGGGTTTTGACCTCGCGCTGGGTGACTAGACACTTCTTGTTCGGGTGCACGAACTCGATCGGGTCCTCGATCGTGATGATGTGTTCCTTGCGCGTCGCATTCACATGATCGAGCATCGCCGCCATGGTCGTCGATTTTCCGGAGCCGGTCGGGCCGGTGACGAGAACGAGGCCTTTGGAGAATCCGCATAGCTTGAGAATCGACGGGGTCAGATAAACGTCCTTGGCCGTCGGGACGGTGGAGGGAATGAGCCGGAAGGTCGCGCCGATGCCCAGGCGTTCCTGAAAAACGTTGCAGCGCAGGCGCTTTCCGGTCGGCAAGGTGTGTCCGAAATCGACGTCGAAGGTTTCCTGAAAGATCTTCTTCGAGTCTTCGGGCATGATCTCCATGATCATCCGTTCGACTTTCTCTCCCTCGACGGGTTCCGATTTCAGCGGAAGCATCGTTCCGTGCACGCGGATCATCGCCGGGATGCCGCAGCGCAGATGCAAATCAGAACCCTTGAAGCGCTCAAGGCGCTCGAACAGATCGTCGATCTCGGCCATGGACGAATCCTCCCAAACTCCCATCCGCAAGGGTAGCCGCGCCCCTCGATTATGTCAAGATAACGCATGCGCTATTGGATCAGCGCGCTCGTGCTGATCGCGGCGGCGGGCGGCGACTATTTGGCTCGGATCGCTCCCGTCGGAACCGGCTACACGGCGAAGATTCTTTGCTCGGGGTTGTTCGTCGCCGGAAGGGACCTCCCCTCGCTGAAGGCGGGGGAGTTGACCTTGCCGTCGGGCGGCATTCTCCGGATGTTTTCGTCCCGAATCGACTTCGACGAGAAGCTCGTGATGTCGCATTTTCTAGGCACCAATCCGGCCTGGGCGGTGTGGCGTCCCGGCCTGGGCTGTGCGTTGACCTTCTCGTCCGCCGACGCCCGCAGGCTGGCGGCGGAGCGTTCCGCCGCTGCGACGGCCGCTTCTCCGCTTCCGCGGGGTCCCGCCTCGTCCGCTCTCGCGGAGACGCTCGACCGGGCGTTCTTGGGAACGCACACGCGCGCCGTGGTCGTGGTCCATCGCGGGAAAATCGTCGCGGAGCGCTACGCCCCCGGGTTTAGCGCGGAGACCCCGCTGCTCGGTTGGTCGATGACGAAGACCGCGACCAACGCGCTGATAGGCATCCGGCTCAAGGAGTTGGGAGCCGGTCTCGATACGGGACATCTTCTTCCCGAGTGGGACGCCGAGCGGGCGGCCGTCACGGTCGGCCAGATGCTTCGGATGCGAAGCGGTCTGCGCTTTCGCGAGGTGTACGCGGCGGGGCCGTCCGATGTGACGCGCATGCTCTTTAACTCTCGCGACGCGTCCGGCTTCGCTTCCAAGATGCCCCTGGAATACGCGCCGGGAACCTATTGGTCGTATTCCAGCGGATCGTCGAATATTTTGATGCGCCTTCTGCGCTCGACCTTCCCGTCCGACGCCGTCTACCACGATTACCCGCGCCGCGCGCTGTTCAATAAAATCGGCATGCGATCGGCGGTGCTGGAAACCGACGCCTTCGGGACCTTCGTCGGCTCTTCCTTCCTGTACGCCACCGCCCGCGACTGGGCGCGCCTCGGCCTCCTCTATCTCAACGACGGCGTTTGGAACGGAACGAGGATTCTTCCCGAAGGCTGGGTCGCGAAGAGCCTCGAGCCGTCCGGCGGGGGATACGGCGCGCATCTGTGGGTGGATCTTCCCGAGGAGGTCGGCGGCCCGGAAGACACCGCCTGGGCCGATGCGTTCTACTTCCTCGGTCACGAGGGTCAGTCGGTCAGCGTCGTCCCCTCCCGCGATCTTGTCGTCGTCCGGCTCGGGTTGAACCGGCACGCCGGATGGAACCAGCGGCTTTTTCTAAGCGACATAATCGAAAGTCTGGCACGAAAAGCCCCTTAAACTGCTAGAATTCCGCATGGAACGCGAACGCGGCTCCAAGGTCTGGATGCTTTGGCTCGGCTCCCTCATCGCCGTCTCCGGGGGGAGCGCCTACCTCGCCAATCCCCAGGCGGCCAAGCGGCAGTACCGCGCCGCGAAGGCGGCGTATCACGCGGCCGTGAAGCCCGCCCCCGCCGCGTCCCAAGAACCCGAAGCGGACCTGCGCGACTCGGTCTCCGCGCTCCCGACGGCCTCCGCCGTCGGCGCTCCCGCGGCCCGTTTGCCCTCCCGCCCGCCGACCTTGAGCTTCCCGACGCCCAAGCGCGTTCCGGTCCGCAAGCCCGTGCGCCGCGTGAAGTCCGAATCGACCGGGGTTTCGCGTCCGGTCTTCCCGGAAACGGAAGAGGAATTCCTGCGCCTTTATCAGGTGGCCGCGCCGCGAAAACTTGCGACGCATAAATCCTTCGCCGTCTCCGGCGAGGTGTTCGATCTGGACAGCGGCGCGTATCTCGAGGGGGCTTCCCTCTACTTCCGCGACCCGAAAACCGGCGAATCCTTCCTCGTGAAGACCAACGACTGGGGCGAGTATTCGCTGCGCCTGCCGGTGAACATCGACGGCTACCGGCTCTCGGTGTTCAAGAAGGGCTACCGGCACCAGTATCTGCGCGACTGGTCGCCTTCGATGAAGGAGGCCGACCCCTCCATCCGCAAGCAGGTCGCGGCCGAGCTGCTGGCGCTTCGCTTTGAAGGGCTCTTGGTGTTCTACAGCCCCCGCGAAGATCAAGTTCTCGACTTCGCATTGATCCCGCGTTAATGGAATTCACGCTTTTTCGCAATTGCATCGCCCTCTCAAGCGTGCTTTTTTCGCTTGGCGCGGCGGCGCACGAAGGGCACGATCTGCCCGTGGTTCATCCTCGGGAAACCGCTTCTAAAGTCAGCGGACGGGATCAGCGGGTTCAGAAAACAATCGTCGCGGCGAAAGAATTTTCACAAGATGCCGCAGGGGATTTGAACACGGAAGCCAACACTGGATCTCCGGAGAATGTTTCCGTGGCGGGAAGTTCCTTCACGGGTTTGTTGGAACGTTTCCTCGGTTTTGTAAGGGAGAAAAGCGATGGGAAGGGCCTTATCGTCCCGAGGGGCATTCCTCTGCCTAGGCCGCCCCCTCCCCTGCCCCGACCTGCGCCGCCTCCATCCTGCCAATGCAGGCAAGTAAAACGGACGAGGTGTTTGTGAACTCCGATACTGTTCCGCCCGAGGATGTTTCCGCGATAGTGAATAGGTACAATGGATTCCACGATAGTTTTATTCGTGCCTTGGAGATCGAGTCAACCGACCGATACCTTTCCGCTGCCTCCACCGATCGCATCATCGGCGGGGAGTTTAAGGTGCGAATCGAATTCTCCTGTCCGGATTTTAAAGTCAACGTCTCTCGGCCAACGAGAATTGTCGAAGGGACCTTCAGCGGAGTCCGTTCGATGATTTTCGATTTCAGGGTCGTGCAAGGTGAATCATGCGATTGGACTATCGTCTCTCTCAATTTCGAACCTGAAGACGATTCGCGATGGTCGCTCCGGGTAATCTACAACTTCCTCGACTCAGAGAAAAAATGGTCGGAAAGAGATGTACGGCTGTTCTCTTTCTCGGGAGTGCGCTTCCGGGAATTCGACCGACCGGAGATGATAGAGCCTTCTAAGTGATTTCCAATAGGTTCTCTGTTCACTTTTGACGATTGTGCAGACATCCAAAGCAGTCTATCTAGGCATCGACATCGGCGGCACGAAGATTTTGGCCGCCGCCGTTTCCTCCACGGGCCGGGTTCTTTCGCGCGCGAAGGCCAAGGTCCCGAAAGGCGCATCCTCGCGTGAAGTTTTCGAACTGGCGGCCGGTCTTTCGAAAGCCGCGCTGGGCGGTCGTCTTCCCCGGGCGATCGGCGTCGGCGTGCCCGGCATTGTTTCCCCGAAAGGCGACAAGGTTCTCGTCGCCCCCAACATCAAAATCGCGGGTTTTCCGCTCGCCGCGCGGCTGAAGGATCGTTTTAAGGCCCACGCGGTAATCGGCAACGACGTCAGCGTCGGCTTGCTCGGCGAGGCCTGGAAAGGCGCGGCGAAGGGGAAGAAGAACGTGATCGGCCTGTTCCCGGGGACGGGTTTGGGGGGCGGCGCGATCGTGGACGGCAAGATTCTTCTCGGAGCGCACGGCGCTGCCGCCGAGTTCGGCCACATCGTCGTGGTGAGGGGAGGGCGGCGCTGCGGCTGCGGCAAGCGCGGTTGTTTGGAAGCCTACTCGAGCCGGAGCGCGATCGAGAAGGCGCTCGGCGGCGCGCAGATGAAGTCGAAGGCGATCAAGAAAGCGCTGGCGCGGCGGGAGTGGGACGTGGTCGGCGCGGTGCGCGAGGCAAGCGAGCATCTTGCCGACGCGGCGGTGAGCCTGCGCCAGGTCTTCGACCCGGAACTGATTTTGCTCGGCGGCGGTCTCGTCGAGGCCTGCGGCGCGTTCATTCTCCCGATCGTGCGCAAAGCGCTCGATACCGATCCGTTTTTCACGCGAACGATCGGCCGCTGTCCCGTGAAGGCCGCCGCGCTCGGCGACGACGCGATCGTCGTCGGCGCTGCGAAGCTGGCGTCCTGCCTCTAGGCGGTCTCTTATCATGGATTTGGAATTTTGGCATCAGCGCTGGGAAGAGGGCCGCATCAATAAGGGTGTCACAATAAGGGTGTCAGGCCGTTACTTTGTCACTTTCGGGAGGTCGTCGATGCAAAAGTGACTAAGTGACGGCCTGACACCCTCTCAGGTGGTTCATTCCTCTTCGGCGCGACAAACATATTGGCAAATCTTTCCACTCAGGACCAAAAAGCAATCTTTTCTGAGGTGTGCTGGACACATAGACTTACCCAGTTCCTTGAGGGTCACCTTTTCAACCTTTAGGCCATCAACGACCCGATCATCGTCCTCCAGCGCATGAGCCTCTCGCAAAAGCGGGACTTTTTTCCCCCATGGCAAAAGCCCAGCCCTGATCCTCAGCACGACCATCGTTCCCGGCTTTCCTTTAAGTGCCGCTGCAGCATTGCTCAGCTTCATCCCTCTTGTCGAACGCCCATCGATTGAGAGAATGATGGTCCCTTTTTCGAGGCCACTCTTTTCCGCGACACTCCCCTTTTCAACTCCAGTAATTCCAACGTGGCCCTCTATCGTCCCAATTTGAACCCCAATTGTTCCCTGTATCACGTCATCCGCCGGAACGCCATCGTCAATCATCATCGTTCCTAATGGAGTTTCGACGAAGCGCCTCTCGCCTACCTTGTGGACCTCTTGCGTCTCCACCGAATCTTCCGCATGAGCGCTGCTGACGAAGGCGTCCGCCAGCATCCCTAGCCAGGATTTCTTGCATCCCGGCAAGCTGCTGCCATATGCTCCGCAGGTACAAGATCGACAATGGTGCGTACATGGCGGAATCAAGTTGATGGCCTTGCACGGCATTTCGCAGTAGGACTCCGAACAACCGTCTGGGCAGGTGCATGGAACGTATGTGTCGACACAAAGCCGTATCGTATCCCCAAAGGAGGGTTGTGACGCAACCAAAAGGATTGCCAGAACGGCTGATCCAGTAAAAATGGCTCTACTCATCTTGTGAATGTACTGCCGGGATACCTGTAAGGAATCCGCGGTTTTCGTCCGGTTGAGCACGCGGAGATGCGACTTATATATCTCCATGACGGACTCAAAATCTCCATCCTTCAAAGACTG
>Ga0100379_10000334_pt1 | contig 52355 bp, 31 predicted proteins | sample CryGeymeta201503_FD_80418 | JGI IMG/M metagenome (GOLD analysis project Ga0100379, IMG submission 80418) | Groundwater microbial communities from Crystal Geyser aquifers in Utah, USA - Crystal Geyser metaG 2015-03 | ecosystem: Environmental > Aquatic > Deep subsurface > Groundwater | place...
CTGGTATAAAAAGACCTGAAGCTGTTTTCTCTTCTGCGCTATCAGGTTTTACAAGAACGCGATCACCAAGAGGTTGGATACTTGCCATAGTTTTGACTCCGTTTAATTATGTTATTTTGTTTGTGTTTAGTTTTTGGTAAGTACTTTTATTTTACAAATACCTACTCTAATTCGTTCATTGTCAGTCATTTTAGCCGATTTTGAATACTTTCTAAAGTGTATTCTGCTTATAAATCTGCGAAGATGACCTAGAAATTTATGTTGTGCTGTTGACAAACCACGTGCCAAACCATTTTTGCATGACAGTTTGAAAGTGAAACGACAAAATGACAGAATCTTGTTTTTTACTGACAGCAATACGTATGGATTTAAATAGATGAACTCAAAATTATACGTTTGAAAACAAACTTAAGCTTTACATACTTTATCAGAATTTCATTTATTTACTGAATGTATTTATGCAATTATTCCCGTTTATTTTGAATTCAAATTGACTTTCCTTCAAATTGACTTTGATTTTAAAATAATTTACTTCATGCCAAAATCGATATAGACGATTTGGGTTAAGAATCTTATATTAAATTAAAATCTTATGAAAATGGAACACACAAAGTTACTAACAAAGCTTAATCACTTACCGATTGAAATGCAATCGGAGGTTAATGATTTTATTGACTTTTTGATCAGTAGAAAGAAAAAAAGATTTCCAAAAAGAAACCAACCTTTGGATCTGCAAAGGGTCAAATCACCATTTCTACCGACTTTGATGAACCGCTTGAAGACTTTACAGAATATATGTAAATGGAACTATTACTTGACACTCACGCATTAATTTGGTTTTTAAACGGAGACACTAGTTATCTAAAAAAGCAATAACTGAAATTGAAAACGAGAATAATCAAAAATTTGTGAGCATAGCATCTATTTGGGAGATTGCAATAAAATCAAGCCTTGGAAAATTTAGCTTCGCTTTGGGTCTTGATGAATTCTATAATTTAATTGATGCAAATGGGTTTGAAATATTACAGATATCGATGATACATGCCCTACACTTATCAGAACTTGAGTTTATACATAGAGATCCTTTAGATAGATTATTGATTGCTCAAAGTATTTCTGATAATCTTATTCTAATCACTAAAGATCAACATATTCAGCGTTATTCAGTAAAAACAATTTGGTGAAATATTTATCTACTCTTAACACCCTTAGAATTGGAGTATTGAAGACCAAAAGAAACCATTAAAAAAAAACTCTCCCTCCGTGATGATTTTGTTTCGAAATTCTAGTTTATTTCAAAGGAAATTTTCGGAAGTAAACTCTTAATATGTTTGTAGTTATGAACTTTTTTTCAAAATAACCACCCTCTTTATCTCCCTTATCAAATGCATCTTTTTTATTGAAATTCATACTGTAGACAGAGTTTAGTTCCGAGTTTTGCGATGCATTTCATTCAAAACTAAACTTCAAAATTTAAGTCGCATTTTTCATCTTAAACTCTGCTTGTTAATAGTCTATACACAAAAAAAGCCCTGAAGTAAACCTCAGGGCTTTTTTAAATTTCTAAAAATCAATAAAGCTTATGCTTTAAAAATTTTACCGATTAACTCAGCTGTACGAGCAGAATAACCTGCTTCGTTATCGTACCAGCCAATTACTTTTACCATTGTTCCGTCAACTTTAGTTAAACCGGAATCAAAAATACATGAGTGTGGATTGCCAACGATATCAGTACTTACTAATTCTTCTTCAGAATACTCAAGAATACCTTTTAAGTAAGTATCGGCAGCAGCTTTAAGTTTAGCATGAACTTCGGCTTTAGTTGTAGCAGTTTTCACGATTGCAGTGAAATCTGTTAAAGAACCTGTTGGAACAGGAACACGAACTGCACCACCGTCTAATTTGCCATTCAAGTGTGGTAATACTAAACCAACCGCTTTAGCAGCACCAGTTGATGTAGGAACCATATTGATTGCAGCAGCACGAGCACGACGTAAATCTTTGTGAGGTAAGTCTAAGATATTTTGATCGTTTGTGTAAGCATGGATTGTAGTCATGAAACCTTTTTCAATTCCAAAAGCATCATCAATAACTTTTACCATTGGAGCTAAACAGTTTGTTGTACAGCTAGCATTTGAATAAATCAATGTTGCATCATCAATTTCTTCGTCATTTACACCCATAACGATTGTTTTAACATCGCCTGTAGCAGGAGCTGAAATGATAACTTTTTTTGCACCGGCTGTAATGTGAGCCATAGCTTTTTCAGATTTTGTAAAAATACCAGTTGATTCAACAACAACATCAATTTTATGCGCAGCCCATTTTAAATTTGCAGGATCGCGTTCAGCTGAAATAACTACTAAGTTACCGTCAATTAATAGTCCTTGATCAGCAACTGAAACTGTTCCAGCATATCTGCCTTGGGTAGAATCGTGTTTGAACAAGTGCGCTAATGTTTTTGTATCTGTAAGATCGTTAACTGCAATAAGTTCATACGTATCTTTGTATTGAGTAAGAATATTGCGTGCTACTAGACGACCTATACGTCCAAATCCGTTAATCGCAACTCTAATTTTTGCCATGATATATTAACCTTTCTATTGGTTTTTTTGATTGGTTTTACCAAAACGCAAATCAGACGTTTTAGTAGGAATTAAGATTCTTTAGTCCTAAATCTAAGAATACCTGCAAGATAATTCAATAGTTGGTATCTTATGGAAGCGTTTTGCAGAATTATATTTTTTATATTTCTGTATTATTTGAGAAATAATTCACATTAATTTTTAATTTTGAAACAATTGGAGCATTTCATGCGAGAAATTCAGAAGAACTACACTGTTACAACCTACCAAGATTTTACGAATCCAGCAGTAGCTGCTAATCAAAAAGCTGCACTTGATAAAGTAAGAGCTCAGTTCGGAAAAGAATACGACTTATACCTCAACGGAAAATGGGTAAAAGGCGAAAATGGTACGTTTGATAGTATAAATCCTTCAAACATTAAGGAAGTGATAGGTACATTTCAAATGGCAAGTGCTAATCAAGCAAAACAAGCACTTACTGACTCATGGGAAGCATTTAAAACGTGGCAGTATGTTCCTGTTGAAGAGCGTGCAGAATATCTTTACCGCATAGCAGAATTAATTCAAGAGCGTAGAGATGAAATTAATGCATGGATGATTTCAGAGTCTGGAAAAAATTATCTTGAATCTGATGCCGATCTTGCAGAAGGAATTGATTTCATTAATTATTATGCCAATGAAGCTATTCGCTTAGATAAAGGAATGGAAGTTATTGATACTTGGGGAGATATAAACAGAACTATTTATATCCCACTTGGTGCTGGAGTTTCAATTTCTCCTTGGAATTTCCCTTTTGCTATCTGTTTAGGGATGGCCTTCGCTCCTATTGTTGCTGGGAATACTGTTGTTGCAAAACCTTCCCCTGATACTCCAATGATGGGTTATCTAATTGCTAAACTTGCTGAAGAAGTAGGCTTACCCAAAGGTGTATTCAATTTTATTACTGGTGATAACATGGAAGTTGGCGAAACACTTACTACTGATGCAAGAACTCGTTTTATTTCCTTTACCGGTTCTAAAAACGTTGGGCTACATATCAGTGAAATTGCGGGGAAAGTTCAACCAGGACAAAAATTCATGAAGCGCCTTGTTTGTGAACTCGGCGGTAAAAATGCCGTTATTGTTGATAAAGACTCTGATTTAGAAGCCGCTGCCACAGCAATTGTTCAAGCTGCATTTGGCTTCCAAGGGCAAAAATGTTCTGCTTGCTCTCGTGCAATTGTACTTGAAGAAGTTTATGAAGAAGTTCTTGCAAAAGTAGTTGCTAAAACTAAAGCTTTAAGTATTGGCGATGCTAAAGATAATTTCGCAGTTACTCCTGTTGTAAATCAAAAAGCTGTTGATAAAATCATGTACTACATTGAATTAGGTAAAAAAGAATCAACTTTAGTTCAAGGTGGAAATCTTGCAAAAACAGAAAATGAAGGATTCTATATTGAACCTACTATTTTCCGTGATGTAGATCCAAATGCAAGAATTGCTCAAGAAGAAATTTTCGGTCCTGTTGTTGCATTTATCAAAGCTAAAGACATTGATCATGCTCTTGCAATTGCAAACGATACTGACTTTGGTTTAACTGGTGGATTTTTCTCTAACAATCCAGAAACACTGAGAAAAGCCTATCGTGAACATCATGTCGGAAACTTATATATCAACAGAAAAAACACTGGCGCTTTAGTTGGTGGTCAACCTTTCGGTGGATTCAATATGAGTGGAACTGACGGTAAAGCTGGTGGTAAAGATTATTTATTGTACTTCTTACAAGCTAAATCAATGACTGAACGTCCAATGAAAGGCGTTAAACCTGTTTTAGAATCATTTAAGTTTACAACGTAATCTTATAGCGCATATAATTACAAAAAAAGGCTAAGAGTGAACCTCTTAGCCTTTTTCATTTTTAAATAATTAACTTAAAGCTTATAAAATTACAGCTTTTGGTAAAGAAGAAATTAAATTTCCATGTCCTTCATCTTCAATTACACTTCTGTTCACAACAATTTCTGGTCTTCCAGTTTTTGAATTGCGGATTGCTAATGAAATATGACCATCTTCTGTTAATTGTGAATTTGCAGCAACGGTTAGAATTTTTTCTTCATTAATAAAGGCTGGCTTAGTAATGGTATCAGACATAAAATAAATCACATTTATTGATTTACCATTGTAAGCAGACAAATCTGTGGTTACTTCAGCTTTAATACCTTGTTTTTTAAAAGTATTCGCCATTAATTCTGCTTTTTTTAGCGTATTTGCATCATTAACAATAAGTACCATTCCATTACTGTTTGATTTAATGACACGATCGGCAATCATAATTTGTTTGATAATTGCAATTTGGTAAGATATAGGCACTTCTGCATGTTGTGCAACAACAGATGTATTAGATAAAATTACACTGAAAAGTATTGTGAGTAGGATTAATCGAGATTTCATAACAAGCTATAATAAGAGTAGAGGTTTAACTATCAACATGTATTTTATTGATATCTAAATTTATGAAGACTCCAAAACCTAAGATATAGCGTAAAAGACGTAATTTATTATACTAGACAATAAAAGCGCTAACTCATTGAAGCGCTATTATTTATGAAATACGATCTGAATTATATCAATAATAAACACCTATTCCCTACTAGGCATTTTTACCTACATATATAAGCACTTAAACTATATTTTTTAACAGATTCATTTAATTCCCTCACTTTAAAACATTCGATTCTATTAAAGCTTACTATGCAAATTTAATTCTTTTGATTTACAATATTACAGCTTTTGGTAGATGTGAAATTAGATTTCCGTGCCCTTCTAATTCAATTTCTCTTCTGCTAACCACAATTTCTGGTCTACCACTTTCAGTGCTTCGAATCGCTAGAGCAATTTCTCCATCTTCAACAAGATGGAGAATTTAAAGCAATAGTTAGCACTTTTTCTTTTTGAATAAAGTCAGGTTTTACAATAGTATCTGTCATGTAATAAATAGTCATTACAGATCTTCCAAAATAAGTTGTTGGGTCGTCTGTAACTTCAGTTTTTATTCCTTGCTTTATAAATGCATTTGCCATTAATTCGGCTTTTTTTTCAGAACCATCATCTTTAACTATTAAAATTAATCCATCGCTTTTTGATTTAATGATGCGATCCGCAATCATAATTTGTTTGATAATTGCAATCTGAAAAGAAATGGGAACATCTGCCCTTTGAGCAGTAACCGATTTATTTGTAAATAAAACAGAAAAAATCAGAATAAATAAAAACACACAAGACTTCATATCAGAACTTCAAATTAGAATAAACATAGAATTTGACATTAATTTAATGCTAAATGTTCAAGTTAAAAAGTTTTTATACTGTAATCTGCGCCAAATAATTCAATTATGGGGTTGAAATAAATTAAGATTTGTTAATTCTAATTTATTTCAGCTCAACCAGATTTTTTGGAACTTTTCACTTATAGACTTAGAACAAAATACATTTATCAAAAAGTTTTATTGTAAACAAAAAAAGCAGATACCATTAGCGGTTTCTGCTTTTATATATTTTTTTTATATCAAGTTATAAAGGGAGTTCAGCTAATACTTTTACATCTGACCCAATGTTTATACTTGATGAAATAAACCCAATTGCACCAGGAGTATCTTTTACTTTGCGAAGCATTTCTACTTGGTTTTGAACTTGTGACGGTGGAAAACCTTCCCCTTTAAATTGAAGATTCGTCCAAACATTTTTAAACACCTTAAAATCACGACCTAATTTTCTGTAGAAAACGTCATTCATTTCACTATTTTCATTGAATTGAAAAAGTACGATCCTTGAACCATCTGTGAAACGTTTGTTTTTTAAGCCATAAATAAATAATAAATCTTGAAGACTAACTTCTGAGATGTCAACAGAATTATTAGCAATAACTTTAATAGATTGTGCTTGAGCAGTAGAGAAATTACCGAATAGAAATACACTCAAAAGCAGGGATAAAGCGAATAAAATTTTCATAGTTCTTGTAGTATAAATGATTGAAATACGTTGAATTAAAATGTAAAACCAATTGAAAATGAATAGAACACATTGTCAATTCTGAATGCGTCTGAGGCTCTACCTTTATTAAAAAATGTTTCAAATCGAGTTACAACTGAGTTGTCAAATCGGTATCCAATTGTGTAAGAATGTAACCAAACAGGATTTGAATTTAAATTGTTATAATCTGCATGTAAGCGTTCAAGTTTTGCAGTAAGAAAGGCATTATTGAAGCTTTTTGTTAATGCAGAATACCAATAGCTACCTGTATAATTGTTTGTGAATTCGGTGAATGGAAATGGTACATTTTGTAATATATCAAACTGAGTTTTTTGTTTATCACTTGGATTGAATTTCAAATAAATACCTTCAGATTCAATTTGCCAGCTGTTTAATTGATAAAAGAAATCATAACCTAAACGAATTCTCGGTACTGCGCCTATATTTTCAACTTGAACTCCAATTGCATTGATTGTAGCTATATCAGATGATGAAATATATTTTGCTTTATTATCGTATGTTCCAGAAAAACCTACACTTAAATCGCCAAATTTAATGGATGATGTATTAAAACCTACTCTTCCTCCTACTAAAATATAATTAGTAGTATCTACACCAGATGTTACTAAATTTTCCTGTGAATTTACTCTTGATAAAAAATTCAAATCGGAATTTCCGACATACGCAGCATAAACAAATTCACTACTTAAACCAACTGAGTGCTTTCCATGAACCATGAAATTTGCAAAGTCAGGAACAAAAGTCTGTCCATCTGCAAGATTTCTTACAGCTTCTTCATAAACTACTGGTCTATAGTTGTAGTTAAAAAGAGGCACTCTATTTCGTATTTCACTTAATCTGTTGAAACGAGGTAACATTGTACCTGCTTTAACACTTAATAATTCATTTACATAAAAGTTAACCCAAGCTTCTCTTAGATTTACAGAACCGAAGTTACGTTCAGCATCTGCATTACGTGTGTATTCTGCATTTACAAATATTGAAGTGTTATCATCTAAATTTTTTGAAAAAAGAATATTTGTTTGAACCATCATAAAACCGTTTCTCTCGATATTATTTTTTAAATCGATGGTACTTGTAGAATTTTGTGGATTAGGGACAGTTACTGTTGTATTGCCTTTCCAATAATCAAACTGAGTTTGACTGAATCCATAAACGCGAAGCTCGTTATTTTGCGCATGTAGAGCGCTAGCAACCAATACAAACAGTAGTTGGATGCAGCTATATTTTTTAAGCATAAAAACCCGATATTTTTTGAAGTGTTCTTGTTAATAGTTTAACAATCAAAAAATATCAAGGTCATAACCCCAAGTAAATCGGGCAAAATACCTATTTTGAAAAATTAGGTTTATTTACCCATAATACTAATTTAAAAAAGCGCTTTTAACCTTATAACATAACTATTAGTTACTCAAGGATACTAACTTTTACTACAAGCACAAGTGAAAAACACCTATATCATAACGACATTTTATTTAATCACGACTATTATTTAGCTTTTCATCCAATTGTAGCAAGTATTTAAAATCACTATTAATTATCGCATTTTTTAAGCCATTTGGAATTGTACCCTCTTTTAATAGCTCAAAAAGTTGATCCATGTCTGTCATTTCTAGTGCATCTAACCAAACTTGTTTATTTATTTTTGATAAGTCATTTATATAGTTGAAAGCTAGTTCTAGACTATCAGAAATATCTTGAATTTCAGTGTGTTCAACAGTTTCTGCAACAGGAAGTAATATATTTTCTTTGCTAAGTCTAATTACTTCTAATAAAGTATTGATTAAAAATGGTTTAGAAATATATCCTGAGAACCCTTTTTTCTCCAGATAATTTTCTTCGTTAAAAAAAGTTTGAGCTGTTACGGCTATAACAGGAATATCGAGCCCCATTGAATCTCGTATTACTTTTAGAACTTCTTCACCAGAAATTATAGGCATATTCAAATCTAATAGAATAATATCAAATTCTTGGCTTGCCACTAAAACTAATGCCTCTTTTCCAGAACTAGTCGACAACGTTTTAAACCCAACAGATTGCAACATTTCATCTAAAAGTATTCGATTACTATCGATATCGTCTACAATTAAAGCTCTGTATTCCTTATCAGTATTCAGTTTATAATTAATATTTGTCGCAAAGCCATTATTATTTTCAGTTAATACTTTTAAAGGAACTTCAATTTTAAATACTGAGCCTTCCCCAACTACAGACTTAATTGAAATAATTCCATTCATTAACTCAACTAAATTTTTAGTAATGGTAAGGCCTAAACCTGTTCCTTTACTGAAATGACCGCGTACTTGTCTAAATGGTAAAAATATATCTGATAATTGATCTTCAGGTATTCCACGCCCAGTGTCATGAAACTCAAACACAAACAAACTGGAGTTAAATTTAGTTCTTGTATGTTTTTCTTTAATCCAAACCTTAATTTTAATGCTGCCTTTTTCGGTGTATTTAACAGCATTTCCAATTAAATTCATTAAAATTTGGCGAATCTTATGATCATCTGCCTCAACAAAATTGGGTAATGTTGAAGACAGATCAACGCTAAATTCAAGACCTTTGTCTTTTGCTTGTAATTTGAAAATGTTTTCTGTGTCATTTATTAGTGACCTAATTGAAAACACTTGATCAACTAATTCTAATTGGCCAGATTCTATTTTTGATAAGTCTAGAATATCGTTAATCATATTCAATAAGTGATGTCCACTAGCTTGCATTGTTTTTACAAATTGACGCTGCCGTACGGATAAATCTAAATCGACATCTAATAATTGTGCATATCCTATAATTGCATTTAGTGGTGTTCTAAGTTCATGACTCATGTTAGCTAAAAACTTAGACTTTGCTTTATTTGCTTGTTCAGCTTGTTGCCTCATTTGTTCAGCTTCTTGACTAGCTAAACGTAAATAACGCTCAGAATGAACCTGAGTAGTAATATCAACCCCAATTCCAGTAACTGCAATTACATTACCTTTCTTGAATATTGGGAGCATATTTAACTCATACGAGCGGCTACTTCGATCAATAACAAGATTTTGCTTCTGTCCGTTTAGCACCGATAAAAAAGCGGATTCGAACAATTCATGATTAAATATGTTAAAAATTGATGTTTTCAAAAATGAATTCTTATCGACATTCATTTCATTATAAGCCCTACCTTCTAACAATGTAATTAAACCATCAGGAGAAGTTGAAAACAAAAAGACTGGTGATGAATTTACAATTTGTTGAATCTGCTCTCTCGTTTGATTTAAGATTTTCAAAGCAGATGATTCTTTCTTTTTTAAAAGAATAAAATTAATCCCCAAGAAAATGAAAAGAATGAATAAAACACTAATTAGCAAACCATAAATTAAAGGTGAATTCCATTTCCTTTCCACATTCAAAGACTCCTTAAATTTAGTTTCTTCTAAAACATCTTTCTGCATTCTACAAAACTCTAACTTAAGTACACCACTTTCTAACGGAGTTAGAACAATATTGCTTAAATCTCTTACTTCTTCCCAATCTTGATCATTAATTTTCAAGAAATATGAAAAATTGTATTGTGGAAAAGCATTATCAAATAAAGAAAAAGTAATCGGGACATTTTCTATAAAATGTTGTTTATCAATTCGTTCAAAGTTATTATCAGGCCCTTTTAGCAAAAGATTCTCTTTTTCTAAGGGCTTGTAAACCTTTTTCTTAATTATTGCTGAACTAAATCCATTTACATGGCCAACAAGTAATGATTGATTTGTCTGAGAAAATGTGGTTATCATATCTGACATTAGCCCAACTTCTCTAGAATAGTTCATTAATTTACCATCATGAAAGAGAAATAAACCATGTTCTGCGGCAATCCATAAAAAGGTATCATTATAAGGTTTTATAGATCTAACCAAATAATGACTAAATTCATGGGGAAAATGAATGATTTGAGGTGGTTCATTTCGATTTTTCAAATCAAAGGTTAAAATTCCTTGTGATGTTGAAATCCAAAGTTTTCTTTTAGAATCGAGTTTTGCGTCTTGAATAATAAAAAACTCTTCATTATCTAATTTTTCAATAGTTGATATAAATGAAATCTCTTTCGTATTTATATCAATCGAAAATATTTTTGGTGTTTTACCATTAGAAATAACAATTAATTGATTACCTAAAGAATCATATACCGCGTTTCGAACTTCAGATAGATTATTATTGTGCTTTAAAGTATAGATGGTCTGAATACCAGAAAAATCAAAATGATGAATTTCACTTTGACCTGAAGATATAGCCCATATTCCATTTCCTTCAACAATTTGTGAAATAAGAGTGGTTTTCGATAAGCCATTACCATTTTTTAATGATCCGAAAAATGTCACCTTATTCGTGTTATCAACAACTCTTATTGTCCCGTTATAATCGCCAATATAGATTGCATTATTGATGTAAGCGATTGAAGCAATAGCATCATTTTTCAATTTAACGATTTCTTCTGATTGATGTTTTTCGTCAGTAACTACTACTTTATAAATTGATTTTTTAGTTGCTAGTAGAAAAGTACTGTCATTTATGATTGAGCTATGCCCGGCAAAAGAATCAGTAAATGGCAATTCATTTTTTGTAAATAATTGTTTTCTAAGAATTTGAACGCCTTCATCATAAGCAATCCAAATATTTTCATCTGAATCTGTTAATAAACTCTTTATTTTATTAACTGCTGGTAATGATTCAAAAATTTCTATTTTATTTGGTAATAAATTAACTAAAAATACTCCATTTGATTTAGTAGCAACCCAATATTCATTAGCTTTGTCAGTTTTAATTATTGATATAACTTGCTTTAAATCTAATAATTTTTCAATCTTTGGTTTTTCCTTTATAGTTAATCTATAAAGTCCTTTTTCACCACCAAGTAAAAAAACTTCTGAGTTTTTAGCATTATTAATCGCGTATAGAGCATCAATCGTTTGCCATTTGGTATTTTTAGGATTTACAATTAAGCTTAATTCATTTTTTTGATAATTGAATTTCCAAACAAATCCTTGTTGTGATGTAATCAGAAGTTCGTTATCTGAAATTGCTTTAAATTGATAGCCTCTGTAAATACTACCTGAATAACTTTCCTTCGGTAAATTGTAACGATGAATTGTTCGCCCATCCCAGTATGAAAATCCTTTAGGTTCAGAGAACCATAATCTTGTTTTCCCGTGTACAAATACATTTAATGGACTATTTATCGCCGTTTGTGTTTCTTCTGTTGAAACAGGTAATAAATCTTTAAACACAAATTCAGCACCTTTTGGACTAATAATTTTCACATCCCCACTCGAAATTACCAAAAGAGAATCATTATTTCCATATGCCGTTACAAATTTTATATAAGGAGAAAGAAATGATGAACGATAAACTTTTTTTGTATTTCCTCTCATTAAAACAAGACCAAAATCAGTCGAAATCCACTTGTTTCCTGAATTGTCCTCGTAAATATGTTTTACAAAATTAGAAGGTAAGCCATTTGTCACATTATGATAATCATAATGATAATCTGGTTTAGAGGTTATTGAAAACCAAAGTACAAATAAATAAATAAAACCTGTCGCCATTATCGATATTCCTAGGCAAAAGTGAATGTAGTAACAGATAGGCTATATTCAAAAAAAAATGTACCGTTTAAGCTTTGTTTTTAAAATATTTCAAGCTTGTTTTTCCAATTTAAAGTACTTCTGTTTCTTGGATTATTACTAAAAAGTAAATCATCAAAATTTTGAAATATTTGAAATACTTTTAGATTTCAAATTAAACTGTACTAATCAGACATATTTTTATAGTGATTTAAAAAACGCTGAATGGAGTGAATATCCATCACTTTATTCTTTAATAAAACTAAATCCTGTAATTCTATTTCCCTTTGAAAACTTTATTGGGAACCTAAGTTTAAAATGTAACTTGAGTTTAAGAAACACGATGTATTACAGATTATCGTTTTGATTACATTGAATTTGTACTCTTAAATCATTTTCATCATCTGCGATCTAAGTTATTTTTTCCGAACCTTCTCCAAAATATTCAAATTGAGTTTATTATAAATCCCTCATAAGGATATTAATAGCTATTAATAATCAATCACTTAGCGGAATATTGATAAAAGAAAACTTAAAAACTTGAGTTCGGGATATGAATTCATAATTTTGAATAGGCGTAATTTTCATTTCTGTACACCAAATCAGTTTATAATACGATTTAACGATAAATTTTCATCATGAAGTTTTTGTGTCTTTTTTAGCATATCAGATTTGAGCAAAAGAGAGAGTTTTCTTAATTAACCCAAACTCAGGTTAATTTCTAATTCTGATTATTGATGTGGATTATTATAAACAGCTTACTTAACGATAACAAAAAATCAATTTAAATGAGTAAAACCATCAGCTATTTATTTTCTGCATATTGAAATACACCTGATTTACACTTATCTTACGAATCTGTGAAAAAATTGACCGTTGGAGAGATGCCGGAGCGGTCGAACGGGCTCGCCTGGAAAGCGTGTGTACTCCAAAAGGGTACCGAGGGTTCGAATCCCTCTCTCTCCGCATATAAAAAAAGCCGTTTATCGGCTTTTTTTATTTTAGGCTATTAAAGTACTTTTCGCGTTTTCAAAACTTCTGATTCGTATTTGCTCTAAACGCTCTTTAATCATTAAATACGTAACATTCATTAGTTCCTCAACTGTTGTAAAATCTTGCGGGTCAATTTCTTCTAAAATGTGAAGTTGTAATTCACCTCTATCATTAAAACGCCAATCATCTGGTTGATTTAAATTGAAAGTACCATCTATAACCATAGGTTGAATTTTAACTCCAGCTTCTTTGGCTAACAAAAACGCTCCTTTTTTAAAAGGCAATAATTCTTGATTACGAGTTCTTGTCCCTTCAGGAAAAATACATATTGAAATTCCGTTTTCTAGCATTGGTACGGCTTGATTCAGTAAATCTTTAGCTGAACTTTTTCCTCGGTTTATGCTAAGTTGCTTAGTTAAGCGCATAAACCAGCCCATAATTGGAACTGAAAATAATTCTACTTTCGAAACCCATTTAAAATTGTACGGTAATTTTGCTTGTAATGGCATATCTAAAAAGCTTTGATGATTACAAACGAATACTCTTGCTTCTTTTCCATCATACAATTCTTTTCCGAAAATCTTTACTCTCCATTCCGGCATCACGTTTATTAGGCTAGCACCCATCTTTAGCATTAATTTTCCACTGAGTTTCTGCATTTTATCAAAAGGATTCAGTAGCAGACTAAGAGGAATAACTAATAATAAAATGCCTACAAAATCAAAAAAAATATAGACCCAAAGGTATATAGTGTAAAAAGTACGTTTCATTAGAAAAATATGAGGTTGATTTGCAAAATTAACTAATTTATTGCTTAAGTAAAAGTCATAAAGTCCAATGAAAGCTTTTGTAAAATTCTAGCTTGATTCGATAAATTGCCAATTTATTTTATCCCATTTCTATCAATAAGATAGTTCTAGATTTTAAAATAAACGACTTAGTAGTTTATAGCCAAATAAAGATAGCCTCTCATCATCATGATAATATTTGACTTATATGGGATATATTTCCAATTGATGCGGTTTCGGGTTTTTTAATTGGAATTTCATAAGTCTAAAAGAGAATCCTTATCACAAAAAAAATGACACTTAAATAACTTCTTATCCAAGTGCCATTTGCCAAAACAAATAAAAACTCAATTTAATTTCTGCGCTTTGTCCACCAAGTTGCAGAATGTGAAGTTTCAGTTCCAGCGGGTTCTAATTCCTGTGCTACATCTTGTTTTCCATCTGCATAAGCTTTTACTAAAGTTGCTAAAGCCATAGAAATAGAATCTGGCAAGTTATCTTTTCTCATTTCAGAAACTTGGAAATGATCTTTAACAAAATGAGTGTCATAGACACCGGATTGGAATACTGGATGTTTCATTACATAAGAACAAAACGGAACTGTTGTTTGTAAACCACTAATTTGATATTCCTCTAAAGCGCGAATCATTCTTTGAATGGCAGCTTCTCTAGTTTCAGCAAAAACAATGAGTTTAGCTAAGAGTGGGTCATAATTGATTGATACATTCTGCCCTTCTGTGACACCAGAATCAACACGAACACCAGGACCACTTGGTAAACGATATCTTTTTAATGTTCCCGTACTAGGCATAAAGTTTTCAAAAGAATCCTCCGCTGAAATACGACATTCGATTGAGTGACCTTGACGCTTAACATCTTCTTGTTTTAATGGAAGAGGTTTACCCTCAGCAACTAGTATTTGAAGTGCAACTAAATCCAAACCTGTAATACTTTCTGAAACAGGATGTTCAACTTGTAAACGGGTATTCATTTCTAAGAAATAGAATTTTTTGTGCTTATCCACAAGAAATTCTATAGTTCCTGCGCCATGATAATTACAGACTTTTGCAGCAAGAACAGCTGTTTCTGCCATTTCTAGGCGTAATTCTTCATGAATATATGGCGAAGGCGCTTCTTCCACTACTTTCTGATGTCTACGCTGAATAGAGCATTCACGATCGTAAATATGAATCACATTACCATGCATATCTGCCATAATTTGAAACTCAATGTGATGCGGTTCTTCGAGATATTTTTCAACATAAACTCGATCATCATTGAATGCATTTAATGCTTCCGATTTTGCAGCTCTAATTCCTGAATCAAAATCTTCAGGTTTTTCAATGATTCTCATTCCTTTTCCACCGCCACCAGCTGCAGCTTTTACTAAAACTGGATAACCAATTTCATGAGCAATTTGGCGCGCTTCTTCAATATCGTGCAACGCTGTTTGTAAACCTGGAGGAACTGGAACATTATGCTTAATCATCAATTCTCGAGCTTTTGTTTTATCGCCCATCATATTAATTGATTCTGCTGTTGGGCCAATAAAAATTATTCCTTCTGATGCACAACGTAACGAAAATGCTGCGTTTTCACTTAAAAACCCATAACCAGGGTGAATTGCATCTGCTCCAGTTTGCTTAGCTGCTGCAATTATTTTATCAATAACTAAATAGCTTTCTTTTGAAGGAGCTGGACCAATATGCACTGCTTCATCAGCAAATAAAGTATGCAATACACCTTTATCAGCATCGGAATAAACGGCTACCGTTTTAATACCTAGCTCTCTACAGGTTCGCATTACACGAATTGCAATTTCTCCCCTGTTAGCTATTAGAACTTTTGTAATTTTTTTTACCATCTTAACCCACCTAATTGTTAGTGTTATGCTGAAAAATACCGATAAATATTAACGATAAAAATTTTTTTGGAAGCGCATCCATACTTTAAATCATGGTATTTCCTATTTTACCCTTTCTGCTTGTTACTAAATAAGATAAATTAGTCCAAATTTAATATTACTCAGATTATGTCATCACTTTTAGATTACGACCCACTATTAAGCACTAACTTAAATTTTTTACGTTCAGTTCAGGAGCTACAATACCTTAATGATGAAGAACTCACTGAATTTGCGAAATTCATAAAAAGAGAAGTTTATGACGTAAATGAATTTGTCTTCAAACAGGGCGAATTAGCCGATAGAATTTTTATCATAGAAGATGGTTTATGTGTAGTAAACCTAGAAGATCGCCCAATTCAACATCTTAAAACCTCTGATTTATTTGGTGAAATCGGAATGATTGGAGATGTTACAAGAACAGCTTCAGTAAAAACGAAAACTAGATCAGTTGTACTAAATATCTCTATTAGTGATTTAGACGATTCAAGTAAGATTAAACCTGCAACTTGTATAAAATTGTATAAATCTCTAGCTAGAAAAGTTACTCGCTACGAAAGAGATGACGATGTATTTTATCATGATATAGATGTTCTATTAATTCAAGATGGTGGTTGTGCACCAGGTTATAATAGTGTTACAGGTTATGTAGTTCGTTTCCTTGAACATATTGGTAGAAGAGTTTTTATTGCTCGTGAAGGATTTAAATCTTTGGTTCAAGGCACATCAAATGATTTCAATTATTTGATAAATGATCGTAATCTTTATAATCGTCTTGAGCATATCAGTGGAGTTCAGTTTGCCCCTGTTTACCGTGAAGCACGTGGCGCAAGTTTCCGTTCTGAGCGTTACAAAGAATTCAAAGAAGAACCCAATCAGAAAAAAGCAGCTCAGCACGTAATTGAGCGCAAAACAAAAATGATTGTCGCAATTGGTGGTGACGGTACATTTAAAGGTTTAAAAAGCATGGCACGTTTTTTACCTGCGTCTATCAAATTGTTTTTTATTCCTGTAACGATTGACTCTGATGTTTATGGAACAGAATGCGTTGGCGAGCACACTGGAGTTCAAGTAGGTTCTGAAAAAATTCGTTCTTACATGGCTGATGCTCGTTCACATCAGCGTTTATATATTATTGAAATGATGGGCCGCGATGGCGGTTACCATGCTCTACGTTCTTGTCTTGGTGCAGGTGCCGATATGGCAGTTTTACCAAATTTCCAATACGACATGGAAGCTGTTGCACATGCTTTACAGAAAAAAGACTCTTCTGTTATCGTAGTTGCCGAAGGATATAAACGAAAAGAGCGTGATGAAAAAGGCTTTACTGGTAACGCCGCCGAGTATTTCCGTGAGGAATTAATGGCAACAGAAATTCCACTTCCAATGAGAGCAATTTGTGAAGGTTTCTCAAGAGATATTAGAGGTGCTGCGCCAAATTACAATGATATTACTTTATCACAACAATTAGCTCGTTTATTAGCTGAAGCTGTTGATAATGGAAAGAATAATGTGATGCCAGCGGTTCTTGGTGGAAAAGAATATTACATTCCTTTCGATCAAATTATAACTGATAATGCCGTTTCTAAACGACTTGCAGATTTAGCTAACAGATTGATATCCTAAGATTTTTGGTAATTTTGAATTTTGAATTTTAAATTCAGTAAACGGAGTCATGTCGACCGAAAATGAGCCACAGCTCAAAATAAATATCTAGGAATTCTAACGAATTGAGGTGGAGATATCTTCAATAAGAATACTCCATTTTGAATTTTAAAAACGGTTCGTCATTATAAATGATGAACCGTTTTTTATTTTAAGTAAGATATAACTACAAATCAGTTAAGGTTTTTAGGACTCATTCCCATGAATTCTTAGCTGGATTACGATTCATTCTGAGTTGTAAGAATATCCTATTCCCTCTAATACTGAAGCGAGAGACTTCTGTGTCTTTATAAAATTCATCAACAGATGACTTTTCTGGAGTCTTGTACTCCGTTCCCAAATCTTGAGCAAACTTTCTTAATAGATCCTCTTTAATTTTATCATACTTTCTAGCTAGCTCGGCATAAGCTTTTACATACGCAATATTGATTGCATCACTTAACTGAACTTCTTCTTTTCCATCTTGCGAAAATTTTTGACTCATAGAAACTACAATAAAATCAGTTGTGTTAATTTGATTTGATACCCAATCTGGCGCTTGATATTCTGATTGCTTAAATGAATTATGTTTTTTTCTAAATATCCTATATGGGAAAATTTCATCGTATCGTTTTCTTTTGAAGCTTCAAATATTACATTTCTTGAATTTTCTACTTTAAAGCCAAATGTAAATGCCATTGAAATATTTGTAGCACCACTGTTTATTTGTTCCTCGAAATAATATTTCCCTAGAATTTGTTTCTCAACATTTGCTTTTATTGAAACAGTTCTATATCCATTCATTACAACAAGAACGGTTCCGTCTTCAAATTTTACTATTTGTTTGGTTGCTTTTGGGAAAGTGTAATCGTTACTTATTAACCTTATTGCATCGGTATTAAATGAGGGAAAATTTGAATCTTGTTCACTTTGTTTATCGTCTATATTTTTTTTTGAGAGATAGCTTACATTTGTTTTTGCTCCAATAGATAACCACGTTTTTGCAATTGCTTCAGCTTGTGATAAGGCTTCTAAATAGGGCAAACCAGGTAGGGAAATCCCAATAGATTGATAGACATCTAGTTCTGATGCTGTTAAATCTAAATCAAATAAAGACATTTCTGTTGTCTTTTGTCCTAGAAGTTGTGGTATAAAACTTCCTATTGTTAGTAAAATCGTTAGAAATAAACTTGACCAATTTCGTTTCATAGAATCCCTTTAATTACATGTTATAACATCAAAATAATTAATTATTTTTAGAATGGAATCACCCAATTGTTGTATTTATTTCTGCTTTTGCTTAGTTCTTTGGTACTTATTTAGTCTGTAGTTAAACGGAAGATTTCTCGACTTCGCTCGAAATGACTTTTCTTTTATTATTTAAAAAAAAATGTCAACTCGACCTAAGATGAGCCCAAGCGTTAATATCAAAAGCAAGAACCCAAAACGAATTGAAGTGGAGATATCTTCATTATAAAATTCTGAATTTTGCATTAAAGTAGAATTTATTTCTTCTTTTATCTTTCTACTTCGATATTTATTGAGCCTGTAATAAAAACGGGAGATTTCTCGACTTCGCTCGAAATGACTTTTTTTTTTCGCTACGCTTTATTCTAAAGGCAGTACGCAACCACATTACTTTTTCGCTCAAAAAAAAAGGAACTAGATTACTCTAGCTCCTTTTTTTATACATCTATTTTAATTACTTATTAGTTCGTTTTATCTCTATCGATATATTCTTCATACAATTGAGTATGACGAGAAATCATTGGGATTTTAAATCCATTAATAAATACGGCTTCGATAGTAGTTTTTGGTTCGAATGGATCACCATTGGTAATCATTAAATTCGCCATTTTACCTTTTTCTATACTTCCGATTTTATCATCAGCGCCGAAAATTTTTGCTGGATTTATGGTTACTGCTTTTAAAGCTTCTTCGGTTCCTAAACCATAAGTTGCTGCATAACCTGCATTAAAATTCAAGTTACGCACGTTTTCTGTCTCTCCTGTTCGTATTGCTACCATCACTCCTGCTTTATGAAGCTTTCCTGCATTTTCATACGAAGTTGCATAACTTTCATACGAACGAGCAATTGTTCTTAAAACTGGACCAACTAAACAAGGAACTTTAGCTTCTGCAATTTTATCTGCGACTCTCCAGCCTTCTTGGACGGAACTTAAAACAAACGAAGCATCTTTTTGTTTTGCAATCCATTTTAAAGCTTCAAGAATATCTTTTTCTTTATCAACTTCGATTACAACTTTGAGTTTGCCGTTAAAAACAGCTCTCATTGCGTCCCATTCGATGTTTTTATCTGGCTTGGATTTACCTTTTGAAGAAGCTTCATACTCATTCATCATAGAATTATAGAATCGGGCATTTTCCCAGTAATGGTTTAATTCTTTCATGGTTTTTTCATACTCTTCTTTCACTTTTTTCTCGTCTCTGCGATCCCACCAACCACGTTTTCCACTTCTTGGCCAATACATCATCATTGCTGCGTCTGCGACAACAGCCATTGAATCAGGTAAATAACCGTATAAATTAATGAGGGTTGCTTTACCAGCAATTGTACCGCCAACAGGATGTGCAATAACCGTAGTAACACCATTAACTCTTGTTACTGGAATATTAACACTAGCTGGATTTATTGCCGTAAATGCACGAACATGAGGAGTAAATGTGCCTAATTCCATTTGATCATTAGTTACTGGAACCGCTTCAACTTCTTTTAGACCAAGTAGCGTTCCAGAATCAATAAATCCAGGATAGACAGATTTACCTGTTGCATCGATTGTTTTGTATCCTGCAGGAATTTTTGCCATTCCATCTACTACTTCTGTAATGGTTCCATTTTCGATAAGTACTGTTCCTTTTTCAATAACAGCACCGGTTATGGTATAGATTTTTGCGTTGGTAATAGCAAATTTGCCATACTCTGGTTTTTCGGTTATCTGAGCCTTAGCGATTATGCTTGTTGCTAAGAGAAGTACAAACAGGAAATATTTAATTCTATTTTTCATGTATGTTCAATTTTCTATTTAAAATTTATTAATGTGATTTGAATTACTTATTCGTGACTATGAGTTTGTTTACCAAGTACTTCGAATACACCTTCCATGCAAGAGTCATTATTTCTACCTGCTGAAACTACTAATTCATAATCCTCTTCAGGGCTGATTACCAAACGCATATCTTCTGGATCTTTTGCTTTATTGAAATAGCTTGTTCCATCAACAAATGTTTGTTCACAAACTGCATAAATACTTAATGGATGAGCACTCCAAATACCTAAATCAGCTTGTTTTCCTTTTTCAATTGAACCTACATATTTATCAATGCCTAATTGTTTGGCAGGATTAATTGTAATCATCTTTAAAGCTTCATTATCGGTAACGCCACCGTATTTTACAACTTTTGCGGCTTCATGATTCAAGTGTCGAATTAACTCTTCAGAATCTGAATTGATTGAAGTAACTACGCCATATTTATTCAATATTGCAGCATTATAAGCCGAAGCATAATACACTTCAAATTTGTAAGCCCACCAATCAGAGAAAGTTGAAGCATACGCTTTGTGTTTAGCTAATTCTGGAGCAACTTTAAAGCCTTCCAAAACGTGCTGAAACGTATAATTTTCAACCCCATAATCTTTGAAAACACGCATTAACATGCCAATTTCATCCGCACGATAACTGTGGCAATGCACTAATACTTTTCCAGCAATAATATCATTGATTACATCGTAACGAATGTTTTTTGCAACAGGATTTGGTTGATCCCCTTTTTTACGTTTGTTCCATTTTGCAAATTCTTCTAAATACACATCACGCTTTGCTTTGTAATCAATGGCTGCATCAAATGTTTGTCTAACGATTTGTTCAACACCCATTCTTGAACGAGGCTGAACATTAAAACCTTGCCCATGTACTCGAGTTGGGTTTTCGCCTAAAGCAAATTTGATGGTTCGTGGAGCTTCAGAAAATTTTAATCCTTCTTGATCAGCACCATAGCGCATTTTGATAGTTTCTCCTTGTCCACCAATTACATTCGCAGAACCATGCAGAACATGTATTGTTGTTACACCACCAGCTAATGCTGCATACATATCAACATCATTTGGGTCAATAACGTCTTCCATTCTAACTTCAGCAGTTACAGGATTTGTCCACTCGTTTACTCCATTTGTGATGGCTAAGTGTGAATGAGCGTCTATGATTCCTGGCAGTACAAATTTTCCCGTTGCATCTACAACTTCTACTCCTTTTGGAGCTTTTAAATCTTTACCGATTTCAGAGATTATTCCATCTTTTACTAAAATATCGGTGCCTTCCATATCACCATTAGTGACTGTAATAACCGTAGCGTTTTTTATGAGAACAGAGCCTTTTTTCTGAGCAGTGGCTATGTTGACCATCATTCCAAATACAAATAAGGAAGTGATGAACAAAGCTGTTTTTATCGTTTTCATTTTTGATTTCATAAGTTCATCTTTCCTAGTTAAGTTTATAACGTTCGCCTTTTACAACACGTTGCAAAAGTTTTGCTTTTTTCTCGGTGAAAGGTTTTGTAAAGACAGCAAAATCAGCTAGATACCCTTTTTCTATTTTCCCTGTTTGATTCGACAAGCCTAATACTTTTGCTGTATTTGCTGTTAAAACAGAAACCAATTCATTTTCAGAAATTCCAGATTCTTTCATACTCTCTATGTTTTTTGAGAAATCAGCCCATTTTAAGCCTATCGATGAAAAGCCAGGATTTAAGCCGGCATCAATCAAGGTTTTGGTATTCTTAACAAAGTCATTGTAAGCATTCATTTGTTTTGCTCTGAATGCAGCAATATCTGTAGGAACTTCTTTTTCCACTTCTTTAACCGCTTTGGCTTTTGTAGAATCCTTTTTTGCTTCTTTTGCCGCTTTTTCTTCTTTTTCTTTCCATTCTGGTTTTTCAGGTAGATCAAAACTTACTAAAACAGGCACTTTTTCCTTTTTTAATAAGTCGGTATAACGGAAAGCTTCTTTCGCTGAAACGAGAACTAAATCAAAACCGAGTTCTTTTTTGAGTTTTAATATACGTTCGATACTTTCTTTATCATCTGCTTCAAAATAAAGAGGCTGTTTTTTGTTGATCACAGGATACAAAGCTTCAAGTGTTAAATCTCGCCCTGGATTATCGTATTTCGTTGGATTGCTAAGGTAGTTTTGCTGCTTAATTTGCAAGACAGAAGCATTTTCCCAAAGCTGACGGAATAGATACATGGTTCCCATCAAAGTTGATGGATATACGTTTCTTGTATTTTTGAAGGCTGCTTTTTGTCCTAAAGATGAACTCAATAAGTTAGCTTGAGCATCTTTTCTACCTAAATGAAAAAAATCGAGTTGACCAGGAAGCATTAAGCCTTTTAAGCCTATTAAAGCTGAGGTAAAACCTTCTTTTTGCGCATCCTTTACATCTTTTTTCGAAAAGTCGGCAGATGCAAAGGGAATTCGTTCAGGTTGAATTCCAGATCTGTCGTAAGGCGGTTCGCCTGGCTTTTCAACATTTTGTGTATTTGGTTTTTCGTCTGGAGTAGCTATTTCGCTGAAGCCATCAATGAATCCAGGATAAATGTGAAGAGAATCTCCACCGTCGGTAACTTTAGCATCAAAAGGAATGGAAATAGAAGTTCCATAATCTGTGATACTGCCGTTTCGCCAAACTAATGACGCTTTTTCTATTGTTTTACCATCATGAGTGTGAATTGTCACATTCTTGAAGGCGTGAGCAGGAAGTTGCTGGGCTTTGGTCTGTGAAAACAGACTCAGGCTTAGAAACAGTCCTAAACTGAGTTTATGCATAGTTCTCCTTGTTCTAGTCAGGCTTTAAATTTATTTCTAAAATCAAAGACACGAATAAACGAAGAAAAAAGAGAAGTAAGAAATCAAAAGTGCTGAAATATTGTAAAATTTTGCATTTGGGAGTGAGAATTCAGACTCTGCGTGACCGAAAATGAATTCGCTTTTACTTTAAAACCACATGAATATGCAGTGAAATTCTTCAAAATCTGTGCTATTATCTGTTCAACAAAACATGTTTAATTAACTAATTCGTTTAGAACTACAATAAGTTAGAAATTTAGTTTAATCAGTTTGATGCTAGTTTTTCCCATTTTCGTTTCTTTTAGATTATTTTTTTTTGAACACGAAAAATGGGGATTCATCTCTGCCTAGGGGATGAATGGGGATGCAAACATCTTGGTTTTTGGCTAGGATGTTTGCTTTTTTACTGCACTTTTTACTGATTTTTTTAGGAAGACATTTTTACCTATTCAGTCGAGATGACATTATTAATGTAGCGACTGCGTCCTCACAGGTGCTTAAAAACAAAAAGTCAGCGGCCACGCTAACATCCAAATTAAAATCTAGCTCAAGTTTTAGTGCCGATTTTCATCTCAAAGATCTCGCCACTCTTATGTACATAGAGCGTTAGCTCATCTTCAGTCGAGTTGACTTGATTAATATAGCGACTGCGTCCTCACAGGTGCTTAAAAACAAAAAGTCAGCGGCCACGCTGACATCCAAATTCATTCAAACTCAAAATGCGCCAAAAATAGTATCTTAGTATTTTATAAGTTGTGAATCACTTAATAGACACAATTATCCATTGAAAAATAGAATTTTTATAATCATTTTAGTTTTATCCATTGCATCGAATTGGAAATTAAACGCACAGGCACAACAACCTGAAATGCCAACTTATGATGAATTTAATAGAACAGAATTAATTCGATCTGTTTTAGATTATGATGAAAAAACATTTAATAGAGTACTAATAAGTCAAGTAAAATGGATAAATCTACGTGATCAATTCGGGATGACCGCTCTAATGTATGCTGCAGCGCATGGTCATGAACGATTATTTCAGCGCTTATTGAGATTAAATGCGAATCCTACATTAAAAGATTTCAATGATGAAACAGTGATGCATAAATTTGCTCGTGTTTCAATAATAGCGCCAGTTGGTTATTTAATTTTAAAAGGAGTTCCTGTTGATGTTGCCAATAAACAAGGACTAAATCCATTACATATTGCTTCAATTGGCTGGAATGTAATCCAAATGGAACGTTTTATTGAACATGGCGTTAATGTGAATATTCAGAATTGGCAATCTGAAACAGCTTTACATTTAGTAGTGAAGCAATTTAAAGCCGCTGATTCTTTAAATCGAATTGCTTTGTCAACACAGTTAAAACCAGTAAAAAAAGAAACAGGATTTTGGATTTTAAGCAAAGATAGAATTTATGCATTGGGTAATTGGATAAAAAACATTCCAAGTCGTATTTATCAGATTTATAAACCCAAACCACCCGTTTTAAGAGATGAAAAAGATGGTGTTAAAGCCACTGAACTGTTGTTAAATAAGCAAGCTTCTCTTAAACTTAGAGATAATCAGGGTTTTACTGTACTAGATATTGTAAAGCAGAAAAAAAATACTCAACTTTTAAAATTATTTATAACTCGTGGTTTACTCAAAGAATCTGATATTTAAGCGTTTACGCTGGATTCTCTTAATCATTTTATTGGCTTTATCTTCAAAAATGATGGCTCAAGTCGAAATAAATGATTTTTTTGAGTATGCTCGAATGGGAAATGCAGAGGCTTTAAGCTCTTTATTATCATCGGGTGTCAATCCCAATCAAGCAAATTCAAATAATCACACAGCGTTGATGTTTGCCTCAGATAATGGTCATTATGATGCTGCAAAAGCCTTATTAGAAGCAGGAGCAAACCCCAATTTGCAAGACAACTATGGCCAAACTGCCTTAATGTATGTAGCTGCAAATGGTTATGATCAGTTACTCGATTTATTGATTAAGTTCAAAGCTGATGTAAATGTGGTGAATCATAAAAAAAAGTCAGCATTAACATTAGCTGCTAGAGAAATCCGATTTGAAATGATTCAAAAGTTGATAAAAGCTGGGGCTGAAATCAATCACCAAGATGTTGTAGGTTGGAGTGCTTTGCATTTTTCAGCACACATGGGCTCGCTTACAGTGGTGAATTATTTAATTGCACAAGGTGCAGATCCTTCACTTCGAGATACTGAAGGCAAAATTCCATTATGTTTTTCTGCAAGTCTTGGTTATGATGAAATTGTTGAAACCTTAGTAAGAGCAGGGTCCGATATAAATAACTTGGATGATACGGGTTGGACTCCAATTCATTATTCAGCTTATAATGGTAGAGAGAGAACCTGTAAAATTTTGATGGATAAAGGCGCAGATGTTAGAAAGAAATTACCAAACGGGCAAAGCGTCTTAGATTTAGCTAAACAAAATGGGGATAAAAACACCATAAGCATGTTAGAATTTTATCTTAACTCAGGCAAAAGTAATTAAATTGGGACTCTATTATAAATCAATGTAATTGAAATGAGTCGCTTAATTTACCAAATGAGAATAATTCAAAATGAGAGAACCCAGAAAGTCGATTTTTAGTTTGCCCTCTTCGAAACTTGCAAACTAGCAGAATAGCTTAATTAATAGTACTTTTTTGGTAAAATCACATCAAAATTAGTTAGTTAAATTCTTCATCTAACAAAAACTCATTTAACCAATAAAATGAAAAAATTCGTTTTAGCCACTAAAAATCCGAACAAGACCAATGAATTCCGTGCAATGTTAATTCCACTTGGATTTAGTGTGATGAATGCAATAGACTTTCCGGAATTGCCCGATGTAATAGAAGATGGTGAAACCTTAACTGAAAATGCACTAAAAAAAGCAAGAACATTAGCAAAAATTACGGGGAAACCGGCATTGGCAGACGATACAGGTTTATTAGTAGAAGTATTAAATGGTGCGCCTGGAGTATATTCAGCTCGATATGCTGGCGAAAAAGCTACCTATCAAGATAATGTAATAAAACTTCTATCTGAATTAGCCTCAAAAGGAGAATTTCCTCACAAAGCTCATTTTGAAACCGTATTAGCCCTAGTTGATGGAAAAGATGAATTTTTATTTAAAGGAATTTGCGAAGGACACATTATTGGGGAACAAAGGGGCGAAAAAGGTTTCGGATACGATCCTGTTTTTATGCCATTAGGCTTTAATGAAACCTTCGCAGAATTGGGTTCGAAGCAAAAAAATGAGATATCACATAGAGGAAAAGCCTTAAAAAATTTCTTAGAATGGCTTAAAAAGAACTAGAAACTCATCATTTTTATTCAGGCACAAAATTTGTAAGTTGGAGTTTTGATTTTATATAGGTTAACAAACTTTGAGTCTGATGACAAAAACCCGAATATCAATAATCCTATTTATAGCGCAGCTAGTGCTGTTTATTGGATCTGCAAAAGCCGATAACGGTAAAAGTGAAAATAGTATTGGAAAAAGTAGTTCAACGGCTTTTTTAGTACCAGTTGCATCAAATGTCAGTATTACTGGTAATTTATTCCTAAACGAAACGCTAACAGGTAATTACACCTATTCTGATCCTGAAAATGATTTAGAAGCAGGGTCAATTTTTAAATGGTATCGTTCAGATGACGCCGTAGGATTGAATAAAACAGAAATTGCTAGCGCTTCAGCAACAACTTATAATTTAGTTAATGAAGATGTTGGGAAATTTATCAGTTTTGAGGTTACACCCAATGACGGAAATGGATTTGGACTTTCAGTTGAGGGTAATTTATCAGGACCTATTGTTAAATCTGCAACGGTTAGCACAGATAATGCGTTATCAATTACGGCAACATCTGCGACTTTAGGTGGAAATGTTACCGATGATGGTGGGGCTACAGTAACCGAAAGAGGAATAGTATATTCATTAAACGCAAATCCAACTACAGCGGATAACAAAGAGATTATAGGTGCAGGAACGGGTGTTTTCTCAAATTCAATTTCAGATTTATCACCCAATACGACTTATTTTGTCCGATCGTATGCTATAAATGAAGTAAGTACAGTTTATGGTAACGAGATTTCATTTACAACCTTAAAACAAACCCTTACCATAACAGGTAATTTTTCAGCATCCAATAAAATGTATGATGCCACACAAACTGCTTCAATTTCAGTTGATAATTTAAGTTTAGTCGGAATTATTGGTGCTGCTGATGTTGGTTTAACTGGTGTAAGTTTAGAATTTACATCAAAAACTGTTGGAGTTGGAAAAACAGTTAGCATTACTTCAGCAAGTCTTAATGGGGCAGATGCAACCGATTATGAATTAAGTTTAACTGGTGCGCCTACAACAACAGCAGCTATTTCAGCCAAACAATTAAGTATTGGTGGAAGTTTTACGGTATCCAGTAAAGAGTATGATGGAAACACAACAGCAACCATTTCTCAGAACAATTTATCATTAACCGGAATAGAAGGTGCTGATAATGTAAGTTTAAACTCATTCGACTTAGATTTTGCTCAAACGGCAATTGGAGTTGGAATCAGTGTAAGTTTATCGAATCCTACCATAAGTGGAACAGATAGTGGAAATTATACAATAAGTGATGTCGGTTCTCCAACAACAACCGCTTCGATTACCAGTAAAAGTTTAAGTATTGGGGGAAGTTTTTTAGTTAGCTCTAAAGTGTATGATGGAACAACCTCAGCAGTAATTTCATCAAATAATTTAACGCTTATTGGAGTCGCAGCTGGCGAAAACGTTGGAATTCAATCTGTTCAAGCAGCTTTTAATCTAGCAACTGTTGGCGCAAATGTAACGGCATCAATAACTTCGGCAATACTTAATGGCGCTGATGTCGCAAATTATACGGTTTCAACAGTTGGCGCTCCTACTACAACAGCTGCAATTACAGCAGTAAGTTTAACTGTTGGAGGCTCATTTACATCAAAAAATAAAGTGTATGATGGAAGCACAAGTGCTGAGATTGTTTCAAATAGTTTGACATTGAACAGTGTTTTAGCAGGTGAGTCCGTAGGTTTAGTCGTGAGTACAGTCGCTTTTACTGATAAAGCAATAGGAGTTGGAAAAACAGTTGAATTAGGAACTGTAAGTCTAAATGGGGCAGATGCTTCAAATTATGAACTTTCACAAATTGGTTTACCAACCACAACGGCAGATATTACCGCAAAACAAGCGAGTATTTCAGGAACATTTATTCCACAATCAAAACAATATGATGGAACTAAATCAGCAACTTTTGAATCAAATAACTTGATTTTAAATGGCGTAATTCCCGGAGATATAGTCTCGTTTAACACAATAGTGATTGAATTCAATCAAGCTGAAACTGGAGTTGGTATATCTGTTAATGTCACAAGTGCTGATTTAACAGGCGTTGATGCTCCAAACTATAATTTAACTTTAATTGGCGCTCCGACATCAAGTGCTAATATTACTGTTAAATCCTTAACCGTAAGTGGCTCTTTCACAGGAAAAACTAAAGTGTATGATGGAACAACAAACGCAGATGCCGAAAATGTAAACCTGAGTTTAAATGGAATTCTCGGTGCTGATGAGGTAACTCTTGGTAATCAAACCTATCAGTTTGATTCAAAAACAGTTGGATCTACGAAAACAGTTACGCTGGTTTCTGTTGAATTAAGTGGAGCGGATGCGGCAAAATACAGTATTTCATTAGATGGCGCTCCAGGTTCAAATGCCGCAATTACGGCTAAAGAATTAACGATAACTGGGTTATTTACATCAAAAAATAAAGAATATGATGGTTCAGTAAATGCTGAATTTGAATCAACTAATCTATCCTTGGTTGGTTCAATTGTTGGTGACGTAGTTGCTTTATCAGCATTAAATTCAGTTTTTGATAATGAAAATATTGGTGTGGCTAAAACAGTTTCTATTTCAAGTGCTGCATTAAATGGCTCAGATGCTGCCAATTACACGGTTTCAGTTAGTGGCGCCCCAACTTCAAGTGCTACTATTACAGCAAAATCATTAAGTTTGTCGGGTTCTTTTACTGCAAAAAATAAGGTCTATGATGGGAATGTAACAGCAGAGGTAAATGTAGCGAATGTATCATTGAGCGGAATTATTGGTACTGAAGATGTAGGAATTGCAGAATTCACCATTGAGTTTGATTCTGAGTCTATTGGTTCTGGTAAAAACGTATCAATTAAAAGTGTGAATTTAAATGGAGTTGATGCGGGGAATTATACCGTTACTTTACTTGGTGCACCAATAGCTACAGCTGACATTACCAAGAAAATTTTAGAATTGACAGGATTTTTTAGTGTTAAAGATAAAACGTACGATGCTTCTAAAAATGCCGAATTGGATTTGATAAATATTGCTTTAGCAGGGGTTCAAAATGGAGATATTGTTACTTTCGATAGTATTTCGGTTTCATTTTCGAATATTCTTTCTGAAATGGATAAAATTGTACGTATCGATTCTGTGTATTATTCTGGCGCACAAGCCTCAAATTATCAAATTTTAAATTCAACTTTGCCTCAAGATACAGCAAGTATTTTTCCAGCAGAATTGGCGATTCAAAATACGCAGGCAAACGATAAAGTTTACGATGGTTCTACCGAAGCTACATTGCTTCAAATTGGTGATTTAAATGGGTTTATTCAAAATGAAACCGTTGTTTTAGCTAATCCAAGTTCGTCAAGATTTGAAAATAAATCTGTCGGAACAACTAAAAATGTGATTGTAAAAGGGTTTTCACTTTCTGATGGAACAAATGGAGGTTTGGCTCAGAATTATGTTTTAGCTGTTGATTCAATAATTACTACGGCATCCATCACTAAAAAAGATTTAGTAATTACGGCAAACGATTCAATACTAATATATACAGGAGTTCCATTCTCTGGTGGAAACGGTGTTACATTTAATGAATTTGCAATAAATGAAGATTCTACTTTCTTAGATGGATCATTGGCATTTTCAGGAACTTCACAAGGAGCTATTGAACCTGGAACGTATGAGATTATACCACAAGGCTTTACAAGTAATGATTATGAAATTACGTATTCAAACGCAACGCTAAGCATTTTGGCTGTTCCATTTCCTGAAAATCCAATTCCTGATTCTGCTGCAATAGATGTTGCATTAACTTCGGAAGTAAGTATTGGTTTTTCCATTCCTGTTAATCTTGTTTCAAACGATTCTATTTTAATAATGGAAGACACCGTACAAGTTACAACATTCACTAGTTCATTAGTTAATAATCGTTTGGTATTGAGCGGATTCTCATTAATAAATGATAAAACCTATACTATTACCATAAAATCTGGTACCGTACAATCGGTTTCTGATGCGGTAAATAATGCATCGTTTTCTTGGAGTTTTAAAACCATTGTTCAAAAACCTTTAACACCACTTTTAGTTAGTCCGGTAAATTCGGATAGTATAGTGGATGTTAGCCCTTTGTTTACATGGAATTCTGCGGAAAGAGCAGAGGTATATGAATGGCAAGTTTCATCAACTGACAATTTTAGTAATATCGTTCGCTCTCAATTAAATTTGATTGATACCAGTTTTACGCCTTTGGTAGCTTTAGATCCTCTTACAAATTATTGGTGGAAAGTTCGCTCTAAAAATGCCGCTGGAGAAAGTGAGTGGTCTGAAGAATTTAACTTTACCACAAAAGCAGAAACTCCTGAAATCGTTTTCCCCGATACTGCTCTAACGAATTTATCAACCTCATTAACATTTAAATGGAAATCGGTTCATGCTTTAGTTCGTTATGAAGTTGCCTTATCATTAGATTCTCTTTTTATAAGTTCTGTAGTCGATTCCTTAGTTTCTGATACTTTATTACAAGTAAAGGGTTTATTAGCTGATACCAGTTATTATTTTAAACTCAGAATTAATGATGTGAGAGGTTTATCAGATTTCACAGAGTCGTTAGCGTTTAGAACACGCCCTGACCCCGCGGACGCAGAATCTGACACCATCACCGTTGCTTTTGAGTTTGGCAACAGTTCTTCAACTGATCCTGACTTAAAAACCGATCCGAAAGTAACGGATTACCGAATGATTAGTATGCCAGGAAATGATAATATCCGCTTAGATGCACTTTTTGGCGGTGGTTATGACCTATTATGGCGAGCTCTTTTCGAAACTGGAGACTCAACAGATTATTTTGTTGAATACAATAGGAGAGATGGACGCTTTGTTTTTGCTCCTGGCCGTGGATTTTGGGTGCTTAGTACTGAATCATTTTCTGAGTCGAGAACATTAACGGCTGTCACTCCCGATTCAAACGATGCTTTTGGAGTTGGGGTTCATCCAGGTTGGAATATCATAGGAAATCCATATCAATCTAATGTGGAATGGCAGATTATTTTGGATTTCAATGAAGTAACAGGCGATTTATGGACGTATAATGAACAATTTTTGAAAACTACAACCATGGAACCTTTTAAAGGTTATTACTTTTATAATGATCCAGTTTTTGATAAAGACACCTTATTTATCCCCTATGCAGGATTTAGTCAAAGAGGCTTGCAAAAACAGGTTGTTAGAGAAATTCCTGAAAATGTACCAACAGTAAAAGCTTTTGCTTCCTATCCTGATGGAACTATACTTGATGTAAATTGGGTTTTTGCCAGAGCTGAAGAACTTGAACTTACCATCAATAAAACTCATCCAAATCTCTTTTTTGTTGAAAAAGGGATGATTATGAAAGACGCAAATAATAGCTCAGTTGGTAAAGTGCAAAGTGAAGCAATTTATGATGTTGCAGGAACGAAATATCAATTAGAATTAAAAGCCGTTCCAGGAACTGTTGTTAAATGGCGTGCAGAAATGAAAAACATGCCAACCGATGCACGAATATTGTTAGTAAATAAAGTGACTAATTTAAATTGGTTGGCTGAACCTGGCGAATCAATTGATTTAAAAATCACTGAACCTACAAGTCAATATGAAGTTTACATCGGAAACGAAGAGTATTTACTTGATTTAAAAACAAGTTTATTACCTGATTCGTTCGAGTTATTACAGAATTATCCAAATCCATTTAATCCTACAACGGTAATGCGTTATGCTGTTGCAGAAGCGCAAAACGTAAAAATTGAAGTGTTTGATGTAATGGGTAGAAAAGTTTCCACCTTGGTAAACAAACAGGAGCAAGCTGGCTGGCATGCCGTTGAATTTAATGCATCAAAACTCGCTAGTGGAGTTTATTTGTATCGAATTCAAGCAGGTTCGTACTCTAAAGTGTTAAAAATGTTGATGGTGAAATAGGAGATTACAATGATGAATAGTTTAAAAAAAGAAACAATTAACATGATTACAAGAGCAAATAAAACAATGAGATATCGAATTGCATTTATAAGTTGTCTTTTTCTTACACAATTCGTTTCAAGCGGTTTTGCACAGCATACACAAGTTAATTTCGATTCTGAAATTGAACTTAATTTGAAAACGGTTTTAGAAACGAAAATCTCCAAATTATTAATGGATATTAATAAATATCAAACTGAAGGTCGCGATGATTTTTCACTAGATTCTGGAATTAGTGACGTTAAACAACTCGTAAACGATAATGATTTGTATTCCTCATTTGATTCTATTCGAGTTTCTTTGGTGTTAGATAATGATACGTATGAAGCAAGTCAGATTTATCTTCAAAAAATTAATAGCAATCCTTATCAGTTTGTTGAATTAAACTTGAGTTTTGATAAAACAACGTTAACTTTGAAAAAAGCTTCAATAGTTGCTCCAGAATATTCTTTTGAGAGAGTTTTAGCAAATGAAATGAAAGTGAATGTTGCTGAACAAGATTTAGCTAAAACATTTCTAGCTAAATTTGTTGCTTCAATTCAATCAAAGCAGGTTGATGACTTTAAAGCCTATTTCAATGAAAAAGCGTTAATTATTAGCGATAGTCTCCGTTTAGTAGAAAAAAAATTAACTGTTCGTTTGAAAAGAACAGTTGCTGATTTTGCTAGTGAAATTCAGTCAGAAATGTTTAATTCAGATAACGAAATCACTATTAATTATTCAGAAGCAATTCTTTTTAGACACCCTGAATTAAGCACAGTTTTTGGTTTTACGGCAAAAGAATCTTGGATTACCTCAAATTATTCATTTGATAGTTATATTTGGCTGTCTTTTGATTTAAGTAAAGAAAGTCAGCAGATTCTTATCTATGTTCGAAAATCAACGCCATTCGTGCATACATCACTGAAATCAATTATTCAAAAACCAATGATGATGAGGGCAGGAGTTCTCGCTGTTTCATCAGATACTTCAATTCATTATGCAAGACATGGAATTTTGATTAAATCTCAAAGCACTTATCCCGATGTTTTATCGTCAAGTAAGATTGTTGAAATGCTTCAAAAAGATAGAATTCACTTTAGTGATATTAAGTTAATTAAAGACTCTATTCGTGTTATTCAAGATGCTGTTTATGTTCAATATACTATTCCAGAAGAGTTACTTCCTGCTTTCAAAATCGAACAAACTATGTTTGTAGATAAAGGACTGGGAATAAAAGGTTTAAGTCAAAAAATGGATGTTTTCGCTGGAAAAGACACAGAAATTCTAATAGCTGCTGAAACGATAGAAGACGCATTGCCAAGTTTTCAGAATTTCGAAGATTTTGAAGACATTACATTTAAAAGTAAACCTCAATTAGTCAAAATAGTAGTTGCGGATAAGAATAATTTTACTATCGCTAAATTAACGCCAGCCAAAGACGGGGAAACAGTAAAGCTCACAGATGGTAAATATTCGTTATATGCCTATAAAGAGGGATTTTACACAAAGAAATCTAGTTTCGAAGTAATTAAGGGCCAAGACCGAATGGTTGCAGTAAGATTAAGTCCTGTAGAATCGCTTCTTTCAGATATGGTAGATTCTCCAATTAATAAACCTACTATAAAAAGAAAATGGAAAATTTTAGGCATCGCTGCTATTCTCGCAGGTTCTGCATATATCTATATGTTGTCTAATGATACATCAAGACCGAAAATTCCAAATCCACCTGGAAGACCTATTGGTTTATAGTTTTTCCTACTAACCTGAGTTCGGGATAAGAAATTAAAATAAAAACAGGTTAAAATAAATTTCGTCATTCTGGGCTTGACCCAGAATCTCTGCCTAATTTGGAATTAAATTCGAGATTCCACTATGAAACATAGTAACATTCTACATTGTTTATTCCAGGATTAGATTAAAATTATTCTACTAATCCTTAACCCGAACTCAGGTTACTAAAGATTTGAATTAATCTGAAAAGTAGCTTTCTGTAAAATATGTAGCGATTATTCTTGTTTTGAACGAGAGCCCTCCTTTAAAAATATCGTCTCTTTGGTGTAAGGCAAAGACGAAACAACTCAAATTTGATTTTTTGGACTGAACTTTTCAAGGTAAACCAAAAATTTAATTAAATACGGTAATCAAAAAAAACACAAGCTTAAAATTTGTAAAACCATGAATTAAGACTACATTATTTTTGAATATAGGCTATCTGTTATTACATTCATCATGGCTTAAGAATATCTATAATGACAACAGGTTTTATTTATTTATTTCTGATTTTCTTATCGTTAACAGCAAAACAAGAATATCATTATGATTATCACAATGTAACAAATGGGTTACCCTCAAATTTCGTAAAAGATATTTATGAAGACCAATTAGGTAATAAGTGGATTTCAACTGATTTTGGTCTTGTTTTAATGAGAGGAAATTCAAAGAAGATCTTTAGGTCATCATTTCTTTCCCCTTATATAAAATCGGTTACTGCTTACGGAAATAAGGACTCACTTTTAGTTATTACAAACGGTGATGTCAAGATTATAAGTCCCAAAGGAGCCGATTATGAATTTAACGATTTATTGCCTGTTACATCAGAAGAGATTCAAACAGCGATTCATAGACCATTAAATGTGTTTGTTCATAGTAAATCTCGATTGTGGTTCTCAGAGCCGAAAGGGTTTTCGTTCTGGGACGGTAAAAAGATTCAACGTTTTAATTTACCTAAGGAGAGTTATTCTGGAAGTATTTACAGAGGGTATCAATTCAAAGCTGTTTCTGAGAATGAACTTTTAATTACATCTCAACAAGGGTACATCTGGAAATTCAATTACAAAAAAAATGAATTAAGTTTAATTTTAAATCCAAAAAATGGCGATTGGCAGACCATTGATGCTTTATATGCACTTAATGACGTTAATAATTCGGGTGAGTTTTTATTTGGGGGTGAAAAAGGTCTTTACAAACTCTCCATGAATGAAAAGCCAACAACTCAGAAGGTGTTGCCATTAAAACAAGTCATTTCGATTGTAAAAGCAGAATATAAAAATGAATTTTGGGTTGCAACAAAATCAAATGGGCTTTATTTAATTAAGTTGCATTCCTCAAAAGTTGAAATACTTGAATCTTTACCGCCTATTAATAAAGTAAAGTGTTTGTTAGTAGATTCAGATAATAATGTCTGGGTAGCTTCGGATGAAGGTATTCATATTCTTAGAAAACAATTATTTACAAAAAATGAATTGCCTTCTACTGATTCATTTGCTGGGCAAAGTACTATTATTAATGACAGCACATTTCTACTGTCAACAAAAAAAACTATTTTTAAAATACTCGTAACTCAAGAAAAGCATAAATCTGAAGAACTTGTAACTTTAAAAAAAGGAGCTATTGCTTCAATCGCCTATATAAATAATGCGATATACATGGGTGATTATAATGGAACTATTCATGTTGTTGATAGCAATAATAAGGTTTCTTTTTTTGGCTCTTTAAAGAACGGAAATGGCTTATCGAAAAACTCACCTATTACACAAATTATTGAAGGAAATGGAATATGGGCAATTTCTTCAGGTCAAAGTGAAATACATCATTTTGATTATTCCGGAATTCAAACCATTTATACCTTAAAGCATAATAATGTGCTAGCGGATATTAGAATCGGTGTTTTTGATTCTTTAGATAATCAACTAATTATAATTTCAGATGGTAATGAACCTCGAATTTTTTCCATCAATTTAAGTTCTAAAGAGATTTCATTTGTATCAGATATCAAAAAATTAGATAATCAAGAATTTTTTTTGATTCAGGATGCAAAACTTGATTCAAATAGAAAACTCTGGATTTCAACGTCTCAGGGAATGATTACCTATGATTTAAAAAATAAAAATGCTCCTATACAAACAGTTCATTTTCCAAATGATTTTAGACATTATTTGGTTCGGTCTATTAACCCATTTAATGATAAATTTTTATGGATAGCCGCAGAACATGGCTTGTTTCTATTTCACGAGGGTAAATTAATAAAATACTCTAACGAGGTAGGTTTATTATCTGATATGATAACTACATTCTCACTTTCGAATAAATCTATATTAGCGGGACATGTTAACGGCTTTAGTTCTGCCAGATTTAAGAAAAAGGCAAATAAATCTTTAGATATGGAAAACTTATTAGTAAAAAGTTCCGACAATACCTTTGTTCGAATTCAAAATCAAACGTTTACTGAACATAATCCAATTACGTTTTCGTTATTTGATAAGACCTTTCCTCAATACAATTTTTCCTATTTCTGGAAAGTTAATAATCAAGATTGGCAGGAAATAAATGATTTAAATTCGATTGTTTTTACACCTCTAGAAAGTGGAGTTGTTCATTTAGAGTTTTGTAGAATGCAGAAAGATGTTTTAGAAAAAACGAAATTCTTGCTCACATTGAATGTTCAAAGAAAATGGAATACTTCACTCATTTATGGATTTCTGATAGGAATTTTAGGAGTACTTTTTGTTTTCTTGGGCATTAATTTCATTCTTTTAAAAAGAAAAGAAAATTTTGCTTCGAAAATATTAAATCAAACACGTGAGCAGATTCAGCAAATCGTTAATTCGTCTCCAGTGTTTTTATTTTCAACAAATCCTAATGGATTAATAACTTTGTTAGAAGGTCGGGCTTACAATGAAATGAATATTGATAAGAATTCTTTTCTGAATACGTCTATATTCAATATTTTTAATCACGAATTATTTGAATCTGCTTTCCATTATGTATTAAATGGACATAAACAAAATCTTGTAATTGATAGAAATAGCCGATCTTATGAGTTAAATATGCTACCAATTTACAAAAGAGGAGTGGTTGTAGCTGTAACTGGTATTGGGGTCGATATTACCGCTCAAGTTCATTCTGAACGCTATTTACGACTTGCTAATCAAGAAGCTGAACAAATGCGACAACAAGCAGAACAAGCCAATAAAGCGAAATCTAAGTTTTTAGCCAACATGAGTCATGAACTCAGAACGCCACTAAACGCAATTATTGGGTATGCTCAATTGCTAGATGTTGATTTAGATTTATCTGTTCGTCAGCGTCAATTTGTGAAAACAATGCAAGCAAGTGGGCATCATTTATTGAATATGATTAACGATATTCTAGATTTATCCAAAATTGAATCGGGCCAATTGGAATTAATTGATCAAGTATTTTCAATAAAATCTCTGATTACTGAGTCAGAAAGTATTTTTAAGTTACAAGCAAAAGACAAAGGTCTAGCATTTACTATTGATATAGACGCTAATTTACCCAATTTTGTAGAGGCAGATGACCATAAAATTCGTCAAATATTAATGAATTTAATTGGAAATGCAGTTAAATACACAGAAAAAGGTAGTATTAACGTTAAGGTTTGGGTTAAAGAAAAACATATTAGATCTAAATTAAATTCATGTTTATTTGTGTTTGAATTTCACGATACAGGACGGGGAATTCCTGAAGATCAATTAGCTGAAGTGTTTTTACCTTTCAGGCAAGTTCGTGGTCATTTTAGTAAGGGTACTGGTTTAGGACTTACCATTACAAAAAATTTAATAGAATTAATGAACGGAACAATATTGGTTAAATCTGTGGTTGGTGAGGGATCCCTATTTAAAGTCGAAATTCCGCTAAAAGTAATAAGTGAAAATACGAATGGTTCAGCATCGAATATTAATTATATACTAAATCCAGATAAAGTTTACAAAGCCTTAATTGTGGATGACATAGATAGTAATCGAATTCTACTAGATGAAATGTTGCAATCGGTTGGTTTTAAAACAGTTTCGACCAATTCAGGTAAAGAAGCTTTAGTTTTAGTTGCAAATCAAGAATTTGACATTATTCTTTTAGATTTGAATATGCCCATAATCTCAGGAGAAGAAGTCTTAAAAGTAATTCGTGATTCAATGGGACTCAATATTCCAGTTATTGCTGTAACTGCGCAAACCTTTTTTAATGATGAGAACTATCTAGAGAAAAAGGGTTTCACAGGTTATGTTTCTAAACCATTTTTAATCAATACTTTATTAGAAGTTATTAGGCAATGTAACGAAAATATGTTAATCCCTGTAACTGATACATCAGAAAAGTCTGATGTTGTAGAAATCTTAGATAGTCTCGATCAGTCATTCGATTATTTAAATCAATTATCATTAATTAGTAAACAAGCTTGGTTAGATGCGCTTGAAATGACTGACATGGATCAACTTTTTGAGTTAACAAAAGATAATGCCATTCCAACATGCTTAAAGAATGCTATACTGAATAACGATTTTAAGTATTTACTTCAATTAGACGAAAAATTAAATAGTAACTAAGATTTTGATTACACTGAGAGTAGTTTATGCATATTATTCGGCCATTTCATGGGTGTTTGAAGGGGTCAAACCGATAAAATCGACAAACCTAAGGGGACTCAAAATTTATAATGAACATTTAGAAGCAATCTGAACTCATTTAAAGAAAGAAAATTTCCACATTTACTCAAAAAAATTGCAAAAATTAATTTTATCTTGTAGTAGAACGTTAGAATCATTTTTTTACTTGGTTAAATACTAATAAATTAAAGCGATTGTCGTGTATTTTAAATTGAAAGTTATTTTATGAAGTGCTGTGTGTTTTTATTTTTTCTAATAAGTTCTATTTTTTTTACTAATAATTCAGTTAACGCTCAAAAAGCTGATGTACCCATTTCTTTTCAAATTGCAATTATTAAACAAATTATGATTGCGGATCGCATCATTAAAGCGAAAAGTGATGGATTAATTTTAATTGTTAAAGATGCAGATTCAGAAAAAAAAGCTGAATTAATGGCAAATGCTTTCATAAAACAAGGTATAAAAACGGAGATAACAGATGACCCAACTCCATATAGTGGAAGATCTGTAATGACCATCTATTACATGACAAATACGATAATAAAACCAGATTTTATTCAAAAAGAAAAAGTCTTAACAATTGCATTAAATTCAAAATTTGTTGAAGATGGTGAAATTTCTCTTGCAATTCGAAGTACTGAAAGTGGAAGACCTGAAATTGTGGTAAGTAAAAGAGAGCTTGAATTAGAAGGACATGGTTCTTTGATTTCTCATCTCCCAAAAGCGGTTGTTTTCTAGGTTAATAAATAGCCTTAAAATTTATTTAAGTGACTATTTTTAATCCTAACTTGTGTGTGCTACAGTAATTAATATTGAATTTTTTCTTCTATTGCTGCAATAGCAAAATCAATTTCGGTCTTTGATATTTTTTGTAAAGTGAATGACTTTGATAAAGTTTTTTTAGCATAATTACTCAAATGCGGACTTAGACCTTTTGTAAAGTTTAATAATTTTTAAAAAAGGTTCAATTTTGCAAATAAAATAAAAAAGAAAACCTATTCGCAAAATACTGTTTTTATTTCACATACGTCATTTCGTCATGCTTGGCTCCGACCCAGTATCTCAGTTTCAGAACTTAACCTGTACAAAAGAAGTGTTTACGGCGTAAAAAGATTTTAACCGTGATAGCACTTCATGGTTCTTCGAATCGTTTCAGGGTGTGGGATGCCCGTTTTTTTTTCAAAAACCACTAACTTTTTTATAGAAACGAAGTCCGAAGTTGAGTAGCAAATAAAAAAGTACTCATTAATTTCGGTAAATATACCTAGTTGAATTTAGGTACTTATTTTGTTCCTATTTTCTAAAAATAGCTACAAATAATAGAACGCCAATAAGTTACAGCTAATGTAGTCTTAGCTATTAAATTACGTCTTTTACGCTATATCTTCAGTTTGAATGACTTCATAACTTTACCATATCGACCAATTAAGTGTTGATATTCTAAACCTCTATTTTTATTAAAAGCTTGTTATGAAATCTCAATTAATCTTACTCACTATATTTTTTAGTGCATTTTTTTCAAAATCAACTGTTTTGGCACAACAAACAGAAGTTCCTATATCTTTTCAAATTGCAATTATCAAACAAATTATGATTGCAGATCGCGAAATTAAATCAAGCAGTAATGGAATGGTTCTTATTGTTAATGATGCCAATACCCTTAAAAAAGCCGAATTAATGGCTAATACCTTTAGAAAACAAGGTATTAAAGCAGAAGTAACTTCAGATTTATCGGCATATAAAGGAAAATCGATAAATGTAATTTATTTTATGTCAGATACTATTATAAAACCAGCCTTTATTAAGGAAGAAAAAATTCTAACCGTTGTAGCAAATTCACAATTAACGGAAGATGGTCATATTTCAATATCAATCCGTAAAACTAAAGGTGGAAGACCTGAAATTGTTGTGAATAGAAATGTTATTGAAAATGAAGGACATGGAAGTTTAATTTCATCGTTACCTAAAGCCGTAATTTTATAACTGAAAAGAAATTTTCCCAAAAATTAAAAAGGCTAAGTGTTTCTCTTAGCCTTTTTCTGTTTATGAGTTTAGAATGCTTATTTCGTAAACTTAAACGTAGGTAAAACAGCAGTGACACCATTCATAGGGCGTTCGGTCATAGATTTTGCTTGTAAGAAGTACAACAAATAATCTTTACCACCAGCTTTTCCATCCGTTCCACTCATATTAAATCCACCGAAAGGTTGCCCACCTACTAAAGCTCCAGTGTTTTTACGATTGATATATAGGTTTCCAACATGATGCTCACGATAAGCTTTTTCTAAGGTGGCAGGATTGTTAGAGAAAAAGCCACCAGTTAAACCAAAGTCAGTATCGTTTGCAATAGCAAGGGCATGATCAATGTCTTTAGCTTTGATGAAAGCTACAACAGGGCCAAAAATTTCTTCTTGAGCAATTCGAGCATTTGGTTCAACATCACGGAAAATAGTTGGTTCAATATAGAAGCCTTCGTTTTCAGTTTTTGCAAGTTTACCACCTTGAATTAAAGTAGCTTCTTGCTTTCCTAAATTTATGTAATACATAATCTTATCTACAGCTTTTTGATTTACAACAGGAGTGACCGCAAAATTATCTTTAGCATCGCCAATTCGCAAAGCTTTTGTTTTTGCAACTACTTTAGCAAGCATTTCTTCATAAACGTCTTCAAGTACAATTGCGCGAGAGCAAGCCGAGCATTTTTGACCTTGGAAACCAAATGCTCCTTGCACAATTCCTGTAGCGGCCGCCTCAAGATCAGCATCTTTATCAACAATGATGGCATTTTTTCCACCAAGTTCACAAACAAGGCGTTTCAAAAATTTTTGTTTTGGTTGAACTTTTCCTGCAATTTCACTAATATGTAATCCAACGCCTTTAGATCCAGTAAAGGTGATAAAACGAGTGCTTGCATCGGTTGTTAGCGTTTCGCCAACATCCATATTATCACCTGTAATAAAGTTGAATACGCCTTTAGGTAAGCCTACATCTTCAGCAAGTTTTGCAATTAGATAACCCATCATTGGAGTATCAGGAGCAGGTTTTGCGACAACGGTGTTCCCAGCAACTATTGGAGCGAAGGCCATTCCTAAACATATAGCAAAAGGGAAATTCCATGGAGAAATAGATACTCCTGCTCCTAGTGGAATATAAATAGTTCTGTTAATATCTCCCCAAGTATCAATAACTTCCATGCCCTTATCTAAACGAATAGCTTCATTGGCATAATAATTCAGGAAATCAATCCCTTCGGCAAGATCGGCATCGGATTCAAGATAATTTTTCCCAGATTCTGAAATCATCCATGCATTAATTTCATCTCTGCGCTCTTGAATTACTTCAACCATTCGGTACAAATATTCAGCACGTTCTTCAGCTGGAACATACCGCCATGTTTTAAACGCTTCCCAAGAATCTGCTAGTGCCTGTTTCGCCTGATGAGCACTAGCCATCTGAAAAGTACCTATCACTTCTTTTATATTTGATGGGTTTATACTTGTAAACGTACCATTTTCGCCTTTAACCCATTCTCCATTAAGATACAAGTCGTATTCTTTTCCGAATTGAGCTCTTATTTTATGTAGGGCTGCTTTTTGATTAGCAACTACTTCTGGATTTGTAAAATCTTTGTAGGTAGTAACGGTATAGTTCTTTTGAATTTCTCGCATGAAATGCTCCAATTATTTCAAAAATTAAAAATTAGTGTAAATTATTTCTCAATTATTACAGAAAGATAAAAAATATACTCCTGCAAAACGCTTCCATAAGATACCAACTATTGAAATATCTTGCAGGTATTCTTAGATTTAGGACTAAAGAATCTTATTTCCTACCAAAACGTCTGTTTTACGTTTTGGTAAAACCAAAAAAAACAAACCAATAGAAAGGTTAATATATCATGGCAAAAATTAGAGTTGCGATTAACGGATTTGGACGTATCGGTCGTCTTGTAGCTCGCAATATTCTCATTCATTACAAAGACGCGTACGAACTCGTTGCTGTTAATGATCTTACAGATACCAAAACTTTAGCTCACTTGTTTAAACACGACTCTACCCAAGGTAAATATGCTGGTACCGTTGCTGTAGCAGAACAAGGTTTGTTAATTGATGGAAATCTTGTCGTTATTTCGGCTGAACGCGATCCTGCTAATTTAAAATGGGCAGATCTTAAAGTTGATGTTGTTGTTGAATCAACTGGTATCTTTACAAAATCTGAAAAAGCTATGGCTCACATTACAGCCGGTGCAAAAAAAGTAATCATTTCGGCTCCTGCTACAGGCGATGTTAAAACAATTGTTATGGGTGTAAATGATGAGCAAATTGATGATGAAACCTTGATTTATTCTAATGCTAGTTGTACAACTAACTGCTTAGCACCAATGGTAAAAATTATTGATGATGCTTTTGGAATTGAAAAAGGTTTCATGACTACTATCCATGCTTACACAAACGATCAAAATATTTTAGACTTGCCTCATAAAGATTTACGTCGCGCTCGTGCTGCAGCTATCAACATTGTTCCAACTTCAACTGGTGCTGCTAAAGCAGTAGGTTTAGTATTACCTCACTTGAATGGGAAATTAGACGGTGGGGCAGTTCGTGTTCCAGTTCCAACAGGTTCTTTAACTGATTTTACTGCTATCGTACGTACTACTACTACTAAAGATGAAGTGCATGCTAAGCTTAAAGCTGCGGCTGATGGTCCATTAAAAGGTATTCTTGAGTATTCTGAAGAGCCTTTAGTAAGTACAGATATCGTTGGTAATACACATTCTTGTATCTTTGATTCCGGTTTAACTAAAGTTGATGGAACAATGGTAAAAGTTATTGGATGGTACGATAACGAAGCAGGTTATTCTGCTCGTACAGCTGAGTTAATCGGTAAAATTTTTAAAGCATAAACTTTATTGATTTTTAAATTAGTTTGAGCCCTGGAGTTTTACTTCTGGGCTCTTTTTGTTTTGACACATTGAGTATTGTGAATCAATATGAGCTGAGTTTTGATGTTTTATCCCAAAGCATTGGATTAGAAACCCCACTTTTGTACCTGGGCTTGACCTAGAATCCTCGCCAAGTGAAGAATGAAAAACGTGGCAACACATCAAGCATAATTACAAATAAAACAATGGGCTAGGCCAGGATCCTGAATCAAGTTCAGGATGACCGTGAGATTTTGTTGTCCCTTTGGCTGACTTTTTGAGGTAAATGACTTACCAAATAGTTTTTACAGAATAGCGCTGAATATGTTGATCTTTAGTAACAAGAAAAATATTGTCAGAAATACTTTGAGCGATTAATAATCTATCAAAGGGATCTCTATGAATAAACTCAAGTTCAGATAATTGTAGGGCGTGTTCTATCGATATATTTAGAATCTCAAATCCATTTGAATCAATTAGATTGTAAAATTCATTTAGACCCAAAGCGAGGCTAAATTTTTCCAAGGCTAGATTTTATTGCTATCTCCCAAATAGATGCTATGCTCACAAATTTTTGATTGTTCTCATCTTCAATTTCAGCTTTTGCCTTTTTAGATAAATTAATATTACCGTTTAAAAACCAAATTAATGCGTGAGTATCAAGTTATAAGTCCACTTACATATATTCTAAAAAGCCTTCAAGTGGTTCATCAAAGTCTTAAGAAATGGTGATTTGACCATTTGCAGATCCAAATATTGGTTTCTTTTTGGATATCTTTTTTTTCTTTCGACTAATCAAAAAGTCAATAAAATCATTTACCTCAGTTTGCATTTCGATAGGTAAGTGATTAAGCTTTGATAATAATTTTTTGGTGTTTTCCATTTTCATGAGATTTTAATATAAGATTCTTAGCTCAAATCGTCTCTAACAATTTAAGCAAACAATAATTCATTTTAAATTATTACCAATTGGAATTTGAGTCTGATGTAAAAAAACGAGATTCGGTAATTCAGTAAATAAATGAAATTCTATTAAAGAATGTTAAGCTTAAGTTTGATTTCAAACGAACAATCTAGCGTTCATCTCTTAAAAACTCATGTATTGCTGTCAGTAAAAATGCAGTCTCTGTCATTTTGTCGTTTCGCTTTCAAACTGTCATGCAAAAATGGTTTGGCACGCAGTTTGTCAACAACTCTACATAAATTTCTAAGTCAACTTAGCAAAATCAATGAAAGAATGCAATTAATAAAGTATTCAAAATCGGCTAAAATGACTACTAATAATCGAATTGGAGTGCGTAGTTGATTAACAATACTACTTTCCAAAAACTAAACACAAACAAAAAAACAAATATAACGGAGTCAAAACTATGGCAAGTATCCAACCTCTTGGTGATCGCGTTCTTGTAAAACCTGATAGCGCAGAAGAGAAAACAGCTTCAGGTCTTTTTATACCAGACACAGCTAAAGAAAAACCACAAAGAGGAACAGTTGTCGCTGTTGGTGGCGGTAAAGTTGAAAACGGTACTAAAATCGAAATGACTGTTAAAGCAGGTGACAAAGTACTTTACGGTAAATATTCTGGTACTGAACTCACTTTAGAAAACGAAGAATTCATGATTATGCGTGAATCTGACATTCTAGGTATCCTTTCTTAAACAATAATTTTAACAGTAAACAAAAATAATATTTAAGCTATTATGGCAAAATTAATTCATTATAACATGGAAGCCCGCGATGCACTAAAACGCGGTGTTGACAAATTAGCAGACGCAGTAAAAGTTACTTTAGGACCACGTGGTCGTAACGTAGTTATCGAGAAATCTTTTGGCGCACCTCATATCACTAAAGATGGTGTTACTGTTGCTAAAGAAATCGAATTATCAGATAAAGTTGAAAACATGGGCGCTCAGATGGTTAAAGAAGTTGCTTCTAAAACCGCTGATATTGCCGGTGATGGTACAACTACTGCTACAGTTTTAGCTCAGGCTATTATTGGTGCAGGTTTAAAAAACGTGACTGCTGGCGCAAATCCAATGGATTTAAAACGTGGTATTGATAAAGCAGTTGCTGCTATTATTAAAGAACTTAAAGTAATTTCAATTCCAGTTAGTAACTCCGTTGAAAAATTAAAACAAGTTGCAACTATTTCTGCAAATAGTGACACGTTCATTGGTGAAAAAATTGCTGAAGCCTTCCAAAGCATTGGTCGTGAAAATGGTCAATTCACAACAGATGGCGTTATCACTGTTGAAGAAGCTAAAGGTACAGAAACCTATCTTGAAACTGTTGAAGGTATGCAGTTCGATCGTGGTTATTTATCACCTTATTTCACTACAAATAGTGAAAAAATGACAGCTGAATTAGAAAGTCCATACATCTTAATCTATGACAAAAAAGTAAGCAATATGAAAGACTTACTTCCAGTTTTAGAAAAAGTTGTTCAAACTGGTCGTCCTTTATTAATTATTGCTGAAGATGTTGAAGGCGAAGCTCTTGCAACACTTGTCGTTAATAAATTACGTGGTACCTTAAAAATAGCAGCAGTTAAAGCTCCTGGATTTGGTGATCGCCGTAAAGCCATGTTAGAAGACTTAGCTATTTTAACAGGTGGAACAGTCGTTTCTGAAGAACGCGGATATAAATTAGAAAACGCTACTTTAGACTATTTGGGTCAAGCTGATACCGTAACCATCGACAAAGACAACACTATTGTAGTTGGTGGAAAAGGTACAGAAGATGATATTAAAGCTCGTATTAATCAAATTCGTGCTCAGATTGAAACAACTACATCTGATTACGATAAAGAGAAATTACAAGAGCGTTTAGCTAAATTAAGTGGCGGTGTTGCCGTTCTTTATATTGGTGCAGCATCTGAAGTTGAAATGAAAGAGAAAAAAGCAAGAGTTGAAGATGCATTACATGCAACGCGTGCTGCTGTTGAAGAAGGTATTGTTCCTGGTGGTGGTGTTGCTTTGTTACGTGCTGTTAAAGCTCTTAATAATTCAACTGCTGAAAATGATGATGAACGAGTTGGTTTCGATATCGTTCGTAAAGCGATTGAGGCTCCATTAAGAACTATTTCTTTCAATGCAGGTGTGGAAGGTTCTATTGTAGTTCAAAAAGTTCTAGAAGGTACTGGTAATTACGGTTATAATGCAAGAACTGAAGTTTACGAAGATTTAGTTGTTGCTGGTGTTATTGACCCAACTAAAGTAACTCGTATTGCTCTTGAAAATGCAGCTTCAATTGCAGGTTTATTGTTAACCACAGAAGCCGTAATTGTTGATAAAAAAGAAGAAAATGCTGCTCCTGCTATGCCTGGTGGCATGGGCGGAATGGGTGGCATGGGCGGAATGGATATGATGTAATTCTATCCTTTAGTCTAAACACTTTTAAGCCTTGTTACACGTGTAGCAAGGCTTTTTTTGTGTAAACTGTTCAATTTTTATAATGATTTGTAAACAATCGCCAATGATATACTCCCAATCTGTTTTTATTTATTAGAAATGTTACTCAACTTTTGTACTTAAACCCTTTGTAGAGTTTATTGATTTTTTACGGTTGAGTCCACTCCAAAAAGTCGATTCCATTGGTTTGCTCCCTTCCAAATACTAAGAATTCGACGAATAGTTTGCTAAAAATAACTTTTCGGCAAGCACTCACGGTTCAAATTTGCAATAAAAAATAAAAAACCTTTTAATCTTTTTTTATGTACGTTATTTCTTCTCGCTTCGACCCAGCATCTCAACCCTTGAACTTAACCTACCCTAAAGAAGTGCTTATGGCGTAAAAATAGAGTTGACCGAGAACCCATGTTGGTGTACGGGTTGACCTTTTTTTTGCAAGAACAAGTGAAGTTTGTTTGTAAACGAAGTCAGAAAGTTGAGTTATTATCCTATATAATGGATTACTCCATTTATGATTCTATTTTTAATCCAGATTTAATTGATCACTTTAAACGAGTGGGCATAGTCTTTAATTCGGCTGAAAAACAAGTTTCTTAAAATAAGTCATTGTAAAGTATTTATTATATTTAGTTTATATCTGGTATTTATAGAAAAAACAGAATATAAAATCTTAGAATAGGTTAAACCAATAATCTTAATATCACTAATTGATTAGTTTTTTTACACTAAGCCTTCTTACCTTTATAAATATAAAATACGCCTAAACCATTTTAATTAATTAACCAACTAAGGAGATATACATGGCTAAACCAATAACTTTTACTGATACTAATTTCGCTGATGAAGTAGTAAATTCTGATAAACCCGTACTTGTTGACTTTTGGGCTGAGTGGTGCGGACCATGTCGTATGATAGGACCAATCGTTGAAGAATTGGCTGGAGAATATGATGGTAAAGCAAAAATTGGTAAAGTTGATGTGGACTCAAATCCAGAAATTTCAATGAAATTCAACATTCGATCTATTCCCACTCTTTTGGTTTTCAAAGGTGGAAAAGTTGTTGACCAAGTTATTGGTGCTGTTCCAAAGCAGCATTTAAAAAGAGTTTTAGATGCTCAATTAGTCTAATCTAATCTAATCTAATCTTTTCTTTTTCTGATTCTAAGCCCGGAAGCAACCTTTCGGGCTTTTTTTGTGTCGATCTAGCAGTGTTTAGCCACGTTTCTAATCCTAACTCGATAAACTCACCCTTCGGAATAGATTACTCAATGGCAATACTCGTGAATTGGAGGGAATGGTAGGGTGGTATGTTGTTAATATTGTTTGAATTAAACTTGGTCCTATTTGACCACCCACTTAATCTCCCTCCAATTGTACATTCAGTTTTTTAGATAAATTCAACGTGGAAGGAGAACCAGTACCGAGTTTAGCCACGTTTCTAATCCTAACTCGATAAACTCTCCCTTGTGTATGAATTACTCATTGACACTTAAAGTGGTGTGTAGAAAACTGTGTTCTTTTTTTTCATCACGAAAGAAAATGACCATTTAGCATTCAATTCTCTCTTTTTTCCATTATTTTTAGTCAGATTTATAACTTTGCAACAACTATGTTCAAATCTCTAAATCAGAACTATTTTAGTTTTTACCCAAATAAGTATTATGTCTAAGAAAAAAGATATTGTAAACGAAATTCAAGGAAGCATTGGCGATTTTGTTATCTACAAGAGGTATGGTAAAACATTTTTAAGAAGTCGTCCAAAAACGATGAATCATCCAAACTCTGATGCTCAGCTAGAACAAAGACATAAATTTTCGATGTCGAATACCTTGGCAAAAAATTATCGCGTAGCCGTTGGCCATGTTTCTGTGGAAACAGACGAACCTAAAAGTCCTTACAACTCCATGATTGGATTAATTCGCCGATCAGGTTTCAAAGGAAAATATCCTGATATAACTTGGAATTGGGAAACAATTGAGTTTAGTGAGGGAAGTTTAGCCTTACCTAAAGATCTAAGAATTAGTGAAACAGCATCTCTTATTCAATTAGAATGGAATCATGCTGAAACGAATGAACAAGGAACAGTTTTTTTAATTGGTGTGAATACTGAAACACTTCACATTTCAGTTGTAACTGATGCTCAGAATTCTGGAAAATTGAGTTTAGTAAAGGCTGAAGGACATCACTATTTTGCGTTTAAAGAATGGATTAACAATGAAAAAACCTTAAAAAGCGGTACTAAACGCTATTTGCAAAATTCAGAGTTAACGTTTAGTGTTATTGAAACTCCTATTGTTGAAGACAAACCTATAGTATTGGAAGACAAAGAGATTGTTTCCGAAAGTGAAGAAATTCATGATGATGGAATGGAATCTGTGCGGGGTTTAGAAGATATTAATGATGATGGAATGGAATCTGTGCGGGGTTTAGAAGATATTAATGATGATATCAGTTTTGATCCTTCTGAGTTTGGTGAATTCTCTCGTGATTCACAAAATGAAGACACTGAAATTGAATCAGAAACAGAATCTAAGAAAGATTTTGTTGGGACAGTAGGAATTGTTGAGCCGGAGATTGTTTACAATCCTGATGAATTTACTGGCTTTGAGAAATTGGAATCTCCTCAGATTAAAGAAGAAGCTGTTGTTGAAGATTCAATAATTACTGAAGTTGTTTCGGAAGAAATAGAAGAACATGTAGAAGAATTTGTTTCAGAACAAGTGACCGAAGAAGTAGCGGAACTTGAAGAGGATTTAGTAGAAGATGTGGTTGATGAAACTGTTGCTGAACTAGAACCTGAAAACGAGTCCGTTGGTGAATTAGAAGTTATTGAAGAACTCGTAGAAGAATCTTTTTCAGAATTAGAAACTGAAGAAGTAGCGGAAGTTGAAGAGGATTTAGTAGAAGATGTGGTTGATGAACTTTTTGCTGAACTAGAACCTGAAAACGAATCTGTTATTGAAATTGAAACCGTAGCAGAAACATCAGAGCTAATTGAAAAAGTAGTTGTAGAAGTTGTTAAGGATGAGGAAGTTAAAGCTCAAGGTGGTGTAAAAGAGGTTGAAACTCCTGAACCTAAGGTGATTAAAGAGGAAAAGACATCAGTTTCAAAAGTTCATAAAGAAAAGAATGCTAAGAAGACTTTAGTAGAAAAAGCAATTTCGAGTAAAGAAGACGAAATGAGAAATCAATTAAGTTTATTCTGATTGATTTTACCAAGGCATTCTGTTTGAATTTAGATGAGAATCTTGAAATCCCCCCCAACCCCCTTTAAATTTCTTGCGTCTTTTTTAGCGCCAGAAATCTAGGTTAAAGGGGGAGTTTTGGTTTCGATATATTAAATAAGTTTCGAAGGATAGGCTAAAAAATCCCCCTTTAAGACAAAATGTTGAGGTTTGTCTCGAAAAGTAAGCTAAAGGGGGCATGGGGGATTTCAATAAGGAAACTCGCCATTGGATTTCATTATAGAATTATGTACTGCCAAAGTCCGAAGCAAAAAGGGGATTTTTTAAGAGAATGGCTCATTTTAAATCTAGACAAAAGTCTAAGTTTCTTACCGAAGATAAACTCGGTTAACTCTGCGTTCACCCATCCGTGTTAAAATCTCATACGGAATGGTATTTAACACTGTTGCCCAAGAGCTTGCAGAATGTGGCCCGTCACCAAGAATTTCGACTTCAGTTCCGACATGATACATTTTTTCAGAAAAGAGTAGGGCATAATCCATGGTAATTCTCCCAACTACAGGCACAAATTCATGCTGAATCTTAACGGAAATTTTGTTGCCTAAACCTCTATCGAAACCATCAGCATAGCCCACTGGAATAACGTGAACAAAGCCATTCTTGGGTGCTTTATAGAACCAGTTGTATCCTATTCCTAAACCTTCTTTGATGGGTTTTACTTGAACAATATCTGTTTTCCAAGTACATACAGGCTTTATTCCACTAATTTCAGTATCTCCAGCTCCATATCCATAAAGGCTTACACCAACTCTGACCATATCAAAATGAGATTCTGGATAAAAGGCAATTCCTCCAGTATTTGCAGCGTGGGTAATCCATTCATCAGGAAAATGTGCTCTTAATGCCTTGAATATTTTAATTTGCTGGTAAACAGACTCATCGCCAGGATCGCCTGACTTTGCAAAGTGAGTCATAATCCCGTTTATATTCAAATTTGTTGACTCAATTTTACCCATAACATCTTGTAATCGATCAGGAAGAATTCCAAAACGATACATTCCTGTATCAAATTGGAGATGAGCTTCTGTTCCATTTTCTAAAAGGTCAAAATGATCAATATCGCTAATTACAGCCGTTAAATTATAGGTTTTATAATAAGGAACAGTAGTTTTAAGTACGGCGGATAATACTAGAATGGGTTTTGTAATACCTGCATTTCGAAGTTCAAGTGCTTCCGAAACCGTTGCAACAGCGAAATAATCAACGTGTTTTAAATAATGTGCAATTTCGATAGCTCCATGACCATAAGCGTTTGCTTTAATTACAGCAAGAGCTTTGGTTCCTGGCTTCGTAAAACTCCTCATATGATCAAAATTGGCTTGAATTTGAGCTAGATTTATTTCAAGTGTAGAAGGTAAGGGAGGAGAATCGAAAGAGGAGTGCATACGTGTTTTTGGTGATTAATATTTAGTAAGTAAAAATAATAAAAAGCTAGGCCAAGAAATGCTTGTAATTAGATTTTGTTGAAGCGTGATTTCTTGTTGGTATTTTCGTTGGAAATGCCGCTAAGACAGGGCATGCCCTGTCTGTATGAACTTGCAAACAAAAAGTGGAGATTTATTTAATTCATACAGATTAAGCTGCGATAGTTTGTTTTAAATACTGCTCCATGAATGAGTTAGGACTTAGATAATTTAGAGTTGAATGTAAGC
>Ga0100379_10000340_pt1 | contig 51925 bp, 42 predicted proteins | sample CryGeymeta201503_FD_80418 | JGI IMG/M metagenome (GOLD analysis project Ga0100379, IMG submission 80418) | Groundwater microbial communities from Crystal Geyser aquifers in Utah, USA - Crystal Geyser metaG 2015-03 | ecosystem: Environmental > Aquatic > Deep subsurface > Groundwater | place...
CCCGCCGCGTGGGGTTCACGAAGTCGGCCCGACGTTCCAATTCTCGAACGCGCACGAAAGAGCCGTTTCCCGGCGGAGCACGCGGCGTCCCCGCAGAAAGCGGTCGAGCCGGTCTTTCGACGGGTCGAGCCGGTCGATCTCCGCCCGCAAGGATTCGCTGAGGAGCACGGGGTGCCCTCCGCGTCCTCCTCGGGTCCACACCGCGGCTTCCCAATCCCCTTCGGGAGGAGGTTCAAACAGCGCCGGTTCCCAGACGGGCATGTCGACGTGGTGCAGCGAGGTCCATCCTTCGAGCGGCCGGTCGCTCAGAAGCGCCAGGAGCGACGCCAGAGGCGGGGCCTCGGGATCGACCGCGACGAATCGGGTTCCCGGCGAGAGGCTCCGGCAGCGTTCGAGCCAGGATTCCTGGACGGCGACGCTGACCGCTTCGGGGGAAACCAGAGAAGTCAAAAAGGAAAGCTGCCGCTTGATCAGGGGTACGCCGTCCGACGCCAGCCAGGCCTTCGGCCCGCCCGCGCGCCTACCGCGCCCGGCGGCCAGCAGGCAGCATCGCTCTAGTGGGGCGGAAGCCCCGCTGTGCCGGTCTTCATGGGGGTTAGAAGACGACCGGCCGGGCGGCATCGCGAAGGCCCCAATGTTCAAGGAGTTCCGCCGCGATGGACACGGCGATGATTTTCGGGTTCTTGCTGTCGAGGCGGATGCCGATCGGACAACGCATCCGGCGGTCCCAGCGCGCGGCCCGGTCGCCGCCGTCTGCGTCGAGGGTGACGAGACGGGCGCGAAAAACCGCGGCCTTATGCGCGGAGCCGATCAATCCGAGATACCCGGCGTTCGAATTGAGCAGGAGCAGGACCGAAGCGAAATCGAGTTCGTGGCTGTGGGTGAGGACGCAGGCCGCGTCGTCTTCCGTCCACGCGACGCGGCGGGCGTACGCGGCCGGATCCTCGCGGAGGGCTTCCACCGAATCAGGCAGCCCCTCGGAGCGGGACCATCGTTCGCGTCCGTCGATCAGCCGAACGTCCAGCGGCATTCCCGCGAGCGTCGCGGCGAGCGCGCGGGCGACGTGTCCGCCGCCGAGAAGGTGAACGCATTTGCGCCGCTTGGCCGTCTCGAAGAACACCTGGACGCGCCCTCCGCAGCATTGGTCCATCTCGCGGGAGAGGGAGAAATCCTTGAGTTCGGGGGGGGCTCCGTTTTCCAGGCAGAGGCGCGCTTCTTCCAGCACGCGGTGCTCGAACGTTCCCCCGCCGAGCGTGCCGTAGAATTTTTCCGCGGTGACCCACATGCGCTGTCCGACGCTTTGCGGAGCGCTGCCCGTGATCTTGACGATCGTGCATAAAACGGCGGGACGGGGATACTCCCCGGAAAAGTCGACGATGTCCATCCCATAGATTCTACCAAGGAGGGTGGCGGAAAATCGCGACTTCCGTTATTCTTTCGGGGTCGCGGCCGAAACGGCCGGGAGGCACTATGGCTCATTGTCCCAAATGCCGCGTCATCGAACTGGAAGAATTCGATTCCGAAAAGGGCATAAAGCTCGACCAATGCCCCGAGTGCGGGGGGCGGTGGTTCGACATGGGCGAACTTGAAAAATCGTCCGCGCACCCGGAAAAGGTGGCTCAGGCGAAGATCGACGGGCCCCTGCGGCCGCGGGAGACGGACCGGAACTGCCCCCGCTGCGACCGAGCGATGTTGAACGCGGGATTCATCAGCGAGTTCCTGAGGGCGGATTTGTGCCAAGACGGCCACGGTTTGTGGCTCGACAAGCACGAACTGCATCTCGTCGACAAGCTTCTGGCCGAATAGGCCGCCGCCGCGGGCCTAAATTTCAGCGATGAATTCGCGCAGGAGTTCGCGCGCTTCGAGGGGGCCCGGGCCGGCTTCGGGGTGGAACTGATACGCGAACACGGGTCTTTTGCCGTGCCGGAAACCTTCGAGCGTCCCGTCGTTGAGGCTGAGATGGGTGCGCTTCCACTCCTTCGGGAGCGTTTCCGGTTTGATCGCGAAACCGTGATTCTGCGTCGTGATGAGGATTTTTCCCGTACGCTCGTCCTTCACCGGATGGTTGATGCCGTGATGCCCGAAGGCGAGTTTGTAGGAACGCGCGCCCGCCGCGAGCGCGAGCAATTGGTGTCCGAGGCAGATTCCGAGCACCGGCCGGGAATAATTCGCGAGCAGGCGCTTGATCTGTGCGATCGTCTCCGGGAGCGCCGCGGGATCCCCGGGACCGTTGGAGAGGAGTATCGCGTCGGGCTCCGCTTCGAGGATCGCGTCGGCGGAGGTCGAGGCGGGAAACACCTTGGAGTAGCAGCCCGCTTGGCTCAAAACTTCCAGCATCGAACGCTTGACGCCGAAATCGAGCACGGCGATCCGGTGTCCGCCCTCCCATCGTTCCGACCGGAAGACATACGGCTTGGGCGTCGTGACCTGTGAAACCAAAGCGCGTCCCTTCATCTGCGGAGACCGCCGGATTCGGGCGAGCCAAGAGGAAAGCGCGCTTTTGCGGGTGGTCAACAGCCCGCGCAGCGACCCCTTATCCCGCAGCTTCAGCGTGATCTCTCGGGTCGGAATTCCGGTGACGCCGGGAACGCCGTGCCGCTCCAGAAAATGTTCCAGCGGCATGCGGCTGCGCGGATGGCGGGGCCGGGGGCTGAGATCCTGGACGCAGAACCCTGAGATCGACGGGCGGGAACTTTCGAAATCCTCGGGCTGCACGCCGTAATTGCCGATATGGGGCTGGGTCATCACGACGATTTGCCCGGTATAGGACGGGTCCGTGACGACCTCGACGTAGCCGGTCGTCCCCGTGTTGAAAACGACCTCCCCGAACGACTCTCCGGAGGCGCCGAACGCCGTGCCCTGGAAAACCTCGCCCGTTTCCAGGATCAGCCACGCGCTGCGCGGTCGTTTCGTCGAAGCGGCCATGGCGCGATCATACCAAATGGCCCCCTCCAGACGGGACCGGGAGACCCTGGGGATGACGGTCTTCGGGGGGCATCCCATCGAGGATGAGGGGTTGGATCGCGTTCGCCGCCTTCGCGCTGGCCCAGACGGCCAGCGCCGCCGGCTTTCGCGCCGCGCCGGTCAAGGCGCCCGCGTCGTTTGAGTTCGTTCCCGCTTTCCTCGGGTCGATGTCTCTTTCTTTGTCCGAGCGGCCGTTCTACGCCTCGGAACTGCTCGGGGCGTTCGATCGGCAATTGAGCGCGATCGAATCCTTGCCCGATCCGGACGCGGTCGCGCGAACGCTGCAAAACGGGATCGAAGGGGCAGGGCGCGAGCGCAAGACGATGGCCGTTCGCGCGGGGGAGTTGGGCGCCGCCCCGGTGCCGAGCGAGCGCGCCGCCGCCATTCTCGCGGCGAACGCGCTGTCCAGGCCCGATCAGTTTCAGCGCGTCGTCAACGGTTTGGAAGAGTTGCAGCCGGGGCTCGGGACCCGGGTTTCCGAAGCGCTTCGCGAGTCGGGAAGGTCGGCGGGCGCTCAGCCCGGTTTGGTCCGGCTGCTGCGCCAAGCCGGCGAGACGATCACGCCTCAAATCACGAACGGCCTCTATAACGCGAAGGGCGAGTTGGAACGCCTCTTCGACGGACGCTGAGCGCCGCTTAGCCCGTCGACAAGCGGGGAAAGCGCATGACGCGCGTCCCGCGGGAAAGCAGGAATTCTTTTTGGCGCCGCCAAAGGGCCGTGTAGCCGTAAAACGGCACGCCGGGATGCAGATGGTGGATCAAGTGGTAGTTCTGGAAGAGAAAGAGCGGAGTCAAAAGGGGTTCGTCGATGACATGCGAGGCGCGATAGCGGTCTTCTCGCGCGGGAACCGAATGCGGCCGATGGGGCAGATAGTCAAACGAAAAGGCGAGCAGCGCGGAGGCCAGCTTCGCCGGAACGATCCAGTAGAACAAAACTCCGGGCGTGAAGACCAGCACGGCTGCGATCGCCTGAGTTCCCAGCGATAGAATCAAGGAGAGACGCTCCGCACGAGGGCGCGAACTCCAGCGCGCGAAGTACCACGCGTAGTAGTGGAGTTCCTGAGTCAGCCAGCGCAGAGGCAATTGCCACGACGCTCCCGTTCCCGCCCAAAAATCCGGGTCCGCGCCCGGCTCGTTCGTGAAGCGGTGATGCGTCAAATGGAGGTGCTTGAAGCAGGCGAACGGGCCGTTGAGCACGAACGCCGCCGCGTGCCCGACCGCCCCGTTGATCCACGCGCGACGGGACACCGAGCCGTGCGCCGCGTCATGCATCGGGGTGAAGGCCCAGAACGCCGCCAAGGCGACGATCGCAAAGCCTGTCCAGGAGCCGATCCACGCGCCCAGTCCCCATAGGGCGTAGACCCCCGCGAGGACGGCAAGAGTCGGCCAAGCGACGTCGGGGGTATGGGTCATGGCGGCGGGGGGATGGGACTCGAGCACGCCTCATTATATCTACTTAGCGGTAGATAATTAATCGCTACTGGGCTTCCAGCGCCTGCCGGTACAATTCATCGACGACGCTGTCGTTGGCGACGGGTTTTTTCACCGGCACGACCGGCTTCTCAGTTCCCGTCGCTTGGGCGGCGGGGTCGGGTTCGGGGGCCGCGATCGCGGCGGCTTCAAGTCCGTTCTCAAGGCTTTGCAGGGCCTTGGTGAACAGCGCGTGCAGCATGTCGTCGACGGCCGCCCGCTGGCGCCGTGCGTCCTTGGCGTCGACGCTGCATTTCCCCGACTCGAACAAGTCGGCCCGCCAAAACGATTGGTCCTCGCCGGAACGGCGCGCTTCGAAATTGACTCGGATGCGCAGCAGGCAGACGGGTTCTTCGATCAGGTACTGGGCCTGGACCACGGTTCCCCCGAGTCCGATCTGCCCGCGCCGATCCTGGGAATCGCCGAAGGCGAGGCCGATGCCCGCGAAGGTCTTGGAGTGGGTGAGAAATTCGCCCCAACTCCGGGCGAGGGTTTCGCCGTCGACTCGGGGGATCGCCAGATGGCCCTTCTTCAGGAAGTTGACCGAGATCTTCGTTTTTTCGATCACCGTTTCGTTCTTTGTGTTGTCCTTAAAGGGAAAGAGCAGGGCGCGGATCGGCAAGGAGGGTTTGTCCTTCTTGATCGTCGCGGGGGGCGTGTAGCGGTACGGCCCGGCGGCGCGGCGAGCGGCGGAGCAGCCTGCTAGCAAAAAAAATGCGGACACTGATATGAGTGCGAATCTTCTAGTCACAGTTTGCTTTGGGTGATTCTACAATCCTTCGAATCGTATCCAAGAGAACCCTAAAGCTATTGGAACGATTATTTTCTCTCGAGATATGGGTTGCCATTAATCTCGCACCGGAAAGCTTTTGGAATTTGGGTTCCAGTCGAGACAATTCACGGGAGGGAGTCGCAACTGTGTCAGGGTCTCGATACCGTGCCTTATCCCCGATGGTAGAGAGTGCGGGGTTCTCAAACGCAGCAGCTAACGCATCGGGATCTCCCAAATACCAAGCTTCTAATTCTCGGCAGGCGATTCGAACGATTGAATCCGGTTTGCCGCCCGTTTTGCAAAGATCAAACAAGCGCTCCTTGAGTGCCTGACAATCTTCAGTATCTTGGTCGCGAATGATTATGAAGACATCAGGATGGTTCCACGCGCGTAGTTTTCGTGGAAGGCTTCTCTCGAGGTCCTGTTTCCCTTCATGCGTTACACAAATGAAAGATTCATTTAGTCTTGTCCCAGGAAATATCCGCGGAAGAAGTCCTTCGAGGAAGAACTTCATCGATCTTTCTTCGAGGAGAAAAACAATTCTTCTCGTCAAGGGTGGGCGCCTTCAAATAATCCTTGTTTCCAGAGTGCTCCGGGGGAGTCTCCCTCTGCGACCAAGTTCCTTAGGAGTTCGCTTTCTGATGCGCGACGAATTTTAGTGAACCCGTCATTTTTGACAAGCCAATAAATTTCATCAAGCGTTGCTCCACTCAAAAAATCCGGGGAATGCGTGGAAACAAAAACCTGTCCTCCGCGCCGGGCATAATCACGAAATTCCTCTATCAACTCGCGCAACAGTTCGGGATAAAGTTGATTCTCCGGTTCCTCGATAGCGAGCAAGGGGTGTGGTTGCGGATCGAATAGGAGCAACAGATACGCAAACATCTTGATCGTTCCATCAGAAACGAATCGGGCGATGAAAGGGTCTTTAAAGCTGCCGTCCTGAAACCGTAGGACGAGCCTGCCGTCTTCCGTGGTCTTTGCCTCCACGCTTCGGACGCCCGGCACTCGAGATTTCATTGCATTCAGGACTTTATTGAATCTCTCCGGATGGTTTTCAAAGAGGTATTGGGCAAATTGCGCGATATTATCTCCCCGCGTTGAGAGATGTTCGGCATACCCTGCCTCGCCGCTGGTTCGAGCGTCACCAATGTGAAAGTCGGAGATATGCCAATTTTCAATTAGGCTCCTAAATTCAGCGACAACTCGAAACTCCTTAAACTGCCCTAAACCTTTGATCGCTAAGGTGCTGGCATCATCAAGAACATGCTCCTTTCGTTCCGCCTGAGCTCCTTCAAGACCATACGCGCTCTCGTTGGTGATGGCGGTTCCTTTGCCCAGTGAAAAATCAACGAAATGCCATGGTTGTCCGTATTGACCTCTTCGAAATCGGAGGATTTCCCTTTCGACAACAGGACGACCTTCTGATTCCGAGACATCGAGCTGGTAGGTGGCCAGCCGACCGCTGCTCTCGCGAAACTTAACGGTAATTCCGACGGGACCAGTTTCCCCGCGGGTGACGAGTTCTTTGAACCCGCCCCGCCTGGAAACCGCGGTAGCGACGTTATTGGTCAGGGAGTCCTTTAGAAAGCTGAGGACATCAAATAGAGTCGACTTCCCTGTGCCGTTGGCGCCGACAACGATCGCGAGGCGAGAAAGATCCTTCAGTTCCGCAGATTGGAAGGAACGATAATTTCGAATTTCAACATTCTCAATTTGCATAGGTTCCCCGTGAGTATAGCGCTCATCTTATCTAATTCCAACCTGCGGATTTGCCGAAGAGTGAGGCCTTGCGCGGCGCGTAGGGAGACCTTATACTAGCGCGGGTAGACACCTTTCGGGGCAACTAATAGGAGGCGGGCTCATGGCCGAAGAAAACGCCAAGTCGGACATCCTCAGCAAAGAGATCAAGTACGACGGCGAAGGCTATACGCGCCAAGGGCTGGAGTCGATGCTCACCGACAACCAGAGCCGCCACGAGGTCAATCTCAAGAAGTTCGGCGAACTCTCCAAGGCCTACGACAAGCTCTCGACGGAGATGACGGCCGACATCGCCGAAAATAAGTCGGCGCTCGAATACCTCGGCAACATCATGACGCTCGACGAGATCGGCACCAACATCAAGGGCCTGCTCGCGAAGATTCCGCTGATCCGGGACATCGCTCCGAGCCGGGATCTCAAAGAGCTGCTCAACGAGAAGATCGAGATCGCCCAGAAACGGGTGCAGGAAGTCGGCAACTACATCGACACCCTGCAAAACGACATCAAAAACCTTCAGGAAGACATCGTCCGTCTCAACAAGAAGATGGTCGTCGCCGCTCAGAACGAGGAGCGGGCGGCTAAATACGTCTTGGAGCTGGAGTCCTTCCGCGAGAAGCTCGAGGCCCAATTGCAGGGCCTCGCCGATCCGAAGAGTCTGGAAGGGCGCGAATTGTCGGCGAAGATTTCCGACGTCAAACGGGCGATTTGGGAGCACGGCGCGAAACTGCGCTTGTACGCCAACGCCGAGGATCGGTTGATGGCGATCATCAACATGAACAACAACTTCCTCGAGATCATGACGAATCTGCACGGCAACATGCAGACGCTCTATGACGCCGGCAACGAGGTGCTCAACGAACTGCACGGGAATCTGGCCGGCCTTTCCTCGATCTCCGCGGCCGGAGAGCTTTCGGTTGAGATGCACAAGTCGATGCAGTCTCTGAAGCAGAGCGTCAATCGCCTCGCGGTGCTCGCCTCGGAGACCTCGCTGTATCTTACGCAGAACATCGACCGGCTGACCTCGGAAATGAAGATCTACGACAAACAGACCGAGGATCTCGTCGCCCAAAATCTCGCGGCGGAGCGGGAGATCAAGGAGGAACGCATCAACGAAACAATCGAAATGGCTAAGAAGGAGTACGGCCAATTCGAAACCGCCCGCACCGATGAGCCGTGAGGCGGTCGCGACCAAGGGGAAACCGCCTCAAAACCGCTATCTGACGCTCGATTCCGAGGCGCTGGAGGCGTACGCGAGACGGGTCTCGGATCTGATCCTCGCGGCCCGGCTTAACAAGTGGTATCCGGATCCGTTCGGCTGCTCGGATCGGCTTCGCTTCTTGGCGCCTTCGATCCGTTCCGGCGTTTACGACGGCGTGGGGATCGACCGGACGAACGGTCTCCCGCGCCATCAGGACGTGCTGACGGTGCAGGTGGATCGGCAGATCGCGGAAGAATTCATCGCGCAGCAGGAGGCGCGGCTCGCGCTCGGGCGGCGGTTGACGCCGCGCGTCGAGGCCAAGCTTCGCTACTACCGGGAGCTCGTGAAGGTGCCGGCCGTGCCGATGACCGATCTTCAGGTCAAACTGCGCCGAGTCTATCCCGAGCGAGGCTCGGCCGCCTTCGAAGTCGTCTTCGACCGTTTTGATCCGGGAGAGGGCGTGTTCGTCCGGTACACGCTTCTGATCGAGCAGACCGATTCGATGTGGGGCGGCGGATTTTTGGAGCGCACCGGGGACTACACGAAGCAGACCAACACCTTCCGGTCCGCGATGGAGAAATTCGCCCAGGACGAGAGCGAGATCATGTTCCTGCTTCTTGGACGCCTCGAGGGGATTCACGTGGAGGAAGTGGCCCGGGGGCGCATCGGACCGTTGTGGTCGCCGTGGACGCCCGCGCCGCAAGGGTGGTTTCCGCCCGACGCCTCGGACGCCTTTGTGCTGCATTGTCCGCTCGACCGTGCGTCGACGGGGCATGAAATCGATTTGGACAACGACCCTTTTTCGACGCTGTACGTCGACTTCCTCTCCGATAAGGCTCGGCCGATCATCGAGGAGGCGGCGCAGCGCTACGGATACAGAGTCCACAAGGAGAGAAAGTTCGCGTGCACGAAATCGGCGCTGGGGCCGCTTCAGGCGAAGCTCAAGAAGGCCGGCACGAAGAACGTCATCTATTCGATATGAACGCGGCACTCGAAGAAAAGGAAGTGGAGAGGGAAATCGCCGAAGCGCGCGCCCGCGTTCGCACGAGCGGACTGCCGGCGATTTTGGCCCGAGTCGACGCGGGCTCGTTCGGGACGACGCCGTTGAATCTGGAGTCGCTCGACGCGCTGGTGTTCGCGGTCGCCACGGCCGTCGCGGCGATGCGGCTGCCGCGCTTGGAGGCGGCGGGACCCGTGTTTTTCGCCTATGTCTTCGCGGCGGAAGCGACCGACCGCCTGCTGGCGATCGGCGGACCGGAGAAACCCGAGGGACCCGACGGTTCGCTTCGCGCCGACCAGTACCGGGACATCCCGAAGCTGACTTCCCCGGAGGGGCTTTTTTCGACGATCCTGCGCGACTGCGCCGGATTTTTAAAGTTCTACGGGGAGCATCCGGATTCGAGAAAGCGGGTGAGCCGCGACGCGGAGGCGCTGCAGTGCCTGCGCTCGTACTGCGCGCTGCTCGCCGCGACGCTTAAGAAACTCGGGGCGGACAAGCTCGAGGTCAAACTGACCACTCCGCGTCAGCGCTACGACGGATGGGCGGTCTCGCCCGCCGAGATCGGGGAATCCAACAACCTGATGCCGGTGGCGTTGGACGACATCGTCGGCAATGAGGAGTATCTGAAGGCCGCCAAGCGTCTTGCGCGGGACGTCGCCGGGTTCGACATGACGCTCGATCAGAACCCGAAGAAGGTCCGCAACCAGATCCTGTTCGTGCTGGGCTCTCCGGGCTGCGGGAAGACGGTCACCGCCCACGCGGTCATGCGCTATTTCCTCGAATTGTGCGAACGCCACCAACTGCCCGCGAAAACCCGCATCATCCGGCGCACCGATTGGGCCTCATCGTATCAGAACCAAAGCGCGAACCGGCTCTTGGAAATCTTCCGCGACGAAGTCTTCAACGCCCCCGCGGTGGTCGGGGTTTATTGGGCCGACATCGATACGGCGTTCTCGGCGCGCGGCGACTCGCAGCTGCGTCAGGAGGAGAAGTCCAATCTGGGGACGCTGTTCGGGATTCTCGACGGAACCGTCGGACCCAAAAACGGGAAGTGGTTTCTCATCTGCGACGCGAATACGATGCACATGGACGAGGCGATGATCAGCCGATTGGCCCAGACCCCGCTTCAGGCGAAGGGCCCGACCACCCCCGAGCATTTCGTTCGGCTGCTGCGGGACATCAAGCTGCGCGGAAAGCAGGCGTGGCTGCCGATCACGGAATCCCAGTGGAAGAAGATCGGAAAGCGCTGCGTCGAAGAGGGGCTTTCGGGCCGTTCGGTGGACGCGATCGCCGGCCGGGTGTTGACCGCGATCGAGGATTTCGACGAACCCGACGAATACTTCAGCCTGCCGTTCGAGGAGAAGCGGAAACTCGTGGCGGAGCTTTCGGTGAAAGTCGACGACAAGAGGATCCAGGGGTTCTTAAGCGACCACCTGGCATTCGAGAAGGGGGCGCAGGAAAAGAGCGAGGAGGAGCGCTTCCGAAGGCGCGTCGAGGAAATCAAGCTGCACCTCTCGGCCCAGCGGGCCGCGGTGATTCAAAGCGCGGCGGGGCGTTCCGATGGCTGAGCGTCGCGTCCGCCCGCGCAAGGAACGCCGCTCGGGCGCTCCCGCCTCCTCGGTTCCGAGCCTCGTCAAGGATCTCGTCGATCAGTTTGATCGTCCGCTCGATTTCTTCCGCGAATTGATCCAGAACGCGATCGACGCCGGCTCCAACCGCATCGACGTCACCATCGAGCGGGGGGAAGGGGACACGGTCATCCGGATCGAGGACGACGGCGAAGGGATGGACGAGTACATCATCGACAACTTTCTGCTCGTGCTGTTCCGTTCGACGAAGGAGGAGGATTTTACCAAAATCGGCAAGTTCGGAATCGGCTTCGTCTCTGTCTTTTCGCTGCGCCCGGAATTGGTTCGCGTGCTGACCGCGCGAAACGGAGAGAGTTGGCGCGTGGATTTTCCGAGCTACCGGCGCTACGAGAAATACAAGCTTTCCTCGGCGCGCGAAGGTACGATGATCGAAATCCGCAAGAAGCAGAGCGAAGCGGATTTTGAGAAGCTGGGTCGGGAAGCCCGAGAAACCATCCTCTATTGGTGCAAGCACTCCGAAGCCCGGATTTTTTACCGCGTCGGCGATCAGCGGCCCGAGGCGCTGAGCGAGCCGTTTGGACTCGCGGGGGCTTCCTTGGCGTACACGGAGGAGGGGACGGAGCTTCGGCTTGCGTTTTCGGCGGCGGATAAGCCCTTTTTCGGCTTCTACAACCGCGGACTGACGCTGAAAGAAGGGAGCCACGACTACTTCCGCGGCGTTTCCTTCAAGGCGAAATCCCGCTACCTCGAGCATACCCTCACCCGCGACAGCGTGATGGAAGACGAGAATTACCGCAAGCTGATGGGGATTCTCGAGAAGCTCGTCGAGAACCGACTCCCCGAGAAACTCCGTTTTGAACTCAAGGAGCTTTCCACGCGGATTTCCAAGATCGCTTTGCAGCGCACTCCAGACGGCGACGGGCTTCCCGAGGGGATGGGCCTCGAAGCGCAGAAGGCGGTCGAGGAGTGGACGCGGCGCCTTCCGTTTCTCCATTGGCTGCTGTCGACCTACTGGTCCCGCTGGCGCCGGTCGGACTGGAGAATCTTTCCGGGTCTCTGCGGGGAGACCGTCAGTCTCGAGGAACTCAAAGACGGCGTGCGCTGCGCGCCCGGCAAGAAGCTCTACTTCGATTCCTGCCGCAGCCGCGTGACGCAGCGGCTCGAAAAGGAAGGCGCCGTTTTGCTGTGCGAAGGGCCTTGGGTGGAGGCGGTCGCGGAGTGGCTCGGCGTCGACGCGGTGCACGCCTCGAAATCTTTGATTCTTCCGGTGCTCAGCCCGGATCAGAAATTGGCGTCGGGCATGCGCGCGTTTTTGAACACGCTTCGGGAACTCGACCGAAAATCCGGATCCAAGTACCGGGGGATCGCCGCGGCCGACCTCGCCTATCCAGGATCGCCGATCCGGGGGAAATTGTTCGTCACCCAGCGGGAGGCCGGGGAGATGAGTCCCGTCGATGAAAAGCCGGTCTCCTCTTTGTTTGTTTTTCGGACCCGGCGTTGGGCGGTGCTCAATATTTCCCATCCGTCCGCCGAGAAATTCGCGCGCCTGCACGCGGCCCGCCCCGGGTTCGCGGCCTTCCTCTGCCTGAAGATGATGCACCTGCACGACGGAGAGGTCCCTCCGGAACGCGAGGGCGAGTATTCCAACCTCGCGGAGAAGGTCGAAGGGAAGCTGTTGGAAGGGGCTCTGGAACTCGACTCGGAAAGGGCGTCCTGATGCCGCCCGAGGACGCGGGGGAGTTCGTATCGGCCGGGCGCTTTAAAGTCGATCGGACCCGCGCGCTCGAGAAGCTGATGCGTTTTCAGCTTAAAGACGCGACGATGTTCGCGCTTCCGTGGGTGCAGGCGGCCGTGGCCGGCGGCGCCGCCCGGATCGACGTTTCGACGACCCCCGCGGGATTCGAGTTCGTTTTCGACGGAAGGGAATGGGACCCCGAGGAACTGCGCGATCCCTACCATCACCTGTTCGACTCCGACCCCCGCGGCACGCGGGCGCGCAACCGCGAACTCGCCGTGGGACTGCTCTCTGCGCTGCGCCTTGACCCGAAAGGGATCACGGTGCGCGTTCGCTCCGGCGGCAAGGAATTCGCGCTTTACGTGGACGGGCCGACGGAAGAGCGCTTGCGCGAATTGGAAGGGAGTCCGCTTGAGGACGCGCGAACGCGCTACGGCGGGAATCCGGTCGTTGCGCTCTGGGTCGGCCGCGTCGGCGGATTCAAAGCGACCGAGGCGCATTTGAACGCCTTCTGCGGGCGTTGTCCGATTCCGATCACCATTCATAAGAACGGAAGGCGCCACAGCGTCGTCCAAAGCGCGGAAACGGATCTCGTGGACTCGAAGCGCTTCGGCCGCGGAGAACTCACGGGGACGCTCGGCCTTTCCCCCGAGGCTCTCGGCGGCGGGACGATCGACTTCGTGGTTCGGGGCGTCACGGTGCTCCGCGAACGGGTGCAAATGCCGGGCGTGCCCGTCACGGGATTCGTGCGCGACGACGGTTTGCGCAAGAGCCTGTCCCAAATCGAGATCGTAAAGGACGAACGATACGAAGCCGCTCTCGCGGCGATTCGTTCGGAGTCGGTGGCTCTATTGAAGGAAAGTTTGCGCAAGGTCGCTGCGGCGTCGGGCCCGGCGGGAAAGATGCTCGCGCGGGAGGAATTGCGGCGCCACTGGCTGCATTGGGAGGGATGGTCGCTTACGGATAAGTTCACCGATCTCGTCGAATCGGGCGGCGAGGTGGAGAAGCGCAAGGCCTCGCTGCTGCGGGAAACTTCCCTGCGCGTTGCCGCGCTGCGGGCCGCGTGCCTTTACCACCGAATATCGATGACGCGCGATGAGCGGGGAATTGGGCAGCTGCTTTGGGACGCGCCGATTCTCTTCGATGAGGCGGGGCGTCCCCTGACGCTCAGGGCCTTGCGCGAGCAGGCGCGCTGGCTGACCACGATCCCGTTCGTCGGGCGGCTCTCCGCCGCGCCCTTCGCGACCCATCGCGCCGCCTGGATCTGTCATCCGGCGGATCTCGCGTTTCTTAAGCTGTTTTTCGGCGAAGACAACGTGCGCGCGCTGTCTCCGCAGGAAATCGCCGCGCCGGTAAAAACCGACGCCGTACTCGACCAGGAGAATCTCTTGATCAAGCAGGCGATTCTCGCCGGCCCGGTGGCGGGGGAAATCGGGTTGTCGATCTCGCCGCACCCGCGCGAGTCCCGGATTCAATGGTTCAACCACATTCGCTCCATCGGACGATCGCGCTGGGATATGCGGGGGCTGCGGATCGAGGCGGCGCTCCATCATCCTCAGTTGAGTCAGGTCGCGCTTCCCGGAAAGGTCGAGGCGCCCGCGGCGGAGTGTTTGGCCGCGGCGGCCTCCGGCGTTCCCGCTCTTTATGAGCGGCTCGCGCAGGACTACCGGCCCGAGGAGCGGTCGCCGCGCCAGGCCATGATTCGGGAGCATCTTCTCGATTTTCTCCGATCCTATTGGAAAGCGGAACCCGAAATCTGGCCGAGCTTCTCCTGGCTCGCGGGTCTGGGACTCTTTCTCGACTCGGACGAGCGGTTCCTATCGATCCGCGATCTGAACGCCGCCTGCCATGCGGGCCGGAAAATCATCGTCGAGCCTTCCGCGCATCCGAAGGCCCTCCAGAGCTTGGCGATCGGGTATCCCGACCACATCAAACTTCTCTTCGAAGGGTCGAAACTGGTCGCGGGGATCCGGCGGGAGCGCCGCGAAGAGCCCCCTGCCCCGATGCCGAAACGGACGCCGGCCCCGCGTCTTGAGTCCGCCGAGAAAATAGAACCCAAAAAAGAAGGGGAACTGAGTCTCCCCCCGGAGATGCGTCGTGCCGTAGAGACGCACGGCGTCGAGGATCTCGTCGCCTCCGATCCGACGGGAGAGGTGCGCCGCTGGCTGAAGGCCCTGAAGGGGCGGGGGGCGTGTCCGTTGACCGACGAATCCATCGACAGCGTCGCGTTCGACCCGCGCCACCCCCTTCTGCGCTTCCTCGGCGAGCGCGGGAATTTGATGCGCTTGATGCCGTATGCGGTCTCGGTTTGCTTTTCCGACTTAAATCGCAGGGTGCGCGAGTTGACCGACGTTCAGGACGCGTGCTTTTCGTTGTCGCTCGCGGAGTTGGTCTTGGAAGCCGACGAAAAGGGGGAATACCGCCGTGACCCGCCGATCTAGAGACGCCGACGAAGACGGCGTGCTCGTTGAAGAAGGCGCCTTTCGCATCGACCGCAAGCGCGCGATCGTCGAACAGGCTCTCAAGAGGCAGCCTTGAGCGGCGATCCCTTGAAAGGGGAGTTGGTCGAAACCGGAAGTTTTCGGATCGACCGGCGGCGCACTCTCGACAAGCTGCAGCGCTATCAACTCCCCGGTGGCGAGCGCGGCTTTCTGGCGTGGATCCGCACGGCGGTCGCCGGGGGGGCGAGGGAAATCGAGGTGCGGGCCTCGGGACGGGATTTGCGCCTGGACTTCGGCGGGGCCCCCTTCGAAAAGGCGGCGATGCACGACCCCTACGGGGCTCTCTTCGAGCGATCCGGGAAATTCGGAGAACGCGACCGTCATTTCGCGCTCGGCATGCTGTGGGCGTGGCGCTCCGGCGCGATGAAGGTGACGGTCTCCTCGGGAGGGCGGTCCCTGAAAAGTTCCGGACTCGCGGAAGACGAAGTCTCGCCCTGCCCGGAGAGCGCAAGAACCTCCATCCGCGTGCGTCTTTTACCGCATTGGCCGCGGTCGATGGTGACGGAGTCGTTGACGGCGGAATTTTTCGCGCGCGAGTGCGCCTTGGTTCCCGGTCGGCTTACCCTTAACGGAAATCCGCTGCCGCAGGAACCGATACCGGACTGGAATTCCTATCGCTTCGCGTCCGGAACGGTGCGCGGTGTGATCACCGTACCGGAACCGGGATGTACCGGCAAGAACCGGCTGGGATTGTTTGTCTTCGGCGTGCGGGTCTGCGATCACGAGGCACCCGGAGCCGGATTGCCGTTCGACGGGGCGATCAACGACGACGGGTTCGGCCTCAATGCGTCGTTGACGAAGGTGGTCGCGAACGCGGCGCTCAACGCGGGGTTGGCCGAGCTCCAGCGGCATTACGGGAGATTCCTCGCCCACTGCGCGAAGGAGTTGACGCGCCGCGCAGCCGGGACCGGCAAGATGCTGGTCGGCAGTCAGCGCCTCCGAAAGGAATGGAAGCGCCTTTTTGATTTCGACTCGACCAACGACGGGGAACCGGAGCGTTCGTGGCTGCCGTGGAACGCGCCGTTGTCCAAGCGTCTGCGCGTACACGTCGACGCGCGCGTGACTTCCTGGCTGCGCCTGGTGACCGAAACGCTGAGCCGCGGATATTCGCGGGAGCCTTTGGAGTCCTTCGAGCGGGCGCTGTGGCGGGCGCCGTTGATCTTCGATGTGCGCGGCCGTCCGGTAAGTCTGGAGCGGCTTCTGCGCGAAGATCGGGGACCCCGCATCCGGTTTTCGACCAAGCGGCGCTCCGCGCACACGCGGGCCGATTGGATCGTCTGGGCTCTGACCCGGCGCGACGCCGCGTGGCTGCGCCGGGTCGGCAAGCGCGTCCCCATCGACGTCACGCAATTGCCCGAACGGGCTTGGTAGCCTCGTTCGCCGTCAATTCGCTAAACTGGGCGTATGGAACAGATTCAGGCCTTCGAGAAGACGATCCTCGCGGTTTTAAAGTTTGAGTTTTTCAGCATCACGATGGGCCAAGCGCTCGTCGCGCTGGGGTTCATCTTCGCGGGATTCCTGCTGAGAAAAATCCTCGAACGGGCGTTCGAGGGATTGGAAGCGGCCGTCAAACGAACGACAACGATTTACGACGACTTGCTGCTGGAAATCGTCCGCAAGCCGCTCGCCGCAGCCTGCGTCCCCCTGGGAATCTATTTGGCCGTCCGCACCCTGCCGTTGCCGAAGACGCCGGTCGACGCGGCGGCGGTTTTGAGCGCCGCGTTTAAAACCGTCAGCATCGTGTTCATCGTCTGGCTGGGTCTGCGCTTCATCGACGGGACGTGCAAGGTTTGGGCCGGGTACGCCAAGCGAACCGAGTCCTCGATCGACGACATTCTCGTGCCGATCGTGAGCAAGTCTCTGAAGTCGTTCTTAGTGATCGTCGGCGGCATTCTCGCGCTGCAGAACATGGGCTATTCCGTCAGCGGGCTGCTCGCCGGCTTCGGGCTCGGAGGCATGGCGGTCGCCTTGGCCGCGAAGGAGAGCCTCTCGAACATCTTCGGATCGATCGTCATCCTGCTCGACCGCCCGTTCAAGGTCGGGGACTGGATCGAGATGAACGGGCTGGAAGGGACGATCGAGGAGATCGGTCTTAGAACCACCCGCGTGCGGACTTTCGCCAATAGTTTGATTACGGTCCCCAACGCGAAGTGGACGACGAGCGCGATCAACAACTGGTCGCGGATGCAGAAGCGCCGGATCTCCACGAAGATCGGCGTCACCTACGACACGACGCCCGAGCAGATCGAGGCGCTGGTCGAGACGATTCGCGGACTGATCCGCTCCGACGAAGGGCTGCGCGACGAATTCTTTCTGGTCAATTTCGACGGCTTCGGCCCTTCCTCGTTGGACATCTTCATCTACTGCTTTACGAAGACGACCCAGTGGGGGGAGTACCTGACGGTGAAAGAGCGCTTCTTCCTGAACATCGCGCGGGAAGTGCATAAGGCCGGCTTGCAGTTCGCTTTTCCGACGCAGACGGTGCATTTGGCGGGTTCGGGAGAGGCGGTGAAGGCGGGTTAGTCGGGCCGGAGCAGCGGCGAGAGGCGGCGGAAACCGAAGAACAACGCGATTCCCAGCACCGCGATCGCGTGCCACACCGCGTCGGGCCCGACGTGTTCGTAGAGGGCCGTTCCGACCAGCGGCGCGAGGATGTAGGCGAGCGAGAAGGTCATGGCGATGGTCGCCATGTAGGCGCCGCGGTGCGCGTCGCTCGCCCGGTCGGCGACGACCGCCATCGAAATCGGCATGGCGATCATCTCGCCGAACGTCCACACCAAGACCGTCAGCACCGCCCAGGCGCGGGAATCCCCCCACGGCATCAGGCCGAATCCCGCGCAGATCATCAGCGCGCCGAAACCGATCAGCTTCATCCGGTCGACGCGCTCGAGCGCGCGCACGATCTGCATCTCGAAGAATACGATGCACAACCCGTTGAGCGCGAAGAACGCGCCGATGCCGTCTTCCCGGTAGCCGTACTCGTTTCGGAAGTACAGCGGCCAGGTCGAGAACAGCTGGAAGAACACCATCGCCTGAAACAGCTTCAGCCCGCAGAACGCTAGGAACGGGCCGTCCTTGAGCGGACGCCGCTGTCCGGGGCGTTTGGCCGATTCGCGAGCGGCGCGGGCTGAGGTCTCCAACGCGTCGCTGAGGAAGAACCATAACAGACCCGCGGCAACCGCGCAGGTGGCGCCGTCGACGATGAACAGCCACCGGTAGTCGCGCACCGCGAGAAAGCCGCCGAGAGCGGGGCCGATGGTCATTCCGAGATTCGCCGCAAGGCGCATCAGCACGAATGAACGCGCGCGCACCGGGGGAGTGGTGACCTGCCCCAGCGCGGTGGAGGCAGCGGGACGGTAGCTTTCCATGAGAAACGCCAGAACGAACATCGCGGGCACGATGGCTTTCGGCTCGGAAAGAAACGCGAAGACCTGAAATCCGACGCCGGTCGCCAGCAGGCTCGCGATCATCACCCAGCGCGGGCCGATCCGGTCCGCGACCCGGCCCCCAAAGTACGCGCCGCACATCGCGCCGAGGCCGAAGAGCGCGAGGGCTCCTCCCGCCGCGTGCACGCTGAGACCGCGCTCCCGGGTGAGGTAGAGCGTCATGAACGGCATCACCATCGTGCCGGCGCGATTGACGAAGACGGTGGCCGACAAAAGCCAGATCGTTTTGGGCAGTCCCGCGTAGGCGGAAAGGTAGGCGGATTTCAGACGTCGGAGCCGGAGCGGTGATGACATTTGCTTTTAAAATATTACTAAAATCGAGATCGCGATGCCTCTCTACAAGATCCGGGCCGATCTTCGCGTCAATGACGACAACCGCAATCTCGTCCTCGTCGCGATTGAGAACGAAACGCCCGCGCATTTAGGACTTAAACTCGCCGCCTATCTTTCGTTTTGGGAGCAGGATCTCACCCTAGAGGCGAGCGCGAAGCACCCGGCCCTGGCGGGGTCGGCGTTTCGGCCGGACCTGCTCGGTACCGACATCGGCGGGCAGGTCACGCATTGGATCGAATGCGGGAGAACGTCGTCGAACAAGATCGAAAAAGTGCTGCGCAAATGGCCCGACGCGGCGCTCATCGTGTTCAAAGAAAGCGAATTCGTCGCCCGGCAGTTTCGGCGCGAGGTTCTCAAGGAGATGCCCCGCGGCGAACGGGTGGCGGTTTACTGCTGGAAAGACGGCGGTTTCGCCGAGTGGATGGATTGCCTCGCCGAGAAAATCGACGTTTTCGGCGACTGCGGCGGAGGGAAGTTCAACCTCGTGATCGGCGAAAAAATCTACACCCAAGACCTCCTGAAAATTTAGGTCCCTAGACGGGGGGGGTGGTGGGGTTGCCGCGCTTGTCGCGGTAGGGGTAGAGGTCCCAGCGTTGGCCGGACTTGTTGGAGGCTCGGTACCAATGGGTCCCGGAACTGTTGAGGCGCCAGCGGCCGGGAGCGCGCTTGGACGGGGCGGCGGAGGTCTTCGTTCCCTCCAGCGCCGGGACTTTCTCGGCGTAGCGGACGACCCCGTCTCCCCTAAAGCCTTCGTTTCGGTCCCAGCGTTGGAGATCCTGGTAGGATTGCGCGGACCACGCGAGCGCCTGACGGGATTTGAAGTACTTTTCGCGGAAGGCGCGGGTTCCGGGGTCAAAGCTCGCGTCTCCGGTCAACTGGTAATAGCGATAGGCGGCGCGCGTCACATGCCGGACCGTTTCCTTGATGTTGGCGACCCGCTTCTCGCGGATCATCGCGTCGTGCCACTTCACCTTGGTGTTGTAAAGCGCCCAGGCCAAAACGATGTCGCCGTCCGCGCGGTCGAGGCGCCGCGCAAAGACCTTCTCGGCGCAGGCGATGTTCTTTTCGCGGTTCGCGAGTTCCGCGCGGGAGAGCCCGCATTCCCATAGCGCCGTTTCCGGCGTGATCTGCAGCACGCCCCGGGCGTTCGCGTGGGAGGTGCCGGCGTTGACGCCTCCCTCTGCTTCGGAAAGCGCGACCAGCGCGTTCGGGTTGGTCTGCCACTTTCCGGTGGTCGCTTCGGAGCGGATCGCCTCAACCAAAGCTTTCGGAACGTTTCTAAACGAGTCGCGGCGGCCGGTCGGCGGCTCGCCGCGGACGACCGCGGTGCCCTCCTCGCGAATGCGGCGCAAAATCGCGTCGACCGGGGAAACGGGCTTTTCCGGCTCGATTTTTCGGGCGACGCGGGGGGAGGTCGGTTCGATGGCGCGGCGCACGCCTTGTTGATGGGCGAGCTGGAAGCGGCCGAGGTAGTTCTTCGCGTCCGGCGGGATGCCGCCGTGCTTGCGGACGTTGCCGGCTCCCACATAGAACGCGGCGACCGCGCGATTCAGATTTCCGCCGAATTGAGATTTGAGGCGATCGAAAATGATGGAACCGGCGAGGATGTTCGCTTCGTCGTCGTAGACGCCCTTTTCGAGAATTTTCCGCTGTTCGGGCGTCGCTTCCTTCACCGCCCACTTGAACGTGGCCTTGCTCAGGCCCATCGGCCCGTACAGCCCGCTGCCTTTTTGAAATCCGCCCTCATAACCGCGGGAGGCGTAGATCAGGCCTCGCAAAACATCCTGCGTTTCGGCGTCTTCGGCCGACCTCAAAACGAAGCCGTCATGCTGCAGCGGGGGCGGGGGGGCCTTCACCGCGGGATCGGTGGTCGATTCGGAGCGCGGTTTGGCGCGGGCGAGGGCGATCGCCTTCTCGATGTCCCCGGCGCCGCGCGGGCGGCCGGTCGCGTCGAACAACACGCCCGCCGCGTCGAGGCCGGGGGACGCCCCGCGGACGGCGGAGAGGTCGAACGCGGCGCCGCCGTTTTCAGAAGTCAAAAGTTCACGCGGGAACGAGGGGCCGAAGCGTTCCCGGTACCACTCGTGCACGGCTCCTGTGTCGGACTTTAGTTTTTGAGCGATCTCGGTCGGATCCCGGAGTTCCACGGTTCGGCGTTCGATCGGGGATAGGACGATCGAGATCTTGTCCTCGGGCTTAAAGAGCTTTTTTGCGGTTTCGACCTTCTTCTGCGCCTGGCTGGGGGTCCACGCCTGGACCGTCCAGCGGATGACCTGGTGGCCGTCCAGCGGCTGCTCCAAGCGGCCTTCCAGGACTTCCTTTTCCTCGTTTTCGCGCAGTGCCGCCTCGATTTTTTGAGACAGGGATTTACGGCGCGCCTCTTCGGCTTCCGCGGCGGCGCCCGTTTGAGGCGAGATGTGGATGTACAGATGAAACGCTTCCGGCTTTTCCGCGGGGGCAGGGGTCTCGGCCGAGACGCAGGGAGCGCCCGCGATCAGCGCGGTGAACCCCATGGCAAGCAAGATCCGGGACCTCATACCTAACAGCTTATAGGTCTGGCACCGGGTTGACTAGAATCAACAGGCCCAGTTCTTCATAGGCCCTATGGGCCAACTACCGATTCTTTACCATCTCCGCTATACTCTCGGGGTGGCGGAACCTACTAAGGAAACGGTGCTGATCGTCGAGGACGACAACGAGATTCGCCACATGCTGCGCGACAGCCTGGCGCTGGACGGTTTCCGCGTCATCGAGTCGGACAGCGCCGAGCGCGGCTTCCAGCTGTTCGTCACCCAGGAACCCGATTTGGTGGTGCTCGACATCCAATTGCCGGACGGCAACGGGTTCGACGTTTGCCGGAAGATCCGCTCCGGTTCGGGCAAAGCGAAGACCCCGGTGATTATGCTGACCGCCCAGGGCCAGCTTGAGGCGAAATTGACCGGTCTTTCGGCGGGCGCGGACCAGTATTTGGTCAAGCCGGTGCACCCGCTCGAATTCATGCAGTGGGTGAAAGCGCTTTTGCGCCGGGTCGAGTTCGAATCCGGCGGCGGGACCAAGATCGTGCTCGGCGAATTGACCTTGATGCTCGAAACTCGGGAAGCCTGGTTCGAGTCGATGCCGCTCACGCGTCTGACCCCGAAGGAATTCGAGCTTCTGCACTACTTGGTCAAGCATCGGGATCGCGTCATCAGCCGCAAGGAGATTCTGTCCAAGCTTTGGAGAACCGTCGCGGTCGACCATACGGTGGACACTCACGTTCTGAATCTTAAAAAGAAGCTTCCGACCGTGATCGCCGACCGGATTCAAAACGTTCGGGGAAAGGGATTCCATTACTTTTACGCCTGATACGCCCGATTCGCTGAGGATTTACCGGAAGGCGAAGGCGTCGGGGATCGGGATGACGCTGCCGCTTTAGAGCGGCAGCGAGAAGTTCCAGCTGACCCGGTGGTCGACGTGCGCCGCGCGGCTGAGCGTATACTGCAGATTCTGCCGCGTACCGAGCGGCAAGGAAATCGCGGTGCTCAGCGTTCCATTCGAAGCGTACGAGGCGTTGAGGGACGCGCCGTGGGCGCGCAGGGAGATCTTAGCGGCCGGCGAGCCGCCGAGCGCGTAGTCCGCGTCCAGGTCAAAGCGGCCGTGTCCGCCGAGAGAGGAGCCCGCGAGATGCTTCGAGAGACGGCGGCCTTTCAGGTCCACCGTCAAATCAGGCACGGGAACCATTCCCTCAAGGGCCTTCCCGGCTCGGGTCATCGCCTTTTCAACGGCCTTAAGCGCCTTGACTTCGGGAAGCGGAAGCGAACGGAGGGCTTCGCGGACTTCGGACGGGATATCGGCGCCGTTCGCTTCGGCGGTGCCGAGGCCGTTTGCGGCGAGAAGAATCAGGCTGATCGTGATGCGTTTCATGATTTCAGGATACCCCGATCGCGCGCGGGTTCCGATGAAAGATTTCTTGAATAAGAAAACATAAGGAAATTAAGGAAAAGTTACGGTGATCCGAGCCGTCTTGATATTTCCTTGAAGCCGGGCTATCCTGCAAAAGCGAAAAGCCATGGGAATTCCACTCAATTTCAATTTGCGCGGATTCGGCCGGAAGGCCCCGGGATCCATTCTTCCTAAGCCCGATTATGTCCCCGGTTCCGGGCGGCGCGTCCTGATCGACAAAGGCGACACCGCAGCCGGAGCGATTGTCCCGATGGTGTTCGGGGTTTTGTTCGCTTTCTTCCCTGGGTTCATCCTCTTCTCCACGCCCCGGGGCGATGCGGTGTTGGATCTCGTCTTGATCCTGTTTGTTCTGGTCGGATTTTTCCTCTTTTCGTTGGGAATTCGCGCGCTGTGGATCGCGTATCAATTCTCTCCCGGCATGTTGACGCCGAGTTCCCTGCCGGTTCGCTGCGGGGAGACCTTCTCGATCGAATACCAGCGCGGATCGAAAACGGGAAGCGTGATCGACATGATGAGCGCCCGGCTGTATCTTCAGGAAACGGCGATCTATCAGCGCGGGACCGATACCGTGACCGACGTCGAAGTCGTGCGCAGCGAGGATCTCGGCACGGTGGGGGCGGGACAGGACGGCGCGGGCGTGTATCGCGGCAATTGGACGCTTCAAATTCCGCCCGAAGGCCCGTCCTCCTTCGACTCCGCCCGCAACAAGGTCAACTGGATGCTCGAGGTGACGATGTTCTCCCATGGGCGGGAAATCGACAAGTCGACCTTCACATTGATCGTCATCCCCGAACTCGCGGTCGCGCGGGACGCATGAGATGATGCGCATCGAATGGTTCGACGAAGCCGAACTTCCCGCGGGAGGCGGGGTGCGATTGGCGTAAAGTCGGCGGATTGCTGCATCGCTGGGCGGCCGACGCCGCTCGGGATTGTGAAGATCGTTTGTACCCGCTACACTGATTTTGGAGGTATCCCCATGATGCGAAGCGCAAACCCGACCTTAAGCGACAAGACGTTCCTCGACGCGGCCCGGATGCTGCGGGAGGCTCACTCCGATCCGATGACCATCGACGGGACGGTTAATAAGTCCGGACTGCTCCTGGCGGCCCTTCTGCTTACCGCCGGCTTCACGTGGAACCGGGCCTTCACGGGGGGAGCCGCCTCCGTGCAGGGGTTGATGCTGGTCGGCGTCTTCGGCGGGCTGATCTTCGCGATCGTGACGATTTTCAAGAAGGAGTGGGCCCCCTTCACTGCTCCGGCCTACGCGTTGCTCGAAGGACTCGCGCTCGGGGGCATTTCCGCCCGGTTCGAAATGATGTTTCCCGGGATCGTGATCCAGGCGGTGAGCCTGACCTTCGCGACCTTGTTCGCGCTTCTCATGGCCTATAAGTCGGGTTGGATCCGCGCGACCGAGAACTTCAAGCTGATGGTCTTTTCCGCGACCGGCGGGATCTTCGTGCTCTACCTCGTGAATTTCGCGATGCGGATGTTCGGCGCGCGCGTGCCGTTCATTCACGAAAGCGGCCTGTTGGGCATCGGCTTCAGCCTCTTCGTCGTGGCGATCGCGTCGGCCAACCTGGTTCTCGATTTCGATTTCATCGAGAACGGGGCCGAGCGTGGGGCGCCGAAGTTCATGGAATGGTACGGGGCGTTCGGACTGATGGTGACCTTGGTCTGGCTGTACCTCGAGATCCTTCACCTGCTCGCGAAACTTCAATCCCGTCGGGACTGATGGCCTGGCTGCTGGCGGCCTTCGCGTTCGCGTTCCCCGTTTCGGCTCAGGGCGTGCGCTCGAACGCGGCGGTCGAGGATGACCGTGATGCGGCAAGGGAACGCATCGAAGCGATCGAAAAGGACATCGCGCGCCGGCGCGAAGCGGTTCTCTCTTCCGGGTCGGACTATCAGCGCCTGAAAGCTCAGCGCGCGTTGGAGCAATCCGAACAGGCGCTTCGTGAAGCGAAGGACGCCTTGGAAACGGCGAAGCGCGCCCTGAAACCGGGAACCGAGGCGTGGAATCAGGAACTGCTGATCAAGGACGGGCGCCAATTCCGTTCGATCCCGGGCCGGGACAAGAAGAAGGAGGAAGACGAGTACCGGTACGGCGTTTCCGTCCCGGATGTGGGGCCGGGAGAGGCGCTCGACCCGCGTGTGCACCAAAACAACTGGGTCGGGGAACCGGGGTCCTCCCGGGCGGGCGGCGCCGAGCCGATTCGATTGCCGACGGTCCCGACCGCGGAGGACGGGATCGCCGGGACTCCCGGCGTCGCTCCCGCGGGAGAGGTTCAATACGGTCGTCCGGCGGGCTACCGGAACAGTCCTCTTGGGCCGATCCGGGATCCTCGCGAGGGGTTGTCTCCCAAAAAAGAGAAGGAGAACGGCCTGCGCTACGCGCCGCTTCCTCCGTCCACGGCGACGGCGGGAGGGGAGCTCGAGAAGCCCGACGAAGGGGGGCCGATCGCTGCGGCGGCGGCCTTCGGGGACCGGGGGAGGCCGCTGCCGCCTCTGGCGCTCGACGGTTTTACCTTCGACGCTCCGGAAGGGGAGCTCTTGAAGCTGTTTCCGAAACTCTCCCGATCCCCCGAGGGCGACCGGCGCATCGGCGTGAGACTCGTGCGCGAAGCGGGCCGTCTGCTCGCGGCGGGCAATCCGGCCGGAGCGCTGCGCGAAGCCGACCGGTTGGCGGAACTCGCTCCCGCCGACCCGGGGGTGCACGAATTGCGCGCCCGAATCTTAAACCGCTTGCAACGCTTCTCCGACGCGGAGCGCGCCGCGCTGCAGGCGCTGCGCTTCGAACCCGGAAGGGTTTCCGCCTGGAAAGCGCTTTCGTGGGCGCAGTTGCACGGCGGAAAACCGGAGGAGGCGCTCAAGAGCGCGGAGCGCGCTCTCTCGTTGGACCCCGACGACGCCGCCGCGGCCGCACTGCGCGCGTACGCGCTGGAGCGCCTGGGACGCCGCGCCGAAGCGCTGCGCGCGATCGCCAAAGCCGCGGCGCTGCATCCCGCCGGCTACGGCGCAGCCGCGGCGAACGCGGCGGCCGGTGCGGCCGTTTCTCCGGGAGGCATGGCGGCTTCGAAACCCGGGCCGGCGCCGCGTCCGCCCGATGCGCCGATCCGTTTTCCTTTCGCGGCCGGGGCGGCCGGGGCGGCCTTGGCGGGCGGGATCGCGCTTTCGGCGTGGTGGCTTGTCGGGAGGTGGAAGTAGGATGGCGGCGAAAGCCTCTCGCTTCGATGGACCTTCTCTCGAGGACGCGCCGCTGGGTTCGCGTCCGTTTGCGTTCGTGCTCTCCGGCGGGGCCGCGCTGGGGTCGTGGCAGGGAGGGGCGCTGTTCGCGCTGTCGGAGGAATCGGGATGGCGCGCCCATTCCGTGGTCGGAACGAGCGCGGGGGCGATCAACGGCGCGGCCTATCTCCAAGGCGATCTTCCCCTTCTACAAGAACTCTGGCGCTCGATTCCTCGCGCCCGATTTATGAAATGGTCGTTGGGATTTCGGCCCCCGCGGCTTTGGTCGCTTGAGTCGGTCGGCGAGTATCTTTCCGAGGTGATCTCGGAAGAGTCCTGCCGGAAGAGCCGACGCTGCTGGTTTTACCCGGTGTCCTCGGACGTCGCGAACGGCGAGACGTTTCAGGCCGAATTCTCTCCGGATCCTGCCGGGCCGTGGCAGGGGCCCCTGATCGAAAAACTGCTGGGATCGATGGCGGTTCCGTTTCTTTTCCCTCCCGCCCGGATCGCGCATGAAACGCCGGGGTTGCCCGCACGGGTTTTGGTGGACGGCCACGTGACCTCGAGCTTGTTTCTAGACCGTTTGGCGCGCCGGGGCGTGCGGGACTTCGTTTTCGTCAATGTCATCAGCGAATGGGAGATGAGACGGCCCCTGTTTTCTCCGCGCGGGTTGATCGGGACCTTGATCCATCAACTGCTTGAGGCGCAAATCGAGAACGGCCTCGAACCGTTCCGGTTCGGCTTCCAGGAACTGGGCGTTCGCGCTTTCGTGCTGCGGCCCTCACGGCCGCTGGAGGTGTCGGTTTTTCGTTTCGACGCAAACGAATGCCGAGCGGCTTTCGACCTCGGGATCGCCGACGCCCGGACGTGGGCGGCAAATCCCGGTCCGACCCGCGTCCTATAGGTATAATACGGCGATGCCCGTTAAGAAAAAATCGGCCGAGAAAAAGCTCTCCGTTAAGAAATCTCCGCGCTCCGCCGCGGACGAACTGGCGCTTCTGCTCGACGCGATTCCGGACGTCGTGTGCTTGAAGGACGCCTCCCGCCGGCTCGTGCGCGTGAACGCCGCCTATACGCGCCTCCTCGGAAAAAAGAGTTCGCAACTCCTGGGTCGCCGTGAGGACGATCTCCTCCTTCCAAAGCAGGCGGCTTCCCACCGGGAGACCGACGAGCGGGCGATACGAACCAAGAAAACCGTCCGGACGCGGGAAGTTTTTGAGCGCGGGACGGAGCGCATTGAGTTCGACACGCTGAAAGTTCCTCTGCTTGATGAGAAAAACCGCTGTACGGGCCTGATCCGAGTCTGCCGCGACGTTACCCGAGAGCACGCGATGGAGGATGAACTCCGTTCCACCGCCCTGCGGCTGCAGCGGGTAATTTCCGAGGCGCCGGTCATTCTTTTCGCGCTGGACGCGGACGGGGTCTTTACGCTCTCGGAGGGGAAGGGGTTGGAGCACCTCGGTTTGTCTTCGGGGGAGGTCCTCGGTCGTTCCGCTTTCGAGCTCTACGCGGGAAACGCGCCGATCATCGATAGTCTCACGCGCGCGCTGAAGGGAGAAGAATTCGCCGCGACGGTGCGGACGGGAAAGACGGTATGGGAAACGCATTACGCCCCGATTGAATCCGCCGCAGGCGCGCCGGCCGGAACGATCGGCATCGCGATCGATGTGACCGACCGGGTCGAGGCGCAGGCCGTCGATGAGGAGCATCTGCGCCGCGAGCACAAGCTTCGCCTGGAAGCCGAGGCCGCGAGCCACTCCAAGGACGAATTTTTGGCGTTGCTGTCCCATGAACTCCGCACGCCGATGACGGCGATGCTGGGATGGACCTTTCTTTTGCGCAAGGGCGACATGAAAGGCGCCGAATATGAGAACGCGCTCGACGCGATCGAGCGGAATATGAAGGCTCAGGCTCAGATTATCGAGGATCTCTTGGATGTTTCGCGCATCGTCACCGGAAAGGTACGCATCGAGACTCGCCCGATCGAAGCGGCGTCGCTGATTCAGGCGGCGGTCGACGTCGTGAGGCCCGCGGCCCAGGCCCGCGGGGTCGTCATGTCCATCGAATTGCGCGATCCCGCGGCGGTCGTCGCGGGAGATCCGGAGAGGCTTCAGCAGGCGATCTGGAATCTCGTTTCCAACGCGGTGAAGTTTTCCGACAACGGGGGCTCGGTCAAGATTTTCCTGGAGCAGACGGAGCAGAAGGTCCTTATCCGGGTTTCGGACCGCGGGGCGGGACTGCATCCGAGTTATCTGCCGCACGTGTTCGATCCATTCACGCAAGCGGAGGAGTCTCTGACGCGCGAACACGGAGGCCTCGGCCTCGGGCTCGCGATCGTTCGGCACATTATCGAGCTGCACGGCGGCACGATCCGCGCGGAAAGCGACGGCCCGGGGAAGGGCTCGACCTTTACGGTCGTCTTGCCCACCGCCGAGGGGGCCGGCGAGGTCGGGGTGCCCGCGGAACGAAGTTTTCCGGACCGGAAAACCCTGTTCGGTTCTTTCCCGGATTTGTCGGGTGTGCGCGTCCTTGTCGTCGACGACGAACCGGATACCCGTTCGATGCTGAAGGCGGTGCTCGAATACGCGAAAGCGGAAGTCCTGCTGGCCTCCAACGCGGCGGAAGCGTATGCTCTCTTCGAGTCCCGGCATCCTCATGTACTGATCGTCGACATCGCGATGCCGGGCGAAGACGGACACTCGCTGCTGCGCCGGATTCGCGAGAGAGGAGAAGCGGGGAGAGGAAGCGTCCCCGCCGCCGCGCTGACCGCGCGGGTCGCCGTCGAAGACCGGACCGCGGCCCTGCGAGCCGGGTTTCAGATGTATCTCCCCAAACCCGTCGAACCGGCGGAGCTTGTCGTCGTGGTTAAGTCGCTGGCGGGCGAAAAGCCCTGACGAGCCCTTTGTCCCCCGTCAGCGCAGCGAGTCGTCGGCCTGGAGGCCGGTGACCGCCGCGAGATTGACGATGTCGTCGACCGACGCCCCGCGGCTCAAGTCGTTGACCGGTTTCGCGAATCCCTGAAGGATGGGTCCGATCGCCTCTGCGCCCGCGAGCCGCTGCACCAGTTTGTAGCCGATGTTCGCGCTCTGGAGATCCGGGAAGATCAAAACGTTGGCCTTGCCGGCCACCCGGCTCTCGGGGGCTTTTCTCCCGCCGATTTCGGGAACGAGCGCGGCGTCGGCCTGCATTTCTCCGTCGATCGCGAGTTCCGGCGCCCTCTCCTTGGCGATGCGGACCGCTTCCCGGACCTTGTCGACGCTTTCGTGTTCGGCGGAACCCAGCGTCGAGAACGAGAGCATCGCGACGCGCGGCTCCATCCCGCACAGGGCTTTGGCCATCTTCGCGGTCGAAATCGCGATCAGCGCGAGCTTCGCCGGCGGCGGCGCCGGGTTGATCGCGCAGTCTCCCATCAGGATGACGCCGTTGTCCCCGTACGAGCAGTTGGGGACGACCATGATGAAAAAACTCGAGATCGCGCGTACGCCGGGAGCGGGTTTGATGATCTGAAGCGCGGGTCGGATCGTGTCCCCGGTCGCGTGCGCCGCGCCGGCAAGAAAACCGTCGACGTGGTCGTGGTGCAGCATCATCGTGCCGAAATGGATCGGGTCGTCCATCAGTTTCAGCGCGTCGGCTTTTTCGATTCCCTTATGCTTGCGCTTTTCGTAGAAGCTCTCGGCGTAAAGTTCCCTGCGCGAGTCGGAGGCGGGGTCGATGACGGTCACGCCGTCGACGGGTTCCGTGCCTAAAACGATCGGCTCCGCGATTTTTTCCCGTTTAAGGATCGCGGCGGCTTCGAGAGTGCGTTTGTCGGCTCCCTCAGGAAGAACGATTTTTCGGGGGTTCCTTTTCGCGGCGTCGCGCAGACGCTTGATGATGTCTTCGGCCATAGCTCCTCCTGCTGAGGAGACGCTAACAAACTTATCGCGGGTTCGTCAGCGGGAAAGCGCGACGGGGAGGCCGAGCCCGTTATCGAGCATGCCGTCGGTCAGGAACTCGCTTTGGGCCTGGACGCGCAGCCGGGTGACGCCGTTCTCGGTGAGAACGCGAACGACGCCGTTCATCTCACGGATCAGATGCTTCGGGTCCCGGCTGTAAATTAGAACGAGCGTCCCATCCTTCTCGTCGGCGCGCATCGCGGTGATGGAAATTCCCTTGGCTTCCCGCACGCATTTCCCGAAGGCCTCCACGAACGCGGCGGCGTCGGCCACGGAACGGGGGGAGTTCGGACAGCGATCGACGATCGGCTGAAGCGAACTGGTCTGCCGGTCGGACGCGGGACGCTCCAGGTCGAGCAGCGCCGAGGGGATGCCGAAGAGTTTCCCGTTGCGAAGCTGCAGCGCCGTCGCAAGATCGGATTTTACGGTGCTTCCCGGAGGGATGAGTCCGCTGACCATGAGGACGATGCCGGTCCTTCCTTCCGCGGCCGTGATCGCGACGCCGTAGCGTTTCGAAAGGGCGCTCAAGCAGTCGGAAAGGCTTCCGATGGCTTCGGCGGCGGACGGCTGGCGGAAGTACATGAAGTCGACCGCCTCGCAGGATTGAATCTCTTTGAAGACGTCGCGATGCTTGTTTAACGCTTCGATCGGGACGCCTTGAATGCTGGGAACTCCCCAATCGCCGGTGTTCGGCGCGGGCATGGTCGGCGGGGGGGACACTTCGAGAATATCGGCCCGCTTGCCGTCAAAAAGCCCGCCGAGGCGGCCGAGGTCGCCGAGCAGGTTGAACTCGCCCGCGAAGGCGGAGGAGGCGCTGAGAAGAAGTCCGAGAAAGAGGGAAAATTTAGTTTTCATGGTCGTTTTTGTCGTGCCTCTATGATACGCGGAAGGGGTCTATGGGAGGTATGACGACCGCCAATCCGCCCGGTTGATCACCGTCAACACTCCGTGCCTAGGCCATCGGTCCCCTCGGGGTCTGGGCCCTCCTTGACGCCCCGAACTCCGGCGGCTACCGTTCGGGAATGATCGCGAGGGAGCCTCGCGAGAGGGAAACCTGCCGGTCTAGGCGAAAAACGAGGAACCGGCGACGGCGAAGTCGATCTCCAGCGGATTGCCTTCGGCGATCAGCCGTCCGCGCAGTTCCGCCAGCGCGGAGCCCAGATGCTCGCTTCCGTAGCGGGAATCCGCGTTGAAGAGGATCAGCTTGCGCACCCCCGCGTCCGTCGCCGCGCGAACCGCGGCTTTCGGGCAGGAATGGCCTCGGTCCTTGTAGGTCGGGAAGTCGGCGTCCAGGTAGCGGGCGTCGTGGATCAGCACTTCGGCGCCGTGCGCGAAGGACTTGAATCTGATCCGAAAGTCGTCGGAGATCGGATCATCGACCAGCGGATACTCGTTGTCCGGACAGTAGACGATGCCCCGGCCTTGAAAATCGATCCGGTACGCGAGCGCCGTGCGCGGATTCAGCGTGAAGATCGCCGAGGCCCGCACGCCGGCCCACAAATTGAACTTCGATTCCGAGACCGCGAAAACCTGGATCGCGGCGCGGGGAGCGCCGCCCTTATAGAGCCCCCGGTTGAGGATTTGCTGCAGCGGTTCCCGGTGATCGTTGGGTCCGACGATATTGATCGTGTACGCCTCGCCGAACGCGCGGTTCAGGTGCTCCAGACCCGCGATCCGGTCCGGTTGATAGTTTGAGAGGAGCAGCCAGAGCTGCTTTTCGATCGGCTTTTGCTTGTTCGCGACCAACGGCCGCATTCCCGTTCCGGCGTCCAGGATGAGCAGGTGCGGCCCGAGGTCCACCGATACGCAGCTGGTCGGCAGCGAAAGCTGCGGGCGGTCTCCCGAGGAAACGGCGCCCCAGATCTTCCCCATCGACGCGGCGGGGCGCGGGGTGAGCGCGGGGCCGGCGGTCGGCGCGCCCGGTGCGCCGATGAGTTGGGCGATCTTGGCCCGAAACCCTCCCAAATCGATCGGTTTCCCGAAAAAAGCCGCGGCGCCGCACAAAAAGGCCTCGTCTTGGACTTGCTTGTAGCGCTTCCCCGAGGTGATCACGACGTGGATCGAGGACGTTTCGGGGTTGGTTTTCACCGAGCGGCAGACCGTCAGGCCGTCGATCATGGGCATCATGACGTCGACGACGACCAGGCGGGGGCGTTGGCGCTTGATTTCGAGAAGGGCGTTTTGTCCGTTGTAGTGTTGTTCGGTGCTGTACCCCTTGCCGCGCAGCGCTTCGGTCAGGAGTTCCGCTTGGGCGGGGTCGTCGTCGAAGATGAGGACGTCCATCCGGTAAGAGTAGGCGTCCTCTATGGGAGTGTCAAGCCCGGCCTCTATTAGGGTAGGCTTTCCTGATGGCGAGACTTCTTGTCGTGGGAAACTACTGTCACGACACCGTTCATACCCGGCGCGGAACTCATCGTTGGGCGGGCGGCTCCTCGTTTTTTATCGGAGCAGTGCTGGCGGCGCTGGACGCCGATTTCGAGGTGCTCGCGAAGGTCGGCGAGGATTTCGCCTACGAGGGCGCGGCGGCGCGGCCCGCTCGGGTGGCCGAAGGGCGCCGGACGACCTCCTGCGTTGATGATTACCGCGAGGGAGCGCGCAAGGAGTCGTTCGACGCGCTGTGCGCGCCGATTCGACCGGAGGAACTTCCCGAGCGCTCCGAGTTGTCGCTGGCCTGCGCGGTCGCCGGGGAGATTCTCCCGGAGACCTTCGCGGCGATGCGCGATCGTTCGGAGATCCTCATGGCCGACGCGCAGGGGCTGCTTCGCGCGATCGATGAGAGAGGGCGGGTGCGTCTGCTTCCGTTGTCCGAAACCGGGTTCGCGGAGACCGCGAGCCGTCTGAATTTCCTGAAGGCCAACGAAGAGGAATCGAAATTTCTCGACATTGAAGCGCTTCGCCGAAGCGTCGGCGTGATCGTCACGCTGGAACGAAAGGGCTGCGTGTACTATGGGAAGGACCGGGAGTTAAAGGTCGCCGGCTACCCGGTCGAGGCGGTCGACCCGACCGGGGCGGGGGACTCGTTCTTCGCCGGTTTCGCGTTCGGGCTTTCCGAGGGCTGGTCTCTGGAGCGTTCGCTGAAGCTCGCGAACCTCTGCGGCTCGGCCGCCGTCCGCGCGCCCGGTCCCGCCGAACTCTCGCGGGCGGATTTGGAAGCACTTTAAGGCTGGGCAACGGAACGGATCAGCAGCAGGCCGGAGGGGTCGGCGTGCAGGATGCGGAAACCGTGGTTTTTACAGAAGGAATCGGTCTTCCCCTTGTCCTTGAGCAGTTCCAGCCAAAACGGAAGCACCGGGAGTTCTCCGATGCGCAAGGTCGAGAGAAAAACCGAGCCGACCGGGACGGCCTTCATCAAGCGCTCGAACCCCTCTTCCGAATCGGGAACCAGCACGGCGCGCTTTCCGGCGTACCAGCCCAGATGCGCCGGGATATTCGTCGCGACGAAGGTGTCGTTGCCGGAGGCCCGCAGCGCCGCGATTTCCGGCCAGTTTCTCGGATGCCCCGCGGGGTGTCCAAAGCCCGGGTCTGGCATCCGGAAATAAAAGGCGTAAACGATTCCGGCGGCGAGGACAAGCGCGGCGAGCGCCTCGCGCTCCCGATGGAATCGGGCGGCGAGTTCCCGGACTCCGAGAACGGCTGCGAGCGCCAGCGTCGGCGCGAACCACAGGTAATACCGTCCGGCCGCGACTCCGCCGAGATTCTCCTGACGCAAAAACGAGAACACGGCGATCTGCAGCGCGAGCAGCGCGCCGTTGAGCCGGAACCATCCGCGCGCTTCCCGGCAGCGGTAAAAGCCCAACACGGCGAAGGGGAGCAGCAGCGACATCTGCCACAGTGTGGGAATCGCGCCGAGCGTTCGCAGAAGTCCCGAGACCCCCTTCACCAGCAGCGGCAAAGCGTGCGCGAACCCGAAATCCCCGAGGGAAAAAATCCGGAAATAATGCCAGCCGGGCCGCTCGACGAGAATGCCGTCGGCCAGATTCCAGATGAAGTTGGGATTAAGCAGCGAACCCGCGAAGAAAAGCTGATAGACGCAGTACGGAAAGACCACCATCAACAGCGCGATCGCGGCGCGGCCGAAATAGAGAAAGGTCTCCTCGCTGCGAGGCGCGCGCCTCCAAGCGTGCAGCGCGTAGACCGGAAGAAAGAGCAGAAAGTTCGGACGGGCAAGCCACGCGAGGCCGGCGAGCGCGCCCAAGAGACGGGCGGAGCGATTGCGCAGCCAAGCGTCGTTAAACGCGAGCAGCAGCGCGGCGAACAGCGCGTCGGGATAGCCCCAGAACGCGAAGCCGCGCAGCACCGATGGGCTGAGCGCGAAGAGCAGCGCCGCGGCGAGCGCCCCCCAGCCTCCGGCCAAGGGGAAAAATACGAACGCGGCGACCGCCGCGGCCGAAGCCAGTTCAAAGCCTTGAACGGCGAGCACCGCCCCGTCGCGCGCTCCGAACGCCTTGACCGAGAGCGCGACCAACGCCGCGTGCAGCGGGAAACGGGAGAGCACGGGGCCGGGCCCCGTGACGGGCGCGGATTTTCGAGCGTCGAGAACGGCGATTTCCGCGGGAAAGAAAACGCCGGTCCGGTAGCCCTCTCCCGCGGAGAAGCGGCGCCCGATCTCCCCGTAGTGGCAGAATTCGAAGCTCTGGCCGCCCGTGAAGGCAATCTTCTGGAGGACGCCGAAGAGGATCGCGACGACCGCGAACGCGGTTAGGGCGCTGCCGAGTCGACCGCTTCCCAACAGCGTGCGGATGCGGCACTTCCTCGCGATAACGCTCGGTCGGTTCACCCGTTCAATTTATCATAAGCTAAGGCGGTGAAGAGCCTCGGAGGGTTCTGGATTTCGTGCTGGGTCATCGGCGTCGCCGTGACCGGGTACTTCTCTTTCCAAGGCGCCCGGTCTTTAAGAAACGTTTCTCCTGAGGACTTCGTGTATTACTACGCGGGAACCGGCGCGTATTGGGCGGGGGAAAACCCCTACGACCCTGAAGCCTACCAAGCCCGATTGCGTCCTTTGCTCGGCGGGGAGAATCCGTTCCCTTCCAAAGAGCACGCCTGGCTGTATCCTCCGCAGATGGCGTTTGTGTTTGCGCCCTTCGCGCTCCTTCCCGGCAATCCGCTGCTCGCCTACCGGGTGTGGTCCTCCGCGCTTGTCGTGTTCGCGCTTTTGCTCTTTTCCCTGCTCGGACGGGACCGCTACGGGCCTCCGATTCTGCTGGCGCCGGCGATTCTGTTCGCCTCTCCCGCGGCCGACAACGCCTTTTGGACTCATCGCGTCGTGTGGATGACCTTGGCCGCTTGTATCGGCGGGATCGCCCTCGTGTCCCGGGGCAAGCAGAAATCCGGCGGGGCGGCGCTGGCGCTTTTGGGCGTACAGCCCCAATGGTGGTTGGTTTCGGCCGCCTGTCTCGCCGCGGGACGCAAATGGATCGCGCTCGCCGTCTCCGCGGGACTCAACGCGGCGGTGTACGCGGTCTATGCGTTGGGGTTTCGCCCTCTTTCGGAAGTGGGGGACTATGTCTCGCGCATTTTCGAAATCGGAGGGACGGTGCTGTATTCCGGGAATCAAAGCTTGGCCGCGGGCGCCTACCGGATCGCGCTTTTCCTGCGCGGAGAGCCTTGGATCGGCGTTCTCCCCGCGACGGACCTTTTCGGCGCGTTCCGGACCGCTTCTGCCGTCGCCTTCGCCGCGGGAGCGGTTCTGCTTTGGCGGTCGCGTTTGCGCTGGGAGGAGAAGTCCCTACTGACGGTCGCCTTCGCGGTTTGGGTTCAGCCCTACACGCACGGTTCCGAGGCGTTGTGGGCGATCCCCGGACTACTCGCCGCGATGTCCGTCGCGTTCCCCGAAGAAGGGGAATTCTCCCGGGCCGCGCTCGCCGTGCTGGCGGGGACGGTCGTGATGCGCTTTGTGCTGGACTTCCCCGGCGGGCGGGGATTCGTCGCGAGCGTCTATCTGCTCGCGACGCTGTCTCTGCTGCTTATCGCGCGGCGGCGCGCGCGGGCTTCTTCGGCTTGTCCCGGTTGATCAGCGGATTTTTTCTGCCGTCCTCGGCCATCTGATCCACGCTTGTCTTCATGAATTCCGATTGGGCGAACCATTGCCCGCCGTAGTAGACGCCCCACAGGCAGATCGAGCCGCCGAGCACGCATTTAAACAGGTAGTTTTTCGACCGGAGGAAGAGGATCGCGGCGATGAGAACGACGTAGGACGACTTCGGCGGATTGAAGTTATGGAGATCAAAACCGCCGAAATCAATCCCGCCCTCGGCCTGCTGGCCGGTCGTCGTGTCCTTCCCGTCTTTCTTGGGTTGTTCCTCGACGCCGATCACGAGGACGTTTCCCCGGTATTCTTCCGGGACCTTGTAGATGTCGTCGACCCTGTGGGTCTTTTCGTTCTTATCGACGTATTCGAAGATCGCGTCGGCCATTTAATCCCCCGATTCGGTGGGGACGCTCTTGGCGGCGTATATCCCCTCGAGGATTCGGCGGGCGCGCCATTCCCCGAGGTGACGGCGCGGTTTCGGGAGAATCAGCACTTGGCACTCGAGCGCTTTAAACGCGCGCTCCCAAGTGGACAGGCGAGCGTCCGTCTTTCCCGACTCGAGCGCATGCCAATGCGTTTGCGCCATGCCCGCTCGCTCTGCCGCTTCCGAATGGCTCATTCCGATTTTCACGCGCGCGGCCCAAAGCAGTTGTCCCGGCGCGGTCCGCGCAGATTCCGCAGGAGCGTCGCGGGCGAAGAGCGTGAGCTTGTTCAGCGCTCGTCTCAATCGCAGCGGCAATGCGTGGAGTTTTCCCATGCCTTAAAAGTTTATCTATTTTTCTAGATAAATTTAACGGGAGGGGCGCGCCGCGCGGCGCTCGGGTCCTAACCGCAGGGGCAGGGGAGAAGTTTTCCGGGCCCTTGTAAGTTTATCTATATTTCTAGATAAACTTACAAGGGCCGCTGATTACCTGAAAGAGCTCGGTCCCCGATTCGAAACGAAGTACCTCCCGCTTAATCGTAGAGGCAATGCATACAGTTTTCCGATCCGTTAAAAGTTTATCTATTTTTCTATATAAACTTCTAACGCCCGCGGTTCTCCCGTTCATTCGACCGGATTCATCGTCGAAACGATGTTACGGAAAATCCAAACGTTTCTTCGGTAAGACGCCCGAAAGAGTTCGGTACCTAGCGGAATGGGAGTCAGATCGTAGCGCGTAAATACGCCTTGGGGTCCTAATTCGAAGCGGAAGATCCTCCGCTTTGGATAACGGCATATTGCGCGCGGCGAGATTTCAGCTTCCAGTTCATCCTTAAACAGGTCCGGTTCTTCTTCAATATATGGAGTTTTGATGAGCACCTTGTCGAACACCACACAGTCTCCGTGATCCGTACGGAATGCGTGAGCCTTTGTACGCTTCGTCTCACCGTCCTGTTCCAGATACACCGAATACCAATCAGCGGTGTCGGATTTCACAGTTTCCATGAAGGGTAATTCCCGCAGCGTCATCCGGTAATCCAAGAACAGCACCATATGGTCCGTGAAGTAGGAAACATCCCAGTTATGAGTCCCATCGGAGGAATTGGTCGCTCGCGAAATCCAGAACGACTTCGGAACGCCGAACTCGACGATGTCGTCCCTGAAAAGCCGCCACGGCGATTCCTCCGGAGCTTCACCCGGCTTCACACTGTATTGCTCGGGATAAGCGACTTTCGGTGCCTCCCGGAAATCCGGTAATAGGGCGGCCGAAGCCGTGATATGGAGAATCGGAAGCAGAAGCAAGAGAAGAAGATTCATTATTAACCCTATCCGATGGACTTGAACTTCAAGCTTCGGATTAAGAGGTCATACGATTTGATCTTCGCTTGAGTCAACGGGTCGGGGTTCTGTTGGTCGCAGAATCCGCCGTTTAGCGCATGGAGTTCGAAATAGCGGCCGTCGTCGCTGCGGCAATGCGCTTGATTTTCAACGCGTGTGCACGTGCTGATGGTCCGGGTTCTTCCGTTCTGGTCTACGCGATTGTCGTCAAGTGCGTAGTCAAGACGATAGGTCAGACAATTTCCTCCATCGACCGCGATAGTTTCGGGGGGATGGATGCGTTTCGCATCCCAGCGCTTTGATTTGTAGATATCCGTCAGGGAGCGACCGTCGTCGGTATGAAGGTATTCTGAGATCACGACCTTTGCGAAACGCGCAGGATCTTGATCCGGATATTCGGTTACCCAGATTCGCCGGTTTTGTTCCTGGGCGACATCAGTCCAGACTTCGAACGATGCCGGGTATCGAAATGAAACGCGCTCATCGTCAAATGTTTTCGACGGATCGCGTGTTGACGGACGTCTAGTGTGGGCCGTTGCATCCATTGCGGCGCTTGACGGCAGGGTTTGCTTTCTTCGGGTCATGAAAAAACCCGCAACGATGAGTATCGCTACGGCGAAAAAAATAGGGGGGAACGAAACTTCCGGTTTTTTCAAAACGGCATTACCTGGAGGAGTATGTCTGCCACTGGGTTTGGTACCCAGGATCTTCCTTCTTAAGACGCGTTAGCGTCTCCGTCTGACTTTTCATATACCAAGGTTGAAACGAGAGCTCTCTGTCTTTCCAATTCTCCCCTGCCTGAAAGGCCGCGGCCTGAAACATAGTCGGAGCGTCGGTCCTCTGCGCGGGCTTCACACTGCGCAAATTCATCAAGATTTTTTCTTCCTCAGCCCCCCTCGCTTGTGCAGTGGACAGGTCTCCTTGCCAGGCTTGGAAGAGCGTAGAGACATAGTTGCAGAGTTTCGAGTTGATCGAGCACGCTACGGCTTTGGAACCGTCCAACATGAGAAGTTGTGCCTTCGCCCAAGCCGTCTGCATCATTTCTACCGTCTTGGCAGAGAGCGAAGACACCTTCCCGTCGTTGGCTTCGAGAAACCGCGCGCGTCCCATCTTGCCGTTGAAATGCGCCGCGAGGCTCTGGATGTCGGCCTCCAGCGATTGCTTGCTGAGCACCGCGACATAGACCTTCTTGCCGTTCACTTCCTCGACGTAAACATTCTCGGCCGAAATCCCCTTGTCTTTCCCGCCCTCGATCCGCCGCACGCTCATGCTCGGTAAAATCGCGAGGATGTTGTCCTCGCCGATCTGAGTGCGGCTGAGCAGCTGGGTCGCCGCCGCCATCGCCTGCTGTTCCGCGCGATTGAGCCTCTCGTTGCGGATCTTCCCCGCGTCCTGACCGGCTCCCGTGGCGATGTCCTCGGGTCGAATGGAAGATTCGGCCCGAGTCAGCCGCATCAGCGACCCGGCGAGCCCGACGGACAGCGAGTCCCCTTTCGCCTGCGCGAGTCCGATCGCGCGGGCGGCGAGCCGCCGCGCGTCCGCGGGATTGGATTTCGCGATCGCCTGGGCTTCGACGAGGAAGCCGGCCGGATGGCTCGGGTGCGACCGCTGCAGCTGCGCCGCCACCGCGCGGGCGTCATCCTTTTGGCCGAGCGCGGCCAGCGCGGTTCCGACTTCGCCGAGGGCGGAGGGGCTGTCCTTCAGAGAGGGAATGAGTTCCTTGATTTTAGAAGCGGCGCTTTGTCTCTGCGAGGGGTTGAGGCCTTCGGCGATTTGTGCCAGCGAGGAGGCGGCCGCCGCGCCGCGTTGTTCGGGGGGAAGCACGGAAAGAACCTGTTGGCGTGTTTGTCGTTTGGCGGATTCGCGCGCGGGGTCTTCGTTTCCGGCGCGCGCGGGAGCGACGGCGAAGAGCAGTCCGCTGAGTAAGAGCGCCGCATTCATCACGCTTAGAGTAGGTCCTTCGGCGCGATTTGTCCAGGGACCTCGCTGTTAAAAAATATCTAATTAAATAAAGGGGAATTCCAATCATCCTTCAAATTCAGTACAACTTCCCTATGAATTCACTTTCCATAAAGAAACTCGACCCGGAAGCCACCTTGCCGACCCGCGCGCATCATGACGACGCGGGACTGGATCTCTACGGCCTCGAGGACAAGGTCGTCGCTCCGGGGGAAGGGATGATGCTGCGCACGGGCGTCGCGGTCGCGGTTCCCGAGCGGCATGTGGGACTCATCTCAGATCGCTCCTCTTTGGCCAAGCGCGGCTTAAAGACGGCCGGCGGGATTATCGACGCCGGCTACCGCGGGGAACTCGGGGTGCTCGCGTGGAATCTTTCCAACGGGCCTATCGCCCTCAAGAGAGGGGATCGGATCGCGCAGCTTTTGATCGTCCCGATCGCGACGCCGGCCCCGGTGGAAACCGACGATCTCGGAGAAACCAAGCGCGGCGTCGGCGGCTTCGGCAGTACCGGTCGCTGATCAAATCGACAGCAGCGCGATCACGGTCGAAGCCGCGATGATAAGACCGAACGCTCCGACGCCCATGATCATCGCGGCGGCGATCGAGCGTCCGCTGCTCAGGCCGTGCAGTGTTTGTCCGGCCGTGGAGATTAAGAACAGCCGGTAGAAGAGGAGGGGGATCGCGAGGGGCCCCATCGCGAGCGCTAGGACATCGAGCGGCGCCGTCCAGGCCATCGATCCCAGGGCGCGAAACGACGCGCTCCAAGGCGCCTTCCCCCCGAGCATCCCGCACGCGATGTGAAACAACCCCGATGCGATGGCCGTCAGAACCAGAATAAAGACGGGAAACAACGCGAACGTGATCGCGTCGAGCAATAAGGTTTGCGGGGCGCGCCGCAGCGACGCGAAAATGAAGAGCGAGTCGAATACGCCGGCGACGGCGCCCCATAAAACGAGGCGAACCGCCGGGTCCCAAAGCCAAGGAACTTCCGGCTTCCCGAGCTCCGCGGCGGCGAGCGCCGCAAACGACTCGCGGGGCGAGCGGATCTGCAGCAGCGCCTCGTCGAGCAGCCGGCGCGGGGACGGCAGGGTCCCGAGTTTCAGGCTTCGACCGCCTGCATATCCGCGATGACTTTCGACGTCACGGCGCCGGTCGCGTCGATTTCGTAGCTGATCGGGGTCCCGGTGGCGATGTTGAGCTCGAGCACTTCTTCCTTGCTGAGCTTGTCGAGCACCATCACGATGGCGCGCAGGCTGTTGCCGTGGGCCGCGACGAGAACGTTCTTGCCTTCCTTAACAGGAGGGAGAATCGTGTTCTCGAAGTACGGGAGGGCGCGTTCGGCGGTGTCCTTCAGGCATTCCCCGCCCGGAGGGCGGACGTCGTAGCTGCGGCGCCAGATATGCACTTGTTCGGCGCCGAATTTCTCGCGGGTCTCGTCCTTGTTGAGGCCCTGCAGGTCCCCGTAGTGCCGTTCGTTGATGGCCTCGTCGCGGGTTATCGGCAGATCCTTTTGGTCGATCACGTCGAGGATGATGTCGAGCGTTTGGTGCGCGCGTTTGAGCGCCGAGGTGAACGCGAGATCGAACTTCACGCCTTTGAGGACGGCCCCGGCTTTTCGGGCTTCTTCCTCTCCCTTCGCGGTGATGGGAACGTCCACCCAGCCGGTAAACCGGTTTTCGAGATTCCACTGCGATTGTCCGTGGCGGACGAGGACGAGCTTACCCATGACGGCCTCCTGTGACGGCGTTTCGGAGACTATTCTAGCACTTGCCGCGCGGGGATCGTTTTTGCGCGTACATGCGCGCGTCCGCGCGCGCGATGAGATCGGATTGGGAATCCGCGCAGCGCAGGGAGGCGGCGCCGATGCTCAGCGACACGAGCCGTGCGTACCGTTTCTTTCGGGAGGCTTCCCGTATGCGGCGGGAGACGGTGAGAGCGGTTCGGTTGCCGAGTCCCGGAAGGAGAACTAGAAATTCATCTCCGCCGATGCGGTAGGCGCTGTCCACGTCGCGGCGGATGCACGATTCCAGGATGCGCGCGGTGTCCTGCAGAATCCGGTCTCCTTCGAGATGTCCCCAGCGGTCGTTGGCTTCCTTGAACCTGTCGAGATCGATGAGGAGTACCGAAAGTTTTTCGCGTTGGCGTTTCGCGCGCTGGATGGCGGACGCGACGGTTTCCTTGCAACTGCGCTTGTTGTGAAGTCCTGTCAATTCGTCGGTGAGCGAAAGACGGCGTAGGCGTCTCTCCAATTCGACCCGATGGGAGATATCCTTCGAAATGCCCATCGTCCCGATGATCAGCCCCCGGCGATCGCGAATCAAGGAGGCGGACATGCTGATGTGGATTTCCCGGCCTTCGGGGCCGAAAAAAACGGTTTCATAATCGGAAATGCTGCCGTTATTGAGGAGGAGCTTCATGACGTGCTCCCCTTCCCGGCGTCCCCCCTTGTAAAGCCGCCAAGCCACCTGCCCCATCAGTTCGCTGAAGGACTTTCCGAGCATTCGCTCGGCCCCGGGGCTGACGTAAATCAGACGGCCCTGCATGTCGGTCGTGCAGATCGCGTCCGAGGTCGAGGACACGATGGCCTCGAGATACTCCTTGGCCTGGATGAATTCGGCGGATAGATAGATCAGCGGGGTTTCGATTCCGGAGCCGCCGTAGGATTCCTTCGTGTCGGAGCTGGCCATGATTCTTGTATCGATCTCCTTGGGGTCCGGCGTCTGCGTCTGATTTTAGGGTAGCGGCCGCTTCGCATCGCCCCCAGGGGCATAGGGCCTTTCATGCGCTGGGCTCTATGGCGAACGCGCGTAGGACCTTGGTCCTGCGAGGAAAAGAGCGCGGCAAATCTCCGTCGGGGGTCTTGACTCCAGGGGGATTCGGGGGTACCCTCGGATTAGGGACAGCCGCTTCGTCGGCCTACCTAAAAGTGTCTCTTAGGCGGCTCGACCGCCGGAAAGAGGAAAAGCCCTTCAAGGGCTTTTCCTCTTTCTATGCGACGTCCGTTCGTGAGCGCCGCTCAGCGGCGGATCGGGACGGTCGCGAGGATCTCCTGAATGAGCATGTCGGCGGTATAGTCGTCTCCGGCCGCCCAGCTCATTTTGATGCGATGGCGCAGAATGCGCGGCGCGACCGCGCGGATGTCCTCGTAGGTCACGTAGGTCCGGCCTTCCATCAGCGCGTGGATGCGGCTCGCCTTCTCGAAGAGAATCGAGGCGCGGGTCACAAGCGTGGTCTCCACCAGACCCTTCTTGCCGATGCCGACCGCGAACGGGTCGACCGCGGCGTCGAGGACGCGCTGGATGTAATCCGCGACGGCTTCGTCCATTGTGATGCGCTCCGCGATGCTTGTCGTAGCCGCGAACTCCTCGATGGTGCCGACGGCCTGCGCCTTCGGCTTGTTCTCCAGACGCATGCGGCGGTTGATCTCCCGACGCTCTTCGGCGTTCGGCTGCGGGACGATGGTCTTGAACATGAACCGGTCTTCCTGCGCCTCGGCGAGCGGGTAGGTGCCTTCCTGCTCGATCGGGTTTTGGGTCGCGAGCAGCACGAACGGCTTAGGCAGCTTCTCGGTCACCTTGCCGATGGTCACCTGTCGTTCCTGCATGACTTCCAGAAGCGCCGACTGCGTCTTGGTTTGCATGCGGTTGATTTCGTCGACCAGCAGGAGGTTCGCGAACACCGGTCCTTTCTCGTGGACCAGTTTCCGGACGACCGACTGACCGTCTTCGCTGGGCTGTTCCTGCAGGATTTCAGCGCCGAGAATGTCGGAGGGTTCCTTGTCCGGCGTTCCCTGAATGCGGCTGAAGTTCGCGCCGAGCGCGTCGGCGATGGTGCTGACCGTCGCGGTTTTTGCGACGCCCGGCAAACCCTCGAGACTGACGTGTTCCCGCGCGATCAGCGCGATCAGAATCGAGTCGACCATCTCTTCCTGTCCGACGATAACCTTCGCCACCTCGGCTTTGACGCGAGAGAGAAGCTCGGCGGTTTTTTGGACGTCGGCCTCCAGCTGCGCGTCGGCTTGCGGGGCTTCTGCCGGGGCTTGCTCGGACCCGTCGCTGCGGCGAACCATGCCGGTCATCCCGAGCATGCCGAGAGAGGAAAGGATCGCGGGCATCCACAGCTGGAACGCGAGGAGAGACGCGATCGCCAAAGTTCCTACTGCGAGCATCCCCTTCGGGGTGGCGAGCAGCGAATCGATCTTCACCAGCGGGTTCGTCCGGGTAATCGGCACGGCGACCGCTTGGCCGGCGCGGGAGCGATTCGCGCGGGAGAGGTCGGCGGGCTGAAGCCTGGAGGCCGGGTTGAGGTTCGCGGTCAGCGCGCGGCGGAAGCTGCTTCCCACGGTTAACGCTCCGTCGGAGCGCGTCCGGGTCCGCGTCATCGCGGCCTCGATCGCGGCGCCCGAGCCGTACGCGTCGGCGACGGAGACCTTGCCGAGTTCGGGCATCTGCTCGAGTTGAGCGCCGAGCGCGTGGGTCTCCGCGGCGACGGCTTGGGCGCCGGAGGCCGGCGCCCGTTTCGCCGCCGCTTTCACAGGGGAACTCTTCGCCGCGGGCGCCGAGGGAGCCGCGAGGATCGCGGCGGGAGCGGTCCGGGGGACCGTGACGGAGGCGATCGCGCTTTGCGGCGCGAGCGACGGCGCGCTCAGGGGCGCGTTGCCCGTCGGCAGAACCGCGTTCAATCCCGTCGGGAGGCTTCCCTGCATCGACAGGGATCCGACCGAGCCGAGGCTCATCGCGGTCGCGGCCGCTCCCGGACCCGTGAGGATCGCGGCGGGCGCCACCACGGAGGTCTTGCCGGTTTGGACCGCGCGTCCGAGCGTGGCGGCCGTCGCGGGCGGGGCCGCCGCCAGCACGAGCGCGCCCGCGAGGATCGTCGCGAGACTCGATTCGATTTTCTTAAGGATGTTCATTTAGTTCGCTCCTGATTCGGGATCAGCGTCGTCCCTTCTTCGCCCGGAATTCCTCAGCGAGGTCCCGGGCGTAGTCTCCATCGGTGTAAAGGGTGATCGGGCGGATGCGGTTGGACGAGAACGCTTCCTCGAGCCGCCGCTCGCGCGAGCGGATTTTAGAAGTCTGCTCGGCGCGATTCGCTTTATTCGAGGTGTCCACCTCGCGCAGCTCTCCGCTTTCGGCGTCGCGCAGAGAGACGAGCCCGACGTTCGGCAACGGCTGCTGTTCGGTCGGGTCGACGGCGCGAATCGCGCGGACGTCGTGGCGGCCGGCGATCTTGGCGAGCGGCCCGCCGAAATCGGGGGCGAGGAAATCGGAGATCACCGCGACCATCGCGCGGGAGGAGAGGGACTTTTGGAGGAAGTCGATGCCGGCGCGCACGTCGGTTCCAGCGCCGGTCGGCGAGATGCCGATCATGCGGCTAACGAGTCGGTGCGCCGCCTTCTGTCCGGTCGCGGGGGGAAGGAAGCCTTCGACGCGGTCTGAGAAAAAGATCGCGCCGACCGGGATATTTTTGTGAGCCGCGGTGAGCGCCAGAAGCGCCGCGGCGTCCTCGACGACGGTCCGTTTATCGACGCCCTTGCGGCCCATCGAGGCGGAATCGCTGACGTCGATGAGCAGCATGAGCGGCATGTCCTTTTCCTGCTCGTAGCGGCTGACCTGCAGTTTCTGGCGCTTCGCCGACTGCTTCCAGTTGATCTTGCGCAGGTCCTGATTCGTATAGGGGATGACTTCTGCGCGCGATTCTCCACTCGCTCCCACGAAACGGGAGCGGAACCGGCCCGCGCTGACGCGCGAGGCGAGACGCGCCGCGGCGATGTCGAGGCGCTTCGCGCGGGCGATGACTTCGTCGGAAGGACCGCGCGTTTTCCGGGCTTCCCGCCCGGGCGTTCCCGCGGTGGACGAACCCTTCGTCCGGAGCAAAGCGCGGATGATGAAGATTCCGGCGAGGACGGCGGCCGCGGCGAAGAGAACAAGGCCGGGGGTCGAGAAGGCGAATTCAGCGACGCCGCCGATCGCGGCGAGGATTCCCAGACCGGCGAAGGCGTGCATCGTCCGAGTGTCGGTCGGGCTGGCGTAGTTTTCGATCAGCGCGTCGATTTTGGAGATCGCCTCCCGCAGTACTTCCGCTTCGTCCGAGTTCATCGCACGCGTCCCCTGCGAGTTATAGTTCGGAACCTGCTGCGAGGCCAGCTCTTTCTGGAGGAAGTCGCGGAGCTTTAGAAGGTCCTCTTTCGAGTAGCTCTCGTTGTAGGCGCTTTCCGCGTCGAGCGTTCCGCCGCGGGACAGCGCGGGAGCGAATCCCTCGGCGCGCAGTTTCTGCAGGAAGGTCTGTGCCGGCCACTTCATGTAGCCCTTGTGAAGAGTGGGGGCGATCTCGGCGGCGGCCTTTTCTCCGGGGGTGTCTCCGGATTTGAGTCCGGCCTCGACGCCGAGCGCTCGCAGCGCCGGCGTAAGTTCTCGTGCGGCCGTCTCCGCCGCTTTCTGGGCGTCGTTGAGCGCGCCCTTCTCTGCGGCCGAAGCCTTGACCTCGGCGGCGAGCTTGTCGATGTGGTAAAGCTTGAGCGTGTGCAGGTGCTTCCACGACGTCTTGCGCAGGCCGGCCTTCACCATCGCGTCGCTGGAGGAGAGGGCCTTCTCGGACTGTTCGACCAGGTCCTCGAAGCGTTCCTGGATCGCCGACCGGGCGAAGGCGCGCAGGGCCTCGCCGTCGGCGCCCGATTTGGCCTCAACGGCCGCCTTCAGAGAATTCCAGACTTCGAGTTCTTTTGCGACGCCCCGTTCGCGCGCCGCGGCGAGCACGAGTCGGAAGAGCTTCGCCGCGTCCTTGTCGGCGGAGATTTCGGCGCCGAGCTTGCCGCCGAGCGCGCGGATCAGTTCGGCCGCGGCCTGGGTCTGTAGTTCAGGGTCCAAGGGGTGCGCCGCGACGATCGCCTTCAGCGCGCCGACGAGTTCCGCGCTGGAGGAGGCCCTGTCGAGCCGGACCCGGACTTCCGCCGCCGCCGCGGCTTTGACCGCCGGATCCGCGGAATCAAGATCCTGCATCACGCGGCCGAGCGGGCGCTCGGAGAGTTCGCCCAGACGCTCGGGATGGAATTTCTCCATCAGGCGGTAGACGGTCTCGAGGGCCTGGGCGACGTATTCACGGTCGTCGGTTTCGAGCGCCTTCTGCTTGCCTTGGTAGTCGGTGCCCCAGCCCTTGCCGGTTTTCAGCAGGTTCCGGTAGAAGTCGTAGACGCGAACCAAATCATCGGCGGAATAGGTTTGCCGGTAGGCCTTTTCCTTGGAAGTGTCGGTTCCCTTGTCGGTGAGCTTCGCTTCTTCGAGCAAGCGGTTGAAGTCCTGCTCGGGGAATTTTCGATAGCCCTCGTAGAATAAGTCCCGGAGTTCGTCGCCCAGCCGTTCGTCGACCGAACCGCCGTCCTCGATGCCGGCCGCCTCGGCCGCTTTGTCGAGACTCCCGAGCACCTGGGGCGCCCAGCTCCTCAGCGTCTCCAGCTTCCCCGCGTCGGCGGGCTTCGACTCCCGAACGGCCTCTTCGACCGCCCGGCGGAATTCCCGCAGATGGAAGCGTTTGACGACCGCGCGAAGCGCGCGGGAGTCGTTGTTGTCGTTTTTGACGACGACGCGCTCTTCCTCAAGCGCCCGGCGGAATTCCGCGTAGGCTGCGCTTTCCGGGCCGAGGGCGTCCTTGGCCGCGGCGTCGATCCGGTCGAGGGTCTTTCGCATCTGTTCCCGGACTTCGGTTTGAAGAACGGTGCGCATTTTCTCGTTGAGGGCCGGGTTCTTCAGCGCCTCGGCGATCTTGTCGAGCGCTTTCGAATCTCCGCCGCCCGCGAGCAGGTCCGGAGCGACGGTGTCGATGAATTCGGCCGCTCCCTTCGCGTCGAACTTATCGGCGTCGGGTCCCGTCATCCGGTCCAGCGTGAACTGCAGCGCCCACAGGCGGACGGCGTCGGAGGGGAAGCCCTTTTCCGTGTTCGCCTTGTAGGCGGCTTCGAAGCGGAGCCAGAAGACGTCCTTGACCGGGGCTTTCGCGTATTCCTCCTCGAGAGCCTTCGTCGCCTCGGCCGCCGTCTTCGCGTCTTCGGCGTTCAGCGCCTTCAGCGCGGAACGGACGTGGGGGAAGACCGCCGAGGAGGCCTCGGCCGGCAGTTTGCCGGGGAAGCGCGCGTCGATGAGCGCGTCGAGCTTGACGATGGATTCGAGCAGGCCGCGCTTTTGAGCCCAGGAGAGGTCGTGTTCCTCGCCCTTCGCGTTTCGGGTCTTTCCGGATTCGAGCGCCTTCTCCATCACGGCGCGCAGCGTCTCGAGTTGGGCGTAGTCGTAGCCCGTCGCGTAGCTCCACACGGCGTCGGCGCTCATGTTGATCCGGGGCGCGGCGCCGGCTTGGCGCAGCATCTCGAGGAAATCGGTCGAAGGCAAAAGGCTCTGATTCTTCTGCAGCAGCGGATTCACTTCCGCGGCGATCGTCTCGGGCTCGGTTCCGCCTTCGCGGACGCCCGTCTTCTCCGCGGCGGCGATGCTTTGATCGATCAGGCGCGCCGCTCGGTCGAAATACTCGCGCTGTTCGGGGCTCTGATCCTTCACGTCGCCCGCTTTCGCCCGGGCAGCTTCGATCGCCGCCTTCATCGCCCGGTACTCCTTCATCGTATAGCGCTGCTTCAGCGTGGCTTCCGGTCCCGCGTTGTAGCTGGAACCCGGATAGGCGCCGTAGCCGTAGCCGCCGTGGAAGTCGTCGTAATCGTCGTATTCGGTGTGCTTCTGCGGCGGCGGGTCCGCCTTGAGCACGCCGCCCGCCTGGAGTTCCGTCTTAATGCCGGGCGCAAGCTTGATTCCGTCCAACAGGAGATCGTTGACGATTCGCACGATCTGCTTTTCGATCGAAAGCGCCTGAGCGTCCGAGAGGGTTCCGGCGGCCAAGGCCCGGTCCAAGCTTTGCTGCATGACGCCCAGGGCCATCGTCAGCACCGGCGGGGGAAGCTTGTCTTCTTCGCCCGGTTTGACTTGCTGGATCGCGCCCAGGCGCAGCGCGTCCGCGGCCTTCGCCGTCTGCAGAACCCGGGTCAGCAGCGCTTCGACCTGGACCATCGGCAGTTTCTCCGCGTCGGGCGCGGCGAGCCGGTCGAGGGTGAAGACTTCGATCCAGAGCTGGAGAATGGGATCCTTCGCGTGCTTCTCGGAAACCTGGGTAAGCCGGGTGAGGAATTCGCTTTCACGGGCCGGATTCATCAGCGACGCGGAAATCGCCTGGGCGGCTTCCCCGCGGACTTCCTGGTTCGGGCTTTTTAAGAAGAAGAAGAGGTTGTTGAAGACTTTGTCGCTTCCGACCTCTGCGCCGATTTTAATCATCCGGATCAGGCGTTTGCTGGCGTTGGGATTCTGCGCCTGCTGCTGCATGTATTTCTGCAGAAAGCCCCAAACGATGTCGTTGTCGCGTTCCAGGAGCACGCGAAGCAGAAGCGCCTCGGAATCGTCGTTGAACGCGAGGTGGTCGGCGTTCTTGAAGATGGCTTCGAGCACGTTGTCGGCTTTCGGATCCGGCGAGTCGCGCAGGATTTCGATCACGTGCGTGAGCTGCGCCTCGCTGACCTTGCCGGAGGCGTGCCAGTTTTTGAGAACCGGGAGAACCTTCTCCGGGATGCGGGGGTCGGAATAGGCGTCGGAGAAAATGAAGAAGTCGTCGGCGTAGAAGATCTGCAAAGAGGTTTGCGCGGTCTTGGCGCGTTCCGCCAGGTAGTCGCCGGTCTTGACCGCCGAGACGGCTCCGCCCGCGAGCATCGAGGCGACCGCGATCGCCGAAGCGGTGAGTCCGGCGATTTGGGAAACGGTGCGTTTCGGTGCGGCCGAGGCCGGATCGAGTTCCCGGCGGACGGCGGCGAGGGTCAAAGCGGCCGCGTCGGCGTCTAGCAGGTCCCGCGTGAGGGTTTCCAGCGGCTTCAGGACGCTCGGGTGGGCGAGCCACGGGAGACTCGCGCGCTTGGCCAGCGTTCGGAGCACGACCGGCTCGAGCGGCTGGAGGTGGGCCGCCTTCGCTCGCGAGATTTCGCTCAGCACGTCCTCGAACAGGTCCGGATCCTTCCGGTCGGGACGAACGGCCGCGGCCAAGGCCATCGCGACCAGGCGTTCTCTCCAGAGATCCCGGTCGGCGGCCGCGTTGCCGAGCAAAGAACGGCGCTTCGCGGCGTCGGCGGTTTTCCAGGCGTCGAGATCGAGGCGGAGGGTCTCGTGATCCTCGGGGCGGAACCGATCGCGTCCATCGGCGGGATGGTCGAAGAGCGCGAAGAGATCCCGGTCGAGTCCCTCCGCCGGGGCCTTGCGGCTCCACCACGACTGCAGGCCGCGCGTCAACACCCCCCGCGTCCAAAGGTCGTAGAGCAGCACGCCCGTGACTGCCGCGCCGATCAAGGCGGCGACGAAGAGCTGAGGCCAGGCGGAAAGCGGAAGGGCCGCGAGTCCAAGCAGGGCCATTGAATTCATCGTTCGAGAACCGTTTTCGTCTTTACGCGTGCTGCGATTGGAAAGCAGTTTCGGATTCCGGACCGCGCGTTCGCCCAGGAGCCCGAGCAAAGCGAGCAGCATCGGCCAGAACGCGACGCTGCGCGGGGTCTTGACGGTGTCGACTTCCTCACCCTGCTGGCGGGCGGCGACTTCGCGGAGCACCGAGTCGATCGTGCTTCCGTCCTTTGAGGAGAAGTACGCGCCGCCGGTCCGTTCGGCGAGTTCGCGCAGCGGTTTCTCGTTGAGCTTGGTGATCGCCGGGCGGCCGGTTTCCTCGTCCTGGAGGTATTCGACCTCGCCGTCCGTTTCCGTCGGATCCTTCGGGACCGCGATCTTCGCCCCTTCGAGCGTGCCGACGCCGATGGTGTAGATCGTGATCCCGTTTTCCATGGCGAGATCGACGGCTTCCTTGAGATCCGCGTCGAAGATTTCTCCGTCGGAGACCACGATCAGAATGCGTTTGCGTTCGCCGATTTTCTTCGCGTTCTTAAAGGTGCGGGTGACCGAGTGTTCGATCGCGGCGGCGAGATCGGATCCGGCGCCGAGTCCGCGGGCTTCGATCTCCAGATCCTCGATCTTGAATTCAAACGCGCCGTAGTCGATCGTCAGGGGAACCGCCGTCCTGGCTTTCCCCGAGAAGGTGATCATCGCGATTCGGTCGGTGCCCTGGAGTTTCTTGATGAACGCTGCGAGTTCCTGCTTGGTCTTTTCATGACGCCCGTCTTCCGCGTAGAGCGTGGAGAACGAGGCGTCCACGACGACGCCGACGTCCTTTCCTCCGAAATTGAGCTTCGCGTCTTTTTTCCCGATCATCGGGTTCCCGGCGGCGACCGCCAGCATCAGCATCGCGCTCACGCGGAGGCCGAATTTGGACAGCCAAGCGCGGCGGTCCGCCCAGGCCCGGAAGCTCTTCGGCGCGCGCTCGTCGAGCGAACGGGCGGCTTTCAGGTTCCGGCGAAGTCCGTAGATCAGCAGCCCGGCGACGATCGCGGCGACCGCGAGGCCCCCGACGACGAACATCGGATTCCCGAAGACGATCGCGTTCGCGCCCCACGAGGCCGCGGAGCCCAGCGTCGTGCCGCCGTCGGAAGTCGCGAGAGTGATCGCGCCCTGGGCCGAGGCGTCGGCGACGGACCAGAGGTTCTGTCCGCCGGCCGCGCCGAGCGCGCCGACCGGAGCCAGCCACGCCCAGGCTTTCTTGCCGTTCTTGGGGACCGCGCCGCGCTGTCCCTCTTGGGCCTGCTGCTCGACCTTGCCCTGTTCTTCGATGAGCTTCTGGACGCCCTCTTTCACCTGGGCGTCGGTGGGCTTCCCGGCCTTTGGGTCCCCCTTCGAATCGCCTTGCTTGCCTTTGGAGTCGCCTTTCTGATCGCTCGGCTCTCCGTCCTGGTCGCCTTCCTGGTCTCCCTTCTGATCGCCTTTTTGGTCGCCCTTCTGTCCCTTCTGCTTCCCCTTTTCTCCCTTTTCTCCCTTCTTTCCCTTTTTCCCTTTTTGGTTCTGCTGATCCTGCTGGTTCTGCTGCTGCTTCATCAACTGCATGGAGACTTCGAGATTCCATTTCGCTTTCGCGTTGGTGTGATCCTGCCGGAGCGCTTCCCGGTAGAGTTGAATGGCCTGTCCAAGATCCTTGCGCATGATCGCGGCGTTGCCCATGTTGTAGATCGTCTGCGAGATTTTCGCCGGATCCTTCACGCGGGCCATGTACTCCTTGTAGCTGGCGATCGCGCGGTCCACGTCGCCTTGGCGCAGGTACGCATTGCCCATGTTGAAGAAGATTTCCGGGATGTCGGGGTTTTTCTCCAGCGCTTCGGCGTAGCCTTTGAGCGCTTCAGCGAAGCGGCCCTGGTGGTACAGCGC
>Ga0100379_10000344_pt1 | contig 51707 bp, 52 predicted proteins | sample CryGeymeta201503_FD_80418 | JGI IMG/M metagenome (GOLD analysis project Ga0100379, IMG submission 80418) | Groundwater microbial communities from Crystal Geyser aquifers in Utah, USA - Crystal Geyser metaG 2015-03 | ecosystem: Environmental > Aquatic > Deep subsurface > Groundwater | place...
CTTTCGTGGTATGACGGGCGGTGAGTACAAGACCCGAGAACGTATTCAACGCGCCGTGGCTGATGCGCGTTTACTAGCGATTCCAACTTCATGCAGGCGAGTTGCAGCCTGCAATCCGAACTGAGACCAGCTTTTTGGGATTAGCTCCCCCTTGCGGGTTGGCAACCCATTGTACTGGCCATTGTATCATGCGTGTCGCCCTAGGCGTAAGAGCCATGCTGATTTGACGTCGTCCCCACCTTCCTCCGGCTTGCGCCGGCAGTCCCGCATGTACATTTAACATACGGCGAGGGTTGCGCTCGTTACCCCACTTAAGGGTACACCTCACGGCACGAGCTGACGGCAACCATGCAGCACCTGTATAGCACCCTCGAAGGCGGCTCCCGTTTCTGGGAGCTTGCAGCTATATGTCAAGCCTAGGTAAGGTTCGCCGCGTATCATCGAATTAAACCGCATGATCCACCGCTTGTGCGGGTCCCCGTCTATTCCTTTGAGTTTTAGCCTTGCGGCCGTACTCCCCAGGCGGTGCACTTAACGCGTTAGCTTTTTTCAACGGCACTGAAAGGGTCGATACTTCCAATACCTAGTGCACATCGTTTACGGCGTGGACTACTGGGGTATCTAATCCCATTCGCTCCCCACGCTTTCGTCCATGAGTGTCAGGCATGTTCCAGCAAGCTGCCTTCGCCTTTGGTGTTCCTATCGATATCAGCGCTTATTACGACTACACCGATAGTTCCGCTTGCCTCTCCCAGCCTCTAGTTTTACAGTTTTGATGGCAGGCTTCGAGTTAAGCTCGAAAATTTGACCATCAACTTATAAAACAACCTGCGGACGCTTTACGCCCAATAAATCCGGATAACGCTTGTGGGCTCTGTATTACCGCTGCTGCTGGCACAGAGTTAGCACCCACTTATTCATATGGTACCGTCACGAATTCTTCCCATATAAAAGCAGTTTACACCCCGAGGGGCGTCTTCCTGCACGCGGCGTCGCTCCATCACACTTTCGTGCATTGTGGAATATTCATGACTGCAGCCTCCCGTAGGAGTCTGGGCAGTGTCTCAGTCCCAGTGAGGCAGGTCACGCTCTCACGCCTGCTACAGATCAAAGCCTTGGTAGGCCATTACCCTACCAACTAGCTAATCTGCCATAAGCTCCTCTTCAAGCGATAAATCTTTACATGGGAATGTCATATGACCCCCCATGACTATCGAGCATTAATCCAGGTTTCCCTGGGCTATTCTCAACTTGAAGGTAGATTACTAATGTGTTACTCACCCGTTTGCCGGTCCGTACCCAATATTACCGAAGTAAAAAAGGGCCGATCCCTCGACTTGCATGCCTTAGTCACGCCGCCAGCGTTCATCCTGAGCCAGGATCAAACTCTCAATAAAAGTTACCATCACGGCAACAATGAGATTTTGAATCCTTTTCTTTAAAAGAAAAGGCTCTATTATTTGTTTTTTTGTTTGGAATAAACGTTTCTTCTTAGAAAGAAGAAATTGGTTTTTGTCACATTTGTGTTATAAATGTGAACCTTACTTGTTTTGTTTGTTTGGTTGCTGAATTGTATAGAACATTCTTTCGGGCCATATCTGGCCTGAGAAAGAAAAAAGAGAAACCGTTTTGTTTTCATTGCTGATCTAGCGTGTGAAAGGGTTGCTCTTTTTTCTTCCCAGTATTCTTATGCAAGAACTTAAGAGAAATGGTGTTTAATTTTTGCTTGTTTTGAGTGCTCGCATACTATACAGACATGACTAAAAGTTGTCAAGGGCTTTGCTTTGGGTATTTATGGGGATAACCTGGGGAAGATTTATTCCATAAACCATTCTTTGCATTTACGTAAAGATTTTTGCCAATTTTTTTACCAATATACGAGGTAATTAGTATGTTGTTCTGTGTGTATACGATGTTTATTTTTTTCGCCATTCTTCAATCTTTTTGTGGTCGCCACTAAGCAAAATTGATGGAACCTCCCAGCCCATAAAACTTTGTGGCTTTGTATATTGTGGGTATTCGGCATTATCGAGTGTATGGGTTTCTTCTTTGAGTGAATCAGGATTCCCTAGTACACCAGGGACAAGACGAGAGACGGCTTCGGTGATAGTAAGGGCACCAAGTTCTCCCCCAGCAAGGACGTATGGCCCCACTGAAATTTCTTCATCAATCATGTGATCGACAACACGCTGGTCTATTCCTTCATACCGTCCGCAAACTATGGTGAGCTCGTCCAACCTGCTCCACTCTTCTGCAATCTTTTGATTGAATTGTCTTCCTCGTGGAGACATAAGAATGGTTCGTTTTTTCTTTCTAATATCGCCGTTGAATATTTTTTTTACTTTACTCAATCCGTTTACTTTCGCAAATGGAATGGCATCAATTGATTTGAGGGCTTTATAGATTGGTTCGGGTTTCATGAGCATGCCGGCGCCACCACCATATGGGGTATCGTCAATTGTTTTCCGTTTATCTTCGGTAAAGTTGCGAATGTTTACTGGATTGATGGTAATAGCTTGTGCTTCTTGCCCACGCTGAAGAATGCTTTCGTTTGCGTACGACGTTATCATGTCTGGGAAGATTGTGAGAATATTGAATTTCATGATACTAGTAAACCTTAAAATTTAATTTTTTACAATTATAGCGTACTATACCTTTCGTATTTATATTATTACTCTATTCTATGGATAACATGTCAAGAAGAGACTTTTTAAAACGTCTTGCTGGTGGGGCAGCATTATTGGCTACGGGAGGTTTAGGTGGTGAAATGGTCAGAAGAGAACTTAAAGAAAAAGACTATAATGAAAAACTTGCAGTAATCGAAAAAAATATTCATTCTCTTATCAACTCATTTACCATAACTAACAAAGAAATTAATAAAAAAAATAATTATACAGAAAGAACAATCTCAGAAAAAGAGCTTGTACGAGATTTCTTTTTAGAAAAAAATGGTGGTATTGATGCTATTAAAAATTCTTTACACGAAACATTAATTCCTCTTGTCCAATTATCAAAAGATTTTGACGTAGATAAAGATTTTATCGCCATAACAAAGTTACTCTATAAGGCCCTTGATACGGTAGACTTACAAGGGACACTTTTAGATTTTATGTTAAAAAATTGTCCAGACCAAGAAGAAAAATTTAGAAATGACATATTCATTGATAAAGAAATATCAAGCACGTATTTTCATACAAAAGCAGAAGATTATTGGCCTGAAAAAATCATGCACTTTGAGATTGACCAACGAATAGGTCAATGGGCTTCCTACCCAAACGAAGATATTAGACTTGCCATAAATGAAAGCTACATACGCGACATTGGGTGGTCTGATGAAAAAAAATTACGTACCTTTAGAATGATCATGGCTAATGAGGACGTAAAACATATTTTACAAAATTCTGATTGCACATTAGCCGAAGTTTTTTCCATTATAAAAGCGGCGATAATTGAGTACCCTGATCTTGATAAAAAACAATATTCAAAAGTAATTAAAGAACTACTTACAAAAAGAGAACAATTTAAATCAAAAGAAATAATTGGACCTCATACTGACGAAGTAATAATTTTTAATTACGGTAATACTGTTCTCAATAGTCCAGATAACCCAACATCCACCAACTTTGATGGTTCCTTTTTAAAAAAACTTTCAGATGAACTTGTAGAAGATGCATCAAAAGTAACACTGGTACATGAGCGTGCAAAGAATACAGATCAGAGTATTAAAAAAACTCTTTCATCAATGATTGAACATAGCAAAGGTGCAACAACATTACTTTTTAATACCCATGGAACATCTACGAATGAATTATTAATTGATGAAGGAAGGGAAACACTTAAGACTTTTACTATTGCCAATCCACTTATGATGCGGGTTATAAATTCAGCGATAGACGGGAAAAATTATAAAGATGAACTTAGCGATGTAACTATTTTTTTAGCATCTTGCCATAGTTATAATTTTGCTAAAGAACTTGAAAGAGCATTTAGATCTGAATTTAACTTTTTAAAAAAAACTTATCAAGATTTACTTAGACACGTTGAGATATCCTACGATGAAATTAATCTCCCCACGGTGATCACAATGGCCAATAAAGGAAGTGTTACTTTCTCATCAGCCTGTATAGGAGAACTCAAAAAACACAGGAAATCAATTAACAGACAGGGTACTCTTGATGGAGCATTTTTATTACAGAGCATGCAACCTGATGTATACGGAACATCTGATATAACATTTTTTAATGGAGATAAGGGAAATTTAGAAGAAATAGGAATGACCCCTGTCACTACTCATACAAAAGCATCATAATTTCTTTATTAGAAAGAACAGGTTCCTCTCTTATAAAAAATACATACAAAAAAACTGCACAGCTTCCTGTGCAGTTTTTTTTAATATGTGATACTACATCATTCCCATACCTGGCATGCCTCCACCCATTGGTGGCATTTGAGATTCTTCTTTGGTTGGTTTATCGGTAATAACGGCTTCCGTAGTAAGAATCATTCCTGCTACTGATACAGCATTTTGTAATGCTGATCTGGTTACTTTTGATGGATCAATAATCCCGGCGACAACAAGATCTTCATAGACACCTGTGGCTGCATTGAAGCCAAAGTTTCCATCATGTTTTTTCACTTCATCAACAACAACGGCTCCTTCGTATCCTGCGTTTGCGGCGATGATGCGAAGTGGCTCTTCTACTGCACGACGAAGAATATTTAACGCAACCATTTCTTCTTCATCATCAAAGTTTAAATCTTCGAGAACTTTTGCGGCACGAATAAGTGCAACTCCTCCACCAGGAACAACTCCTTCTTCAATTGCTGCTTTGGTAGCACCAACGGCATCTTCAATACGGTGTTTAATTTCTTTCATTTCAGTTTCAGTTGCCGCACCAACTTTGATTACGGCTACCCCACCAGCCAGTTTTGCCAAACGTTCTTGAAGTTTTTCTTTATCAAATTCTGAATCTGATTGTTCAATAAGCATACGAATTTGTGCAACTCGTTTGCTGATTTCTTCTTGATTTCCCTTTCCTTCAACAATGGTTGTATGTTCTTTTGTCGCAACAATTTTTCGTGCTTGACCAAGGTCAGCAATCTCTGTATTTTCGAGTTTGAGTCCGATGTCTTCGGTAATAACTTTTCCACCAGTGAGGACAGCGATATCTTCAAGCATGGCTTTTCGTCGATCACCAAATCCTGGCGCTTTCACAGCGAGTACATTAAATGTTCCACGAAGTTTGTTTAATACAAGAGTGGTAAGGGCTTGCCCGTCAACATCTTCTGCAATAACAACAAGTTCTTTTCTTCCTGTTTGAGCAACTTTTTCTAAAATTGGGAGGATATCTTCTACAGATGAAATTTTTCTATCGGTAATAAGAATTTGTGGTTCTTGGTACTCGGCTTCCATACGATCTGGGTTGGTCATCATGTATGGAGAGAGGTATCCTTTGTCGAATTTCATTCCTTTGACGGTTTCAATTTCCATGCCAAAAGATTGTGATTCCTCTACGGTGATCACGCCATCTTGTCCAACTTCTTTAATTGCTTGAGCGATTTTTTCTCCAATTTCTTTGTCGTTTGCGGAAATGGCAGCAACGTTAGCAATTTCATCGTCTTCTACTTTTTTGGCGATGTTTTCTTGCAATTCTTTTACCATTGCTTCTGCTGCTCGATGCAATCCTTTGTTGAGGGCAACGGGATTTGCTCCCGCTGTAACATTTTTAATTCCTTCTTTTACAATGGCTTGAGTAAGAACAGTTGCGGTTGTTGTTCCATCTCCTACAACGTCGTTCGTTTTGCTCGCAACTTCTTTTATCAATTCAACACCAATGTTTTCAAATTTATCTTCGAGTTCAATTTCTTTTGCGACAGATACTCCGTCTTTGGTAATTGTTGGTGCACCATATCCTTTATCAAGCACGACGTTTCGCCCTTTTGGACCTAGGGTCACTTTTACGGTGTTTGCCAGAATATCAACTCCACGGATGAGTGCTTCTCGGGCATCTCTTTCAAATTTAATTTGCTTTGCCATATTGTAATAGTTCAGAGCCAGTCATTTTATAGGGACATATATCCCTATTTCTGACTCTCGTTTTTTAAATATTGATTTATTTTTCCATGATTGCGAGGATGTCTTCTTCACTGACAATTTTATATTCTTGTCCGTCAATTTCAACGTCATCTCCACCCCATGATCTAATAAGAACGATTTGTCCTACTAAAACATGCATTGGAGCAAGTATTCCTGATTCCAACATTTTTCCAGGTCCGATTGCCACAACTTCTGCTTCTGATTTTTTTTCTTTATCGACAGTTTCTGGAAGTAAAATACCTGAAGCAGTTACTTCTTCTTTTGTGAGCTGTTTTACGACAACTCTATCACCAAGTGGTGTTATGTTCATATATGTATATATTACTTTTAATGTGTTATCACTCTTTATGTTTGAGTGATACCAACCCTATTATACTCAATTGCGTTTTTGTGTCAAGAATCATTTATCAAAAAAACCCACGATTGGTTATAAGCTCATGATGACGACCACATGATGATTCCGTGATGCCTGTCGTAACACGAAATCAAAGTGGCGTACACCTGTGCATATAACCAATTGTAGGTTCTTTGTGTAGGACTTATACTATGTCATTGTCTCTTCCTTTTGTCAAGAATAGTATTCTCGCATGATTTAGCCTTATTATGTTGATCTGTGTATGAATTGTGGATGATTTACTCTGTATCCACACCCCACATATACCACTATGAACATAATAATTCCTATATATGAAGAAATAAGATAGTGATCAAATAGGAGTAATGGAGAAATGATGATGAGTTGTATGAATACGGTTTTTATCTTTATTTTTTTCCAAGATAAAAGAATTAGCAGCATACTTATTCCTAAGATGAACCCCAGTATGCCCCACTCTGCAATAAATAGCAGTATGCCATTATGAATGGGTTGATACGTCCATCCTGGATAGATGTTTTGTTGTATAAACTGCTCGTAGGTGTAGTGCTTCCCTCCCACGCCAATGAATGGATGTGTTTTGATGACGCTCCCCCATTCTTGATATTGATTTACTCTTTCTGTTATTGATTGCATCTCATGTGTGCTCTGCTCCCCTGTTACTCTGGTATTAATAAGTGGCATGTAAATTATGCCAAATATTCCTACGGATACGATACCTACAATGATTGTTTTTATGACAATCTTTTTTTTGTGTAATATTGCGATGGACAATGTATATAACACAGCAAGAAATACCATAATCCAAGCAGACCTACTCATGCTGGTAAATAGACCAATACTTAGCATAACCGTACTAAAACATACGCTATAGGTATATTTTTTTACTTGCAACAAATAGTAAAGAAGTATGGTGATATTAATTGCCAGGTAGCCCCCTAATATATTTGGATGAGCAAATGCACCATAGCTCCTTACCCACCTGCCGATAGTATCATTTGCCACGATAGATGTACCTGCTATATGCGCAGGATGTGCGGTTATGCCAAGAAGTGTAGAGGAAAAGGTTGTTTGGAAAATAAATTGATATATAGCGAGCATACTTTGAATTATTGCTCCAGCAATAAGTGCATTGATTATTTCTTTTGTCGCAATTATTGGACTGATCACAATAATTGCCATGATGAGTGCTTGCGCTATAATGAGTGCCTGCTGCCAAGCGAGTACGGGAATTGCAGCAACCGTTGATGAAAGAAAAAGATATGCAATAAATACTCCCATCACTGCAAAAAATAATCGTTCCTGTTTGGAAACCATTTTTCTATTATGTGTTTGCGACCATCTTTTTAGATAATACATAATCCATAAAATAATGATCCCCCACCCCAGCAGTTGGGTAGCATAAAATCCTTCTGTTCCATATTGCCATTTACTCCCATTGATTGTTGCCTCCGAAATAATCCAAATGGTTTGCCATGGAAGAAGAAAAAGCCACAATTTGATTGTTTGTTGGAGTAGCTTGGTGATCATGTTGCTATGGTATTATACCTGTCTTGCCATTTTTGTTTGTATGATTGTCTTCTATCGTTTTCATGAAATTTGAGCATGTGATCGGAAATGATTACTCGGCTGTCTGATTTATGTTGTACGCTGGTAACGTTCTTTTTCATGTGTTTTTTTTGTGTTGTTCTCGCAACATTTTCAACTAGTTCTCCCATCTTTGTATTTAATATCTCCTCTGTGAACGTTTGTATTATTTGTGAGAGATGTGATGGTGTAATTTGATATCGTGGGATGATGCTTTTATCTTTTGCATTTGGCAAAAATTTCTGTGTCCACTTATTTGCTTTTTGCATGCTTTGATATAGTTGTTTTGGATCGTACAGTGGAAGAAGGTGCTTTATCCAATGGATTAAATAAATATCTGGTTGTTGAATTGCTATTTTTTCCAGTCCAAGATGTTTTTCTGTTGTATAAAAACTGAGACAGATTTTATTTTCGATTGCTGTTTTTGTTCGACGATTGTGTAGCAGTGAAAGGGCCAACGTAATGCACAATCGAGTGGTCCAAATATGCGCATCTTTTGTAATAATAAATACATCAATATCACTTGTCTTTTTTGCCGTTCCTGAAGCAACCGTATTACACAGATATACTGCTTGTAGAAATGGAACCCAGGTAATCTTTTTTATTGCTTGTTTGGCAATATGCCGTTTTTGTTCGAGATATTTATTTTTTTGTTGGCGTAATGAAACAAGTTCTGTTCTATTAGGTAGTGTATAAAATCCGCTGGTTTCTTTTATTTTTTTTTCATCAATGAGGGTTTGCAGTTTTGTGTCTATGCAATGGTTGCTTGCCGTTCTTTTCCAGAGGTATCTCACTATTTCCGTTTTGGTGAGCGGATAGTTATGGATGTCTGCGTAGCTAATGGTATTGAGAATTGCGTATTTCATAATGGCCACCTTAGTGTAACGAATTTTTTACAAAAAACATATCACGTGTCAGTGATATGTTTATTTTTGTTCGTAATTGTATAGGTATATGGTAACAAGATTTTGGGATGATTCTTCAATGGTTTTTCCGAGCACTACATTCCACTCAAACCCTTGTTCTTTTTTTTGTATAAGTTTTTTTTCGTAGAGCTGTACTGGCTGCCACCACAAGAATGCTGTTTTTGTATCTATAATGGCATTTTGTTGCCCAAAGTAATTGATGGTCTGGTTATTTGTTCCAAGTGTATCAATAAAGGCTTGTTCCTGTTCTTCTGGAATAGTAAACCTTGCAAATACGGCAGCAGGTTCTGTTTCTATTTGGAAATGTATATTTTGTGCCTCTTTGGGAACGGTGAATCTTCCAGCAATTTCGGCATCTTGCAGCGTAACCTCTTTTGGTTTATCAACATTGCATCCAGCAAACGCAAGAGATATTACAATAATACTGATTGCGAATACAATATATTTTTTCATACATCGTTGAAAAAAGGTGGTATGTACGTATTGTACCATGAACGATATTAGGACTCTATAACGTCAAATACTTTTTTTTCTTTGAACAAAAAGAGCTGTTGAAGCGCGGTGACGGCGGTGGAAATAAACCAATACAGGGTAAGCCCTGCTGGCAATGAAAGACCAATAAGGAAGGTGAAAAATGGCATAAAGTACAGCATTTGTTTGTTCATCATTGCCATCATATTTTCGTCTTTTGCCCCTTCTCCAGCTTCTTTTGGCGCACGTTTTTGGTACATGAGTTTTGCTTGAAAAAATTGAGCACCCCCTGCTAGTGCAGCGAGAACAATATTTACGCGGCTTAACTCTAAGAACCCAAAAGCAAGCGTGTTAATTGTTCCAGGATTTTTCACGAATGAATAAAGGAAGGTGAAGTCGGCGTGTGTAAGTCCTGCGCGTAATACCCAATAGAGAGCAAGGAGAATAGGGATTTGGACAACAAGAGGAAGGCAAGAGCCAAACGGATTGACTTTGTGATTTTTGTAAAGCTTCATGGTTTCTTGCGCAATGGTTTGTTGATCTCCTTTGTGTGTTTCTTTGATGTCTTGAAGTTTTGGTTGAAGGTCAGCAAGTGATTTTTGTGCTTTCAGTGATTTTGAAGTGAGTGGGTATAAGACAAGTTTTATGATGAGAGTAATGGTAATAATGACAAATCCAACATCTGGGATTATATTGTATAATCCAACAAAAGCATTGAATATTGGTTGGAATAAAATGAGTTCAAAGAGGGCTTTCATAGAGAATAGTTATATTTTGTGTGTGGAGTATAGCATGGGGGTAGGAGTTTTTCAATGGGAGGAGACATGAGGGCCAGAAGATAAGAAAACAGGTACAAAGGGTTCGAACCGACGCCGTTGCTTGCAATTGCGTCGGTTCACTATTTGTGGAGCAAACATAAAAAAAGACCTGCATAACATGCAGGTCTTTTTTGTTTAGTTGTATGTTATTTTTCTTCTGTTTCTTCTGCTGATTCTACTTTTTCTTCCTCAACAGGAGATTCTTCTTTTAGTTCTTCTTGAATATTTTCTTCACCATTTTTCTCGGTGTCTTTTTTTTCAATGATTGCTTCTTCTGTTTCCTCTTCACTGCTTACTTCATTATCTGTTCCATCTTGTTTTACTTTAATGGTCCATCCCGTAAGTTCAGCAGCTAGACGAACATTTTGTCCTCCACGACCGATGGCAAGAGAAAATTGATCTTCTTCTACATGGGCAATGGCTTCTTTGGTTTCTTCATTTAATTCAACGCGAAGAATTTTTGCTGGAGAGAGGGCATGTTTAATGAAGTCTTCTGCATCATCACTGTATTGGATGACATCAATTTTTTCTCCACCAAGCTCTTCGATGATTGTGGTGATACGACTTCCTCTTTGCCCAATACATGAACCAATTGGGTCAATGTTATCATCGTCGGTATATACCGCAACTTTTGATCGATTTCCTCCGTCGCGAGCAATACCTTTTACCACTACTTCTCCCGTAGCAATTTCTGGAATTTCTTGAGCAAAAACAGATTCAACCATTTTTTTGTTTGATCGTGAAAGAATAATTTGTGGTCCTCTGTTTGTCATTTCTACTTCTGAAATAAAAAACTTCATACGATTCCCCGGTCTATATTGTTCACGTAGAATTTGTTCTTGTGGTGGCAAAATTCCAGTGATTTTTCCAAGGTCAATAATCACAACTCCGCTTCGATCTCGTCGTTGTACTACTCCTTGTACGGTTTTTCCTTCTTGTGACTTAAAGTCATCAAATACTCCCACTCGTTCTGCTTCACGAAGTTTTTGGATGACCACTTGCTTTGCAGTTTGTGCAGCCATGCGTCCGAAGTCTCCTGGAATATCAAGAACAATTTCCAAAATATCTCCTATTTTGGCTGTTTTTTTAATTTCTTTTGCCTCCTTGAGCATAATCTCTGTTTTGGGATTGAACCGAACGATATCATCAGTTTCTTCTTCTGTAATTTCTCGTCCTTGTTCTCGTGCGTGTTCCCGAAGTTCGGCAAGTTGTTCTTGGGCAGATTCAAGTGCTTCATCATCAATATCTTCAACGACTTCTTTGACATCCCACGCTTGGATATCACTGGTCATTGGATCAAATTCTATTTTGATGTTTTGTTGTTTATTTCCAAAATCTTTTCTATATGCAGCGGCAAGGGCTGATTCGATGGCTTCGATAACCACATCGTATTCAAGTTCTTTTTCGTCGCAAATATGTTGGATTGCTTTTGCAATTTCTGACATAGTGTTTTACAGTTAACCAACCTACGCCAAGGCTACGGCTGGAAGGATCTTATATAAATATTTAGGGTAAAAAAAACGCAGCATGTAAATAATGCTACGGTTATATACCGTCATAATAGCAATAATTGGTAGTTTTGTCAATATTTAGCTCCATATGGGAATAATGTGGTGAATAATTTTTGGCTCGGTTGCTTTCTGTTTGTAGATACTGATATGTTCAAACTGGATAGGAGTTTGTTGGATGTTGATACTTCTTTTTGCACAATATTTTTGTGCAGTCTTAATTATTTTTTGCAATTTTTTTCCTTGTGTTGCTTGTTCTGCAGCTCTATTTATATTACTGCGTGTTTTTACCTCTATGAAACAAAGTGTTCTCCCAAAGAGTTCTTTTGTATGCCACGCAATGATATCTATCTCACCCCCACGAGCAAAAAAATTTTGTTCGGCGATACAGTAGCCATGTTCTTGCAAATACGTTGCGGCTATTTGTTCTCCCCAAACGCCAATTTCTTTTTTTGTTTCCCCCCTATTCATATTTACTCATTTCTGTAGAGCACAATACCCTGATGGTATTTTCCCATAAGAAATTCTTCTTGAATAGCCATGCCGTGCATTTTTGCCCACGATTTAATATCGGTAAAATTTACCAGTCGTTCTTTTTTGGGAGCAAAGGATAAACTGTCTTCTATCCAATCTACTATGGCAAGACGTGCTTTTTTTTTCATAAGCCGTTTTGCTTCTTCTAATATTGCGTGTCTGTTTTCTGACTGATGCAGAGTATTCACAAGAAATACCACATCGAGACTATTTTGGGGAATAGCTGTTTTTCCAATACGCTCTACATCTGACCAAATAGTATGAACATTAACAAAATTTTCAATTTTTGCTCGTTTATTTATAATTTCTAACACGTCTTTTACAATATCAACAGCATACAGCAAACTTCTTTCTCCCAACATTTTTGCGGCAGGAAAAATAATTTGTCCTGTTTTTCCACATCCCAAATCAGCGACATGCATTCCTGGAGAAAGATGTACCTTTTCAAAGATGAGATAGGGATCAATAAGTTGATTGCCTGAATGGTACACCATATCGTTTAAACTATTATTGTGCTAATCCGCCAAATAGAGGACCAAAAAATCCCAAAATAAGTGACCCTAAAAATCCTGTCATTCCCATAAGGGCCAGAATAATAATGAGAACCCCAAGTAATTTATAAAATGTTCGCGTACCACCGCTGGTGGCAAGATGTTCTTCTGCCCAGTTTATTCTTCCAAAAGTCAGCAGCACTCCTTCGGTTTTTATTACCATAAGGATCCCAATAGCGATAGCGATGATTCCTATAATAAATTTCATAGATACGTCAGGTTATGATGGATAATAGTATACCACGCTTTTTGTTGGTTCTAAAAGCACACGTGATAGACGTGTGCTTTTTCTACAAAATATTTATTTTTCTCTTGAAAAAATTATCTTTATAAAAAGTTCAAGAGTCGTTCTTGATAATTAAGAAATTCAAACAAATTATAAAATATACTCACCCATATTCCCAATTTATTTGTGAGAAGCAATACTCCAATAATAACTAAAAATGCTCCACCTACGATAGAGATAGCGTTGAGATATTTGTTTAGTTTTTTTATATAAATACTGGCATGACCAAATCCAATGGCAATGAGCAAAAAAGGTATTGCCAGCCCAAGGGAAAACACAAATAATAATAGCGCCCCTTGTGCCAGGGTACCTGTGGTTGAGGCAAGCAACAAAATGGCACCGAGTATTGGCCCAACGCAAGGAGTCCACCCAAAAGCAAATGTTGCTCCGAAAAGAAATGAACTTGCGGGTTTTCCTGGAGTTAATTTTCCCACAAGATTAAATCGATGTTCTGTGTGTAAAAATGAAAAGTATGATCCTTTAAATACATGCATGAGATACAACCCAAAAAAGATAACAAATGATCCTCCTATCCGCGATAACCAAATTCGATAGGTGGAAAGAAATACGCCAAACACGCCAAAAAATGTTCCCATAATCATGAATATGGTCGTAAACCCAATAACATACAATATTCCATTTATTATTATGCGTTTTTTTATTTGTGCCGTTTGTTTTGGTCCGTTTAATTCTGAAACTGATATGCCACTAATAAATCCAAGAAACCCTGGCACAAGCGGTAAGGTACATGGCGCCAAAAAAGTAATAAGCCCCGCAACAAACGCAGGGATGATAAGGGAAATATCCATATAGTATTTTTTGTATTTTACCGTAATAATTAACTACCACATGTAGTGTACATTACACTACCCCTTTTCACAACATGATTTGTGAATAACAAACACTCCGCATATTTGCGGAGTGTTGTTGCCTGTCTGTTTCTGTTTTGTATGTAATTATTATTGAGGTTTATTGTTTCCTTTGCGGAAAAACATGTTTTCACCACCTCGCTTTCCTTTGTTAAGTCCAAGCTCTTTTGCAAACGCTGTTGCTTCTTCACTATCTCCTTGTATACGAAGCTGGTGCATTTTAAACATTGCTTGTGCTTTTTCTTCTGGGACATTTTTGCTAAATGCTTCTCCCATGAGTTCACGCCACTGTTCGTAGTTCCCACTTTCTACGGCAGCGTGTATTGCTTGCATTTTTTCAGGATCACCCATGTTTTTTTGCATGCGATTTCTTTGCCCCATTTTTAGGCCGATTTCTTTTGCAATACTTTGCATTGTGTCTTTATCTCCATTTTTTCTTGCTTCATGGAGTTTTTGAATTTTTGCAAATTGTTCTTCTGTGATGTCTCCAAATCTTGGGTTATCTTCGGGAAGAAGACTTTTCCACGTTTGAAAATCACCAGTTTCTATTGCTTCTTGCATGGCTTGCTTGGTTTGAGTATCAATAGGCCTATTTCCTAGTCCATGTGCTGAGGCTATTGATGCTCCTCCCATAAGCCCTGCCAGTGTAAGAAATCCTGCACCAACAAGTATTTTTTTTTTCACCATAGGCGTTATAAATTATTGTGAATAAATGATTTCTCTTTGTTCTGGGCCCGTCATAATAGTATTACGCAAGGCATTATTTTTTCTTTCATTTTCACTATGCATAAAAAAGAATTGTGGTGCTGGCAATTTATTTCCCTGCCAACTTAATGCTTTTTGAGCAATAATATTTCCTTGTTCATCAATAGATCCAATAATTCTCACTTTCTTCCCTGCTTTAATGTATTGTGTTGAAGATACAATAATATGCCATACGTTTCCTTCTTTATCTGTGATCATAAAAATGGTTGGTTCAGGGATGTCTGTAACGATACCAGCGATGATGCCATGTTCTGGATTATGCCACCGCATATCTCTTGTGTGTGCGATGCGCGTATATTGAGGAATTTGATTACTGAGTCTGGTGTCAATGACCTCTCCAATATCATAGGCCTGAAGTACTCCAGCGATGACTAAACTCAACGCAATCGTACTTCCTATTATGGTAACTGTTTTTACCCTATAACCCCTTTTTGTTTGGCGAAATGTGAAGATAAGGTATATAGCAACACCTCCTGTCACGAACAACCATACATATGGAATCGTAATTAGGGTAAACGTTACCAAATTTGGAGCAAACACCTCATAGACATCCCAATCACTTGAGCTCACAATAAAAAATGTAATGGCAAATGCCGCTCCCAAGCAAAGGACACCAAGACTCCAGGCCCCCCATACCCCAACTTCTTTCATGGTGTATTTCCAAGCGGGGGTTGGAGTGACGTGTTCTTTTTTAATTTCTTTTATAATGTCTTGTGAAGTTGTCATATGTGATGTTCGTGTTTTTCAATATATTTTTTGAGCGACTTTTTTGCTCGATGTAATCTGGTGGCAACTGTTCCGGGAGGAATTTTCAAAATGTCTGCAATTTCTTCGTAATTTTTTTCTTCTATATATTTTAACAAAATAATGTCCTTATATTTTATGTTCAACTTGTCTATGGCATTATAGATCATTGCCTGCTGTTCCTTTTTTTCTATGGCAAGGTGTACGTCTTCATCTGCTTTAAGTTTATTGAGGAGTGTTTCTTTATCATCCCAACTTATGACTGATGGCCGTGCACATTTTTTTCTATGTGAGCTAATGACATGATTATACGTTATTCGATACATCCATGCAGAAAAAGATAAACTTGGATCTATGTTATAACTGTTTTTGTATACCTTAATAAAGACTTCTTGCAATAGGTCTTCTTGCTCTTCGTGGCTTACATTTGTTAGTCGATGTATGTACCGTTTCAGTTTGTCTTTATACCTGGAAACGATTTCGGTAAAGGCGTTAACGTCTGTTTGCACGAGGGTCATGATTTCATAGTCAGATTTATTTTTTATTTCATCTTGACTCATATATCTTATATTACGCAGTTTGTCTTTTTTTCTTTCCTCTTCATTTATATACTACTGTGTTTTCTTCCTGTTTGTACACCCCTCTGTCTATTGACTTTCTCTTCTATTTTTCTTATACTCTACCCGATTTTAATCTCTCTATGGAACAACCAAAAAATATCATTTTGTTTACTGGAAAAGTATACTCCCACATGATTGATGCGGTGTTGGAATATGCACAACAATCGGGAAGATCATTCCGGATTGGTCTTATTTACGACAAAAAAACTATTATCCCTTCAGGGACAAAAAGAATCCTTGATGATATTGATGTAGTGATTGCCTGTGACACCATGTCACTTATTAGTTTGCAAACAGCACTACTCCCATATCAAAATCAACTTCTCGCTATTACTTGCCGAGGAGAAGATCAAATTCCTCTTCTTACCCGAGTTATCCCCCACGTTCCATACTTGCCGGCTCCTACTACGGAGTCTCTCCAATGGTCCTCTGATAAATTGTTAATGCGACGACGATTATTTTATCATGACAAAAAAATTACACCAAAATATTCTATTGCAAAAGATGCAACGCAAAAAACTATTACAAAAATTGAGAAAAAACTTCACTATCCAATGATTGTAAAACCAACGGGTCTTGCCGCAAGTAGACTAGTTACTATTTGTTATCACAAAGATGAACTTGATAAAACACTCAAAAAAGTATTTCGTAGCATGAAACGAGTTCATAAAGATACTGGTGGAAACTGGGAACCAAAGGTTGTGGTAGAAGAATTTCTTGAAGGAGAAATGTACTCTATTGATGCCTATGTTGGGTCACGAGGGAAAGTTCATTTTTGTCCGCTTGTGCATGTAAAAACTGGACGACTGATTGGTTTTGATGACTTTTTTGGCTATCAACAAATCACCCCCACCAACCTAAATACTACCAGCAAAGAAGCCGCTATTGAGGTAGCAAAGGAAGCCATTTGTGCTCTTGGTCTTCGTAGTACCACCGCTCACGTTGAGCTTATGAAAACAGAAAAGGGATGGAAAATTATTGAGCTCGGTTCTCGCGTTGGTGGATTTCGCCATATGATGTATGAATTTTCCTATGGTATCAATCACACGATGAACGATATACTTATTCGCATGAATGAAAAGCCTATTATTCCTAAAAAAATAAAAGGGTACACAGCTGCTATGAAGTTTTTTGCCAAGCAAGAAGGAAATCTCACAAAACTTCGTGGAGTAAAAAAGGCACAAGTACTCTCTTCATTCAAAAAAATATATATCAATAAAAAAGTTGGTGATCGATGTACGTTTGCTAAAAATGGAGGAAGCAGTATTTTCAATATTATTTTGTTTAATACGTCTCGTTCAGCACTGCTTGCTGATATTCGTCGGCTCGAAAATATGATAGAGATTCAAACACAAAAAAAATAAAAAAACATTCCATACAATAAAAGAGACTCATCATATAATATGGATGAGTCTCTTTTATTTCTTTTTTTATTGCTATTTTTATATATCCAATTCTTTAAGTAATTCATCTGTGGCTCTATTCTCCCATTCAGGAAGATCCAGATGCTTCATTTCAAGGATATAATCTGCAAGTACTTGCTGTTTTTGTTCGGGGCTTTCTTGATTGTTTGCGTACGCAAACATGATGTCATATTGAACATTATTTCTGGTTTGATCATCTTCTACTTGTAACCAGATATGATTATCATATGCCCACGCAATAAATTCGGTATCCTGTTCTTTTTCGTTTATGATGCTGAGCAATTCTTGTTGAATTTGTTCTGTTGTTTTATTTGAATAGTCTTCTTTTGAAAGCCATTTTGAAATTTTTCCAATTGTTTGCCCTAGCTGTTTATTGATATTGTTTTCATCATAGGCAATATCTTGAACATCATATGCAGGTTTCATTGCAAGGGTAATAGCGTCTTCATTGTTTGCAACATCCATTTCAATAAGAGTATCAACAAGTTGTTTTACTTGTGCAAATGACAAGTCTGTATGTACGGTATTGTATCCAATATACATAAGTGCCGTATCAACAGCAGATCTATCGCTTGGGAGAAATCGTTGAATCATTTGTTTGATAAACGTGGAGTGATTTCTGGCTCGTTGTGGTTCCCCAATAGCATATCCTTGGCGCTGCCTGAGCCATTGCAGTGTTTCTGTGGTAGGGAGATCTGCAAGACGCAATAGCCCAAGTACTTCAGAAAATCCCACAATCACAATATGATCTTCTTTTTGCCCTAAAATTCGTTCAATCTGTTCAATACCATATTCTAACCCACCGAGTCCGCAGGAATTTGATACATAATAATCTGAAGATGTTGTTCCCTTCCCTGGAGGAAGGGGTGAGTATGTGCCACGAGGAACTGCGGTAATGGTAAGGGATTTGTGTTCTTTATCTATGCTCAAAAGTTGTATAGCATCGCAATGTCCTTGTTCTTGTCCTGCGCGCTTATCTAATCCAATAAGGAGAATATTTAGGGTATCCTTACCGGCAAAAATATCTTCTTGTTGTCCGTCATCACTTGATACTCTGGTGCTAAGCACAGCCTCAATAGCATCTTTTTGAGCTTTTTCAAAATCTTTTTGAGCTTGGATATCTTTGTTCCAAGTATAAGTATGAAAAATTGCCCATCCAGCAAGAATAAATAGTATAAGAATGATTGTAATTTTTATAAGTCGTTTCATGAAGGCAATTATACACACTTTTTTTTATATTTCAAGTGTACCAAGCTTTTTTTTCCCCCTTATCCGTTAGTTTTCTTTCTTCGTTTATTTTAACTGTTTCTCTAACAATATAGCATCGTCTGTATATTGAAGAGAAAATGTGGTGTTGCCAAGGATTTGCCCATTAGACAGTTTGGTAACTATACGCCACTTTCCTTCTGCTGTTTGTGTTTTGAATGAATAGCCTCTAAATCCCTCTTTCCTGCCCCCACTAATGGTAAATGGTAGTTTGCTTCGTATTTCCCATTTTTTTGTGTGAGGATTGAAATATTGCCACTCATGGATAATTTGTGTACTCGTTTCTTGTGGAGCAAAGATAGCCATATACGCATATACGGGTTTCCCCTTTTCTATATGAATAGTTGTTCCTGGTATAATTTTTTGCCATATCGATTGTTTTTCCCGTGTCACAAGATATCCTTGATCTTCTTTGGTGATGTTATGGTATATACCACTTTCACGGATAGCCAGCGGTACGGGAGGAATAACGTTGGTAAGGTATAATATGTTAAACAGTACGTATATGAGAGACACGAAGAATAGTATCTTATTCTTTTTTTCTTTAACTGCAGGAAGCGCTGCTTTTAGGGCGTAATAATATCCCGCTGTTGCTACGAGTGCCCCCAGTCCAGCACTCATAAATACCCATGTGGCAATAGTATTAAAAAAGACAGGAAGAATAAGTGCCCCATACACAAACATAAGTAAAAAAAGTGTAGCTATTTGTACCACAAGATTTTGAAACAAATATTTATGTCGTTCGTTTGCGATGATAAGAACAATAAAAAAAACTATCACTGGCCAGCTACTGGAAAATGCGCTCCCGAACGAATAAAAAATAAGTGTGGCAGAAAGTAACGCACCAATGGAAAATTGCATTAGGATCGCGGCAACAATCCGTGCGTATCGTGCAATAATGGCAGTGTGCGTTGTATATTTGTGATCGTATATAGTGATACCATACATGGTTCCGGCGGTAACAAATAAATAAACACCAAGAATAATAAGGGCTGTTTCAAGATTGATTGTGTTGAAGGTAATAACATCAATGATGAATCCTAGTACAAGAACACTCGGGATAATAAACCCTTCATACGCATCATAGATGTGTTTTATTTTTTTGTATGTCTTTGATTGTGCGAGACGTTTTTTGATCATACTTTTTTCTTTCTCTATCATATCACATTGCGGTATTGTTTCTGATAACTGTTAATACCACGTAAGTAATTCAACATCAATCTGTGGATTTGCTTGAGTTACGATCTCTTTAAATTTATCTACATCACTGAGTCCGTCTGTCCCCCGATAGTGGTATGGGATTACTTGTTTTGGCTTGAACTCAAGCACGGCCTCTGCGGCAGCGTTGATATCCATGGTGTATGGGAAATTCATGCAAACAAATGCGATATCAATGTCTTTGAGTGCTCTCATTTCTGGAATACCTGCGGTGTCGCCAGAAATGTATACCCGTTTATTCTGATGTTCTATAACGTACCCATTTCCCCTACCTTTTGGATGATACACATTGTCACTTTCTGTTAAATTGTACATAGGGATTGCCGTGATCTGAAATTTTTGATAGTCAAACACTTCTCCATTTGCCATGACATGTATATTCATTTTAAGTGATTCGGGAAGTTGATCTGCTACGGCTTGTGGGGCAATGATAGTTGTATTTTCTTTTGCTACGGCTTCTAGTGTTTCCACACTCAGATGATCACTATGGATGTCGGTAAGTATAATTATATTTGGCGCTGGATGATCTTGATAGGCTTTCATGCCGCCGACAGGATCAGCGTAAAGAACCGTATTATCCCAATTGAGTATAAATGATGCATGTTTTATTGGGGTGATAATGGGATGGTTGTTGTTTGACATAGTATTTTCCTGTGTTACGTGTTTACTTATGTGCTGTTGATTTGTTTGTTTGTGCCATTGCTTTTGGACCATGTACCAAATACTCATGACAACAATAACGAAAATCATGATACGTACGATGTTTTTCATATTATATTTCTACAACGTGTATACTCTATACTAGAGTATAGCAAAAAATTCCGATTTTCTCTGGTAAGTCCGTTGAATATTCTTTATACTTCTTTTATAGAAGATATTCTTTTCATACTATATTCTATGTATTTTCGATTTACGTTTTTATTGTTGCTTGCATTGTTGCTTTTTCCTGCAACCGCGCGTGCTTATACAGATACTACTGCAACACCGTGGTATTCTCGGTATTATGACAAATCGTTGGAACAGAAAGTGAATAATCTTGATGATACCATTGTTCAAGACATTCCTATTCCTATTTTATTTGATATTAGCATTGGTGATTTTTCTCCAAATTTTGGCGTTCCACGTTCTGGTGGAAGAACCCATGAAGGACAAGATATTTTGGCACCAATTGGTACGCCACTTGTTTCACCTACTGATGCCGTAGTTACGTATATTATGTATGGTGATAGTGCTGGTAATTCTGTATATACGGCAAATCCAGGAGGAGAAACGTTTGCCTATTTACATCTTGATAGTGTAAACCCTACTCTTGCCGTTGGTGACGTATTACACACCGGAGATTTACTTGGTTATGTTGGTGATACTGGAAATGCAAAAGGCGGTCCGGCACATTTACATTTTGAAATGTTACGAGATGTACCAACAGATCCATTTCCTCGGATAACACGAGCATTTAGTTTGCAAGAAAAAATGAAGATTACCACAAATATATATAAGGGGCTCAATCTTCTTCACGCAAAATTGTTGACAGAGTTTTTACTTGACCATTTTGAAGATGAATTTTTGGCAGCAAAACAGCAAGGAATTACGCTTCCCGATGACATTGCTGCTGTTCTTGGACAAACAACTGTTGCCTCTCTGTCCATTCACGAATCATCTCTTGTTCCTGCCCGTGATTTAACAATTGGTTCTCGTGGAGAAGATGTATTGGCATTACAAAAACAATTACTTCTTGCAAATGTTGGGGCAGCCGCACAAGCGCTTGCTGACGTTGGAGCAACAGGGTACTTTGGTGCACTCACAAAGTCGGCTGTTCTTGAATATCAGCTTGCATACCATATTACGCCTGCAAATGGATATTATGGAATTGAAACACAACAAGTTCTTTCCCCTGAAACACACGATGAAATACCTGCTCCTAAAATCCCTATTCCTGAACCGATTACTGTTACACAAAAATTAATATCTTCTGTCGATGTTCCTCAAATAAATTTAACAAATGGTGATCATGGAGATGCGGTGACATGGTTGCAAACATTTCTTATTGAACAACATACGGGTTCTGTTGCTGCCGAATTACAAGATGTTGGAGCAACCGGATATTTTGGTCCATTAACAACGAGAGCTCTTGCTGAATACCAGGGAGCACAAGGTATTCGTCCTGCGGTGGGCTATTATGGCTCTGTCACAAGACAATATATTATTGGCACATAAAACACCCTTATTGCTATTGAGAATCATTGTCTAAAAAAATCTCCGAACTCGGAGATTTTTTCTTATTTCTTTTTATTCTGTTTTATTCCCCATTGCCATTGTGGCTTTTCTCCTTTTTTATATGCAATTTGAATGAATGCAACAGTAGCAATCAACACTGGAAGAAAAAAGGTAAAGCCTCGTTCTTTTGGTGAAGATTGTTCGTCTATGGTAAATACACAGGCGATGACAAAACAAATGTATCCACCTGTTACCAGCAATCCCTGCCATGTTGCAGGCGTTCATCCCCAACCAAATAATTTTCGTTTAAACCAATAGTGTTGTGGATTGTCTTTTATGTATCTTCTGTACGTGTTAAACATATACTCTGTGATTATTTTTCTTTTTATTGTGAACTAAATGTTCCATGATCTAAAAATTGTATAGTTGCGTCAATAACTTCTTTTGCGTTCACTATCCACGTATGATGCCGTGGCACGATGATAAAAGCTGTCATGGTATCTAGCGTTGTTCTGTCTACTGATACTTTTTTATCATACTTGCCTGCGATAACTCCTACCGTATAGTCTGGTTGTGGCAGAGTATTTACAAAACTATGTTCTGATGTTGAAAGCTGTGGCAGTGCAAAGCCCTCAACATATTTTTCTCTCCCTTGTATCAACTCATCGGCAAGAACACTGCCACGGTTTGGTGGGGCAATCATTACCACTTTATCTAGTTGTTCTATTGGTTCTATGCTGAGTAAATACCGGACAAGAATGGCTCCCATGGAGTGGGTAACCATATTTATTTTTTTTGTTTTATCTTGATACGCTTTTTCTATTTCTGGTTTAAGATACTGTATTGTTAGCTGTTCTATTGTATCGTTGGTGCTGGGGTAGGTAATGTTTATTACTTTGTACCCTTGTTTTGCCAGGTGCACCCCCATGATTTGCATGGACAGCGATGTTCTAGCTAAGCCGTGTACCAGAACAACATAATCACCATCATTTTTGGTAAGGGATTGAGTGATAATATAATTATTGTATGCACTGTAAACAATGACCATGATACAAAAAGCAATCACAATACCACCTACAATAATAAGGCTCCATTTGATGTTGTTTTTTGTGAAATGTATTCGTTGCCACATATGGTTTTTTGCTCCCTTCCTTATTAGTATAGCAGACCGCACTGACGTTTGATACTATATATTTTTTAGCCATTCTTATTATACATACAAAAACAAAAATACCCGCCATAACGACGGGTATTTTTTTTTGATAAGCTATTACGCTTTTCGGACGTCTGATGCTGCTGGTCCTTTTGGACCGTCAGAAACTTCAAACGTAACTTCATCACCTTCTCGTAGGTCGTTGAAATCAACGTCTACAAGTGCGTTTGCGTGAAAGAAAAGATCTTTTTCTTCACCTTCGATAGCGATGAAACCGAATCCACGATCAGTCAATCGTGCGATTTTTCCAGTTTGCATGTTATAAAAACAATGTAAATTAAAGTCCCAAATGCAGGTTACTGCAGTTGAGAATTCGACGTGGGTTCTCTACAGTTCTGATTCGTTACGTCATACTATAGCCTAAATTGAGGTATTTGTCAAGTTTTTTCCTATTTCCCCTCAAGAGCTGTTGTTCTCTAGGAAAAAAATACCATCATTCTATGTGCTATTCACCACTTGAAAAAAAAGAAAAAACGTACTTTTTTTGACTACACCTACACCTTATTGGTGTGTATATTTGTCTTTAGTTCAATTTTTTTACTGCTCTACAAAAAATAAAAGAGGGCAATAACGGCAAGCAATGCACATGATTGTGCAATGACGCTATGATGCTGGATACGCCATTCAATGACAATATTGATTAACAAAGCACTCAAGAAAAAGAGGAACATTCCCATATACATGAAATCAGAAAAGAGAAAAAATCCCATTGTTGGAGCGAGTCGTTGTTTGGCAATGGTATATCGTTCAACAGCGGTAGGTCCTATAATTGGTATCGTTTCCCATTGTAATGAAAATATGTGTTCTTCCCCTTCTTGTGAAACTACTGTTACTTGCGCTGGGAAAATAACTCCAAATACTTTTTTGGCGGGCTGATCTATGGTGTATGTACCTAAATACTCTCCATTGCCCTGCTGAGATAAATCAAAAAAATGATCTTGTACTTGTGCTTGTACCGTTAACACTGGTTCTGATACTTGTACTGAGGCAGTAATGATTGTTTTTCCTTTTTGTTCTTCCCATTGTAGGCTTGATTTAGTAAGCGTGAGTGGTGAAGTTGGTTCTTCTTGTATTGTTTCTGATTCCACTTGATGCGCGGCGACAATTACTTCTTGAGGAGTCGTGCTGGCAAGTGCAATTTGAGATACGACTGTTATGTTATTTTCTGGTGGCAGTACCGCTGGGGAAGAACTACTGCTGGAGGTGGTGTTTGTTATTACAGGTGACGGTTCTACTTCTGGAACAATGGCGCTAACGACGACCGTTTCTTGTTTTTCTTCTTTTGGCGTTCCAAAATGTTGGGTTACATATATAGTCGGGATATCATTGTATACCCCACCAACAATACCTATACCTATTTGTTCATAATCGGTATCAACAAGATTGCTATAATGTGTTGGACTCTGTTCCCAAGCATTCATCAGTTGATCCACGTTGCTATACCCCATAGCAAGATTTTCTCCGGCAACACGATATTCATATCCTGCTTGTGCCAAAAAATAGGCCAACCCTTGTCCATTGCTTGCGGTATGACTAAATAGCTGATGATCCGCCATGTCTTGGGTTTTTAGTTGCGCAGAATAATTAAGCTTTGCTTGTTCTTGTACTGTGGGTATTTGTTGTGATTTTCGTAGAGCATTTGTTTTCGCGATAATTTGTTGTTCTTCTACTGCTAACACATCTGGGGAAACAAATGCTGGGGCGGGAATAACAAGAGCAAATAAAAAGACCATTACCTTTATGCCAATTGCAATACATGAATAACCTACTGCTCGTTTTGTGTGCAACATATGAGGATGATAGCTATTATCCTCATGTGGAATAAAATATTTTTTGATGGTCCTTTTCATAGTGAAAGCATGAAAATTTTTTCTATTTTTTTTACTGTATCGTAAATAGTACTATTTGGCTAGTTCTGTATGTTTTCTTTTTTTGTTGTAATGAACTGTCGATGACATGATGCACGGTATTACTTATGAACATATTTTTTTGCAAAAAAAAATCAGCGTCTGTTTGCTGCTGTTTCCAACGGTATAACAAATTGTGATGATTATTGGTGGTGAAGTTCTCGGGCAGAGGGATATGCATTGTGGCACGTCCATACCCGAGGAACTTCGTTCCCCCTTATGCTGCCGCCGATACAGCGACGGGGGAGTTTGTTGTTGTTCCCCCTGCCACTGCCGGAAGCGACTGGGAGAAAACTGGAACACTTTCTTTTCTGGTAGTCCTTCGAACGGTATCGCAGGGAACGAGGATCACTCCTTCTTTTTGATTGAGCCGACGCGGGTGCACCGGCTCGAAAACGAGATTGTATCTCAGTTGCCTGATCACCTTCCCGTCCTCATGGCATAACCTTGCCATAAGATTCCTCCTTGATGGCGTTGAGTTGAACGGCAACAGAATACCACACACAAAAAAGATGTTAATTGTAAACTACTTGACAATCACTAATTATACGAAATAAACTTTTTTATTTTTTTGTATCATTGCTTAATAGTACTATCCTCTATTTTTTATGGGAGTTTATTTCATTTTACACATACTGAAATACTTACTTGCTGACTACTTTCACATATAAAAAACAGGCTCTTGAGAGAACCTGTTTTTTGAAGTTGCAAATAAAGCTAGGAAAAATTGATCAATATTCTTATCCAAAAACTCTATCCAACAAATAGGAATTGTAATGCGAAGTGAAAATTATTCTGCAATTAATTTTTTAGAAAGTGAAATGTCCATTCTTTCTATATACAATTTGTCATTTTCTACTTTCAAATCATTGTAGTTACCAAAATCCTGCCTAAAAAATTTTTCTATCTTGTTGTTCTCTAAATCCCAAATAAACAAATAACCGTCGCGCTCGCCAGCTGGATTGCCCCAAAAAGCCAGTTTTGTATTATTATTAAAAAAGAATACAGGCTGAGAGCTTGACTTTCTTCCCATGCCTAACTGTTGCACATCTACAATTGGATCAAGCTTCATTTCGAGGTTGGCACTCATCATTGTATTTCCTTGCCAACTTTTTTCAAAGATCTTATCACCAGAAATATAAAAATATCCGCTTTCATCAGGCGCCACAGCAATAATATTTCCGCCAATCTGTATTTCTTCTATCGTGTTTTCGCTTTCTGATTTTGGTGAGCGATGTACAACATACCCACTTTCCATTGATGAAAAATCCGGATCACTATATGCAATTAGCGCAAAGTCTTCTCCGCTATAGATGAGACGGATATTACTGATTTCACTTTTCAATTTGTATTGAACATTTGGTGCGTCATTTTTTCTATCATAAATATTTAGGATAGTTATCTTTTCTCTATTCCAAAACCAAGGAGTGTATTGGTAGGCGGACAAACTCAATCCAGCTCCAATATCGTCTGCCACTTGATTGATATTTGGAAAAGATAATTTCTTTGCCACAACAAAACTAAATATTCCTGCGCCAATAACAGCGGAGAAAATAACAATTACACTAAGTTCGAGTAGTTTCTTCATAAACTTCAATCTATTTATAACTTAGTATATAAAAAGCATAGCTTTGCCTATCAAGACAACTTACATAATTCTTTTCACCCGGCTGAATTATATGATAGAACTAAACAAAAAAAGCATCAATAAATACTTAATTATATTTATTGTAAATGTTATAACATTCTATTTAGAGTTTGACATAGATCAAGAGTAAAAGCAAATATACACAAACAATATTTTTTGCTAATTTTACATAAAAATAAGGTTTTTTCTGCTTGTTCGCGTATAATGACAACTTCCGAATGTTTCTTAATAAAACAATATTATACTCATCATTCTCTCTACTTATCACAATCACCTCGTACGGCATCTGCTAAGAGCAAAAAAAATATCCACAGATGACTACTTGTTAATAAAATATAAATAGGCATTGTAAAACTATCCTTAACCAAGGGAGGAATAATCATGCGCAAGAACTGGCAGAAAATCGCTGAAGCAAGGGACAATCCGCTTCTCGGCAACCTCATCCTCGCGAAAAGGTTCGTCGACGACGGACTGATTCGGGATTTCCCTGAGTGCTTCCTGGGGGACGAGAAGCAGCACCCTTGCCTCACGCAAGAGGAGATTCTGTTTCTGACTCAAAAGATGCGCCAGATGAACCGGAGCCTCGTAAAGCCCTTGTGCGCAGACTCCGGGGTCCCCTACAAGTGTTTCGAATTCTTTGGGCATAAAAGAGGCCTGACACAGGGGGTCTCTCACGTCGAGAGTCAGTACACGCTTCCGCCTCTGTACAACTCGAAAGATAACTTCCTGAGGTGCTCGAAAGACCTCGGTGAAATTCTCGAATACGAGGGGGCTGATTGGATGATCATCTGGAATAACAGCATCCGTTACGAGGGAGAAGATTTTCACATCCTCGTAATTGTCCCAGTCACTGCCCTGGGGTAGTAAACACTTTATTATAGTCCATGCACACACGGACGGTAGGTGTGATAGAGTCAAGCACTTTTTCGAAAAATTTCACAAGGAAGTAAACCCAGAGGATGACCTACCCATCCTTCACCACTTCTGTCGTTGAGAACGACACTGATGAGTCCATTTGATTATACATAGCAGGACGAAAAGTGAATATTAAAAAAACACCATAAAAAGGTGTTTTTTATTTATTTTAGTAAAAGAGGTTCGAGTCCTATTCTCCTCCATCATTTTTATAAAGAAAAAATGCCTTTGTTAAGGCAAACTTTTTTTGAAATATTATACTCGCGTATGTAGACAACTTCCGAACTTCCAGTGCTACATTATTCCAATAAATTTTATTGATTATTGGCTACAAATTTTTTAAAATTTTCAAGTATTGCTTGCCACCCAGCTTTTTGTACTTCTTCACTATTAATTTCTTCAAGATAGAATTCTTCTTCTACTTTTGTAGTACCATCTCCTAAATCTAGAAATAGAATTTTGCATTCTCTATGCTGTTTCTCGCCATCAGCTTTATCCATAATGTATTTGATTGTGTCAAACTCTACAACCTCAGTATATATCCCTGTAAAATCAAAAGACTCGCTATTATCTTTAGCAGACATTCTAGTTAAAAATCTACCACCAACTTTCAAATCATTCTCTGCATATGGACATTCCCATGTATTACTGGCAAAAGCCCACCCTTTAATACTTTCCGGGTTGTTCCAATGCTTCCAAACTTTCTGAATATTAGCGTCAATAATCGCTTTTACTTTTATTTTATTCATATCCTATTCTATATTATTGATTATACTATATCATAAATCCTTTCCTGATTTGAAAACACCACCACTGCAGTTCGAGGCCCGTCAAAAGTATTAAGTCGATTGGAATTAAAAATGGCTAATATTAGCCAAAAAAAATGACATTACTCCCTATATGTGGGACGATTTTAGAACTGTTATTATGAAAGGACAAATAGCACATTATCAGTTATCCATCTCTCCAACATGTCCCTCCTCTATACAAAAAATTAAATATGGTGTACAGTTAAATTATTAAACGATTATTAAAGTATTTAACTTTTATCTCTCTTCTATGCTTACTCAAGCAGAAATCTAGAAAAACCGTCAATTATTCAGTAAAACCGACAAAGACATGGTCGAAACATTCGAGGTATTAAGCGATGTAAATCGATATAGGATGTTCCGCGTTCTGTCTGAACAACCAAAACTTGCTGTCCGTGTGATATCGCAGAAATTTTAAATATCTCAAAGTCCTCGTACATGCCCACCTCTTGCAAAAAGAGCGAGATGGAAAAAAGCCAACGAGAAAAAAATTATTCTGCATAACCACTACTATAATGAAAAAAAATACTCTTCCTCCTTGCATTGACCATTCCGATCCTTATCATGGGGCAGGATATATGGCTCCTTGAAGTCGTAACCTCCTATACGTTTTCCAACTCATTAAATAAACATATTATTCATTAATCCAAAATATATGGAACAAGAGAAATCTAATATGGGAGCTATCGTTCTTGCAATCATTATCACCGCTGTTATCGTGGTGGGCAGTGGCGTTTACTTGTGGCAAGATAAAAAAAGTCAATCAACATCAATACAACAAGTAAACCAAGAACAAGAGACTCGCTCGCTCGCTGATTGTAGCAAACTAGGCTCTTCATGGACACAGTTTTCAAATAGTGGGGCATCACTGTCATTCTGTTATAAAAATTCTTGGGGTAACGTTAAATTAAAAGAAACTGAAATTGATCCAACAGCAAAAGTAGGCACGGTTTATTATATTAGTTTTTCAGATAACAAACCGTATCCGCTCATCAGCTATTCAACACTCAATTTTCATAAGCTTGGAGACGGTGATGTTGGTCCGATAATAGATTGGGAAGCATTGGATTTCAGCAAGAGCGAAACCGAACTCGCTTACCTCTTCCAAGATGAGAACGCCGTCACCCAAAAACTCACCGTGAAGGGTAAACAGGTGCTTAAAGTAAATCGTGATTTTGTGGAACCACTATCACAGGAACGCATAACACCAGTTGATTATTTCATACCAAATGTCGTTATCAACGGAACAACATATAATCTTCACATCATAGGTTTATCTGAACAAGAAACTGACCTCAACAAACTACTGGAATCAATGGTTTTTTAACAAATATAGACATCTGAAGACAAACATCAATACACAATCAAACAAACATGGGGCAAAGAAAATCCGGCATGGAGATGATCGTCCTCGACGATCATACTCACTGTAGCTGTTGATTGTTCTTTCATAATAAGAATTATTGTATAGTTTTTGATGTTACGATATTACTTTATCCTAATTAAGGATATTTTAAAAGTTCAAATTCTATCCTCCTCCATAAAAAAATACCACTAACCTTAGACAAGGTTAGTGGTATTTTTGATAAAAAATTTTGCTCGCGTATTTTGGAGTTCTCCTTTTGTTTTTGCCACAGCATCCTCAAATGAACTACCAAATTGTTTTGTATATCCGTACTCCATATATGTTGAGCTAAAAATAAAGAGAGTGACAGAGAAAAAAACCCTGTCACCAAACTTTAACATCATCTCTTCATCTCGCATGTCCCGTATTTCATGCAGCATCCGACAAGATGCCAAATTCCTACACCAATATATCCCCAAATATATGTCTGTATCGCGCCAAGGATAAAACTTCCTACATTCATACCACTCCATCCAAAATATGAAAGACGGAACATTTGCATATGCATTTCCTGCTCAACAGGATGAATAAAGTACCAGGCAAAACAAATGACATACAGAATGACAAGGAATAAACCAATACTATTGGAACACCTCCAAATATTACAATGTTTTTTCATACATTTTATTTTTTTTTGTTAAAAATTATTTATTCATCTTTTTGAACAAGACTAACAACTCATCTATGGCATTTTTCATAGCGGTCATTTGTTGGAGTACATATATACAATAGACATCTTCCTCTACCATCTATGTCACCCGTCGCAAATGTCCCTCAATAGTATTGAGTCTTTTCACAACAGCTTGCTTGGAATGTTTTTGTACTGACATAGCGAGTATTCATGCTTTATCCTATGGGTAAAGTATGGCACAAACAAAAATAAAACTACAGGCTAACGTGTGGGGAACTTTACTCTTGAGTGAAATAAATAAGACGCGTTATCACTCTTCGGTAATATCCTGTTTTACCTTATATGTTGATGTATCTTTATTTGCATTCGTTATCACCTGTGCATCAAACTGAATAAATCCAATCTGCCTGGTTACATTTAGTTTTTGTAATTATTTATCCTTTACGAATTCGTTGTAGGCGTTTTTACCTCCTGCAAGATCATATATGTTGGTATACCCCGCATCTACCAATGAACGTGCCGCCACAACGCTCATACTGCCTGATCGACAATACAACACTATTTTTGCATTTTTATCTTTTGGCAACAGTGAATTTTCTAAAATCGAATTATAAGGTATGACAGCATCAGTTCCTTCAATATGAACTTGCTCTGGAATATGCACATCAATCAGTACAAAATCTTTCCTTGCCAGCATTTCATCAAATACCTCTGGGTTTATAATCTGAAAGTTGCGATCTTCATTTATGGCGATGTCAGATAATTCTTTTTGTGTGTTATTAGTACGTGCATATACAAACAAACCAAAAAGGAATAGGGCAACAATCGCAATAGTAATTACATATTTATTCATATCCCTATTGTTTTTTTAATAAGTATTTGGCAAATGCCGCAATGCCCACTAACAAAAATAACCAAAGTAACACAGAGGTTATGCTCATTCCGCCACTCCACGTATTTGGAAAATTCATCATTCCGGTGTTATAACTTCTCAGATTACCTTGCTGATTCGTTACTCCTGAATTTCCCCAATTCATCATATTTCCTCCCATCATACTGACACCTGTGTTGTTTGAGGATCCCATTATATTCCAATTTTCCATCATCCTCATGCCGGTCGCATCACTACAATACCCGTGCCGTGCCATAAATATATGCACTTGACGTAGAGAATCCGAACCTTCTCCCCCCATCATTTCATCCATGGCCTTATGCGAGTCGCTCGGATGCATTTCTCCCATAATATACTCTCCAATCGATTCAAGTTGATTATCGTTCAAGTCATCACAAGAAACTTGAGATTCAACCAATGTTTTCCCTTGTGTGGCAATCTCACTGTGGTCGCTGTCTGCAAAAACCGTAGATGCGAATGAAAATGAAAGAGTGAGTGCCAATACCAATGTTGTAAGATATTTCATATAGTTACGAATTACGTTGTTGCAAAAATTACCATTCTTTGCAACAATCAATTATTTTTTTCATAAGCACTGAAAATTTGTTCATGTGCTCCTCCTCATTTTTGAGATCATCTTGATTGAGCTCTTGAACACCGACGAGATCCATATTGATCGCGAAAAACATGGACCATAGATCAAAAGCGGAACGAAAAAATGGAGATGCAGCTTCGTGACCCTTGGTAGACAATTCTTTTGTTCCCACTTCGTACAGTCGCATGCTTGCAGCAAGCAGATGTTTGCTAATACACCATTCTTCACCCTTTGGATCTTTTACTATGACTGCCAAATATTTTTTTCTCATTTCGCGTATGCTTTTCATCATATCAAGATATGCTTGATTATTTGTCTTCATGGCAGTGAAGTAAAAATGTTCTTCCAGACTTATAAGATTCATAAGTCCGATACTGAGATCTTCGTCTCGAGATAAGTCGACATCTCCCTGCTTTGCTTTTTTTATTTTTTCTATCCAATCCTCCATTTCTTTATTTGATTGTTGTTTCATACTTGTCTGATATTATTTTATCTAAAAAACAAATTGCACAATGAGCGAGGAGACTATTAACAATGCGAATGTTATCACCATGCCTTGATAAGGAATCAATTTGTTTTCTCTTAACTTGTAAAGTTTTCTGCTCAGATAAGGTGATATATACATGATGAATGCTCCTAAGACACAGCCAACTAAGAATCTGTTCACCATGTAGGTACTATTGAACAGTGATCCATATTCACCAAACCAATATACATTGAATGACACGTAGTGTTGAATGAGTGGCGAAATCGGTATGATGGTTGATAGGAAGACCAAAGCCGTAAGAATAGACTTTTGGTGTGGAACGTACTCTTTTTTTACCAGACGAGCAGTCCATAAACCAAGAGCCAAGGCAAATGCTCCAAGAAGAATTCCCACGACGTACGTGCTTACACCAAAATATGCCGCACCAACAGCCAATACACCAGCACCAGCAACACAAAGCGGACAATGTGCCTTAGCAACTCCGGGAATAAGCAGACCCATTATTGCCAATGTTCCCAATAATTTTATTTTCATATTTTTATTTATTAAAGCTCTATGAATTGGGAGACACCGCCTTCCCTATCAATTCCGTGAATGTTAAATGTTCCTCGTTTTGCTCCAGGCATACCAGGAGATCCTGAGGGCATACCAGGCATAGCAATCCCTGCCAAGTCTGGTTTTTCTTGTGTCAATTTTTGTACGGCTTCAACTGGGATATGCCCTTCTATCACGTATTCCTCATTACCTAAAACCGTAGTGTGGCAACTCTGCATATTTTTAGGAATATTGTATTTCTCTTTTATACTATTCATGTCGGTGGTTGCTATGACTTCTACATCATACCCCTCTCTTCTCATGTATGCAGCGTAATTACCACAGCATCCACAACTTGGATCCTTATAGACAGTAAGTGTCTCTGCATGAGCAATATTACTCTCCTTATTCTTATTAAAGAGTCCGGGAAGTAAGAAGATTGCGAGAAAAAATACCCCAATAAACACTCCGTATTTCAGATTTTTTCGATTTGTTTTTTTCATATATGGTAAATAAAAAATCAATAATAAACTTATTTAAAACAAAAAACCTTACTATTCACCACAAATATTATGCTATGAAAAAAGTAAGGTTTTATTATTTACCAAGTTTTTGGATGAAGTATTCCTATTCGAAATAAATTGACGAGAGGATTAAGAAGTTGCCAGCCTCCGTATAGGCTCCGTATCTGCTTAATATATAAATAAACAGCGTTTGATAGATAAAGATACTTTCTTAAAATAAGATAGGTAAAAAAGCCAATCAAAACAGCTGTAAGCATTTTTAGCAATTTTTCTATGGAAACACTCAAAATAGGAACATCGTGATTCATTGAGTTGACTGGACTTTCTACCGAACAACAAGGCATGTTATGAGAAGCAATATCTTGCCCCATCATCATATTCATACTATCCAAAGAAAATGCCATCCCAAACGATCCACCGGAACAAAAAAATATTATTGCTCCGAACAATATGAATGTTATTATTTTTGTAAAATAGTTAATCATATCATATATATGATATCACTACAAAACACAAGAGTCAATAAAAAATCACCAATAAACGATGGTTTTTGTTTTTACGCACGTTTGGTTCTATCGTCCAACCGGGGTAGAAAAAATACCGCTTATTTTAGGGATATTTTTCGTGACTCCGAGAGGGCTGGACGACGTTAGAGCTCAGATAGAGAAAGAATATAGTTCTTCCTGGATAAAACACCATCTAAAAAGTTGACTTTTGGTAAATTATTTTTATACTACTATAAAGAAATTATTTTAAATTCTGAAATGTATGTCTTTACATATAAGCGGGGTAGAAAAATGGCTGGATGAGAATGGCAATCCTAACTTTTCTTATCTACAGTCATTGGCAAAAGAGGAGACCTTGGATTCTCTTGAAAAATTAAGATCTATTGCCGATGATCATAATGCTAATTATGAGAATGGTGATAGCGCCCAAGTATTAGTTGATATGATTGTTTCTGCCATGAAGAAGGAAGACGGGGGTTCATCCACATAAAAACGCAGTATTTAAAAATAACCCATATTGAACGGGTTATTTTTATTTGTTTAAATGATATATTATTTTTCTTTCCCAATCAAACTAAAGCTAACATATGCTAAAAATACTGTCACGACTGTACCAAGACCATTGACCCAAAAAGGACCATTCCATGAACCATGATAAAATTCCACCCAAATAATAAAAAACCATCTTGTGAAAGATGGAAACAAAAAAAGCCCCATAGAGAATTACTCTATGGGGCTAACCGATTAAATGGTTTCTATATTGTTCTGCTATAGGGACGGACAACTTCCTAACTTTCTTAGCTACATATTCCAATTCACTTCTAAGCCAGAAGGCTACTCCGTAGAGTAACCTTCCATACTATTAATGATAGTTTTTATTTCCTCGACTTGATCATCTCCAATATTTTCGTTGAGATGAAATATCCCTTTTTTATCTACACTAGATATTTCTACGTTTGCTACATACGTATCTAGTCCTGAATCTTCTAGCTCCATTTTAATGAGCTTTTCACATGCACCGCAATGCATACCTTGTACAGTAATTTTTTTCATATTATTTTATTATTGAACATGAATAGTTACAGGTGGAACCATCCCCATAGAGCAGGTAATTTTGTAGGTTCCTTTTTTAGGTTTTCCAAAATCAATGACATTTTCACCGTATTTCAAGTCTACAAATCCATTAATAAGTCCTCTTGCTGAAAGAAATACACCACACCCTTGTATACCTTGATCATCTACAATGAGCTTCGTCGGCACACCCGCCTGAATAGTTGGTGAACTGGAGAGGGTGTAGCTAAACCCTTTTGCTACCATACTAATTATTTGTTCTCCTTGTTTATGTACAGCAGGAACCAGATTGCCAGAGCTACTCGGTGTTTTTGCGAATACATCACTGACGCTTGGATATCCGAGCACGTTCATCTGTCCGTTTACATTATACAAGGCAAAAATGACAAGCACGACTCCCGCATAAAACGAGAATGTTCTTCCTCGTTTTGGATTCTTTGAACCTTGTACGCTTGCATAACCAATGAACAAGAGTGGGATCATTGTACCGAGGACAAACATAGTCATCATAAGTGCTCCACGGGTGAAACTTCCAGATGTCAGAGCTATTCCTTGTGCAATGAGTGTAAAACCGCATGGAAGAAGTATCGTGCCTGCTCCTATGACAAATGGAAGCTGTTTGTTTTGTTTGTTTTGTTTGTTTTGTTTCTTTCCATTTCCTGCCACTCGTCTTGTGACGAATTTTGGCATACGAATTTGAAACCTCTCTGCCCAATGCACCCCAGCCATTTGCAAGCCTATAAGAAGCATAACAGCAGACACGAGGAGTGTAATGATCGCATACACTGTTACATTTTCAAAGACTATTGCTTTTCCGATCATTCCGAGCACACCACCTAGCAGTGCATAGGCAAATAATCTCCCTCCATGAAAATATACGTGTGGAATCATTTTTGTTTTTGCATTTGCATCATATCCGTACTGATCATTCCAGCTTTTTGTAAGTGAGAGCAATATTCCTCCAACTAACGCAGCACAACTAGATACACCAGCAATTAAACCGAAAGCAAAGAACACACCAAGTGAAGAGTTGTCTGTTACACTCACAAAAGAAGCTGCACCGGTTTTTTCAACAAGCCACAGCACAAAGAATACCAGCACAACTTTCTTTACTGTGCTTAGTTTCTTTTTTAATACTGTATTATCCACTTGAATGCCTTTTCCGTCTTGGAAATAGATAAGTGGATCTTTTGTTTCTTTCTGAGGTGTTTCTGAGAATGCATATCCATCACTTTTGAACCATTTGTTCAAATCTTTTACTCTTGGAGCATGCCCATCGTACTCAATCCGCAACGTTCCATTCCCTAATGACGCATCGACTGCTTTTACACCAGGTTCATTTAGCAGTCGTTTTTCTACAAACAACTCACATGATGCACAATGCATTCCTGTGATGTAATAAAGTTGTTCTTTCATAGATTATTGTTTCATCACTTTCAAACGCAAACTATTGCTCACGACAGAGATAGAGCTAAACGCCATGGCAGCGCTGGCAATGATCGGTGAAAGCAGAAGCCCAAAGGCAGGATACAAGAGCCCGGCAGCAATTGGAATTGCAATGAGGTTATATCCAAATGCCCAAAATAAATTCTGTTTTACAACACGAAGTGTCATTTTTGAAATTTTAATGGTTTCGATGACTTTATCTAGTGTTCCTTTTACAAGAACAATATCACCTGCCTCTATTGCCACGTCTGTCCCAGTCCCCATAGCAATGCCAATATCGGCTTGTGCGAGTGCTGGGGCATCATTGATCCCGTCTCCTACCATCGCTATAATTGATCCTTTATATTCCTGTTGCAATTTCTTGATATTATCAGCTTTATCTGCCGGCAATACTTCTGCAATGACGGTATCAATACCTAATTCTTTTCCTATAGCTTCGGCTGTCGCCCGATTATCTCCCGTCATCATAGCAGTACGAATTCCCAAGTTATGCAGTGTTGCGATAGCTTCTTTTGAAGAATCCTTGATCGTGTCTGCAAGGGCAAATACAGCAACATGCTTTCCATCCACTGCCATGTAAATTGTTGTCTTCCCTTGTGAAATAAGCGCGTTTGCCTCTTTTGAAAGTGTACTATCAAGCTCCACTTCTTCATCCATGAGTCTTTTGTTTCCAAGCAAGATACGCATACTCCCTATTTCACCTGAAACACCACGACCTTCTAGTGCTTTAAAGTTATCTACAGGTAAACTTGTCTCCGCCTTCTCATTTTTTGCATACGTAGCAATAGCATCAGACAATGGATGTTCCGACAAGTGCTCTAGTGCATATGCTTGTGCAAGAATATTTTTTTTGCTGGCATCAGTAAGTGGAATAAACTCAGTTACTTCAGGCATACCGTTTGTGAGTGTTCCTGTTTTATCAAATACAATAGTATGAATACTATGCGCTTTCTCTAAGGCCTCTGCATCTTTAATGAGTATACCTTTACTCGCAGCTTTTCCAGTTCCGACCATCACAGCCGTTGGAGTTGCAAGTCCAAGTGCACATGGACATGCAATGATCAGGATAGTCGTTGCTATATAAACGGCTAACTGCAATACGCTAGTATCTCCAGTGATAAAACCAAGACCTGGTGCAACGTAGAGCCAAAATAATGCTGCAAAGATCGCAATCGCAATTACAACAGGAACAAATACCCCTGACACTTTATCAGCAAGTTTTTGAATCGGGGCAGTCGTCCCTTGTGCTTCCTCAACCATCTTTATGATTTGAGACAACATTGTGTCTGTGCCAACATGCTCGGCAGTGAAATGAAACGTGCTTGTCTTATTGATAGTCGCTCCAATGACACTATCACCTTGTTTTTTCTCTACGGGGATTGACTCTCCTGTCACCATAGACTCATCTATAGTACTCGCTCCTTTACTAATTGTTCCATCCACTGGAATTTTCTCTCCAGGACGAACTACAATAGTATCTCCTTTTTGTACCTCGCTTACAGGTAACTTTACTTCCTCACCATTTCTCAGTACCACTGCTTCTTTTGCCTGTAGTTCAAAGAGTGCTTTTACGGCATCACTTGTTTTTGCCTTTGCTCTGGCTTCGAGTAGTCGTCCGAGTAATATAAAGAAGACAATGAAGACGGCCGCTTCAAAGAACACGTCACTAGCAACATCCCCAAACAATGCCGGGGTAAATGTAACGAGTGTGGAGAATAGCCATGCAGTGAACGTTCCAAGTGCAATCAATGTATCCATGTTTGCCGCTCGTACTTTTAGGGCACGCCAAGTACTCACATAAAACTGCTTTCCCCCAATAAACAATATTGGTGTCGCGATAAGGAATTGCAGTAGAAATAGCAAATTTATTGTGTATTTGCTTCCACTAAATTCTAGGAAGCCAAACGGAGCATGCATCATCGAGAGTACACCGAGTGAGGCAAGCCCATGCACTACCATGAGAAACACAAATGGAATGCTTCCTATACCCACCCATGACACTATTTTTTTGAGTTTTTGATATTCCTCTTTTTTAAGAGCTGTTGCATGATTCTTATGATTACTACTCATGTCATGTTTCATTTTTGCGACTTCTGGTGTTGAGGCAAGTGTTCCTGCAATAAGTTCATAACCGCCCGCACTCTTTACGACTGCCCCGATTTCCTCAAGAGATACTTTGGTCTCATCATATGAGATGGCCATAATTTCGCTTGCGTAGTTCACGTTGACTTCCTCAATTCCATCTAGCTTACCGACCATTTTTTCAATAAGTTTTTTGCAGGATGCACAGTGCATTCCTACTATTGGATATTGTTCTTTTTTCATAGATTATAGGACGTACTTAAATAGCAGCACGAAAAATCCAATACTGGTAATACTGAAGAATGCTACTACTCCCAATGCAAAAATTTGATTAGATGGGAGTATATCGAATAATGATTTTTTTTCGTTCATACGTATAAATATTGTGGATTAAAAAAAGTATGCAAACAAAAAACATATTTATTTTACGATAGACTACCAAAATTTTGGGTGGATAATCCCTCTAGAAAATAGTTGTTTTAAATACAATGCAAAGTACGACCATCTCTCTAGCCACATCCGTGCATACAACTGGAATCGTGTAGAAACAACTTTTCGTATCGGTTCTGGCCAAGCAACAGCAACAAATATTATAAGCAGAACTATAAGCAATTCAAGAAATGATAACGTCACAACCGTCGGCGTATGATGATGAATCCCCGTAGCAGCAGAATTTTCTGTTTGGTCTGCGTCTGTAATACCGCAGCAGTCATGCATTGTTTTTAATTCATGTTCTGCACCATCCATTTGCATAAGCCCCTGTCCGATCATACCAAAACTAAGTCCTGAACAAGAAAAAATCAGAACGACTAACAGACTTGTGGCAATGAATTGTTTTAGTGAAGAAAACATGTGTATATGTTACCACTTGTAGAAATGCGTGTACAGTCAATCAGTGCTTCAGCATAATTGGGTTCGAACCCCATCGAGAGTATTAAGTCAAGAGAGATTAAAAATGACTTAACTTAGCAAAATTACATATTTGGAGTATATGTACTTACGTACTGTACTATTTAGCTAAATGAAAAGAAAAAACAGAGCTTTTGGCTTTGTTCACTCTGTTTTGCTCCCATACTGGGACGAGTTTCGAACGGTTTTAGCTAATTCTACACTATGTGTGTTTATCTAACAATATATTCTCTATATAAAATAAAGACGGGCATAAGCCCATCTTTACTATTCTTTTATTTGAAAATTTCTTATTAGGGCAATATCTAGCTGTTTAGTGTATTCGATTTCACTTACTATACCCTTTGCAATAAGAATGTCCCTGATTGTCTCAACCATCGAATATACCATTCCACGATTGATCTCTTCTTGGCTTCGTCCAGAGGAGAATATCTTTTCTCTTATAGCTCTATGATCATCTGTCATATTATTTTTTACGATTATAAGGTGATTGATTTGTTGGTCTGAGTGAGATGTTTTCTTGACTTGACTTCTGTTGTACAGCACCCTCACTTCTTCCTAATTTAAGCCCAATCACACGTGTTGGTGTATTTTCCTTTGCGAGCTGTTTAAGCGTCTTAACTTCACTGTTACTCCACTGTTTACCTGAATTTCTCAAATATTTTGGCATATTTTTGAATTAGAATTAAGAAAGGGGTGAGAGGTTATCTTACCCCTTTCGTCTATTAAACGCATTCACGCAGTTCAAGAAGATTGTTTGTTTCTCTCCCATCTGCGACTGTTTTTAGGTATTTATTATTGTACCTAGATATACGGATTACTAGATAGGCTTTTCGATTGTACATATCTTTGACGTAAGCATTATGCCCGTCTTCAAGATACTTAATCATACCTGCTTTATCTGTTTTTCCAGTCTTACCATTTGACTCATTTGTCCATCCGAGGTGTGTGATGGCTTCATGTGGGTCATAATGGTCACCGTTATCTTTGTTTATACATGTGATTCGAACTTCTGCCATACTTTTTGTATGTGTATAATTCTTTTTTTTAAATTAGCATTATCGAGTTTTTTTTGTTATACTACGATTACTTGTATTCTTGACAAAAATGTCTTCGGCCTTTATAATAGTGCGTCATGTCTTCTGATGACTATAGACTTATCTGTCACGATCTTCGCAGGTGTAAAAAGATAAACTCACTGCGGAGGATCTATCTAAGCGGTGTCAGCCGCTTTTTTAGAACTTGCATTCAGTATAGCAAACATCACTCACTCTTGACAAGTTTTGAATAGTATGGTACATTTTTGGCTTAAATAAGCTAATTTGACACTATTCAATCCTTTTTATATACTACATATACACAAGTAATCCACACACATCTATGTATGGAGACATCATTCGACAACTAAGAAAGCAAAAAGGTGTCACTCAAAAGGAATTGGGGGCATATTTGGGTTATACAGAAGCCCACATTTCTAATATCGAAAATAATAACCGTGCTGTATCGTCAAATGATTTGTTAAAAATATCGCACTTTTTAAAAACCAATGTTTCTTTTTTTGATAACGCACCAGTAGCACATGTCAATTTTCGTTCACGAGATCCAAAAAATTACACAGATGATCTAGATCCTATAATTGTTGATGATTTTAAAAAGTATGCAAAGAAAATTCTAGAAAATCCTGTATGAGCCTAGAGATGGATAAAGAAATTCGTGAGATAGCCCAATCTCTATTAAACTCTATTGCGTTTGAAGAACCTCCTGTTGATATTGAGAAAATCGTTAAATCACTTTCAATACCTGTAATAGATTACCCTTTCTTTTCTGATGATACATCAGGTATCATTGTTAATGATAAAGATTTACTTGCAATAGGGGTTAATCAAAATCATCCGCTTGTTCGAAAAAGGTTTACAATAGCTCATGAGTTAGGGCATTTTATTTTGGGACACGATAGTGCAAGTTTTGTTGATCATAAATTTGACGCTACAACCTTGAAAGAAAGACAGGCAAATTTATTTGCAGCTGAAATTTTAATGCCAATTCAGTTACTAGAAAAAGATCTTAATGAAAAAAAATGGAATATACCCTCTTTAGCTCAACGCTACATGGTTAGTGAGCAAGCTATGAGTATTAGGCTTGTTGAAAACAAACTCATCTCACATCAAAATTTTAATTGACGAATTTAATACCTCCCAAATCCGAACCATCGCCATCGTATCAAGTTTACAATATTCAAGGAGGTCTTCTTTGATAGCTTGTTTTTCTTCTTTCGTAGCCTTGTCTCCAATCATGTACTCCCATCGTTCACTGGCTTGGTCACCTTTTTGGATATTTAGGCTCTTATACGTCAAATCCGGCACCAATACGGGTAATATTTTTTTGATACTGGCACTTCCTACAAACTTTGCGTCTACATAGTATTGATTCGAGAATATCTCCATGAGGTCAAAGATATTGTCTACCAAACTCATAAGAAAATCAGTGTGTTCAGGATGAAGCTCTAAAAGTTTTTCAATACGTTGTTTCTCGTAATTTTTGTACCACACGATGAGTGTCCCATTAGGGTCAAGATCCTCACGCATTCTGTCGACGAGTGCTTTAGTCATATCACGACTAGACTCGGTAATCAAGAACTCTTTATGCTCTTTTGTGCCGTCTTCCTGTACGATATGGAGCGAGTATTGAAACGGAATCTGCTCATACGCACCAAAGCCATTAGCAAGAGGAATAACGCTCGTATAACCCTCAAAATCAAAGAATTGGAGGGGATATTGAAGTCCACCAAGTAACTCTTGTATTTTGTCATGGTCTATTGCAGTCTTTCCTGTAATATACGCCTCGTATTGAGCCTTTTTCGCACCTTTCAAGGCTTCAGGATTGTCTATGTCTTCCAAAGCGTAGATACCCCGATCTATCCAGTCTTCAAGCAGTTTTTTACTTCCACCGATACGGTTTATGTCGTGTACAGAGTATTCGGGTACTTGTGGGTTTGAGTGAGTAAAGGTAGTACATTGGTTGCTTCGCCCTTGATAGATACAGAGACAGCCCTTTTCTTCGGGCATAGTGAGATACTGCTTCATGTCTTCCATTTGTTTTCGTACTTCATCCTCAAGAGCTGTTACTTCTCCTGAAACATCTTCGGTAACAAATAATTCGTAATAATTAATTGCACCATTTCGTCTATACTCTCTATTGAGATGAATGACACCCGTTTTCACAATCTTTATACCACTTTTTTCAATAACAATCTTCTGAAACGAAAGATCCTTGATATAGTGCATGGGTTCTTTTCGTTTTATTTCATTCGCCGCCTTTACCTCATAGAGTTCATATCCACCAAGATCATCATTTTTTACCAGTACATCGGCTCGGATAAAGAATACATCTTCTTGAAAAGTTGCCTGAAATAATATCTGTGTACCTGTTTCAATGTATTGCTTTGTATCATTTACAGCGTCTACTCCATGACTATCTACGAAAACGCCACCGTTAAATAGGTGACGTGCTTCGGTATCAGCAAGATTTCCTTCCTCAATAATCTTACGTTCAAATTCCGACAACTCGACACCTTCAAAAAGCTCAGGCTTATGTTTTTTGAGCCAGAGATTTTTTCTGCAAAAGGTATATTCGAGATAGTCGGTTTTGGTTAAGATCATACAATAATCAAACTTTGCCAGCCTTTCATCGCATGAGTATAAGAGTATTCTTTGTTTGAGTTAATCTTCCATCCATTTTCATCTTTTACAACAATTCCACCCACAAAACCTTTTCTATTCTTTAACCATTCTTGTAATGCTTCGGCTTTATATTTAGTGTCATTTGATTCTGCCGTAAAGCCAGCTTTGGTATCAACGATCCAAATCTTATTTTTGGTTTTGATTATCCAGTCGGGATAGAAGAGCTTTTCTTTGTTTTCATCGGGGTTGTAGTAGGAGATTGAAAAAAATTCACTACCAGAATCACCATTTTTATACCACCATTCAACTTTGTTTTCTTTTTCTTCTAGGAATTTGATAAATCCTTTTTCATTATCAACAACTTCTTTGGAAATATAAAATGGTTCCAGTGCCGATTTTTTTACTTTCATTTCCTCGTAATTATCCGTAAAGAAGAGAGACGCTCGTGGTACTTCAATAATTTCAGTTCTCTTTGAGCGAACGGATTTTTTGTTTACCTCTTGATCACGAATAGGACGATACGAGAATAGTGCCTCGCCGATGATTGGTCTCAAAACACCACCTTCTCTCAATAAATCATTGAGAATAACTTTGTATGCTTGCGTTCGGTCGTCTCCAAGCATTGGGAGAAGCCACACGTTAAGAGCTGTTTTGAGTTTTCCCCACGAACGTTCGGGAGCAAACTTTTTATCTTCATCCGTCTGTTTACTGATAATGTTGAAACAAACTAAGTTATACAGCCTTTCAATGTCGTGTTGAGACATGTCTTGATCGCGGCTGTCACCCTCGGCGAGTAGTTCTTTGGTAAAATTGTCATAATCATCAATCTCTACACCAACGATAATGCCGTTTGTCACTTGAGGTTTAAGTTCAAGACCCTTTGCGGACAGTTTCTTTTTTGCTTCACTATCATTCTCTTTCAGAGAAAAAGCCTTGTTTGCAATTTTCTTGAACGTGCTTTGAAAAGAGTCACCTAGATCGTTATAGTCTGTACGGCTCATGAAGATAGATTCAATTTGAATTGGTTCAATATCTTCTTTGCGATAACTTCCGTAAATAGCGGGTTTATTTTCTGATTTGTTTTTATCGTACTCACTAATGACTTCGTTTCTCTTATAGTTTGTATAAAGATACCCAAGATTCAATTCTGGCTTACCAAAATGAGTACCGTGTGGCATACGGAGAATACGTCCCACAGTTTGAATAGCGAACGTAGGATTCTTGATTTCACGGAACATTACAAGTACGCCAGCACGAGGACAGTCCCAACCCGTAGCAACAGCTTGTTTAAACAAAAGAAATGAAATAGATGAATTATTTCTTTCTACATCTTCGAGATTCACCTTGTCTTCTGAAAGCCAAATTGCAATATCATTTTCTGAAATACCTTTTTTCTTAAGATAGCTTACCACTATCTCTTGCTTATTTATATTACTCGTTTCATTTGTTGCCTTATCATCATTAGGGAGCTGTATCAAGACAAGTGGATTTATTTCAATACCAAGTGCCTGATAATACGAAAGAAGTTCTGCTCTTTTTTGATAGGCAAGCTCAAGAAGAATTTCGTCCTGATCCATTCCTTTAAATTGTTTTTGGTTCAAGTCTTCTTCTGTTTGGAATATAATTTTTTCTTTAATTAAGCCTTCTCTTACGACATCCTCACGTTTGACACGAACAAACCCTGCTATTTTATCTTCGAGGTCGCTCAATGTCGGCTCATATTTCGGAGTAGCAGACGCTCGAATAATTATTTTTGGTTTAATAAGACCGTCAATAAGCTCCAAGGCTTTTTCAGTGTCAGCACCAAGGTGTTCTTCATCGATAATGACAACAATTTTTCTGTTTTCTTCATGAGTGGATTCTATCATTCCGTCAAAAGAAATATCCTGCTCATTATCTTTACGAATTTTGAGCACTTCTTTTGATTGCCCTTTGAGCTTTTCCCAGTTGATGAAAAAAACGCTATTGCGTGTCATGACTTTTCTGTTTAAGTCATTTATATCAAGAAGCTCTAATTCAGACGCACCACCATAGTACTCAAAAAGTTTGTTTTTACTTTGTTCTACTAGGTTAGGGCCTTTGGACATCCACAAAAATGCTATGTCGTTACCGATAAAACGAGGGTCAGCAATAATATCTCGCAAAAATTGAGCGAGCATGACGGTTTTTCCTGATCCCGTCGGAGACTTGAAGACTAAAGGAAGTTGATTATTTTGTGATTTCCAAAGGTCAAGGAATTGATCCTTTAGTTTCGCAATAGCAATTTCTTGAAAAGGTTTAAGTGGAAACATAATTATAGGCGGTTAATTTCCTTGTATACCTCAAGTATTGGCTCTGGAATATCTTCGACACGGATATTCTGTGAACTATATTCACTCTTATATTCATTTTTACCCCAGCTAAAGATATACAAAACGGATGGAGTTTTTTTCTTCTCAAGAATATCAACAAGTTTTTGCAACTGTTCTTTATCTTCTTTGAAATAAATAGCTGTATTTTTTCCGTGTCCTTCAAAAATTTGCCACCACTCATTTTTTTCAACTTCGTTAAGTGTATTTTCGCGCAGACCAATCATTTCTCCTGCTTGGTAGGTAAGTTTTACTTTTGCTTGGTCGGGAGTATCGTGAAGTTTTTCAATATCAACAAGGTCTGTTTTATAGTAGTGCAGATTACCTCCAAGAGCTTCTACTTTTTCATCTTTCTTATTTTTGTAACCTTTCATTACTCTTTTTAATCTTTCGTAAGTGACATCCTCACAAATGTTATTCTCATTGTTTGTGCAAACTATAAATTTCCTTTCACCACCATCTTCTTTATTTAAAGATAAAACAGCATGACCTAATGTTCCAGTTCCTGCAAAAAAATCTAAAACGGTAGCATTCTTGGCTGTACTATATCGTAGCAAAAATTTAATCAATTCTGTTGGTTTTGGATTCTCAAAAACGTCTTTTTTACCAAAAATATCTGTTAATTCATTTGTTCCATCAGCTGTAGTTGCAAGTTCATACAAAATACTTCTTTCTTTAATTTTTTTTACATCACCTTCTTCAAAATATATTTTTTCATAGGGTACCCATTGTTCGTCTTTTTTTTGCCAAAAAATGTAATTATTCTCAATTAAAAAATCCATTCTTTTCTTGCCAACACGCCACCTACCATCACCGCCGTCAGGTGCTATTGGAAATACATTAGTTTCATCTGGTGACTTAATGGAAAAATACATTTTAGGACGATCTTCTTTTCTTGCAGTGTTGCCCCATTTTGCTAATTTAACAGCATTAAACTTTCCACCATCGTCTTCTTTGTTAAACTGTGTATCTTCTAACAGAATTTCTTCATCTAACCATTTAAAATCAGGTGTATTTCTATAGACTAAAATATATTCATGTTCTGTTACAAAATGATCATCAGCCTGACCACCTCCTTCTTTCTTTTTCCAAATTAAAACACCTACAAAATTTTTCTCACCAAATATACCATCACACAATAATTTTAAAGTTGACTGTTCATTATTATCGATACTTATAAAAATTGCACCGTTTTTCTTAAGTAAACTACTTGCCAGAACAAGTCGTTTTTCCATTAAAGAAATCCATTTACTGTGCCTATAGGAGTCATTCTCGTCAACAAACTTATCGTTATATTTCCACTCTTTCGCTTTACCAGTATTATAAGGTGGATCTATGTAGATAACATCAACTTTCCCTTTATGGGTGTAATTCAAAACTGAAAGTGCATGGTAGTTGTCACCCTCAATCAAAATGTTTTCATCTTTTGATTCATCTGTCATTACAACAGGATTGATTCCTTTTTTCTTCTCTTTCAAACGCAAAATAGGAACATTGCGTTTGCAATCTTCCACAATCTGCTCAGGCTTATCTTCCCAGACTAAGCCATACTTCTTTTGTTTTTTAATTTTCTTTAATTCTTTCTCAAGTTCTTCAATTTTTTTGAGAAGCACTTTTTCGCTTAATTTATCTTGTGTACTCATAACTAGCTTCTTTAGACCATGTATAATAACACTGTATAGATTTTATACTTTTTTCAAGCATTTGTCCACACTTTTAGATATTTGTTCTTCGGTTTAAGTTCGGGTATACTGATCATATATGAACAGATTGACCAAACGACAAAAGGAAATATTCGACTACATCTGCACATATCTTGAAGAAAACGAGGTTTCTCCCTCGTTAGAGGAAATAAAGGAGAAGTTCGGTCTTTCCGCTCTCTCTACCGTTCATGAACATATTACCGAGCTAGTAGATAAAGGGTATTTACGCCGAGATGAGCGAAAAGAACGAGGGCTGTACTTGCCAGCAAAACGCCAGCAGTACATAGAAGTACCTCTACTAGGGACGATTGCTTGCGGTAAACCACTGGAAGCCATCGAGACCCCCGAAGAATTTATCAGAGTAGTTCGAGAAGATCCCTTGCGAGGCAATCTATATGCCCTCAAAGCAAAGGGTAATTCAATGATACAAGAAGGTATTTTTGATGGTGATTTTATTATCGTCAAAAAACAGCAGACAGCAGAAAATGGCGATACAGTTGTCGCAATCATAGATGACAACGAGGCAACACTAAAAAAATACTATCAAGAAAAGGATAGGATTCGATTACAGCCAGCAAATCCGACCTTTAGCCCAACGTACAGACAAGAGGTGGAAATTCGTGGCGTTGTGGTGAAGATTATTCGGAATTTAAAATAAATATGAGCGATTATCTTTCGCATTCACTATTCGCTATTCAGTTTCTTAACCCACATGAAACTTTCCGCCGACACCATCAAGAAGCGCATGCTCGAGTTCACGCAACTCTTCTCGATAGAGCGGAATGTTTTTCAGCGTTTCGTGATTGTATATAAATACATCTACTTCCTAAACACCGACCCAGTAGCCAAAAGCGTCCTCCAAAAGATATTCGACGAGACCTCCAAAGTCATGGGAGAACACAGTGAAGACTGCCTCGACGAGGATCAATTTCTCGACGTAAAGGGACAAGCCATTTTTTCACGCCAGTTTTGGATATATTACAGCAATCTTGAGATTATCTACGGCAAGATGAAGAAGCTCAAAAAATGCGGAGTTGATGATAGACTTGAGTTTGAGACCCTTTGTCAGCTTTTCTCAAAGCCCTACTCTCGGGACATGCTTTCGCTTTCGTTCAAGGTGGTCAATAGCGAAATATTCAATCAGCTGGATAAGGAATCATTTTTTGAAGCTGAGAAAGAAGAAACATGGTTTGATGACAAACTAAGCGTACTCTACGTTCGGGGTAAGAAAGTGCTTATCAATAAGCAAGATAAGATCACGAACGCTCACAAGCTCCTGCACCATATTTTCATCACGAATAAAAGTAATATCGAAGATGAGTTTTTCTACTCGGAAATAGCCGATGATGAGTTCGGAGATATGGACTACACCAAAGATCAAGACGGGTGGAAACGCTATCATCGGGCATGCGAATATATAAACGAGAAAATATGCGAACAGACAGATAACGAAATACGAGATTTCCTTGTGTATAACACAGGCAAACAAGGACGAGTCCGAATCAACAAAACATACCTCTAGTTCCGCAAAATTCAATACAAAACAGCTCTCAACCGAGGGCTTTTTTGTTATTCCTGTAAATCTTCCCCGAAATTTTTGGGAACATGAAAATTTTATGATGAGAACATCGCAAAATCAAAGGTCGATTGCGAAGCAATGTAATTCATTACTTATGAAAGAAACAATACAAGTATATGTTCAAATTAAGCGGAGTTCTCAAAAAAGAAGAAGTACGGGAGTTCACCCGAAAGGACGGAAGTCAGGGTCAAAGTCGAACACTGTTCATCGAGCCGGAGGGAAGTATTTACCCAGTAAAAGTAAATGTGTCCGACATGGATCTCAAAGTCGGAAAACAAGGCGAAAAAATAACAGTGGACGTGGCAATATTTCCGTATTATATCGAGGGCGGTAAACGCAAGCGAGCGTTCACGGATTATTACATCCCTAACAAGAAATAAGTATGGATTTCTTTACCGTAACAACCACCACCATGAGCTTGACCGACGACGCATTGGATCTGATTAATTTTTTCAGCCAACTCTTTACCGTGTCGTTCGCGCTGGTATTTGGTCTGCTTGCGGTGATCATCCTTTTACTCATCTTTAAAACATAAGCTATGGCTGGTCTCATAAATAATTTATTCGAGGGATTCGGTCTAAGCCTTATGTTTCCTCTCGTTCTATTCATAGTCGTCAGTGTCTTCTTGGCGATAACTTCGGGCAAATAGTATGTGTTCCGTATATATCTTACTAAACAACTCGTGCTACGTAGATGATTTCCTAATGATAGGACAGGTCTACGCTAAAGCGATTGTTCTCGGTTTGGTACTTGGAACAGTGGTCGGCTTACTATTGTTATTCATAAGACACATAAAAGACTAATGGCTATGATTGAGAAAATCAAAAGCTTTGTCCTTGGTACCAAAGCCAAAGTAACCGCATTCGGGCTCGCGCTCGCTGGTGGACTCTTGGCTGGATCAAGTGCGTTCGCTGCCGTGGACGCTGATGTCGCCTCTACGACCGCAAGTGTGGTCGACACGATGAAAGAAAATGTGGTCGGTGTAATTACCGCCAACATCTCAAATATCGTGATTGTGGGTGTGATCATCTTCTCCATCGGCTTCGTTTGGCGCCTTGCTCGTCGGTTCATGCGATAGGCTTCGGCACGGCGGGGGCTTGCTCTCAATAAGCAAAAGCCCCCGCGACGGTGCCTCATGACATACAGATAAAACATCCATATGAATATAGCATTAACAAAACACAAAGCGACGCTCATGATTGCGATAGTGATAGGCATAGGAGTGTCGTTTTTCATTTCAGGACAAGCAAAAGCAGATAGCCCTGTCGGCGACGTGGTAGAGTTTTCTCCGTCCTCAAATTGGTACACATGGTTTATCCGCTCAAGCAATGAAACAGGACACGGACAATCATTCGTCACGCAAGCCGACACAGAAGCAATCAGCACCGTCGCGTTCAAACTCTGTCGTCTTGGTACGATTACCAAACCAAAAACATTAACGCTCTGTTCTTCGGCGACAAACGGCTGGTACGGCGGATGTGCAAGCCCACTTGCCACAAAACAATTTACTGCCGACGAGCTCAATGAAATGATTAACTATGACGCAAGTTGTAATGCAAATGCGGAGGGTGGAGCAAACGACGGAACATATTATCACTGGTCGTACTTTACCTTTGATGAGCCAGTCACCGTAAGCGGTAACACCTCATACTTCGTACTTTTGAACAGTGCCTCAAGTGCAGACAATGAATCAGGTTCACTTCTTCGGACAATGTATAACAATGAAAATTATCTTGGTACTAGTGAGAACTACCCAAATGGACAAGAGTATTACTATAAAGGAGCGACACGCTATACCTACGGTGCTTCAACAGACATTTTCTTCAAAGTATTCAGTACCGACCCGATAACCGTTCCGTTTGAAATTACACACCCGCTACAGGATCAAGAAGTTATCAATGACACATGGGTCACGGTATCAGGAACATGTCCGTATGTCGGAGAAAATAGAATTGGATTTACTGATGATTGTCTTGGATTTGAAGAAATTCAGTACACGGCTGCGTGTACTGAAGATCATACATTTTCAGCAGAATTTTATCACACCAGTTTATCCGACAGAGTGATTGCAAGAGAAGTAGATAGTATATCGGGCGATTGCGTTGATTACGACAACTTAATGGATTTCGTAACAGTCGACGGTATTGAGTTTGTCGATGGCTATCCCGAAGATTGGTATTTCAATTTTGGGATATATGACGATTATGACATTACGATAAAAAGCCCCGTGTTCGATGTTGCCCTCACGCTTCCACGAGGTTCTACGTCAAAAGAATTTACGTTTTCATTCACATACCCCGAAGAAGCACTCGAAGACCTCACCTTTGTGATTGCACAGTATGACAGCGAGGGAAACTTGATTACCGACAATTTCCACACGAGAACACTCGAAAGCATGGCGGACACGAGTGATTATCAGGTAACACTATCCGCAACTACGACAGCCTATCACTATGTAGTACAACTCATAGAGGACGCAACACTCAAGCGACAATATCCATTTGGTATCTTTGTTTCCGATCTCGACTTTGTGGCAAATCCCGATGAAACAA
>Ga0100379_10000366_pt1 | contig 49737 bp, 43 predicted proteins | sample CryGeymeta201503_FD_80418 | JGI IMG/M metagenome (GOLD analysis project Ga0100379, IMG submission 80418) | Groundwater microbial communities from Crystal Geyser aquifers in Utah, USA - Crystal Geyser metaG 2015-03 | ecosystem: Environmental > Aquatic > Deep subsurface > Groundwater | place...
GCCGAAAAAGTGGACACAAATTTAGCAGCTAGCTGGTATAATGTGTTGGTTATTATAATAGGTCTGTCTTGATCCATTTTAATTAATTCTACAGTAATTTTATACAAAAATAATGAACAAACTCGGAATGCTACTTTTAGAAGGAATACAAGTTATAGGAGTTTCAGCAGTAATTATAGCACTTTTAAATGTGTTTATTATTACGCCACAAGAGGTTAGGGGGCTTTCTATGTACCCAACACTACACGATAGCGACAGACTTATAACTGAAAAAATTTCTTACAAATTTAACGAGCCGAGCCGAGGAGATATTGTAGTTTTTCATTTCCCCTTAGATAGAACTCAGGAGTACATCAAAAGAGTAATTGCCTTACCCGGTGAAAAAATAGAGCTAAAAAATAGTAAAATTACAATTTTTAATGAGGCTAATCCTAATGGGCTTATTCTAAACGAGGAATACCTAAAACCCGAGGTTATTACAAATGCCCGTGCATTTATGAAAGAAGGAGAAAAAGTAGAGGTACCTAAAGATAAGTACGTTGTATTTGGAGATAATAGAGAAAACTCATCAGACTCAAGACAATGGGGCTTTGTAGAAAAAAGAGACTTCGTTGGAAGATCCATAATTAGATACTGGCCACCACAAAGCTTTGGAATAATGACAAACCCAGGCACGAAGTAAAGTAATTAAAATACACTAAAGTATTTAGAAGTTTGGGGTATAGGAAATTTACCTAAAAAAAGATTGAGAGTTATTCAGTAACAGACTCTGCTACGACAGTAATGTAGGATTTGCCTTTATTATTTTTAATAAACTTTACTCTACCGTCGATTTTAGAAAAAATAGTATAGTCTCTACCCATCCCTGTATTTTCACCAGGAAAGTATTTACTACCTCTTTGTCGGATAATAATTTGACCAGGTTTAGCCATTTGGTCACCAAATACTTTTAACCCTAATCTTTTACCTGGAACATTAGATTTTTGTGAGGCATGTGAGCCACCTGCTTTTTTATGCGCCATTTATATTTTATTTACCTAATTTATTTAGTATTTCTTCCGCAGACTTCTTTCCTAATCCATCTAAAGCAATGATTTGATCTTTAGACAAATCTGCTAGTTGACTTACAGTGTTTATTTTATTCTTAGTCAGCGCGGTTATAATTCTAGTGGAAAAACCTAAGGTATCTACTTTAACCTCTTTAACTTCCTTAACCTCTTTTTCAGCAGTCTTTTTTACTAAGACCTCTTTGGTTTCCTCGTCCTCTTTTATTACTGTTATATTTACACCTTTAAGCTTAGATCCAATTTTTATTATTTTAAGTATAGAAAACTCTTGAGAATGAGACTTATTTTTTCTATATCTACTTTTAGATTTGTACCTACGAACATCTGTTTTTATTCTATTTACACCAATAACAGAGATTTCTACTCCACCATTTTCTACAACAGGGTCTCCTAAATATGTTTCTGCGTTATCTCTTAGTAAAAGTATTTGTATAGGTTCCTCTATTGTTATAGGGTGTGTTTTTACAATATCTCCTTCTGTAACAAAATACTGCTTGTCTTTAATTTTTAAAACACAATATAGATTTGACATAATAGCTATCTAATAATAAGACATAAGAATCCTACCAAATTATTCCTTTTATTACAACATTTTAGTACAACTTAAGGATCTGAGTTAAATCTTTGTAATAATCCTAAAAAGATAGAAAAAGTTAGTAAAGAAGAACCCCCATAGGAGACAAAGGGCAAGGGAAGACCAGTTATCGGAAGTAAACCCAAATTCATTCCAATATTTAAAACAGAATGTAGTAATAGTAAAGAAAATACCCCCATAGCAAAATAGCTATTAAAAATATTCGAACCACCTGCAACGTGTTTTTTAAGAATTCGGTAAGACATTCCAAAAAGAATTAAGATTAACGAAAAAGAGTAGGCCATACCAAAACTTTCGGATACAGCGGCAAAAATGAAGTCCGTGTGAGACTCCGGTAAATACTGAAAGGTAACTTGGGTATTCTTTTTAAATCCCTTGCCGAATACCCCACCTGACCCGACAGCTATTTCAGATTGAATTACATTGTAACCAGAGCCTAATGGATCAGAATTTGGGTTAAAAAAAGATTGAATACGGGTTTTTTGATAATCTTGTAGAAAGCTAAAGGATACTGATATAGCTAGGATTCCTAACAATATAACATATAAAAATTGTTTTTTTGAAATAGTTGAAATAAAAACTACCGAGGCAACCCCCACCAACAAAGAAAAGGCAGTCCCTAGATCTGGTTGAAAAACCGTTAACAAAAAAGCCGGCACGAATAATATAGCTAGGATTAAAAGTTTTTTTGTTAAATTTAACTTTTTTGCACTTAATATTAGGGAAGCACCATAAATAATGGATATTTTAATAAACTCACTAGGCTGAAGCGCTAAATTACCTATTTTAACCCAGCTGCTAGAACCTCTTACGGGGTCTCCAAAAATATATAAGTAAACTAATAGTATTAACATTACAAGGTAACCGGTAAAGAGGGACACCCTTATCAATTCCTTGTTTACAATACCTAACAGGATATAAATAAAAACACTAACTAGGGCAAAAACTAACTGAAGCTTAAAGTAGTCGACAGAAATAGAAAATATAGAGTAAAGGCCAAAACAAAGAGCTATTAGAAATAAAAAATCTACAGTTAGATCACGGCCTTTTAAGAATCTCATTAGTTAATAATACCCTAAATCACCTATTTAGATCTAAAAGTAATCACATTAATGTTTAACCAACAAGACACTATTTTTATCCCCTAAAGTGATATTTTTTGAGCCTACTTTACTGGATAATTCTTTTTCATACATCGCTAGTATATTTTTGTTTGTTTTAGTGTCTTCTAAAACTAAATCGATTTTATCTACCACATTTAACCCTAATTCTTTCCTCTGACCCTGAACATATCTTACTAAAGCTCTAAAATCACCTTCTAATATAAGCTCTTTAGAAAGGGCAGTATCCATATAAGCAGTAATTCCATTTTGTTCGATATTTACTAGATTTTCACCACTGGGAACATTAGTATCAAAATACACTTCTTTAACGTTTAGCTCATCTTTAATTACCGCTAAAAGTTCTTCTTTAACGGGCTTGTTGATTACCGTAATAGATTTAAGAGGCTGTCTTACAGGTAGATTGTTCTCTTTTCTTAAGGAATTTCCCAAAGAACAAATATTTCTAACATACTTCATGTCCTCAATTAACTTTAAGTCGTCCTCTGTAACCTCAGCAGCTTTTGGATAGGATTCCAAATGCACAGATTCTTTTAAAAGCTCTTTATTTACGCCTAAGTATATTTCTTCTGATAACATAGGCAAAAAGGGCGCTAATAAAATAGAAAAGCTATTTAAACACTGGTATAGAACTTGAACTGCTAAGGGTTCATTTTCGGAAATTCGGTCTCTACTTCGACGTATATACCAGGTAGATAAGTCTTCTACAAAAGGGGCTAAATTTCTTGTGGCAGACTGAACTTCGTATTTTTCAAAGTCTGAAGTAACCTGACTTATTGTTTGATTAAGCCTAATTAAAATCCAAGAGTCTATAACGTCTAGTTTGTTCTTGTTTAAAACTTGGCCTGGCTTAAATTCACCCGCGTAGGTTACAAAGTATCTGTAACTATTCCACAGCATTGTAAAAAACTCTTTTCTTGTTTCTTCTAAAAGCGGGTAAGAAAAACGAGAAGGTTCTCCCCCTGCAACCCCCGACTTTAGCAAAAAGTATCTAAGCATATCGGCACCATATTTGCTAAATACCTCTTCAATTGGGGGGTAGTTACCCTTACTCTTACTCATTTTTTTACCCTTTTCATCACCAAGCATTCCAGTTACTAAAACGTTTTTAAAGGGAGAAGTATCGAACAAAGCTACATTTAATAAAAACATAGTATAAAACCATAACCTTAGTTGATCAGTTCCCTCACTGATATATTCAGCAGGAAAACCCTTTTTAAATTCATCTATATTTTCAAAAGGATAATGGTATTGGGCAAAAGGCATACTCCCACTGTCATACCAAACATCTATGACATCCAAAATTCTTCGATAAGTTCCCTTACCAGTCTTTATCTCTATATTATCTACAAAGGGCTTATGTGGGTCAAAATTTTCGTTCAGCTGTGTTTTGGAAAGCTCTGAAAGCTCTTTAAAAGAACCTATTACTATTAGGTCAGACTCATCAACAACATTTCTCCAAATAGGCATAGGGGTACCCCAATATCTTTGACGGCTTAGTGACCAATCATGGGCATTTTTAATCCAATTAGTAAAACGCTTTTTCATGTCCTCTTGAGGAAAATTCACCTTTTTAGCCTCAGACAACAATTTAGGTTTTATTTTTTCGACATTAAGATACCAACTTTTAATAGGTCTATAAATTAAAGGGGTGTGAGTCCGGTAGCACATAGGCATTTGATGTGCGTAATCTTCACTAAAAAACATTAGATTTTTTTGTTGCAAATCCTGAATTATATATTTACTAGCCTTCTTATAAAACATTCCGGAATACTCCTTAATTTCTTCTTTGAATTTACCTTCGTCATTAAGATAGTCAAAAAGAGGCATTTTTAATTTTAAAAATATCTCAAAATCTTCCATACCATAGGGGGCTAAATGTACAATACCCGTACCATCTTCAGTATTAACATGGTCAGCATATATAACTTTAAAAGCCCCATTAGATTTTCTGTCTAGGTAATAACTAAATAGCGGATCATATTCTAAACCAACAATTTCTGAAGAGGGCATTTCTGAGATAACTTCAGATTCCCCTTCTTTAAATATTCTTTTGTAAGCATCTTTAGCAATAATAAAGTATTCATTTTTATACTTTACTTTTATGTAGGTAATTTGCTCCCCTACTGCCAATAGAAGGTTTCCGGGCAAGGTCCAAGGAGTTGTTGTCCAGGCTAACATAAAAGTTTCTTTCTGGCCTTTAACAGGAAACTTAAGAGTAACAGCGGTATCGGTTATTTCAGAGTATCCCCCATCAGCTACTTCATGATCAGAAAGAGTCATACCAGCTCTTGTAGAGTAAGCCACAACTTTGTAACCCTCGTACAAAAGACCTTTAGAAAACAATTCCTTAAAAGACCACCACATACTCTCGATATAGTTGGAATCCATTGTGGAATACTGATCTTGATTTATCCACCTACCAAGCATTGTTTCGTAATCTATCATTGAGGATCTAAATTTAAGAACAGACTCACGACACTTTTGGTTAAATTTATCTATACCATACTTTTCAATATCACCCTTTTCTTCAAAACCCAAAGATTTTTCAACTTCATATTCAACTAAGATTCCCTGGCAATCCCAGCCCATATTTCTACTTACATAGTTACCCTGCATGGTTTTATACCTTGGTACAACGTCTTTCATTGTCCAAGTTATAGCGTGACCATAGTGTGGAAGACCATTTGCGGTTATAGGACCATCGTAGTAAACCCAATTTTTAAGGTCCTTAGTGACTTCGTTTACTTTGTTAAAGATGTCCCGTTTTTTCCACCTCAATCTTATCTCTTCTTCTACTCTTACTAAATCTAATTTTGGGTCTATTTGTTTAAAACAACACATAATTCTACTTAAATGTTAGTAAATAAAAAAAGCCTCTAGTCTTTACACATTCTAGTAAAAACCAGAATAATATAGAGACGAGAGGCTTAAATCTCGCGGTACCACTCTAATTTCCATTTAAAGACACAATATCTTTAAAATAGGACACTTATATAGCTATAACGGGCTTTCCCGAAAGGTTCTAATCCCTAAAAAAGGTTTCTTCCTTTAGTGCTTTTACAATACGTTTGATTTACGCTTAACACTTTAAGTTTAAGGATATAAGTAAATTGGAGTAGACGCAAGTTTTTTTATTTTGGCGAGATGTAAGGTAGTATATACTTAGTATATACTGAATATACGCTATTTTGATTGGAGGTAGTTTTAGTAACTACTTCACAAGTATTTTTACACATCTCTAAGGAATCAAAAGGAACACTACCTCCGCAGCCTCCCCAGATAAACTGTTCACAAGTTTCTGTATTTTTATCAAAATGATATCTTTCAATATAGGCTTTACAAGGTCCAACGTTTGCAGAAACGTTGCAGGCATCTCGATCAAGTTCAGCCACTGGACCTAAAGGATTGGGGTAGATTTTATCAAATCTTCTTGCCCTGTATGTTAAGGCCCCAGTAGCAATAAATACTATTAGAGTAAAAAAAACGAAGGATGCTCTTGTTGTAAGTTTATTAAGTATTTTTTTAGGCATGCTAACCTCTTCTTAAAAACGGGGGAATTCTGTAAGGATCTTTATCGGAAGTATCCTCATCGTCAATAAAATCTAGATCTACATCTTTATCTTTAGCATTTTCCGAGGATGTGTTAGCAATTTCTTCTGGATCGGCATCTTTTAAAGCAGGCTTAAAAACATTGGGTGAAAAGTCTCCGGCGAAACTAGAAGAATACTCTGTCTCAAACCCAGTAGCTATAACTGTTACATTTATAGTATCTTTTAAGTCATCGTCTGGATTAGCTCCTAAGATAACATTAACCTCGGTACCTGTTGCAGCAACCACATACTCTGAAACTTTTTGTACTTCCTCTAAGGTTAAACTAGGGTCGGAAGTTATATTAATTAAAATCCCTGTCGCCCCAGTAATTTTGGCGTCTAGTAAGGGACTGTGAATAGCTTGTTGTGCTGCTTTTTCGGCTCTATTTTCTCCACTTGCTGTCCCTATCCCCATTAAAGCGGAACCGGCGTCTTTCATAATTGTCTTAACGTCGGCGAAATCAACATTAATTAGGCCAGGATGTACTATTAAATCTGAAATCCCTTTTACACCAAATGTTAAAATATTATCTGAAAGTAAAAAAGCCTCTTTTAAGGGCAGGGACTTTTGCTCTACTTCTAAAAGTTTTTGATTTGGAATGATTATAAGGGCATCTACAGTGTCTTTTAAATTTAAAATTCCCTCCTCAGCATTCTGAAGTCTAGTAGATCCTTCGAATTTAAAGGGCTTAGTAACTACTGCCACCGTTAAAGCTCCGGAATCCCTTGCTAACTTGGCCACAACAGGGCTGGCGCCGGTACCGGTTCCTCCGCCCATTCCAGCGGCTATAAAGATCATATCGTAGCCGTCTAAATGTTTTTTTATCTCCTCAACACTTTCTTCAGCAGCCTTTTTCCCAATTTCAGGCAAGGCCCCACTACCTAAACCATTAGTTAACTGTGTACCTATCTGTAAAATTTCATCTGCTTTATTAATATTTAAATCCTGCTTGTCGGTATTAATGGCCATAAAGTCTACACCTACAATATTTCCCTGAGTTATCATAGAATTTAAGGCATTTCCTCCGGCACCACCCACACCTATAACTTTTATTTTGGCTATTTTATCTATATTTGCTTTAATTAACATTCACTACAAAGTTTAATAGTAAAAGGCTAAAGACTCAAGAAGAATAAGTAATAGACTAGGATTACCAAATTAAGTCTATTTTAAAAACAGGTGTGTGGAAAAATTTAAGGCACGAGAGACTTAAAAAAACTAGCTAACGCTCCAACTATTTTTTTTAAAAATCCGGATTTCATTACTCCACTTAAAACATTACTATAGTCGGATTCGTCGTTGGAATTTTCTAGCTTATACAAAATCGAACCTACACATGCTGAATATGCCGGTCCCTCAATTTCATCTATTAAACCGGTTATACCCTTAGGAAAACCTACTCTAACTGGCATATTAAGAACTTTTTTAGCTACTTCTACCACTCCCCTAGTTTCACCAGTACCACCTGTAATTATGGCCCCAGCTGGTAGCTTTTCTATAAACCCAGATTTTTTAATTTCGGTAAGTACTAAGGTATAAATTTCTTCTAAACGATCATGGATAATTTGATCTAAAAACTTTTTTGGCACGGATGTTAAGTCGGGGTCTATATCTCCAATATATAGATCTCCAGGTTTAATATTTTCCTCTAAGCCTAAACTGGAAGGAGCTTTTTTAGATTCTTCTCCGGAGGAGTGTCTCTGCTTGATAAGCTCAGCACTGTCTAAAGAACATCTAAGACCTACAGCAATGTCACCAGTAAGGTGTTTTCCCCCAATGGGTACAACAAAGCTATAAAGAGGGGAACCATTTTGATACAAAATACAACTGGTTGTTCTACCACCAATGTCTAGTAACACTGTCCCTAATTCTTTTTCGGTGTCAGTTAAAACGCTTATGGAGGAAGCCAAACCTGTATAGATAAAATCGGATACTTCCACACCAACCTGACGAACGGATTTTACTAAGTTTTTTATAACAGTAGAGCTACCATGGATAATATGAGCTTCTACTTCGAGTCTAATACCACTCATACCTTCGGGATTCTTGATATTGCCAGTGGAATCAACTACGTAATCTCTAGGGAGAACATGTATTATCTCTCGATTTGAAGGAATTGAAATTGCTTGAGCTGCCTCGTTAACTCTAAGTACATCTTGGGCAGAGATTTCGCCCTCAGGATCACTTACGGCGACAACGCCGGTAGAATTTTCACTTTCAATGTGTTGACCGTTTACAGTTATGATAGCCCTAGATATAGCATGCCCAGCCATTTTCTCGGCTTTTTCCAGGGAGTTAGAGATAGCTTCTACTGCTTTGTCTATATCGTTAACTACACCCCTGTCTATTCCTAAGGAGGGTACCGAAGAATTTCCTATTACAGAGACCTTTCTATAGGTTACGGAAGCTACAATGGTACAAATTTTGGAGGAACCTACATCTATTGCTGTAATTATGCGTTCTTTGGGCATGTGAGAAGTATATACAATTCCACCAGTTTGTTCTACTCAAATTTATTTTCAGCTTAGTTTTTAACACGTATTACTAAACCAAAGGCCTTGTGAGTATTTTAACTGATTATTTTAAAAAAAATTAATGTACAAATTTATAATAAAATCCATTCTTACAATCATAATTATAGTTAAATCCGCACAAAGTGTCCAATATTGGATACCTTAACTAAAGCGATTAGTCTTTTACAATTAAACGATCTCCCATAACCAAAATAGAACTGAAAGTTTTACCGCTTTCATTAAGCTCTTTTAACAACTGATTGGTTGACTGGGAAGACTTGTGACTGTCCATTAAAGCTACTACCTCTAAAAACCAGTTATAATCAATAGGCTTAATATAAGCTATTGAGTTATTGTGCGAAAGTGTAACCTTAGGATAAATTTTGAGCTCTTTAAGATAACTTATTTCTTCTGGTCTAAAAACATTATCTCCAATTTCTTGACCGCCGTAAATAAAAGTAGGGTAGTCAGTTCCAAACTCTTTTTTAAAATCCGGTTTACTAAATAAAACACCCCCATCGTCGATATAAAAATCTTTTTTGTCGGAAATAGCTAATACCTCCCTTAACTCATAATTGACGGCAACTGAGAGATTAGGTTTTAACTTTAAATTTACATTTTTAATCCAGGAATATTCTATAGCCAGATTGTCGGAGACTCCGTAACTCTTAATTTTATAAAAAGGTATTTTGTTGGCAAAACTTGTGTTGAGGTAATCCTGTATCTGGGGGTCCTTGGCTATAAAGTGGGAGATATTAAAGTAACCTTTGTAGTACAAAACTGATCCAGACAAAATAAGTAATAAAATAGAAAACAGCCAGGTTTTGAGCATATTAATTTATTAACTCCTCAATACATCCAAAGATTAATTTCAGAGAATTTTCGGGGTGAAGTTTTTTAGAGGGGAAACCCTTTTTAAGGTAAGTTGCATTTAGCAATTTTACGGCACTTTCAAAGTCGGTTAGATTTAAATTATCTTGATCTAGTAAAGTACTAATTGTGTAAGATTTAGACATAAGAGCGTTGTGATACTGTTCGTTTCTCGAAGACCATTTAATAGGAACAAAAATACAGGGCATTTTAATATAAGACATCTCATAGGCGAAATGTGCTCCAGATCGAGAAATTATAAAATCAACATTATTTAAAATCTTAGTATAATCTAAGCCGTGAACATATTCGTAAAAATGATATTTAGAATATTCCTTTGCAAGTTTTTGGGCTACTAAGTGATCTTTAGTTTCGGAATGTGAGGATGTTTGGTGAAAGATCTCGTATTTTTTTGATAAAATTTCAATATTGTCGAATATAAATTGATTTAAAGCGTGACTCCCCTGCTTTCCTCCTTGAACAAAAAAACTCTTTTGAGCAAAACTACCCCTTCTTCTTATGTCTAAGATTTCTTGCCGAAGAGGAATCCCTGTAACAATATATTTTTGGTTGTTCTTGTATTTATCATTTGACCAAGTTAAAAAAACCCTATTAGACATCTTGGATATTACTAAATTAGCCAACCCAAGATTTGTGGTTTGCTCGTGTGTAACCAACTTAATTTTTAAAAAAACTGAGGAAATAGCAAATGGAACGGCCATATATCCACCAAACGAAAAAACTAGATCGGGCTTTTCTTTACGTAAAATTTTATAACTTTTAAGCAAACTTTTTATAAAAAATAAGTATTTGTATAACCCAGCAACCCTATAAAACTTAGGGGCTTGAAAACTAATATAGGGTATGTTCAAGGAAGTTACCTCCTTGTATTCGCTGCTAATAGTATTGTTACTTTGAGAAGCATACATGTGGCCAACAAAAGTTAAGCTATAGTCTTTTTCTGCAAGCATTTTTTTAATTATAGGTATAGCAGAGTTGTGGTGGCCTCCAATAAATAAAACTTTTTTCATAATTCCTCCTTTGAATACTTATAGACTACTGCAAAGCCACTGACAATAAAAACTAAAGAGGAGCCACCATAAGAAATTAAAGGTAGAGGGACACCCGTTAGGGGTATCACTCCGGATACAGCACCTAAGTTAAGAAAAGTTTGTAAACCAAACCAGGTTAGCAATGCCGTAGAGGAAAGTCTTTGATCAACATCTTGTAAGTTTATAGTTATTTTGTAAAGCGTATAAAGGATTGCTACTAGAAGCAAAATAAGAACTATAGAACCCAAAAACCCAAATTCTTCACCGTAGATAGCAAAGATCGAGTCACCCACAACTTCCGGAAGATACTCATTTTTTTGCCTAGACTTACCAAACCCCAAGCCTAACCAACCTCCAGATCCCAGAGCAATATTAATTTGATTTGAATGGTATGAGGATTCCTGAAGATCTCCATTTCCTAAGAAAGTGTTCAGCCTCTGCATTCTGTAAGGGGAAAAAAGAACCAAAGATAGGATTAGCAATAAAACGACAGGAGTAGCATAGAAAAAATATTTTAGATTTACCCCAAAGGTAAATAAAATTGCTAAACCTAGGCTACAAACTAAAATGGCTGTTTTTAGGTCAGGCTCAAGAAAAATTAAAAACACAGGAACGAATAGATAAAAAAGGTACCTTAAGATACGATTAGAATCCGAAACCCAATGTTTTGAGGATAACAAAATTCCGGGCAAAGCTAGCATTACAGCCAATTTAGCTAGTTCTGAAGGCTGAAAACTCAACCTACCTAAGAAAGGGATGCTGGGTAAGAAATTTGGATTAAGTAAAATCCATCTTCTTGCGCCTAAGGCCTTTACCGAGAATGGGGTGGGAATAATAACAAATAACAGAAAAAACACAGTCAAAAAAAACAAGGGTAAGCTTAGGGATTTTAATATTTTCTTAGGTATTACCTGTACTAAAGCAAATATTGAAAGACTTAAAATAACCCAAGAAACATGATTAGTTAAAAAATAAAATTCATTGCCAAAAGTATTAAACGCATATGTGCTGGAAGCATTATAAATAAGTATAGAACCTACAAAAAGACAGCTTAAAAGGAGTATCAGTAAGTAAGAATGGTAATTTTTGACAGAGCTATTATGATTCGAAGTTCTTTTTCGAAGAATATTACTTTGCATTATTTCAAATATAAAAAAAAGTCACCAGTCCTAAAATAGATAGTACAATCTGAAGTAACCAAAACCGCAGTGTAACTTTTGTTTCAGGCCAACCTAGTATCTCGAAATGGTGGTGTATAGGGGCCATTTTAAACAATCTTTTTCCGGTTAGTTTAACACTCATTTGCTGGGCAATTCCGGATATACCACCGTCAAACAAACATAAGGCATGCGTTATTAAAATAAGAAATTCTAAATTTAAAAGGGAAGGGATAACGAAGAGTACCGCTGCAACAGCGTAAGACCCCACATCTCCCATAAAAACCCTTGCAGGAAAAATATTAAAATAAAGGAAAACCAACATGGACCCAAAAAATATACCTATGAAATTGGTTAAATACCCAACGCCTAAAATAGAGGCAAGAACCCAATAGCAGAACAAGATAAGTAACGTAATTCCTCCCAGTAAACCATCTAAGCCATCTGTTATTGCTACTGCATTTAAAGTAAAAACAAAAAAGACGCACATAAATATTGGGTAAAAAATACCCATCTCAAAAAATCCAAAAATTGGAACTTGTATGCCAGTTTTTCCTAGAACTACGTACAAAACATACGCTAAAAAAGCCCCCAAGGCTAAGTGCATAAGGAATTTATAATGGGATTTCAACCTCACCCCCGAATTGGAGGCATTACTACCTATCAGCCTAGTAAATTCTCTAAATAGATTCCAGGGAACAAGAAGCATTTTATAAACCCACCAGGTTTTTTCGGTTTTAGAGAATACTTCATATACCTCAATACGAATATTCTTACGCAAACCTGATCTAGAGTAAGCTTTTAATAAATCTTCTAACAAACCGAACATCGCAGCAATAAGAAACACTAAAAGCAAAAGATTGACCTCAAAATTGGCGTTGTTAAAAAATATATTTAATACAAAGGTTGTGATAAAAAAACCTAAACCACCCATTGTAGGTGTACCTATTTTTTTCTTGTGAGTTTCGGGGCCAAACTCTCTCACCTTTTCACCGAATTGATTTTTATATAAAAAGTTAATTAATAGCGGGTATATTAATCCAGAGACTAACATCGCTATTAAAACAAAATTTAGATTATTCAGTAACATATTATTCTTGAATTCTAGCACCCAGCTTTTTGAGTTTTTCAAGAAGCCTAAAATTATAATCCTCCAACACTTCAATATTATATATTCCAAATTCACCATCTGAAATAAGAGAAAGAACTAATCTCGAAAAATCAGGAAAAATATCCCCCTCTAAAGATAAAAACCCGGGCTTATACTTTCTACCTGATTCTATATCAATACCTTCATCTGTCATAGAAATATTACCACCTAAACGGTTAAGATCTTGAATTAAATTTTTTGTTACAGATTTTGTGGGGGGTAAGATAAAATTAGAAGAATAAGACTTACCGAGGCCGGGTAAAAGTAGGGACAAATATTCCTGGTCATTATCCTCCAAAATCTCAGATAAATCGTAATTAACCTCGTCACTACCTGAAAACCAAGTTCGCAAGATATCCGGATCACTAGCAGTGTATCCCCCACCGATTGAGGAGTAGACACGTAATAGAGTTGTTAAAAAAGAAGGTTTTAGACCGTTTATTTGAATCTCTCCTTCTGTAAACAGTGAAAGGGTCGTAAAAAAGGCAAACTCTAAAGGATCACCCGGGATCACTATCTGGGAAAAAGAGCTACTAATTGATTTGGTTTTTTCAAAAGTTAACTGAACATTTTTTGAGTGATCTACCTCTTTTAAGACACCAATTTCGGACAATAGTTCTAATATGATACCTATTTCTAGACTATCATTGGGAAAAGTAATAGAAAACTGTTCGAGATTTAGTAGTTGGAAAAGTATCCCTAAAAGTAAATATTTGTAGTTAAGTTCCTGAAAAACTAAGTTTGGCCTGGGATTTTGTACCTTATTATATACAGCATATTTCTCATTAGATTTTTTCTTGACTAAAAATCCTAAGTAAGACAAAAAATCAACTAATTCTTGATTCTTAGTTATTTCAACATAACCTTTTTTTTCTAAAGATAGAGCTACTAAAAAATTATCCTCAATAGTGTCGTATTTTAGTAAAGAAAAGTCAGAACCACCTTGAGCAGAGTCGATATAAATGGAATTTGAACTATATTTTATTGCGTAATTAGCCTCCTCTAAATGGGCGCAGTAATCTTTAATAGAACTGTTTTGAAACGTACCTTTAAGTTCATATTTTCCTCCTAAAATATAACATAGCGATAGCATAAATTTTGTTATATTAGGTGAACTATTCAACTCTAGGGACCCTCTTAGGGGGTAACCTCCGATCACTTTAAGTAACCTATTATTTGTATTTTTATCCATTTTACTTGTCGGGAGGCAAACCTAGGTAACCTGCAACCCCCTCAGAAATTTCCATCCAAAGCGGGACAGCTGTTTCGGATGCGTAGATACTGCTGGTTGGCCTCTCAAGCTTAACAAGCATAACAAAATCTTTATAAGAAGGCAAAAATCCTACAAAGGTAGCGTTAGACTTGTCATCTAAGTAAACTCCGTTTTCAGCAATTTGTGCAGTACCCGTTTTACCTGCCACGTTATACTTCTTACTTACAAAATACTTAGCCTCCCCACCAGATACAGCCTCGGTTAACAACATATTCATAGAATTAGCCGTTTTTGAGCTCATAACTCTCTGGATCTGGGTGGGTTTATTTTCTAGAATTTTACCATTTTTATCTATTCTTTCGACTAGGTAAGGCCTCATAAGGACTCCGTCATTGGCTATAGATGAGAAAGCCATCACTACTTGCAAAGGGGTGGTGCTCATTCCCTGACCAAAAGCCGCAGCTGCCAGGTCAATGTCATACCACCCAGCTGAATCAGAAAAGGTACCGGACTCTTCACCCTCAAGATCAACACCTAGTTTTTCACCAATTCCAAACAGTTTAAAGTACTTATGTAAGGATTCCCTACCGGCTAACCCACCCACTTTAGCTGCACCAATATTGTTTGAAAGCTGCAGTACCTGCGAAATACTTATTTCTCCGTGATGTTTTTTGTCCCAGTTGTCTACAATATAGCCCGAGAAATCCACAGGACCTGAATCTAGCACAGTTGTATCTGTATTTACAGCACCGCTATCTAGAGCAGCAGAAACTGTAAGAGCTTTTATTACAGACCCTGGCTCATAAGTAGCGGAGATTGCTTTATTAACAAAAATATCGGGATCATTAGAATAGTAGTAAGAATAATTTAAAGGTGAGTAAGTTGGGTAATTAACCAAGGATAAAATAGCCCCGGTTTTAGGATTTACAATCACCACAGTACCCGAACTTGCACCAAATTTTTCAACACTAGTTTTAAGCGCATTGAAAGACATATTTTGCATAACTCTATCTAGGGTTAAATGTAAATTTCCCCCTTGAATAGCAGAGTAACTAGAGTATTCCCCAAATAAAATGGGAGATCCCCCTGCGGAACTCTCTTGAGTGACAAAACCATCAACCCCTTTTAAGTCTCCATCGTAATACCCCTCTAAACCAAAATATCCTTTATCTTGACCCGACTCGTCATTGCCCACAAAACCTAAGATGTGGGAGTAGGATTCTAGGTTTGGGTAAGTTCTTGTAGGTACTGGCAAAAAACCCAAGCCTTTTATTTGTAAATTCTGTAACTCTTGCTTTAGTGTAGATGAAATTTGCTTTTCTAAAGAGTAAAACCTTAAATTTTTATTCATTAAAGCATTTGCCCAATAAACTTTTTTATCTTCTAAGCTTAAAGACGATTCCTTTGGAAAATCTTTATATACAACATCAAACACTTTTTGAAGTTCTTCGGAAGATACGTCGGACAAACTAGGATCTATGTAGAGTTCGTAAGTATAACCACTTAAGGCTATTGGAAAACCATCAGAAGTATAAATTTCCCCTCTCTGAGCTTGTATTTTATGTACCCCCTTGTGTTGAGCTGTGGCAATCTTTACCCAGTAGTTTCTATGGACAACCTGCGTGACAAATAACTTAACTATAACTAAAAAAAATAAACTGAGTAAAAAGAGAAATATATATCGTATGCGAGAGTAGTCGGCATTTGATATGTTGACCATACAAAATTAGTTCTTAGCAGTGGAGGCCAGCGAGCTTTGAGAAACTTCAATGAAAGATATGGAAGCAGTCTGCATGCCTAATTTTGAAGCTCTTTCATACAGCTCGCTGTAGCTACTCATTTTTGCATTTTGAAACTTAAGCTTTTTATTCTCTATTTCTAAATTCGAAATCTGCAGACTCATAGAGTGCATTTTTTGCCCATCAATTAACAAGTTGTTAAAAACAACAACCCGGGCCATTAAACCCACAATAGCGGGTAAACAGCATAGTATGCAATTAAATATAAGTCTTTTATTCATAAATAACGTTTAAAGTTGCTGATCTAGAACTAGAATTGCTTCTAATTTCTTCAATACCAGGTTTAATATTTTTAACGTTTAGGTCATTATCCTTAACAAAATTCTGTATAATTTTTTGTTCTAAAGAGTGGAAGGAAATTATTAAAATCTTTGTGCCTTTATAAATTGAAGGTAAAAAATCCGATAGCAATAACTGTAAGTTTACAAATTCAGAATTCACGGCTATACGAAGGGCCATAAATAATTTAGTAGCTGGGTGAACTTTTTTACCCAAAATTCTATTTTGATAACCCGATGCTTTTAAAAGTTCTCCAACGGTCCCTATATTCCCAAATTTTTCCCGATACTGAAGAATTTTTTTTGCTAAAGGCTTAGCAGATGACATTTCTCCGTAGTTTCTGAATAAGTTTGTCAGCTCACTTTCAGATAAAAAATTTAGCAAATCCGCGGCGGTCGGCCCACCTGATTTTATATTTATACGCATATCTAGGGCTTGGTTTGGTTGAGAAAAACTAAACCCCCTCGTGCTAAATAGCAGTTGGTCAGTACTAAGACCTAAGTCTGCCAAAATTAGCGAAAAGTTAAATATATTTAAATCTTCTAAAGTTTTTTTTGCCTTACTAAAATTCACATTGCAAAGTATTACTTTCTTTTCGCTTTTAGAATCTGTAAAAATAGAAATATCCTCCAGAGGGCTTTCTACCTCTGTAAAACCTTTTGAAATTAATATTTTGGACAGATTCTCAATAGGAGCAAAGTCTGCATCAAAACCTACTAAGTTATCATTTAAGTTTAAAAGTGCTAAAAAATGGCCTCCAGAACCTAGAGTACAGTCAATTAACCACCCTTTGGTATCAGATGGACATTCGACGACTACTTCATCTAATAGAACCGGTATGTGCTTCATAAGTTATACAACCTGACCCTCTAGAGTCTCGAATATTTTTCCCCAACTGTCCTTATCCCAGATCTCAAAGTGATCCCCAGCACCTATTAACATTGCTCCGGATTCTTCTTGTAAACCAGAGTAAGTTAATAGTGATTTGGGTAAAACAACCCTTCCTTGTGCATCCAAGTCAATCTCGTATGCACCAGAAAACAAGTATCTCTTTAGCATTCTGGATCTTTTATCACCAGTAGAGGCATCTAGATTCTTTTGGGATTCAATCTCCCAAGCATCTGGGGTAAACCCAAAGATACAATTTTCAAAACCTCTAGATAAAATTATGCGATTATTTTCACCAAAAACTTCCCTGATCTTTTTTGGTAGGGCTAATCTAGCACCCTTGGTTAAGTTTGGCTGGTATTCCCCTAAAAAAAGCCGTTTGGTGATTATTTTGTTTTCTTGTTTTTCACCATTTATCACCATTTATATATAATCTATCACCAATCAACCCCACACTACAACACAAAACTTACCCGAAAGATTGTACTTAAAGGATTTAGTTAGAAGACCGAATTATTTTAATAAAGAGTTTATTTAAGAGCCAATTAAACAACTGTTTAACGCTACTTTTTCAATTGGAAGTCGTGGCTTCGGGGTAGGCAGTTAATCTTTCTTCTGAAATGGTTTCTCCAGTGATCTCATCTGTACCATAGGTACCATCTTCAATAGATTTTAAGGCTTTCTCTACTTGTTTTAAATCTTTTTGAATTTCCACTACTAGAGATTGGGTGTTAGAATGCTGTGTGGCTTCAGCAACATCGTCCTCTTCATCAAATCTTCTACCTCCGGGATCCATTGCCTCTTCTTTAAAAGCATCCTCTTTTTTCAGTCTATTAACCTCTTTAGTAAGATTTTGTCTTTTTTCGGTAAGCTTTTCTTTTTGAAGAACGATAAATTGAGAGTCCATAAAATTTTTTTTGCTTTAGATAAGCTAATAAATTTGATAAAACAATAGATTGAAACAACACTATTTAGTATAAAAAAATAAGTGTTAAAACCCCTTATTAGGAATATATTTAGCATAGCAACAGCGGAATAATAAATCAAGAAAAGCATAGCATTGCCCCCAACAAAGGTAACCTCATCTGTTTTTTTAGCTCGTAGTAAACCAAAAAAAAGTGAGTTATAAGAAGACTTTTGAGAATTTAATAGAATTAAATAACCTATCAAAAACAAGCAAGACATTAAGAGAGTTCTAGGTAAAGGGAATACCATAAAATTTAGAATAAAAAGCCAGAATAAAGCAAAGGATGTTTCTTGAAAAATAAAGTCTAAAAGCTTTAAAAAAGATAACTTGTTTGATTTAGAGTAAATGAAGGTAAGTAATAAAAGCGTAATAATTGAGGTTTCGTAGGTAGTGCTATTGAGATAGTTTAAAGAGGGTATTTGTGAAAACAGCATAAAAACTATTGGGGGAAGAGTTAGACCTGCTAGAGAAATAAAAGAAATATCTAAAGACTTTTCCCGTAAAAAACCGTTTTTATAGGAGTGTTTAAATATTTGATAGAAGTATTTTATTAAAACTAGGGCAATTAGTATTGGGTAAAGTACAAACCTAAAGGAATAAAGGGTATAGAAATAAGAGATAACTATCTCCATTGAATATTTAAAAGTTTATACGTAGATATAAATACTATTATAATTAGAAGTGACAGATAACCAAATACATTAGTCACACCAACTCGGTCTGCCAAAATTCCGGAGAGTAATATAGGCAGAGCTCCAGAAACAGCCACAATAGACTGCAAAAAGCCAAATACCTTACCCCTGTTTTTGAAAGAAACACGGGATTGCAAACTTGTATTACAAGAAATACTAACAAAACTGTTAAAAAACCCCGCAAGTACGGAAAGAGCGATCCCGATGCCTACAATTAAGGTCACACTGTAATTTAAAAGAGTAAGATGTTCTTCTATCGAAAAATAACGTACTTCAGGTAGTAAAGAAAATCCTAAAAAGGTTAGTGAAGAACCTAGAAGCCCAATTTTTACGAGTCTTTTTCTAGTTAAAAACCCCCCGATTCTAGAAATAAGAGCAGCCCCTAACACCATTCCAAATGCTGCGGGACCAATAAGATATACAGAGGCATCCTCAGGCACTAAACCCAATACCCGGGTAGTTAATCCAGGAGTTAGTGACATAAACATGGCAACCATAATTTGGGACACCCCCATTAAAAGGATCCCTAATTTTAAAGCAGGGTCCTTAGAAACAATCTTTAAACCTTGTTTAATAGAGTTCCAGGGCTTATCTATAAACAGATTTTTATGCCTGCTTGAAAATATACTAACTTTTTTGTTTGAACTTAAAGGTAGTAGTAAACCTAAAAATCCTGCGACTAAAAATAATGAGGCGATAAAAACGAAAGAGCCTAAGTCCCCTACCGATTTTAGTAAAGGACCAGCCCCCATAAACCCTACTACTGCGGAAGAATAAAGGGTTAAAGTAAAAAAAGAATTAGCAGTTATTAAATGCTTTTTTTCTACTAACCTAGGAATTAAAACGGCTTCAAGCGGAATAAAAAATTGCGACACCAAAGATAGCAGAAAGGCGAATAAAAGAATAAAAAAGAAGTTACTGTGTAGAGGAATAAATAGAAGAATTAAAGAAAATCTTAAGAGGCTTATAAAAACCAATGTAGTCTTTTTTCGCCACCTATCAATTAAAACACCAGCCCAAGAACTGAATAATACAGCAGGCAAGCCGTAAGCTAGTATTAGATAAGATACAGATGCGTTACTTCCCGTTTGTTTATATATCTGTATTGCTAAAACAAAATCGAACAGCTTTACGCCGACCTGAGTCAGTATCTGCGCGAACCAAAGATTTAAAAACCCAGTGTTAGAGAGCAAAGTGTCGCCCGGGAATAGATCTAAAGAGAAAGTACTATCCTTCTTTATTTGCATACAAATTTTATTTAACCCTCTCTTTGTACCCTAAAGTATCAGTGTTTATTCTTACCACATCCCCGATATTTATAAAAAGCGGAACCATGATTTCTATATCGTTTTCTAGCTTAGCCGGTTTTAAAGTGGAAGACGAAGTGTCTCCTTTAAAACCGGGTTCCGTATACTTTACTTTAAAGTCCAAAGACTTAGGTAGAAGAATATCCACACAGTCGTTATTATACATTTGAATTTGGTATAGTTGGCCTTCCATTAGAAAGTCGGCCTTGTCACCTAAAATTTCTAAGTCAAAAGCTTTTTGCTCGTAATCTGTAGGATCCATAAACATGCCATTTTTTCCATCTTTATATAGGTATTGAAAGTTTATATTCTCAAGGTCAGCAAGTTCAAATTTTGTAGAAGAAGTAAAAGAGTCGTTTTTGATTACACCAGACATCAAATTTCTAATCTTAACCCTTATAACAGCACTACCTCTTGCCTTTTTCATGTGGCTAAAATCTAAAACTACCCAAGGAGAGTTATCGTGAATAAATACTGTTCCTTTTCTTAAAGCTTGAGATAAGATCATACAATTATAAAAATTTATAGTTACAGCTTTTTAACCTTAGTATTATAGCGCTGGAAAAAGATTGTGTCACTTCGAAGAGATTATAATTAAGAGCACTAAAATAAAGACCAAATGTTTAGTAATTTGCTTCGTAAACAAAGATAGTGGATAATTGTGTTCAAAGAGCCGGAGTGGCGGAATTGGCATACGCGCGGGACTCAAAATCCCGTGAGGGCAACCTCATGTGGGTTCAACTCCCACCTCCGGCACCATGTAAAAGATTAAAATCAAGCATAAGTAAGTAGTTTGGGACAAATATCTCCAGCAGATTATAAAATAGGAGTTAACAGATAGTTAAAGACAAAAACTAGACTAAAAATTATTATCGCCCCAACATAAAAGAATAATATAATATTCTTATATCTCCATACTCCCCATAATTTAAACCGCCCGTAAGCTACCGCCGCAATCAGGGAATCCAGAAATAATAAAATATTTACCCAAAAAATAAACTGCAGAGAAAAAGGAGTTAAAAAAGCACCAGAAAATATGCGTGAAACGGGTAAATAAACTCCGTAAACAGTTAATGAAATAAACAAAAAAATAAAAGATGTAAACAAATAGCTATATCTATAAAAATTCTCCAGTGTATGATTTTTTCTATGAAAAATGTTTGGCAGCATTTTAAACATCTAATTTAAGAATAGCTAAAAAGCCTAAACTTAACAAGAAAATACACTAAATACAATACTAAAGGGTGGAAACTTTAATAAGGTTCAACCCTTAGTTTAAATAGAATAATATCTAATTTTTATAGACTTTAACAAAATGTTATTATTTGTAATCGGCTATTTTTTGGTTAATCCAAGAAAGAAGCTCTACTATTTTTACTCTCTCTTGAACCATGCTGTCTCTATCTCTAACCGTAACGCTATCGTCCTCTAAGGTTTCATAGTCTATTGTTACGCAAAACGGTGTACCTATTTCGTCTTGATACATATACCTTTTTCCAATATTACCTCTATCATCCCAATAGGTGGGAATTTCTAACTTTAAGCTGTTGTAAACTTCTTTAGCCTTAGTTGTAATACTTTCTTTGTTAGAAACCAGCGGAAATACAGCAACTTTGTAGGGAGCCAGTTTTGCCGAAAGGTTTAAGTAAGCTCTACCTTCCTCTTCTGTGTAAGCGTCATCTAAAACCATAAAAAAGTTTCTATCCAACCCCCAGGTTGTTTCTAAAACATGGGGAGTGTATACCTCACCTGTGTAAGGATCTCGATAATCTAGATTAGTTCCACTGTGTTTTTTATGAGTATTTAGGTCATAATCAGTTCTATAGTGTAAACCAGACACTTCGTCAAAACCCCAGCTAAATTTATACTGCAAGTCTTCAGCAGCCTTGGCATAAAATATTAGTTTTGTATGTGGTTTCCATTTAAACTTATCTTTGCTTATTCCCAAAACGTTAAAGTACCAATTTTCTATTTCACCCCTCCACGTTTCAAACTGCTCTTCCCATTTTTTTGAATCGAAAAAATACTGTAACTCCATTTGCTGAAACTCAAGCATTCTAAACAAAAATTTACCTTTAGTTATTTCGTTTCTAAATACTCTTCCTTGCTGAGCTATACCAAATGGTACTTTTTGACGTGTAGAGTCTAATACATTTTTAAAGTCTACGTACATTCCCTGAGCTGTCTCCGCTCTTAAATAAAGATTTTCAGCGTCTTTTTCCACAGAACCAAGCTTTGTACTAAACATTAAATTAAAACTCTTAGCTGGACTAAATTTATTACCTGAAGGAGACTTTATGTTGTTTTCGGATATAAATTTATCCAAGTCGGCAAGTTTAAAATTATCGGTGTCTGGAACCTCTTTTTTGTTTAATTTACACCAATCCTCTATTATATGGTCTGCTCGGTATCTGTTGTTTGTTTTTAAGTCTTCCACCATAGGGTCTGCAAAGCCTGCAACATGCCCGCTGGCCTCCCAAACTTTAGGGTGCATAAAAATGGCTGACTCTATCCCAACAACATTCTCTCTAGTTTGTACAAAATTTTTCCACCATAACTCCCTAATATTTTTAAGCAACTCTACTCCTAGAGGCCCGTAATCATAAACATTGGCCAAACCCCCATAAATTTCGGAGCTTGGAAATACAAACCCTCTTCTTTTACATAAACTTGTGATTTTCTGCATTTTATCTTCCATAAATAAGAAATTTTGAGGAGTAAGAAAAAGTTATGAGCTTTTACCAAACCCTAAATAAAATTATTAATTTTACTAAGGGACGATCAAATTCTAATTAACCGTGGTTCCACCCTAATTGGTAAGAAATGTTTTCCAGTTGACTTACCCACTTAATTTATAAGAATTCTCTCTTAGTTTGCCAAACTAGTCCTTAAGATTCTTAGTTAGGTTCAGATTATAATATACGGACTAGTCAGTCAACAGCTATAAGTTTTTTAAGAGCAGTAAAGAGTTAAGTCTTCTTTCAGAAATTGCCTCCAATAATGAGTTAAAGAAAATATCTATTTTTTTCTGATCCATATTACTTGGGACCATATCACTGTCAATCAGTTTTAGGTAAGGATTGGTGTTTTCGTACTCGTAGTCCCAGTAACCCTCTCTTAAAATCAGGTTCTTTAAAAAAGAATATACTGTACGTTTTGAAGGTTTTTTATTTAAAGAATTTAAAGATTCAACAAGACAAGTATATAAATAATAATCCTTCTCTTCGGTTAGCAGAGACAAAGATTCTAACAAATATAAAGACCAACTCGACACAGTTAAGTTGGCCTTTACTCTTTTGAAGTCATTTAATAGATTAGCAGATTCTATATAATAGAAATCGTCTTTTTTATTTAAACCGAGCGTTACTAAATTTAAAGTATCTAATTGAGGAGACCTCTTTGATTTTAAGTTTCTAACCCCTTTTCCAATACAGGTTATTTTTCCATACTCTTTAGTGTATATCCTATATATACGATCAGCGTCTTTAGAATTTACAGAAGAAATAATTACTCCCTCAGATTTAAGATTCATACATTTACAAGTCTACTGAAAAAGTTTCTAAAACCTGACTTCCAAGTCACTGTTTAGAATCACTTTCTTTTCTTCATTATCTCTAGTCACGGTATAAACTTCGTTATGAATTCCACTTTGTTTTTGAACAAACAACTTGTAGTTTTTTAAATCTACCTCAGAAGGCAATTCATACTCAATAGTAACGTCAGCACTTTCTCCTTCAGGTATACGTACGAAGAACTCTATAAAGTCTAAATTATGATCAGTATCTTCCATTTGCCGAACGTTTATTTCCTGATCTAGGTTTACCTTAGAATCAGCTAGTTTAGAACCTTTAGGAACATAGATACGTACGTAGTCTGGGTAAGCATACAACCAAGAAGGTTCCCACCAGTCAGGTGCTTTAGGATTTTTAATAACTAAATTAATTTTTGAGAAGTTTAAGCCGTCTTTTATATAAACAGATTTAGAAGTTTCTCTTGTTACTAGCCAGTCTCGTTTACCCCCACCAAAATTACTATGCAAAATGAAATTGTAGTCCCAGGTATTATCCGGTGCTGCAATAACTCTTCCAGAATAATTTAGTTCGTCAATTCCAGCTTGCACAACAGGGTCTGTTACATAAATCATTACATCCTTGGTCCCCAACGCCTCTAAAAAGGCACTAGATAAAGGAATTAAGTTCTCAGTTTTAGCATTTAAAACATTATTTAAAATGCTTTCCATTAAGAACATAATGATATCTTTTCTGCCTTGAATTTGTGAAAGATCGGAGTTTGCAATTACCTCTAAATTATATAAAACATTATCGCTGCTGAATTCGGTATCGCCGAAACCTTTGTAGGTACCTTCGTCTGTTTTAAAAGACCTACCCGAAACATTAACAGGACCTAGAACCTCTAATAATTTTTCTGCCAAATGTGTGTTTACAGAAATTACACCATCAACAGGCGGTAGATAACCTGCAGCCCCTCCTTGGTGAATATTCCAATAACGATTAATAAATAAGTCTACGCCTTGAGTATAGTCAGGGTAAACGGAAAGGGCATCTCTAACATAGAGTCTATTAACCCTTAAGTAATCCCTTAAAAAATAAGGGACATTGGTGTTTACTAACGCAGAGTCATCAACATCAATAAAATAGGTATCTACAGACCTCTCAATAGTTGGAACACCGTCTAACACACTAACCACTACCCCAAAGGTTGTAAAACCACCATTCATTCTAAGCTCTAAACTATTAGCCATCAAAACTAGATAAGTCTTTTTTTCACCAACCCCAATTAATGCAGGTAATTGTTCAAATAAAACCTTAAATTTAGGGGATTTTTCTGCCAATTGAGAAGTAACAGCTTGAAGTGAGACTATCTGCTCCCTAACAGGGGTCCCATTTATTGTTTCAGGATATTTTGTTGCGTCTATCTTTTGCAACTCAGTGTCTATCTCCCCAATAAGTCCGGATAATTTAGTCACTTCTCCAGAAATTTTTGGTAAAACCTCAGCAAGTCTTGTTATTCGTTGCTCGTTTGTTAAATGTTCTGCACCTTTTTTTAACCCCAAGTCACTGGCGTAAGGCTCGAGGGTGTCTAAGAACAGATACCCCAAAGCAATACTTTTATCACCAACGTTCATAAGAGTATCTACATCAGTAACATAGTTTTTTACGAAAGGTAGGGTTTTCAGTTTAGGAGATTTAGCGAAATAAACCACTTTGAATTCTTCGTAATCTTTTTCAAAAGCGTTTAAGTTTAGGTTTATCTGTTCTAAATCCTGTGTCTTTAAAGAGGTTTTTAAACCATAGGAGCTATCTTGTAATTTTTTAGAGGCTTTATATATATCGTAGGCGGGTTTTCCATAAATTAAACCCACTATAGCAAGTAAAATTACTATAACTAGTAGTAAAATTCCTACAGATTTAAGTAAAATCTTCCAGGGAAATTTAAAGGTTTTTTTAGAAATACCCGAAACCGATCTATCTGGTAAATCAGTCACTTTAGAATTTTTTAACTTAAAAGAGGGCAACTTAAATTTTGAAAAAGGTAACTTAAAATTAAACTTAGCCTTTGGCGCATAAAAATTTTCCATAATAAACTTAAATTAGTTAATGTGTCTCTGCTCTTATAACGGCAAGAGGCGTTTCTAGCATTATTAGTATATCATTAACAATATCTTTAACACGAGCATAGTAGGCCTCCATTTTAATACGTTTTTCAAAATCAATTTTGCTTCTACCACTAACCTGCCAAAAACCAGTTATTCCAGGCTTTACCTCAAAAATAACATCTAAGTATTTAGCAATATCGGGGTTTTCCGTTCTAAACTTATCTTCTTCGTCAATTTTTAAAGCTCTGGGACCCACTATACTCATATCTCCCAAAAGAACATTTATGAATTGAGGCATTTCATCTATAGAGTACTTTCTAATAAATCTACCTACTTTAGTTACATAAGGGTGATCTTTAACCTTATGCTCACCGGATCTAAGCTGTTTATAAATCTTTTTATTGTTTCTTTCTAAATCAGAAGCGTTTATAAACATGGACCTAAACTTGTAAAAGTTAAAGGTTTGCTTGTTTTTACCAACCCTATGATCTACAAAAAATGGATTGCCATTATCCTCTATATAAATACAAACGGCTACCAAGAGAAGAAAGGGAGAAAATACTAAGAGGGCTATAACTGACACGACTATGTCTAAAAACCTACCAAAAACAGCACAAAATGGACAATTCATTCTTTTAGGAATTACATTCAGGTTAGGGTTTCTAAAATCTGGGCTTAAGCTTAAAAAAGATAACATATCGTTATTTTACAGTTTTAATTAATTGGAGCAAATTATACCTGAATTTTTCTAAAGTATGTAACTCTAGTATTTTTTTAGCCTCTTTTATATCAATAAAATTATTAGGTATAGAATTAATAATAAAAGGAATCTCGGAAGTTTTAGAATAAAATAGAGCGACTTTACTGTTTAAGTATTCCAAAACCCCTCCCGAGCGGTAAGCGACAACCGGCACACCAAAACTTATAGCCTCTAGGGGAGTTAAACCAAAATCTTCTAGTTGAGGATGTAAAAAAACGTGAGCGTTGCTATACAAGGAGCCTAGTTTTTTATCACTGACCCTGCCTAAAAATTCTATATTTTTATATTTTTTAAAATCTTGCCGGGCGCATTTAAGTAAAGGACCACTACCTACGTGTTTTATTTTTAAGTTTGTGTTCTTTAATTCTTCTAAAGCTTGTTTAATATAAGGGTATTTCCATTTATTTAGCCTACTAACTAATAAGATGTAATTAGAAAATTTCTTTCTAGAATGATTGGGGGTTGTAAACGAAATCGGCTGTAAGGGTGGGTAAAGAGTAAAAACATTTTTTTTATCAATTCTCCAAGATTTATCAATTTTTTTTGCAACAAACTGACTTATAGGAACAACTAAATCGGGGCGTCTTGCCGAATAAAAATTGTAAGTTCGTAAAAGATTTTTTGTAATCTTAAAGAATAAACTACCCGTACTATCTGAATTATTTAAAGGTGTTTCCCAAACTTCTCTAATAGGACTAGTGACTATAGAAATATGTTTGGTTTGAGGCGTTGTTATAACACAGTGGGCAAAGCGATTACTTAAAGAAATAACTAAATCATACTCACCTAAATACAGATTTTCAAACCAAAATAATGAAAAAAATGAAGATATTTTATACAAAAATTCACCTTTATTTGCTAAAAAACTTAAAAAAGTAGATTTAAAAACTTTTCTTTTAACTAACGATTTTAAATGATCGTTAGAAATAATTGGAACAAAAATAGAAGCTTTTGGAAAAATACTTACTAGATTAAAAAAAAGACCCTCTCCCCCACCCCTTTGATGTAAGTCATCGTAAATGAGAGCTATTTTCATTTATACGGTTTTGGAAGAATTTTAAGCGCTTTTTTAACTTGACCCAAGGAGCCTTTGTATATTAATAAGGTTGTTTTAGCGGTTTCTGACCATGAATAATTTTTAAGGTTTTTAGGGTAATTTTTAATCCTTAATTCTTTACTAGATTTATTTAAGGCAATAATTTTATTTAAAGCTAAGGTTAGAGATTTTTCAGATTTAGCATCATAATAATCACAGTAAGAGCTTCCTACCTCTAGGTAGGCGGGTATTTTAGAGCAAAGAATTAAACAGTTTAAAGACATGGCCTCTAAAACCTGCAACCCAAAACCTTCTTTTAAAGATGGAAGTAAAACCAATTTGGAACACCTATAAAGTAAATTTAACTGCCCATCTGTAGGATTTGGAAAAAAATGAAAATTTTTATTATTATCAAGACTTACAACTTTTTGCTGTAAAACAGTCATAAAGTAGTCATTTTTACCAGCAATAACCAAAGAAAAATTGGGGTGCTTTTTAAAATAATTGTTTAAAAAATCCACTGTTTTATCCATGTTTTTATGGGGGTGCAGGTTGCCCACATAAAAAAAGTAGGGCCTATTTTTACTTATTTTTTTATCTTTAAAAAAAGTTTCTACCTCTTTAATCTCTGGTTTAGATTTTGGTAGGGGCAACTTGCTATAACCGTTAGTGGTTACATATAAATTACTACTTTTTACCCAACTAAATCTTTGTAGTATTTCAGTTTTTACAGAATTAGAAACCACCAAAATTTTATAACTATTTAAGGCTCTAAAAAGAGCAAGTCTAAAACCAACTCGTTTTAAGGAATAAAGTAAATAACCATGGGTGGAGGCCTTACCAGTTTTATGGGTTAGAATAGTTAAATCGTGAACAGTAGTTACTAACTTTTTAAAATAAAAAATGGGCACATTAATATATGGGACATGTAGGATACCTACCCCCTCTTTGTAAAAGATATAGGGAACAACTAACTGCTCTTTAAGGGAATGCCACCTAACGTTTGTTTTTATGATTTTTACCCTTTGTAAGCTTTTACTACTTAGTAAACTTTTAAAATACGTTACGTCTTCGTTCAATAAAAGTACTACCCATTGATCTTTAGAACTACGCGAGATCATTAGGGGAAGAATATTTTGAATATATCTACCTACACCTGTCTGTTTTATAAATCGTGCATCAAATCCAATTTTCATAAGATTAACTATAAGTAACTAATAAGTAGAATATCACCCTCTACTTTTTAATACCACGCAAAAATTCCATTATGTAGGTTGCAGCAAAAACGGGGTAAGTTACATAAAAAGGATATTTATGCATAAAATGTTTTTTATAAAACATTCTCATAGCATTTGTAGAAAGTTTTCTCATTCTTTTTTTAGTAGTAATTGAAGCAGTAGAAACATTAGTAGAATGTTTTCTAGTACCTACACTTACACCCTTTAAATGCTTAACTTTGCAATTGGGCAAGTAATAAATAAAAAAACCAATCTGCTGCAGTCTATAACAAAAGTCTACATCTTCTCCAAAAACAAAAAAATCTTCATCCCAGCCATTTAGTTTTAAAATAACCTCTCTTTTAACCAGTAAATAGTGGCTGATACACAAACCCACTGCATGAGGAACCTGCATATCTTTATACCCCAAAAAATATCCGCTAAAAATTTTTGATTTTGAAAATACCCTATCCAAATATAAAAAATGAGTTAATGCTACCCAAGGTGTGGGTATGCCTCTGTGCGCATCCAGGTCTAGTTTACCGTTTTCTAGATACAGGGCTGAAGTAACAGCCCCAACTTTTTTATTCTGCTGTAAAAACCTAATATTTTCACTTAAAGATTCTTTAGTGGGAAAAGCGTCACTTCCCAAATATAAAATAAAATCCCCCCTAGATTTTTTAAAACCAAGGTTATAAGCTGCAGAGATACCTTTATTTGTGGATTTATATAAAACCACATTCTTAAATTCTTTACTTACCATTTGGGCAGAACCGTCTGTAGAGGCGTTATCTACCACAATAATCTCGATATTTAAGGGTATTTTGATTAAATTATTTAAGCAAAGTTTAAGAATTTCTTTAGTGTTGTAATTAGCAATTATTATTGAAAGCAATATTTTATTATTAGCACTTTTATAACTCTGCATTATCAATTTTTAATTTATAACTACTCTCTGTACTCTTCAAATTTTATTTTACCTTTGAGTCTTTGAACAATACCAACAGGGTACCCAATCATTTTTGCTACATCCCCAGTAATTACCAAAAAAGGTATAACAAAGTAAGAACCTACATTTATATACAATTTTTCTTTTGGAAAATGTCTAAAAAATCTGTTATAAAATTTTAAATTGTAAATCATTCCCCCTACAAATGCTGGAGCTAACCACACAACACTAATAGTAAAAGACATGTAAATAAGCAAGATGCCTGTTATAAATGCTACGTACCTTATTAAATGACGCCTTAACCAAAGCTTTGCATGCCCGTCCCCTCTTGCGTATTTAAAGTACTGAATAAAAAACTTTTTTAAAGTCTCTCTTGGTCTCCAGCTGCTTAAAGCCTTTGCATTTACTACAAAGTTTTTACCTTTATTTTTAAGCTTTATATCAAAAATTAAATCCTCACAAATTGGTAACCATTCTGGATAACCGTTAACACTTTCCCACGCCTCTTTTCTAAAGGCTATAGACCTGCTTGAAGGTAAAAACTTTTCATCTTGTAATTCCTCTACTATAGGAACAGTTACTCCAGCTAAGTATTTTTCAAAAGTTGTATGTACTTCTGGGATAAAAAAACCTGAAACAACATCAATTTTTTTATCTTGCTGCAAGGGACTAACTAAGTTTTTTAACCAGTCTTTTTGTAGGGTTGCTCCCCCATCAACACTAGCAATAATAGGGTATTTAGCTTTTTTAATTGCAAAGTTTCTACCCGCACTAATGTTTAAACCTGGCTCTATAAAATAAACTAGTTTACCCATGTATTTTTTTGCAAGAGTTTGTAGCAATTTTTGGGTACCATCTGTAGATCCACCATCTACAATAACTACCTCGTCGGGGCAGTATGTTTGATTGAACAAACTAACTACAAAATCTTGTAAACTTTCTTGTTCGTTTAATATTGTAGAGATAACTGAGACGCCGTTTTTCATTTTAGTATCTTTATGGGATTAGAATTTGTAACTCCTATTTTATAAAATATTCGCTTAACTGAAAAAAATATTTGATTATCTTTAATGCTCCACAACCAATCAGTATTTTTGGAACCTTTGTCGTAGAGCAAGTGCCACGTTCCGTCGAAAACTATTATACCCAATAACTGAATAAAAACACTCCATACAACTGTAAAATAGAATAATAAGCTCATTTTTTTACTGTGCATGTACTTAGAGGTAACGAAAGGAATAAGTAAAATTATCAAAAAAGGGATAATGTCAGAAGCCATTCTATACCCCCAAGAATAACCTCCATACCAATGATGCCAAAGAGACAGTATTAATGTATGGGCTATTACTATTTTTGAAGATAGAAAATCTAAATCAAATAACTTAAAGTTTTTTATGGATAAGTACATACCATAAAGTGAGAAAATAAAAACAGGGCTAATAATTAATATACCTTTACTAGGACTAAACCACATTCCTAAAAACCCCTCAACTAAGCTCCCTGTCCAGGTATTTATTTGTGACCCATACCCTGTGTTTAAAAGGCTACCATATATTAAAAACATCAGACTGACTTCAAAAATGATAGGGATAAGGGCAAAGACAGAGTATCTTACTATAATTTTTAACTTAAATTTATTTTTAATAAATATAAAAAACGCAAATACTGCTAAAGAAAGCAGATTTGTGGGCCGGGCAATTGTAGCTAAACCTAAAATAAAACCAGTAAAACCTATTTTGTTTTTAACTAAAAAATATAAAGCCAAGGATATTAACAGATTACTTGTAGTATGTTGCCACAAACCCTGACTGTTAAGGGAGAACATATTTGTGGCAAAGGCATAAATAAAAACTAATAGCGCTATATTTTTGTTACTTAATTTTGCAAAATATACCGATTTTTTAGTAAAGTAAGATTTTAAAAATAAATAAAAGAATGCTACAGCTAAAGCAGCAAGCAAGGCTCCCCCAACCCGACTCATTATGCTAATTAAATTTATAGTTACAGGTAAGTTTAAAAGAACCGGAACTACGTAAATAGGTGTAACCAAAAAAGAAGTAAGCATTGGGAAGGCAGAGTAGTAATGACCCTCTGTAGTTCGTAAATAGTAGGTTAGAGCCAACTTGTCGTCAGGATTAGGATAGTTACTTACAAATAAATCATGGTACTCGTCTAAGTTTAAATTGCCTTGCTTAAGGATACTAAAAGGAACAGCAGATGTGGTAATTAAATCTTCACTTTGTAAGATTAAATTATTTAAGTTAAAAAAATAAACTACAAAAAAGGAAAAAAGATAAACAAACAAGGATATTAAAAATACTTTAGTAAAGTTCAATTTCATGATGTATTTATTTTATACTGGTCTTACGCTGATATGCAAACCACGGATGTTAAAATAGCAGTTTAGAGCAGTATATACCCAGAGCACGTTAATGTGCATAGGGTGTACACGAATTTAGCTAAATTCTCAGAACAGACCTCCAGCACCGGCGATACATTTAGTGTCGCTAATATCGAATAAAATAGCAGAAAAACTTTGGGCATTGGATTTATTGATAATTTTGTAATACTTATTACCGACCTGTTCTAAACCTGTCTCATAAAACTGCTCAACTTTTTTAATTCCTGAAAACTCAGAAAACGCAATTATGTCTTTATTTCCATCCTTACCATAAAAATAAACTAAATAATTTATACCCGAGTTTTTAGCATTTAGTAAGCCTTCACAGGTGTTCAACTTTTTTGTAAATTCCGACGAAGAAAAACCATTTTCTAAATTTACATAGTCTTTGGGGTTAGCTAAATTTCGCTGATACTCGGATAACCAAAAAACAGCGTCGCCGGTTTTTCCATAAGGATAAACTGCAATTACAGAGTTTTTAGGCGTATCATTTTTAATATAAGTAAACACTGCAGGCGGTGTAGAAACATCAGTGAGGGTTATAGGAACGTAAAACTCCATTAAACTTAAAGTAATAAAAGGTAAAAGAATAAAAAACGAGGTTACCCTCCATTTTTTAATTAATAAGCTGCCAAGCTGGTTACTTTTTAACTTTAGTAACTTACTTTTTAGTATTTTTAAAAAGTAAACATATCCAAATCCTGTATAAATTAGTTCTATTAGTAAAATTAAAACTCCCATTCTTGCTAATACTCTAAACATAGGGAATATCTTCCAAAGTATAAAAGAGGGCATATATACTTTATGTAATGAAATAGTAAAGTAAGGTGGCATTGTTAAAACAATTAAAACTATTGCAACTAAACCAAGTATAAAAATATTTAAATATTTCTTTAGTTCAGTATTTTTTTCAACCTCAGCCTCATAAATTCTATTAAAATATAAGTACTTTATTTTTAGGCTTACCAATCTAAAACTTCCCCACTTTATAACTTTAAAAAATTTCAACTTCTTGTATACATAAACTAATCCCAAAACTGCAAAAATAAAATTTATATAACCCAAGTAGCTAGCGCTATGCTCACTTGGAAAATAGTTATAGGTTAACCAATAACCCCAATCGTTTTGTAACCAGTTAATAACTCTAGTAGTAAATCCACCAAACCAAGGGTTTTCTGGACTTGGTAAAAAATAGTACCAAGGGCGAGAGGTGAAATAAAAAAAATCTTCTAGATTCCTCTCTACTCCTTGAACCGAGGTGACAGATTGAGAAAGAAAATAAGTGTAGTAGATATACTTAAAGGCTAAAATAGTAACACTAAGCGTAAAAGTAAAATATAGAATAAATAGTTTCTTTAGTAGAAATATTAATGATTTTATAAGATTACCTTTTTTGTAAATTAACGCCTTAAAAATAAAATATAGACTGTAAAGTAATAGTAGAAAATAACCGGAATAATTAGAAAAAGTAAAAATTAAGGCTATACAGAAGCCAAGTAAAAGGTTAGAATATTTAAACTCTTTTAGCTTAATTACTAAATAAAGAAAAAGAGGTACTACAAAAATTGCAGAGAGAGATAGATGTTGTTCGGACCTGTAAAAGACGAATGGGGAAAAACACCATATCAGGGAAAGACATAAAGAAATATACTTATCTACAAATACCCTAAAAAAACGATACGAAATAAACAAATTTATTATAAACATTGAAACAATGAAGGTATTCCATAAAAGAACATTGGAAAGAAGTTTGGAGATAAAAAAATAAGGAAGCCATAGAGAAGGCTCGCTAAAGACTCTAGGAAGATTATTACCGAATAATCCGTAGTAATTGTCGGAGGAAATACCTATATTTAACCTAAAACTCTCCCAAAATATCCACAGGTTATCTCCTAAAGTACCTATTAAAAAACCCATATATAAGAGATTTTACCTTACTAGTAGTAATAACTAAATAAAACGTAAGTAGTACAGAAAGAGAAATAGTAATAGAGGAGACAATAACCCCTATGTAAAATAAATTTCTTGGCAAAAAATCGACGAATAGATTTCTGTTATCAGACTCACTTATATACCAGGCGTTTTGATAACCATTTACCCTAAAATGTGTTCCAAAAGGAGTAACGCCTTTTATATAATTTAATACCTTCCCAATCTTATTTGAAGACTGGGCGTCAGTAAGTACCCACCCACTACTAAAAGAATCATTCATTGTGAGCACTGTGGAAGTACATTTATTTTTTACCAGGTAAGATTCTGTATCTAAAACCTCGTAGTTTCCCATACAATTGTCCAGAGATAAAGAATTTTGGACATCTTTTACCAAAAAAGCTTTATTATTAGGGATATTTTTAAAGTAAATGTTGCCGGAGGGCTCGTATAAACCCACGGATTTTCTCCGTGTGTAAAGATATATGGAAAATTCTTTTGAATTTTTAGAACTCTTAATAACTTCTCCTAAAGATATAGTGTTTAAAATATCTTCATATTTATCAAATACATTGATGTACTCCAGCTCTCCAGAACGGTCATTCCATTTATACTCAAATACTGCAATCCCAAAACCAGATTTAGAATAATCTAAGTCACCTTTTATTAAGAAATTAGAATCTGGAGTAGGGGCAGAAATGATGTAGTTTTTAATTATACGATTATTTTCCAAAAAATTGGCTAATGATTTTATATTATTTTTTGAAGAAATGGAGCTAAATGAAAGCTTATTTGAATCTAGCATTATAGGTACTTCATCGCCGTAGTTTACTCCTAAAGTATGACCCTCTGAAAAATCTTGTGTGTCATTAATATTTTCAACCGCAATATCATCTAAATAAACTTTTGTACCTGACTGACTTTCATCACTTAATCCTCCTATTCTATAGAATGATTCCACTTCTGGAGTATAGTAACAAACATCATACAAACACTGTTTTATATTTTTTGACTTAAACTCCAAATACTTATTAGAAGTGTCCTGCGACAGTATCTGTTCGTCATAAATTTTGGATCTTTCTACATAAGATACAAATTTTTTGGCAAAATCTTCTAACTTAGAATCGCTTAAATCAGTATTTTTCAAATCTTGAATAATAGAATTAAGCAGTAAATTAAATTGATTTCTAGAATAAGGTCTGTTGTATCTCTTAGCCTCTTCGGAACGCTTTGCCATTAGCCAGATTTTTGTATCAATTTTTTCGCTCCCGCTAGATAAACCCCTAAGTAATAAATACTCTTTAAACCTAACCAACGGGTACTTATAGTTTTTGGGGTCTACATTAGCCTCGGGCCAAGACCAACCTTTATACCACTGGGGAAGTTCTCCAGTGTAATAATTTCTGTCTAAACCTACTATTTTAGTGGAGACTAAGTTAGCTATTTCAGAACTTAGGTCCTTTTCTAAAACATAGCCAGTATCAGAAGAATAGTATGGGGTATTTATTAGATCTATTACTGAAAGGTCGTTATAGGAAGTAAGTTTTTTTATACTACTAAATCTCCCACTTCCTTCAGTAAATTCATACAGAAGTAAACTTTTATCCGGTCCATAGGATTTGACTAGTCTAAACGAAGGATCTTTGACAATGTCATTTAAATTTTCTAGTACTTGAAAATCGTAACCTCCCCAGGCATATTTTTCGTAAACATCTTTATAAGGTTCCTGGTACATCTTTTTATTTATAACTATGTATTTTACCCCAAGTAAATTTATAGCTTTTTTAAAAGTAGTAGTATCCTTATTATAAAGTGAATTCTGAAAAACTTTTTTAATACCTGGAAGATATAGGTCAGCAGTGTTAAAAGCAAATTCCCCATTAAAATCATCTAAACCTGTAAAAGAACTTATTGGAGAAAGCCCAATATAAATATCGTTATCAAACTCATCTTCGAACATCGTCCACGAAGCGTAGCTTAATGGAAAGGATAAAATCCTCTCTTTGGACGGCATTTTATTTAAATCGGAGACAAGATCAAAAAAATATGTAGGTAATTGAACAGCTGTTGTCCTCTCTACAGGGTCTTCAGTTATCTCGGTCGGAACGACAACTTTATTTATTTTACCAGTAATAAAAGGCCCTGCCTGTATAATTACAATCGAAAAAAGACCCAAAATCAGTAAATTTCGGAATTGTTTTTTTAGATACTTGGAAATTAAAACTAAGCAAAAGGATAGAAAAACTGCGTATACCAATACAAAAGGAATAGCAAATTTATTGAAGAAATTTTTAAACATGACCCAACCAGGTACATGTTCTGTTAAGAAGATAAAAAAACTAATCCCCGGATGACCAAAATTTACAACGTGTAGATACAGCGCAAAAACAAATGGGATAAGAAGGAAAGTTAAACTTGAAAGGTACTTGCTCTTTTTGGTATACAAAATATAAAACACGATGACTATTAAAAGAGGATAAACTAAGTTAAGGGGGGATAAAAAAATATTATATCCAATATATGAACTTTTTCCGTATAGATCTAGGCTAGGAAGATTTTGAAGCGCATTCAGTAAGCTAGACTTAGAAGCAATTTGATAAACAGTTGCAGCCGCCTGCGACTTACCCAACACGCTTGTTGTATAATTTGCAGCTTCATTGCTAGTTGTTAGAGATGATACCCAGGTAAGCACCCAATAAAGATTATAAGCTGTAAAAGTACAGAAAAATATAAATAAGTACTTTACACAGAAAAATAAATTAACTTTTCTACGTGCTAAGTAGAGTGCCACGACTATTAATACCGAAAAAGTAATCAAGTACCCAGCAAAAATTGGGGGCGAAGCAAAAGCTATAGAAAAGGGTAGAAGGAGCATATTTCCAAATAGAGCATACCTGTATTTTTTAGTGACTAATCCTTTTAAAATAAAAAAACTTAACATTGGAAAGCTTGCTACAGCCACGACACTGGATATTGGATGGTACCAAACTGTGTAGTAGAGAAGAGGGGAAAAAGTATAAAATAGGGCACTAAAAGTAGAAATTAAAGATAAGTCACGGTGTAATTTATTTAAGAGTAGCTCTAAAATTTCCTTGATAAATAAATACGTAAAAATAAAACTAATTACTAATAGAGTAATTGTCGTGAGAGATTGAACAATCTCAGGTGCTACAAAGCTAAATAGCATGCCTACACTCGCAAAGCTTATATAAAAGAATTGAGGGTTAAAGTTACCAAGGTACCCCGAAATAGAATTTAATTCCAACCCCTGTAACCAATACTGGGGGTAGGCAAAATACAACCGGGAATCATCTCCACCAACATTTATGCCTCTATAAAAAAATAGTAAAATGGCTGAAAATAGTAGAAATAAAGCAAAAATCTTTAATATTTTTTTCATACTATAAATAACCCAAATCGTTTAATTTATTTCTTAAAGTCCCTGTACTATCAAAGTAACTTGCGCATACTAGGTCTATGGGCCGACCAGAATATAAACCACAATCTTTGAGACCGCTATAATCAAAAGTAATACTATAAACATCCTCAACCTTAAAATTTCCATTTTTTAGACCAGAATAAAGCTTGTCTTTTTCATAAAATATTCCAACTTTTTTACCCTCTTCTTTTCTAATCCCCTGAAAGTCTAAACTCCATAGCAAGTCATCCTTAAAATATTTTGGTGACACCAAACCAGATTTATAGTTATAAACTAGAAAAGGATACAGAATACCTGTTTGAAAGTAATGCCCTGTGATATTTATATAGGAGGGATCCTGGTTAGGGTGATTGATGTCCTCAATATATAGAATAAAATCTCCCTCTAAACTGGACGAAAAGTAAATCTTCATAAACTCCAGTATATCTCTCCTAGCACTAGTAGACTGCGAAACATTTCTTAAGGTCAGGTAATTGGAGTATATATTCAAGCTTAAGTAAAATAGGGCGATAGAGCTAACAAAAAATAAGAGTGCTGGTCGAACCGTATTTCTAAATAAGTCATTTGATTTTATTAATATATTTAGGTGATAAATACCTAGAGATAAAATTAAACTGAAGGGGAAAACTCCTATATAATAATACCGGGAGTCTAAAAATATATTGTGAAAAGTCTGAAAAGAAAAAGGCACAAAGGATAGAAAAAAATAAGCTAGGCACCAGAGTATTATCCTCATATGCAAGAAGTTTTTTGATTTATATAGAGTGTATATAAAAATAAGTAGGATAAAAATAATAAGGATAGAAAAGACATAAGATAGGGTTGCGGTAGCAAGATAGTAAACCATAAAATCATACCTATTTCCAAAAGTCTGAGTTAAGGTTATTCCGTGTTCCAGATCTAAAAATTTCTCGGACAAAAAATATAAAATGTTCGAGTCTTGAAAAAACACCTGCGAAAGGGCTTTCAGAGGTAGGGTAAAAAGGTTGTAACAAACTTGGTATAAAGATGTAGTTAACCCGCTACTAGTGACATTCGAGGAGTTAACTGTTAAAAATCGGGGGATAAAGAAAAATAGTAAAGATGTTGAAATAAAGGCGAATAAAATCTTTACCCCTTGTAAGAAAACAGATTTGGAAAATTTTCCTGGCCTAAAAAACCAAAAGCTTAAAGGGAAGAGCGGTAAAAGACCCACGCCCGTCTCCTTAAAGAGGGTAGAAAAAAGAAAAAGGAAAATAGAAATCAAGAGGTACTTACGCTCATCATTCCTTACAAAATGAATAAACGCTAGCAGGGAAAGATTCACGAATATAAAAGATCCCTGTATTGAAAAGGACTGGGCAGACCAGAAATAAGTTTGGTAAGATACGTGGGAAAACATGAAAAACGTTATTGTCAGTAATTTTACTAAGTGATTTTCTTCTATAAACAAGTTTAGAAACTTAAGTAAAACGTAAATATTAAGAAACGCTAGTATAAAAACCCAAAAGGAGAAACCAAGATTAGAGGAACCCCAAAATACCGTATTTAGAATACTATACGTCCTAGTGATGGGGTTAAAGTGTAGAAATCCTCTGTAAGTAAAGATGTCTTTTATCAGAGCCGAGTAACCCTCCCCAATTAAATAAAGATTCCTTCCAACACCATTCCATTCGTCCTGAATAAAGTAAGTTTTAAATATAAGTATATTAGCTAGTATAAATGCTATATATACAAATATTAGGATGTGACTATCTTTTTTTCCTAACCGCAACATAGAGTACCCTCTTGAACTGTAAATTTGGCAAAACACTACTTAGTAAACGTTCAAATCCGATTAGAAGATTCAAGTATAGGGATTTATTAAATACTCTATAGAGAAACTCAGGCAAAATTTGGTAACCTTCAATGGACAGAACTTCTAGCCCAGACTTCTCTAGATAATAATTTAATCCAGCAAGGCTTATCTTAAAATGATTTACACCTAGTTTATCAAAAAAGGAAACAGAATGAGAGTTAGTCACGGTAAATATAAAAATACCATCTCTGCTAAGCAAGCTAAAAATCTTGTCAAACCAGTCACCGTAAGAATTATAGTACTTTAAAACCCTAATCGCGGTGATTAGATCAAAAGTCACGTTAGGAAATTTAGAAAAGTTATATTTAAGGAAGTCAGTGTTAATTACACTAAGCTTACTATATCCTGGGTAATTTTCCTTGCAGAGCTTTAACATTTCTACACTGGGTTCCACAGCGAAAACTTTACTTCCTGTATGTATCTTAGGGGCTACGAAATTTAATATTCTACCATAACCACACCCGATGTCTAGGTAGATAATGGGCCTAGCTACTATGAGGTACTTTTTTATAAAGGACAGTTCGAGGGAAGAAAGATATTTTTGATATAAAGTCCGATCCCATATACCGTTATATTTCTTACTGTAGCTGTCCCAGTAAGACAACTCATTATTTGTCATTTTTAAGAAGAAAATTTAATAGTTTCTTTTGGTCATATCCCTGGATATAGGTAATCCTATAATTCCCTAACAACTCAAAAGCCCGATCAGCTTGGTGATACAGATCTCTAAAGCTGTAGGAAGCGTATATATAACTCAAAGCAAAATTATTTTTAAGAAAACCGAGATTTCTACCGTAAAAATATTCATGTAGTACCTCGCTAGATGACTTACTCTCTAATCCTCGACTTAAGTATATCACTGCGTCAACCTTAGATTTTTTCAGACAGGTATCTATACCCCTCTTCGAAAACACATCCCTTAGATCCCTGTTAGATCCCCTACCCTTATTGACAAATACAGGGTAAGTTCCGTAGAGCGTGTCTGTTTTGGTATCCCAGATTGTAAAATTCTCGGATATATACTCGCCACCACTTTTTAATACAGAAGTCACCAAACTAGTCTTCCCATTTCTACCTTTAGCCAAAATCAAGTAAACTGACCCATTAATTTTAAAAGAGGCTGAAAAGGTTACAAGAAAACCTGCCTTAAGGAGATCAATCTGAATAACATGGAAAAGGTGCCTCCCTAACGTAAAAATATCTCCTAAATTTACCCTTAAAAACCTATATAGAGGATTAAAATAAAATATTCTATTTTTGTAATCATATTCAAAAACAAAACCTACACCTTTATATAAGGGTCTCCTGTAATAAACAGAGTTATTTGTACTTGTATAATCCCCATCAATGGAATAATTGCCCCTCTTTAAGGCTTTTCTATATAAGGACTCTCTATATTTAGAGTACTTAGCTACTGTATAGTGGAAACGGTACTTTCGATCTACTACCCTTGGGGTAATGTTCTTTGTTAGCAATAGAAAATCAACAAGAGGTAGATGTGTTTCTAGGGAAACAAGGCCAGGTACTATTTCTAAATATTTTACTGACATAAAGTAATTAAGTGTTAAATCTCAAAAACATAAATTTATAATTTCTAAATCAGTAAGGATACCTGTCTAACCCTGTTAACAAATAAAAATAATATTTGATCGGTGCCCGGAACCTCGGAATATCTACAAACCCCTTCTTTAGATTAGTAGAACTGATTTTATTTTTCTTTATATTCAAAATTTTCAGGTTATTAATGAACCATTTTAAGGATCGAAGGTAAGACGCTAAATAGGATTTATTTAATTTTAGCAGAAAGTAAAATGAAATTAGTAAACTGTAGAAGTTCAAAAGCAGAAAATATTTTAAAAAGTTCCATGTACTAAAATTTTTGTAGAAGCTAGATAACTTATTTTTAATGTTATGGTACTGGATGACTTCATTATTAAATTGGGAAGAAGTGGAACCCCCTTTGTGATAGCAAAGTGCCGTGGGATAGTACCAACTCTCGTACCCATTCATCCATGCTCGATGACAAAAATCAGTCTCTTCATAATAACACCAAAAATCTTCGTCAAATAAACCTACTTTTTCAATAACTTCTTTTTTAATTAGCATAGAAGCCCCCTTAACAGAAAAAACTTTATAAGGATTATTGTACTTTTGGACTTCAGCCCCTTGCTGGTAACCTTCATGGTATAAAAATGCAGTACCTGTCCAAAAGGAGCCCGCACTGTCAAGCTTACTAGGATCATCCATTAAAACAATTTTGGACTGGGCAATACCACATTTAGGGTATTCTTTGAAAACCTTTATAAAATTTTTTAAGTAATCTTTTTCTACGTAGGTATCATTATTTAGTAAAACAATGTATTCTCCACTAGAAGCTTTATATCCAATATTATTTCCCTTTGCAAAACCATAGTTTTCTTTATTAACTAAAACTTTAACTTTTGGATAATTTTTTTTAACGTAAGCAACACTGCCATCAGTGGAAGCGTTATCCACAAATATTATTTCGAAATCTTTATAGGTTTGTACTTTTAAAGAATCCAAACAACCTTTAAGCCACTTAAGACCGTTATAATTAACTATTATTACAGATATCATCTTTAGGAAAGTTTTTTGTTAACAAATAGGGCGTCCATAATATGGATTGGCCCCTCCCCTTTATCAGAGTAATTACGAAATGCTACTAAGTCAAAGTCGTAATCTGGACTATATAGCTTAGAAAGAAGGGAGGAAAGGGTATAATTTTTGTTATCCTCTAAAGTAATTTCAATTGCTAAATATCGAGTTTTAGCCAAGGTCTTAGGTGCACCATCTAAAACTAAAGATTCAAAACCTTCAGTGTCAATTTTTAATAAATCCAGGTTATTAAAGCCTAAGCTACTGAAGTACTTATCGATTGTCGTCAGTTCGACCTCAACATTACCTGTTTTAGAAATTTGGCTAATAGCACTGTCGTTAGGATCAAAAGACATTTTTAGAACACCTTCCTTAGAGGACATACCGAGGTTATTCACTTTTATATTTGTATATTTAGAACAATTGTTCCTCAGACATTTAAAAGTATCCGGAATAGGCTCAAAAGCATGAATTTTAGATTTAGGAAATAAATCTTTACACATTAGAGTATAAAAGCCCACATTAGCCCCCACATCAAATATTTTTAGTGCCTGGGAACTCCTTAGTCCTGTATAGGAAAGCAAATTCTTTTGTCTAGTCAACATACTTTGGTACCCAGCCAAACCGTATGCGGAGTCATAATAAATTCTCGATTTTCCAAAATTAACATTGGAAACTCCCAGTTCAAATCTTACAAAAAAATGTTTAATTATTAAGTAGTATTTAATAAAAATAAACTCAATTTTTAGAATTAAACTCCACCTATTAGTTGAAAAAAATCTATAATCCAGAAATAGTGACTGCTTAACGAACCAGTACATTTTTTTTATCATAAAGAAATTAGACTATACAAACAGTTATAGTTATAGTAACTATAAAAGCTCTTAGCCTTAAGGTTAAAATTAATAGAATTGAACTCAGATATATTTTTAGCCAGGTCTTCCCCATTCAGATTTTTATACACGACACCCAAACCTTTTTCAGATATCTCTTTGGAAATCTCAGGGACGCTAGAAACCACAACTGGAATACCAGATGCAATATACTCATTAACTTTTAAAGGGGAACAATAAAAAGTCCAAAGTGAATCATTATTATATGGGGCAAGTCCCCACCCCTTAAAATCTTTAAGATAATCAATAACAAAAGAGTGCGGTTTGTCTTTGTAAAGTTTAGTGTATATTCCCTCTTTCCTAACAAATTTTTCCAATTCTTTCCAACCACTGCCCCCACCAATAACCGTAAGGGACATATTTAAATCTTTTAATACTCGTATCATCGCAAGTAGCCCATGCTCTGGAGTGACATTACCAATGTAGATAAAGTTATTATTATTAATTTTTTTATTTTTAAAGGTAGGGGAATCTAAGTAAACCCCATTGGGAACAACAACACTTTTTTTAGTATTCAGTCCTAAGGATATACGTTTTTTTTCAGCTCTGTGTGTGTTAGAGACCACAACATCGGAATACTTGAGAACTAGCTTCTCGACGATAACATAAACCCAGTCTAATAACGCATTACCATAACGATTCTCTGAATAATCTGCCGCAAAGTAAATTATTTTTCGAACATTACCCTTATTAAATAATTTGTAAGTTAATGCAGCCAAAGTGTCAAAATTGTTAGCCCCAATCAAAGTCTTATTTTTGCCGGGTAAAACAGAACAGTAGTAAATTGATAAGAAAAAATCTATTAGCAAGTTTAAAACGGATAAATTTACACGGGAAAAGATTTTTATAACAAGGGAGTTTTTATACACTAAAGTTTCTCTAGTACCGTAGTTTGCAAGTGGGTGATCAATACGGTACACGGTATAATTCTTGTCCAATAAGTAGTGCTCCAAGTAATTTATGGGGCCTTCCATTTTAGTGGAATGCGATAAAAGAATATATGTTTTCACAATTAAACTTTAGAAAACTTACCTTGTAAAAAACCGACACCCCCTGCAATAAATTCCATAGTTAACATAAAAATTGTACCCAAACCAATTACAGGGTTTTTAAACCATAACTTCCAATGTTTATAAAAAACAGGTCGTAAAAAATAAATTGTCTTAGTGCTAAAGGTACTAACGCTGTGTTTTTTCATATAAACGTGAGCCAATTTTGCGTAGTAATTCTTTTTTTTCATTAATTTAAATAGGCTAACATTACCCTCATTGTGAATAATATAAGATTTCGTTCTAGCTTTTTTTGGATATTCTAAATTAATTCGTTCTGGTAAATCCCAATCTTCGGGCCCAGTTATATTTGCGTCGTAACCACCCACATTAACAACAGCTTTTTTTTCAAAAAATCTAGATGCCTCAACAGCTGTATCCCCCTCAATAAAATAAAAGTTTCTTTCAAAAGCCTTGCACTTAGCCCAAAAGCTATCGCCTATAGATTTTTCAGGTACTGTGATTGTTTTAATCTGGGGATCTTTAATCATGATATTTACGCACTCTTCAACAACACCTGCCGTTAAGATCATGTCTGCATCTAAAAGTAACAAATAATCACCACTTGATTTTTGTATACCCATATTTCGATTTTCACTCCTTTCCATACCACCTAAAAAGGATTTTGGAGCATATTTTTTTGCAGTCTCTAGGGTATTATCAGTAGTTTTTTTGTCTACAACTACAAGGGGTTCGATATTTAGGTAGGTTTGATCTTTTATCGATTTTAACAACCTTTCAGCGTGCGCAGATTCGTTGTAGGCAGCAAAAATAATCGATACTAAAGGACTTTTATTAGACATATAACAATAACTAACCTAAACACTTTAATAATGTAACTAATTTACCACAAAAGGAGCAGTATTTGAAAACTTAGCTTTGTAGTCATTAAGATAACTATTACTGGTTCCGTATCTTCCCTCAGACCAACATTTTATTTTTAAGTTACTATAAAACATAACAGGGCCGACATTCCAGTAATTTCCAACACAGGTTGTATAACCACTATCGGTTATTAACTTTGATTTAGCAGAATAAACTTGTTTTTGATCTACATAGGTCTTTTGTGAGGATCTTATAAAAGGAATACCCTTAAACCAAATAAAAAAATATAGACTAAAAAACAACAAGGAAAAAAATATTTTTACACTATCCTTAACAAAAATTTTACTTATAGTTGCATAAACAGCTATAACAGAAACAGGCCACCAAATAATTAAATACCTAGGGGTGGGTGTAAGTTGGGGTATAGAGCTAACTAAAAACATAACTAAAAAGACAAAAAAAGAAGCTAAGTATAAATCGTACAGATCTAAAGAAAGACGCCTTAGTTTTATAAAAACTTTAAACCTAAAAAATAACCCAATTAAGGATAGTAAAATTACTACATAAAATAAATTTTGATAAAAAGATCTAAATACTACATTTATTAGAAAATTAAAGGTAGTCAAAACATCCCCTCCCTCTGCAGAAACCCTACTTAAGGAATTGTGATAAATATTTATAAAAATCCCAATAAATGAAAAATTTACCAGATAAAAAAACTTTTTAAAAATTGTATTTTTGGTTTTAACAGAATAGGTCAGATAAATAATAAAACACCCCCACATTAGGTATATAAACCACAGGCTAGGGATATTAAATCTACTTAAAATTTCACTGTTAAAATTGAAATTTAATTTGTTATTTAAAGTTAAAAAGGGATTAAAAAGACTTCTTTTTTTAGCTAACAGGTATAAATTAAAAAATATTGTAACCAAGTTAAAAGCTAAAATGGAGAATAACAATTTATTTTTTGTAAGTGATATTAAATTTCTTATAAAATCAGGGACATCCAAGACAAAGGTAAACATAAATAACACAACAATAAAGTATAAGGCCTGCATATTAGCCCAAAAACTAATACCCAGTATTACACCTAGACCAATTAAGTTTATTGTTTTAGGTGTTTTTGCAGAAACTATATATTTAAAGAAAAAGTAGTAACTAAAAACACAGGCAAATTCAATAAAATTGTAATTTCCCCAAGATTTAGTGTGAACAACTAAATTGTTTGGCAATTGTAAAAAGTAAGTTAAAACTGCAAGTAGCGAAAATAAAACAACACTTTTACTTTTTTCGGGAAGCATTAATAACATTGATTTATAAATAAACACGGCAGTTAAAAAATTAAATATTAAGCTGTTTACTCTCAAAGAGAATACCGACACACCAAACAACAGCTGAAATGGAGAAAGTAAGTAGGCTTCTAAACTTCCCCTAAAATTTTGATCTGCAAAATATAGGTACTGTTTTTGAAAGGTGACTATGTTGTTAGCCATTACCGACCACATAACCTCGTCGCTATCTAAAGATACGGTATAGAGGGAGAATAATTTAAAAACAGCCAATACTCCAAAAAAAATTAAAAGTAATACTCTATAAAAAGAAATTTTATTTGAGATATTTAGATTAAATTTGGGTAACACTTTTTGATTTTTGTAATACTTTTGGCCAAAGGTAATTATTAGCATTTTTATAGGCCTCTAAGCATAAATGGTTATAAACTTTTTTATTATTTATCGAATTAATAAACTTTGTTGCCATTTCTCTATAATTATTTACAACAAAACCATTTTTATTATCTTTAACTAGTTCATCTAAACTACTACCACCCCTAACAATACTAGGTGTTTTGACTAATCCCGCCTCTAGAACAGTCAGTCCAAAACCCTCCTTAAAAGAGGGGTGAAATAGAAAGTGAGATTGTCTATAAAGTGAATATTTTTTCTTTTCTGAAACGTATCCTAAAAAATTAACATTTTTAGAAATATTTAAATCTACAGCAAGTTTTTTTAGGCTTAAAATATAAGAGTCCTCTCCCCCACCCACAATATTTAAAACAAAGTTGGGAAATTTTTTACAAATAATTTGAGCGGCCTTAATTGCGTCTTCCACCCCCTTCATTTTTACTACCCTGGCAACGAAAAGAGCTGTGGGATAACTATTTTTTGTAACACCAACAGGGTTACTTTTTTGTAAGGTAGAAATACCTAAAGGCAGTATTTTAACATTTAGAGCGGGGTTAAGTTGCTTAACATCTTTAGTAGTAGACTGGGATATTGTCCAAATTTCATTATTTTTATAAAACCTATAGATAAATTTTTCAAGTTGTACGCCTAAAATATTAAAGGGGAAAGGGAACATTTTGGACCAAATTTCTGACCCAGCTACTTCACAAGTTAACAAGACCACTCTTTTATTTTTTAGTAAAGATGCAAAATGAGGGAAGCCGTGAATTTCATCTACAATTAATTTTACGTCGTGGTTTAACCAATATTTTGTTAGTAGGATCCGCCACACACTAAATAGATAAAAAGGGTACCTTAAAATAAACCAAAACAAATGGGTGTTAAGGTTAAAACCAACTCTAATAAAACTGACGCCTTCTATTGTTTCGAATTTTTTAGAATTTTTATACCTATTCGCTACCCAAACAACTTTGTGTCCTTTACTTAACCAGTATTTTGCATACTCAAAAGTAGTTCTTTCGGCCCCACCTTCTTTGGGGTTTTTAATGCATCTCCAATTTAAAATAACAATAAGCATACATTTAGTATAAAGGAAATGTGGTAAAAAATAATGACCTAGAAAAGTGTGTTTATTTAAAGGCCGTGAACCATTTTATGTAATGCCGATTTATAATCGGTTGAAGACAACCAGGTTAAGAGCCTTCCAGTCCTATCTAACTCTCTTATAAAACTTTTAGTAACTTCCCCTTTTCTAAAAGCAGCTTCTGTAGAACGGTATTCCTCTAGATCCATGTACTTATAAAGTAACTCTGGGTATAGGGCGTACAAAACTCCTTCAACACTTAAAGGCGTTACACCTTTTAGTCTTTTTCCTTTTATTAATTTAGAAATACCTAACATATGAGGGGCCATTCCCAAGACTAAAGCGTGTGCTACGGGTCCAGGTCTGCCTCTTTCAATCATCTCTCTGGCATATCGTAAATAATCCAATTCCCCTCCGGTATCGGTCGCAAAGCGATAACCAGTAGGTAAAAAATCTTTGATTGAACCCTCCCTAAAAATATTTACACCAGTAAATTCCTTTAAATGTACTAAAGACTCGTACTCATCTCCCGCCTTTGAATTTTGTCCCCCCTCAACAAATAATAAATTTATTGGGGGTCTATGTGGAAACTCATATAACATATAGTCATTTAAGACACCCAATGCCCGTATTTGCATCTCTATTTGATGAGGCTCACCGTAGGTTGGAAAAAGAACAAAGGTAGGGCACCCAAAATATGTCTCTACCTGTGGGGCATCTTCTATATTAAGTAAACTCTCTACAGCAGGGGCGTCTTGCGTTGCTCTTTGAAAAGGGTCTGATAAACCTGCAAACTTATACAAAGAACGGGTCTCAGGTGCTGAATCAAAATGTAGTATGGGTGCTCCTTCTCTAAGCATAATAGGTTGATTATACAATACTATGGGTTTGGAGTCTAGATTTGGGGTTTGTTTTTAGAAAAAATACTATAAAAATTATTTACAACATTAACTATTTTTTGCTTACTTCCTACCATATCACCCGTATTTACATACATACTAAGTTCTGGGTCAAATTTTTTAACCCTTTTTCTACCATCATCGTAATATTTTAAAATGTGCATTCTATACCAAACAGCGAGAGTATCTGAAACAAACTGAAAAACACTGATTAGTAACGATTTATTTACAACTGTAGAGGGGGCTGTACTAAAGTCAACAAAAACCGGGGCATCGTAAATTTTATAACCTAACCTAGAACACACAGCCAATATCTCCATATCAAAAGCAAATCTTTTTATAACTAGCTTATCTAAAACTGCCTCTAATACTTCACGCTTAAAAAACTTTAGGCCTGTTTGAGTATCTCTAACATTCATTTGAAATAAGGTTTTAACAAACAAGTAGTACCCATAAGTTAAAAGCTTTCTAAAACCAGAGTAGTTTTTAACCACACTAGCTGAGTGTAATTTACTTCCAATAATTACATCGGCCCCATACCATTTCATATGTTCTAGAGCCATTATAATGCCCTGAGGATTGATATCTCCTCCAGTATCAATAAAACCTACAACATCACCTTTAGCCTTACTCATTCCGTATCTAACAGCCTGACCCTTTCCTTTATTAGTTTTATATCCAAAAACTTTAACTTTGCTACTAGCAACTTTTTTTGCATTTTCAAAAGATTTATCAAGCAAAGTTCCGTCTACCACGACTATAATTTCAAAATTATAGGGAGTCTTTAATAACGCCCTTTTTAAGTCACTAACATCTTTAGCTACAGTTTTTTCATTCTTATAAACCGGGGTAATAATTGATAATAGTTTTATATTCATTTTTTTACTAAATAAAATTCTTTAATAAACGACAGAACGTATACACCCAGTATACCAGCACAAACAGCAATACTTGTATAAAGTACCTGTGAAACATTCTGGTTAAATATAAACTTAATGCTTATATATTGTATAAAAGCCCCTAGTAAAGTTATCGAAACTAATTTAAGCCTAGATACCGAAACTAAAAGCCAGGTAAAAACAGCCGTTACAGAATAAAAAAGCATATATAAAGAGTATAAAGGTAGGTATTGCGCCGACCCCAAATACTTATCACCAAACATTAATTTAATTATGTACTCTGGAAAAAAGTAAAAAACAATAAATCCAGCTAAAGACATTAAAAACACCGCAGTTAA
>Ga0100379_10000395_pt1 | contig 47927 bp, 45 predicted proteins | sample CryGeymeta201503_FD_80418 | JGI IMG/M metagenome (GOLD analysis project Ga0100379, IMG submission 80418) | Groundwater microbial communities from Crystal Geyser aquifers in Utah, USA - Crystal Geyser metaG 2015-03 | ecosystem: Environmental > Aquatic > Deep subsurface > Groundwater | place...
AAAAACATTGTAGTAATTGTCGAAATTTGTGCTCACTGAGCCGTGATCGTTTGCAATACTTATTTTTCATTGATCTTGCAACCATATTAACACATTGTCATGTGCTAAAGGTTACAAGACCCTAACTAATACGCGCTACTCAATAGGATAGGCTAACATCAGGCAGGAAGTCAACTTCCAATGTCGCAAATAAGCTTGGTGTACTCATAAATACGCATTAGATACATACAAGTTACTCCATCTACTTTCGAACCTGATTAAATCGTATAATCGAGTTATGTTCACAATCGAGTACCTTCGCTCATTTCGCCTTGGTGGTTATGCCATTTTTGATTTTGTAGTTTCCTACCTTGGAATTGCTTTGCTGGCTCCTCTGCTCTCGAAATTGTTCCGCTTGATCAGATTAGAAATTCCGACAAGAAATTGGCTATTTTTGACTTTGCCGATTGGTGTTTTAGTTCATGTATCGGTAGGCACCATTACTCCTTTCACAGCTGCATTTTTGGAAATAAATACTCACTTTGTATTAAAAGCTATCGTTCTAGGTTCGTTTTTTCTTGGAATTAGGGGTATAAAGATAAGTAGGTAAACGCTTTTTAGCGAAAGGAAGTTATGAAAGGTTTTACAACAAACATAGAAGAAATGACTGTCCAGAACAGCAATTTTCGAAAGGTTCTCTACACTTCAAAGCATAGTCAATTGGTCCTAATGAGTCTTAAGTCAGGTGAAGACATTGGTGTAGAGATTCATGCTGATAATGATCAGTTTTTCCGTTTTGAAAAAGGTGAAGGAAAATGTATTGTTGACGGCACTGAATACTTGGTGACGGATGGTTCTTGTTTAGTCGTTCCCGCAGGCGCAGAACACAACATCATTAATGTTTCTGAAACTGAAGATTTAAAAATGTATACGATTTATTCCCCAGCTCATCATAAAGATGGCATCATTCGAGCTACCAAGCAAATAGCCGCAGAAAACGAAGCTGAGTTCGATGGTGTGACTACCGAATAAGTCCAGCAATACTGCCGAACATCACGGCAATATCCGAAGAGATCTGAAGAAGTGGTAAGTAGAACCAGCTTTTTGGTGTGTATTTTAAGTTTTTATCTATCGCCCAAAGTGAATAAATGACAAAGAGTGGCGTCCAGAGTTGGATGACTGATTTCCAGTCGCTAAATTTAAGAACGAAAATTGTTGTTAATAATAGAAGAAAGTAGCGCAAGAAAATAAGTGCCACTTTTGGTCTTAAAATATCTGCTCGCACATCACCCCTGGCAAATCTATAAATCATTCTAAAGAAGCTTGGGAGATTATTTCTGGGTTTCCAGAGCACGATGGCTTTTTCTGCGAAGGCAATTTTAATATTATTTTTTCTGATTTTTGTTGCGAATGCATAATCTTCATTATCAGAAAGCTCCTCATCAAAGCCACCAAGTTTTTCCCAGACTTTCTTTCGCAAAAGCATCGAGCGAGTGGCTGGGAGGAACTCATCGGGATTGACTTTTTCGGGCATGACCAAGGCGTAAGGAATGACTGCTTCTTCAAATCTTGTGTTTGCCTTACCCGCGTAGTAGCCAGCAACGACCTGAGACTTCGTTTCTTTCTGAGTTTCCACGAGCTCTTTCAGCCAATTTTTATTTGTCACGCAACCGGCGTCAGTAATGGCGATCAGATCTGTTTTGCTTTTAGCAATTGCTAGGTTTCTGCCAACGCTGCGATTACCCTTTTTTTGGAGAAGTCTAATGTTTAAGAACGAATTGCTGCTAAAGTTGTTGACAATTTTTATTGTTTTATCTTTTGATCCTCCATCAACAACAATCACTTCTGTCGGCAAAAGTGATTGCTTTTCAAGGCTCTTAAGCAACTCTAAGATTGTTGACTCTTCATTTAGAACAGTGATGATGACGGTTACTTTTTCCATAGTTCGATGTATGTCTCAGCCATTTTTTTCCAGGTTTGTTTTCTTGCCCAGGCTTGTAATATGGGAGAGATTTCTTTTGGCTTCAACAATGTTTTAGCAATAGCCTTGGGCGTTCTAACAATACTGATTTCCTTTGCGTATGGGGTAGTCTTTAGATAGTCTCTTTTGAATTTACTTGGAGCTATTGCTATCACCGGAGTTCTAGTTATGAGGCTTTCTAGAATGCTCAAATATTGTGAGGCAAAGGCAAATGAAAATTCACCTATTTTATTACTCGCGTTTTCTTTCCAGCCATGAAACTTCACTGGCAGATTGTATTTATTAACAAATGATCTAGCCTTGCTCTCAAGAGGTCCATCTCCGTAGACTTCTAGTGAAATTTTTCTACGACTCTTATCATTAAATATTTTTATCGCTTCCAGATATTCTAGTATTCCTGTATCTTTCCTCATCTGGCCAACAAAAATAACTGAATTTCTTCTTTTTTTGGCAACAACTTTTTTTTCATTGACTGCTCCAAATGATAATGCGGTTGGAATGACTCCGTACCAAAGATTGTGGAAGCCACCTATACAAAGATTTCCGCGCGTTAACTTCGATGCGGTGCGGTGCCAAAACACCTGAGATTTTGATGGTCCGTCGATGTTTTCGTAACCGTGGAATGTGATGTATATCTTTTTCTTTGACAAAAAAGGGAGGAAAGGCAGCAGCCACCAAAAAACATCGTGAATTTGTATTATGTCAGCATTTTTTAGCAAGGAAAAATGCTTTAGCAGTCCAGTCCAAATACTCAATTTATGCTTGATGGCATCGGGGTTGGGAACTGCCAAGCGAACAATTCGGTAATCCTTAGTTTCTTCCTCAAGCGCGAGTAGCTTGTTGTGTTGGGTAGTAATTATTGTTGATGAAAAACCAAGTCTGCTCAGTTCAACTATAATTTTTTGTAGATGTTTTTCTACTCCTCCGCCGTGGGGAGGAGCCAATCTGGTTAGATGAAGTACTGTTTTTGTCATCTCGGCGATATTGTAGCAGTCTTGTTGGTATAATCTCTCGAGATTATGAAGAAGGACTTTTGGGCAGAACTAGGAAAACCGATTATTGGACTCTCTCCTATGGATGGAGTTACCGATCAGCCGTTTCGTTACATCACTAAGAAATATGGTCAGCCTGATATTGTTTATACGGAGTTCGCTAGTGTCGAGGGTGTTTGTCATGGTGCCACGAGCATGCTTAAAGATTTTTTATATGACGAGACGCAGCGTCCAGCGATTGCGCAAATTTATGGCACGACCCCAGACTCTTTCCGTCAAACAGCCACCCTTCTCTGCCAACTTGGATTTGATGGAATAGATATCAACATGGGTTGTCCGGCTAAAAACGTGGCTCATTCTGGAGCTGGAGCTGCTCTTATTAAAACACCTGAGTTGGCTCAAGAGATTATTAAAGAAACAAAGCTCGGTATAGAAGATTGGGTTAATGGCAAGTCAGCCGTTGACTGCGCCAATGTCTCTGATGAAATTGCCCGCGAGGTCGAGCGTCGACATGCGTTGCTGCCAATTGCATACCAGCAGAGGCAAAGCATTCCTGTCAGTGTCAAAACTAGAATCGGTTTTGATAAACCAGTCATCAAGGAATGGATGGAAACAATTTTGGAAATGGAGCCAGTGGCGATCGCATTACATGGCAGGACGTTGAAACAACAATACGGTGGTTTGGCAGACTGGGAACAGATCGGTGTTGCTGCAGATGTTGCTCTTGGATCAGAAACTTTGATTTTAGGAAATGGAGATGTAAGTTCATTAGAAATTGCCAGGGAGAGAGCGATCGCATACAAGTTGGACGGAATTCTGATTGGTAGGGCTGCATTCGGAAATCCATTCGTGTTCAGAGAAAAAATTCCAGAATCACCTACTATCTACGAGATTGCCGTCGAACACGTTGAGATTTTTGAGAAAACGTATGTGAATAGAGAAAAATATAGTTTTTTGCCAATGAGAAAGCACTTGGGCTGGTATGTAAGAGGAGTACCAGAGGCAGCTTCGATTAGAGCCGCTCTTTTCCAGACTAACTCCAGCCAAGAAGTTCGCGCCGTTCTTGAAGAAAATGGTCTACTCTGAGTGGTATACTACCCTAGTCTTGAGGTCGCATAGCTCAGTTGGTTAGAGCGCACGATTCACATTCGTGAGGTCCTTGGTTCGAGTCCTAGTGCGACCACATTCTCCGTGATAGGCTAAAACAATGCTGCTTCGCTACCGTTCCGCTCTGCTTATTTTTGTCATTAGTTTTCTTGTTTACCTGCCTTCACTTGGAAATCAATTTGTCTGGGATGACGAGCAGTTTATTTATCGAAATGTCTTTGTTCGAGACTTTAATGTCAAAAAAATCTTCACTACTAACACCATCGCAGGCGCTGGAGAGATCAGCAACTACTACCGTCCTCTAACTACGCTTAGTTTTGCTTTTGATTATCAGGTTTGGGGTCTTAATCCGATTGGCTTTCATCTGGTGAATACTTTACTTCATGCTTCTAATGCAGTTTTGCTTTACTTTTTGCTTCGCTACCTGGGTTTGGGGAAGAAAGGATCTTTTTGGCTAGGAGTGTTGTTTGCCATTCATCCGATTCAGACCGAGGCTGTGGTCTATGCTAACTCCAGAGGAGATTCCCTCTTCACTTTTTTCGGATTTTTAAGTCTTTTGGGATTTTCCAAGATTTTGGGTGGAAAAAACATCCATGTATCAATATATAATATAAAAACTCAGATTGGCAGTCTTACTCTGTCTCTGCTAACAATCACCACCTATCTTTTTAGCATCCTCAGTAAGGAAATTGGTATCACTTTCGTTGGTTTACAGGTACTTATCGCATTGAGGTTACTTGTACTAGGTAAGTTGAAATCAGGTAAAAAATGGGTCATATGCACCATGATCGGTTCTGTTTTTGTTGCCTCTGTTTATATGCTACTGCGCTCTACTGTTTTGAACTTTAATAATACCTTTAATTTCTATGGGGAGGGTTCAGCGTACGCTTCCAGCCTCGTGCTTCGCTTGGCCACTTTCACAAAAGTCCTTTGGATTTATGCACAACTACTTTTAGCACCCTTTCCACTCTATATGGAGCGCGATACAGAGCTAGTTACAAGCTTCGTTTCTATTTGGACGGCGATGACAGTGATTTTCCTCTCGACTTTGGCCTTTCTTGGCTGGCAAGAGCTTAGGCGTAAAAAAACCGTCTGGATTTGGTTTGGTCTTGGCTGGTTTTTCGTTACGATTTCTCCCGTGTCTGGACTTATTCCTATTAATGGAGTTCTCTATGAGCATTGGCTGTATTTACCGATGGTTGGTTTTTTTATTACAGCTATTGGTGTGTTTAAGTTGTTTTTTGAACGTTTCTTGAAAAACCACTACGAAATTACTCGAAATGTTTTTGGGATTATCGTGACAATCTTTATTTTGTTGACTTTGCGCCAGAATTATCTCTGGGGAACGCCAATTCGCTTCTACGAGCACCTCTTGAGATACACAGAGTCGGCGCGAACGCACAATAATTTAGCCATGGCCTACGCGGATGATAAGCAGCTTGAAAAATCCATTGAGCAGTACGACGCTGCGATCGCCCTAGCTGATGTCTATCCACAGGTTCACTACAATAAAGGCAACACCCAGCTTTCTTTAGGCAAAACGGATGAGGCAATTCTGTCTTACAAAAGATCGTTAGAACTTCAGCCCACTTTCGTATTGGCTCGCTATAAACTGATGGAAATTTATTTAGGAAGACAGGATAAAGAAAATCTCAAAATTCAGCTGGACCTATTTCATGAGTTCTCTGGCGAGGTTCCCGCTCCGCTGAATAAAAAAATCGCTACGCTTCTCGAAAGCTAGAGTTGTTAAGCTTAGAAAGTGCTTCTCTCCTTCCTTCTTGATTTATTATTTCCTCACACCTGCGCTGGCTGCGGAGCCTGGTTTACTCTGCTGTGTCCGCGCTGTTACAACGATTTAGAGTTTAGAGAATTACCCCTTCATCAGGATATCGAAGAACCAGCTCTTGAAATTATCTATGCTTGCTTTGGCTACAGCGACTCGGTTCGCAGCTTGCTCCATAGACTTAAATATGGAGGAATAAAAGACGCAGGCACTTTTCTCGGAGAGCTGATGTATCATTCTGGGAAAATTCCTGATCACGTAGTTATTGTGCCGGTGCCTATCCACCCCACCCGCCTGAGAGTTCGTGGCTACAATCAAGCAGAGTTGATTGCTAATTCCTTGGCAAGTCACTTGAGATCACCCTTGGTGATGGCGTTGACTAGAACGGTAGCATCTAAGTCACAAGCTTCGACCTCTTCAAAGTCTGAGCGACTTCACAATCTTCAGGGACACTTCGAAGTTGATTCTAGATTGAAAAACAGAATAATTGGCAAGAAAGTTCTCATTGTCGATGATGTCGCCACCACAGGTATGACTTTGCAGCAATGCGCTTTAGTGCTTAAAGAATCGGGAGCAAAATCAGTTTCTGCGATAGTAGTTGCCACCAGCAAATCGTAGCTTGAATTTTCCCGAGTAAAATCCTATAATTAACCATGTCGTTGGGGATGTATTGCTTCGACGTTCAGCGCTCATTAACATCTGCAGACTATCTTTGATCAAAGATATAAACAAAGATCAAACAACAACTGTCAATTTAAAAAACAGTATAGTTGCTAAAGCAAAAGCTTTCGGAACTCGTTCAATGGAAACATTGGCAGGTCTAATTGCTCCAGCTCCAGCAGCTCTAGCTTTCGCGTAAGCGGAAATAGCATTTAACACCCCATTGTCAGTGGCGGTGAGTGTTAGGTGAAAACCCAGTCACTGTGTCAGCGAGCTTGTTTCTACCAGAGCTCGTGTAAGACTTTCGGTGGAAAGTGTCGAGGAAGTGTTTGGCTATTACCAGCCTCGACATCACTTAAAAATACCCTACGTCTGTAGACGATGTTTTTGTTCCTGGGCGGACAGGGGTTCATAACCCCTCATCTCCACAAAATTTGTTTAATGCCTCCGAGTTCTCTCTTGATACTCAGAGGCTTTTTGCGTTATGATGAGAGTTGTTTGCTAATATAGTATTCATCATATGTTTTTTCCTTCTAAAAAATCATCACAATCAGGATACGTAGCGGTTATTACTTTACTAGTGATGGTGGTGCTTTTAAGCCTCGGTCTTTCTCTGGCAAATCAAGCAACTCAAGAAATTAGTCTGGCTGGAAATGAGTCTGAGCAAGTTCGTGTTTTTAATGCAGCGGAAGCTGCTCTTGATACTCTACTGGCTGATCCTAATTCTTATGTGGCTGGAACAGAAACATTGCCTGGTCTTAATGATGCTACGGTCGGCACAGACTACAGCGTCACCTCTGGTGACTTGACTTCATATTTTCCTCAAGGCTCAACTGCAACTATTGATTTAAGCGCTGGATCAGCGGGCACTCTACAGTTTCTATGGGGTGCATCCGGAAGTGGCTGTCTGGCTTCCGCATTACTCATCACAGTTTACTCTGACGACGGATCTTCAAACTACAGCTCTAGATATGTTGGTGTGAATCCAGCCGCAGCATGCGCAAGTAGGGGTCAAGGTTTCTTGGAGGCAGGGTCTGGAGGCACAGATTACAACAGCAGCTACTCCTTAGACTACACCGCAAATGATAAATTAGTTCGAATCAAAGTTCTTTATGCCGGAACTACAATGAGTGTCTCTGGAGCCGGCGTTCAGCAGTACACAGCTCAGGCAATGGCCACCGGTGATACAGATGGTGTGACTAGTGCTATTCAAGGCACGAGATCTATCCCCGCGGCGCCTGCTATTTTTGATTACGCCCTGTATAGTGGAGGTAGTATTGTGAAAGCGAACTAAGAGGAGACCTAAAATGCCTGCCCTGGCCATAGATATCGGAACATATAGTATTAAAGCCATTGCTGGTTCTACCGGGAGTTCGGTGCATATTAAGCGTGTTGCTGAGGTTTTTAACTCCACGGGCATATCAGTCCCGACGGATGACGCAGCAAGTACAAAACTCGCAGGAATTATTCAGGCTTTAATGAATGATTATGGCTTTGTAAATGAGCCAGTTCGTCTCTCTCTTCCAGAAACAGTGGTCTCCACAAAAGTTATCGCCATTCCAAGACTTTCAGACGCTGAGCTGGCATCTGCGATTGGCTGGCAAGCAGAACAACATATCCCGATTCCTCCAGACGAGCTCTCGCTTGAGTATCAGGTTCTTTATCGACCTGGTAAAAAAGAAGACGGCTTGATGAGGGTGCTCTTAGTTGGAGTGAGAAAAAAGGTTATTGAGCAGTACGTTTCCGTTTTTAATCAGGTTGGAATAGAGCCAGAGCTCGTTGAGACTCAGATGCTGTCGATTTTGCGCTCACTTCGTTTTGTCTCCAACGATCCAACCACTCTAATCTTGCACATCGGTGCCTCAACCATGAATATGGCGATCATGCATCAGGGAGAACTACAATTTGTTCTCACTCATCTAAATGGTGGGCAGCTACTCTCAAAGACTTTGGAGCAAAAAATTGGCCTTGATTCTTCTCAGGCAGAGCAATATAAACGAACCTACGGCCTTGATAGAACTCAATTTGAAGGAAAAGTGGCTTCCGCTCTTCTTCCAGCAGTTCAAGTTTTGCTTACTGAAGCGAAAAAAGCGGTTCAGTTTTTTGTCAGTCAACATCCGCAAGACGCTGTCGAGAGAGTTGTCCTTTCTGGTGGATCAGCAATGTTACCAGAGCTAGTCGGTCAGGTCGCAACTGAATTTGGTAGTGAAGTCCTGATCGCCTCTCCCTTTGCTTCCGCTTCTGGAGATGTACCAGAAAAGATTAATCAGCCAAGTATGGCAGTCTGTATGGGACTATTAGCACAGGAATCGTAAAGTTCATGCCGAAAAACATTAACTTTGTTCGAGATCGGCAGAGATGGGTTGAGAAAGCACAGTCTCAAGATCAGAAGTTGATGCTTTTTAGCAGTATTGCTTTAGGCATAATCGCGGTTGTTGGCATAGTCGCCGGAATTTCTCACTTTCTTCTGAACAGAAGCCTTGCCTCAATTGTGGCTGAGCAGAAATCAACAAAAACTGCGATTTTAGCTGAGCAGCCAATCGAAGAGTCTTACACTGTTTTTGCTCAAAAACTTCGAGTTCTCACAGAGCTCTTTGGTAATCGTCAAAATAAGCAGGAGGCGCTAACATTTTTTAGCAACTTTTTTGGTCCAGGTGTAATAATTAGCCAGCTTTCATATTCTGGTGATAATAATGAAATTTTGACATTTTCATTGAGCGCCCAAGATATTTTCACCATGGAGAGGGTCTTCGAGAAGTTGAAAAGTCCTGAACTACTTTCAGAGTATCCAGATATAACTCGCGGAGGGCTATCGAGAAATGATGCCGGAGTCTATAGTCTAAAACTCACCGTGATCTTACCGGAAATAGTACTTGAGAAAGAAGCATCGTGAATAAAAAATCAAAACCACCATTTAATTTACAATTATTTCTACACACCAGACAGTCTTTGGCGATTGCCATTGGCTTAATTTTGGCAAGTCTAATTTTACTTCTGACCGTGTGCATACCTCAGATTAAAGCTTCGTTGGAAGTAAATGGAAGTATTAAGAAAGAAAGCGAGAGGCTGGCAAAGCTTAAGCAAAAGCTAAGTGAGCTCTCAAATATTACCTATCAACCAGAATACGAGCAAATCGACTTTGTGTCTGCCACTCTACCCTCGCACAAACCGCTTTTAGAGCTCATCACTAGTCTCTATGCTGTGACCCAGAAGTCTGGAGTGGTGGTCGATAATTTCGAGATCTCGCCTGGATTAGTCTCTACTTCTTCTGCCGAGTATGTTGGTGCTGGAAAGGGTAGTTATGATTCGCTGGAGTTAAAGCTTTCAGTTGGAGGAACCTTTGATCAGCTGCAAGAGTTTATGTTACTGACAGAAACAGTTACTCCTTTTACTACGATCTCGGATTTGTCACTAAATGCAACGTTTGATAATGAATCAGCTACCGTAGATCAGTCAAAAGCCTCGTCAGCTAGCTTGGTGACTACTACTTACTTTTTCACTCAGCCAATTTCTGTATCTCTGGAACAACCGCTGCCTAAATTGACGACAACTGATCACATCGTCTTAAATGAACTCTCTTCATACGAGAAGATAGACTTACCGGAACAAAATACGATATTAGGAGGTGGCTCGGAAGATATTTTCCGAGTGGCAAAACTTAGATTTCCTGGAGCTCAGGTCTCGTCTGAAGGTGTTTCAGAACTCTGATCTTCAGAGGCTTGTTGAGTAGGTTCTTGATCTTCAACAATAACTCGGGCACGAATACCTTCTTTTACTGCTCTGATACGACTAATGTTTCGAATTGCGTGGATTACTGAACCACCCTTACCGATTACGCGACCCATGTCTTCAGCATGAACATGAATGATGAACTCGGTTGTATCACCGTTTTCTCTTTCTTCGATGGATACGTCTTCTGGATGCTCAACTAAGTGAATTAAGATAAATTCAAGCAGATTTTTCATTTTATTCCTTTGTTTCTTCTTTTTTCTCCGGAGATTCTGCTTTAACTTCTTCCTCAACTACCTCAGCTACTTCAGCCTTTGGTTCTTCAACAACTGGCTCAGCGGGTGCTTCAGGCGCTTTTGGAGCTTTTGCAGCTTCGTCAGCTGCTAGTTTTTTAGCAACGCTTTTTTTAGATGGCTTTGGTTTCTTTTCTGGAAATGGAACGGCTGATTGAGATTTTTTGACGAGAGCAGCTACCGTATCGGTTGGGATTGCTCCTTTGGAAACCCAGTACTTGAAAGCCTCGTAGTCAACTTTCAGAAGCTTAGGCGTATCGGTTGGCGCGTAATGACCAAGCTCAGCCATGTATTGGCCGTCTCGTTTTGAGCGAGCTTCGTTCACTACAATTCTATAGTGAGGTTGATTACGTTTTCCAAATCTGGCGAGTTTTATTTTTAGCATAGGTGTTAGGTTCGTGGATTATACTGTAGCTTCGAGAGTTTCTCAAGCGGAGTAGCTTTCTAGTGCTTTCTCAGCTGCTCTCTGCTGTGCTTGTTGTTTACTTTTACCAGTTCCCAAGGCTTGATCTTGTCCGCTAATGCGAACAGCGACTGTAAATTCTTTGTCATGATCAGGTCCAACCTCGCTCTTTACTCTGTAGTGTGGAGCTGGCAAACCTTTAGCTTGGACGAGTTCTTGGAGTTCGCTCTTGGCATCACGATAGCGCCCTTCACGCAGGATGTCCTCGAGTTCAACAAACAATTCTTTTTGTAAAAATGCAGTTACCGCTTCGTAGCCCTGATCAAGATATAAAGCCCCGACAATGGCCTCGAAAGTATCGGCTAGTAGACCTTCGTTTTCTCGTCCACCTGATGAGGCCTCACCTCTGCTCATAATGATCTTATCGCCAATGCCTAATTTTTGCGCCACTTCTGCGAGAGTAGTGGTCTTTACAAGTGAGCTACGATAGGTAGTGAGAACCCCCTCTGGCTCTTTTGGGTACTGCTCAAATAAAAACTCTGTAGTAGCTAGTTCGAGGACTGCGTCACCAAGGAATTCGAGGCGCTCGTTGGAGTCAGAACGCTCTCGAGAAGTCCCAAGCGCGCTGCGATGGGTAAAAGCTCTCTCAAGTAATTTCTGGTCTGTAAATGCTGGGATCATGTCTTATCCAAGTTCGGTTTCTTCTGCGACGATATCTGCGAACTCTCCTAAGGTTTGAATTTCTTCAAGAGTGACTTCTCGCAAGTTCAAAGAAATATGAAAATATTTATTTACTGCTGCAACAACTCTTTTAAATTCGACGTCACTAAAATTAAGATCCTCAATTAGATCTGAATCTGCATTCATCTCCGCTGGGTCATTCCCAGTAGTTTCAGACACGATTTCACTGATTTGTTGTAACAAGTTTGGCATTATTTCCGTTCTAGCTTAGTTATAGCAGTATTTGGGCAAGAACCCCATTGATAAATTTTGGTGAGGAATCGCTTCCAAATTCTTTCGCCAACTCAATTCCCTCGTCAATGAGCACCTTGGGAGGTGTGTCGGCGTACTTTGATTCAAACATAATTAGTCTCATGATTGCAAGATCCACTTTATTAATTTCAGTCAGTGCTCTCTCAGGTGCATTAGCTTGAATGACGCTATCCAAGTCGGTAAGTTCTGCCAAAATCTTTTTTATGTATTCAAGATTTTTAACGCTCTCCATGCGCTCCGGGTGCAGACCATTAAAAGTACAGGCAAAAAGATCTCTTAGGAGTTCTTTTCGGTGTTCATGTCGCTGGTCTGACATTAGCCTTTGTGCTGGGTTTGACGCTTAGCTGCAGTCTTGACTTCAAGAACTGGTTTATTCATCTTTTGCTGACTTGGTAATGGCTTCTGAGAAACAGATTTAGTTTGAACTTTTTTCTTACTTGTTTTCTTTGACGCCTCAGCGGCAGTTAAGCCGATGCTTCTCAAGACACTTGCGACCAAGCCTCTTTTATGAAAAGGAATTGAACTAATCTTAGTGTCCTTTTTCAGCTTAGGCGTATTGCCAGCGCGTCTTTTGCCACGTTCGACTCTAGTAATTTTATTTTTAGGTAGTGCTCCCATGATTTCCTTTTTTCAGTTTCACCAGTATAGCATCTGAAGAGAGACGATTGTACCGTTACCTCTGGAGAATGACAAGGGGAGCCTAGTTTGCTCGAATTGTTTGCAACTGCTCGCGATGCAGAAGTGGCGAATGCCACTTTTTTGGTAGCATTTTCTCGAGACGCTGGGCTTTTGAGATGAGTTCAAAATTAGTCCAAGAGGCGAACTGCAGAAAAGAAAAACCATGCTGCTTTAATCCAAATAAGTCCCCAGCCCCGCGATTTTGCAAATCAAACTCCGCGAGTTTTTTGCCATCTGTGGTACTTATAAATTGTTCAAGACGCTCTTTAGTTTTCGGTTGAGTACTTTGAGAAAATAGATAACAGTACCCTTGCTGGCCAGCTCTACCGACTCGCCCTCGGAGTTGGTGCAGACTAGCCAGGCCGTATTGTTGGGCCGATTCAATAATAATGGCTGATGCTTGGGGGATATCGACGCCAACCTCAATAATTGGGGTACTGACCAGGATATCAATATCTCCCGTGAAAAGTCGTTCTAGAGTCGCATCTTTCTCAGCAGCTGGCTGCCTGCTGTGAAGTAAGACTATCCTTGGTTCTTTGCCCAATTCTTTTTTTAGTTCTTTAAATCTTGTATTGGCGTCAACAATATGCGCAGCGCCTTCTTGATCTGATTTGTTGATAAATGGACAAACAACCAAGGTAAGAAAGTTTGAGTTTTCATCTCGTTGTTTTTTTAGCCATTCGTAGAGATTGTCTCTCTTTTTTTCAGGCAAGGTCCAAGTTTTTGTTGGTAGCCTGTTTTTTGGCAGTTCGTTAATACTCGAGTGTGAAAGATTAGCAAATAAAGTCAGAGTCAATGATCTTGGAATAGGCGTAGCGGTCATGGTCAGGCGGTGATGTTCAAAGTTGGCAGTAGTTTTAGAACGTTGCCCTACTCCGAAGCGATGCTGCTCGTCATAGATAACTAGCCCAGGATTGACCTGGTCAAGAAGATTATTTAACGAGTGAGTGCCGACATAAAGCCGAGGACCAATGAAGCTCTTAGCTTTTTTGTTGCTTGTGACAAGCTCGACATTGAGATCTGGAAAAAGCTTTTGGAGTGTTTGGAAGTGTTGGGCCGCAAGTACCTGAGTTGGGGCGATCATGAAGGCGCTGTGGCCATTTCTTATCATGTGATAGCAAGCAATGCCGGCGACAACAGTCTTTCCCGAGCCAACATCACCAGTCAGGAGTCGATTCATAGGTGAAGTTTGAGTAAGATCACTAACAATTTCTTTGGAACAGGTTATTTGTGATTCGGTGAGAGTGAAGGGAATGGAGTTCGGAATAAGTTCTTCATTCAGAGTTATTTGTTGGGCCGTCTTTTTTTCAGTCCATTCTATTTTTTTGTTTTTTGCAATTCTGATGAGCTCAACAAGCTCTTCCAGAGCCAGGCGCTCTCGAGCTTTTATGGCAGCTTCTGGGTCTGATGGAAAGTGAAGCTCAACGCAAGCTGCTGCAAGAGTTTGATCGTTCTCTTTTTTTAGAACTGTATCTAATCCATCCGGCGTCTCTTCTAGGTTATCGACTATTTCTTTTAGAATTCGTCTTAGTCTCCCCTGCATAATTCCCAAGGTGCTGGAGTAAATTGGAACAATTCTGTTGGTATGAACGGTGTCATCACTTACACGTTCGAAGCTTGGTTGAATCATGATGCCAGTTTTTCCCACTACTCCACTAAAGAAGTATTGATGCTGAGCTTGAAGGGCATTCTGGACAAATCGGGCGTTAAACCACATGAGCTGAAGAGATCCAGTCTCGTCTTGAACCGCTACTTTGGTGAAAGTTCGCTTTCCTTTTCGGAAGCTTGATTTTTTAACCACCTCGGCAAGGATTGTGGCTCTCTCACCTGGAACGAGATCAGCTATAGATATTTGCAGGGAATTATCGAGATAGCGATTTGGAACGCTTAGAAGCAGCTCACCAACCGTTTTAATATTCTTTTCATGAAAGATATCTAGGAGAGCTGGTCCGATCCCAGTCACGGCTCCCAGTGGTGTGCTGATTTTGTACATTTTAGAGAAGAGCTAATAGGCCGCCGCCAACTGTACTGAGAATCATGGCGATAATGGCAACGATGGCAAAGGCATTGATGAGTTTTTGTCGATTTTTTCTAGTCATGGATTATCCTGTAAAATTTGCGCTTACCCATCTTTATAGCATCTATATCTTTAATAGAAATTATTTTGGTGGGATCGTTCGGCTTTGTCTCCTCTGGGAAAAGGGTTACTCCTCCCTGCTCGATCAGGCGTCGAAGGTTGCCGCGGCTTTCATTTGGCTCGCATCGATGGAGCAAGTCTAACAAGCTAAGCTCAGATTCTTGAAAGTTAATTTCTGGAATCTCGGTCGGCAGCGAGCCTTCTTGGACTGTGACTCTGAAGTGTTCCTCTGCGAGTCGCGCTGCCTCCTCATCATGATAAAGTTTGGTGATCTCCCTGGCGAGAAGCTGCTTAAACTGCATTGGATTTTCTCCGGCAGTCATTGCTTGGCTCATAGATTCTATTTCTGTCATTGGCGTATCGGTGAGCAAAGTAAAGTACTCAATAATCTGTTCATCGGCAATGCTCATAAGTTTGCCGTACATTTGATTTGGTTCTTCAGTAAGGGAAACAAAGTTGCCGTAAGATTTGCTCATTTTTCTACCGTCAGTGCCATTGATAATGGGGCAGGTCAGAACCCATTTTTCTCGGTTGTTGTAGCTTCTCTGGAGTTGTCTACCCATCATCATGTTGAAAAGCTGATCAGAGCCGCCAATTTCTAGATCGACGTCCATAGCTACACTGTCGTATCCCTGCAATAAAGGATACAAAATCTCATGGCCGAAAATAGGTTGCTCGTTCTTGATTCTCTCCTGGAACATGTCTCGCTCGGTTAGTTGCTGGACTGTTGTCTTGGCGAGCAGCTTAATCATATCTGCATAAGTGAGTTTATCGAGCCAGTCTCCGTTGTAGCGAATTTCAATTTTATCGAAGTCAAGAATCTTGTTAGCCTGAGATTTCCAGGTCTTGAAATTCTCTTCGATCGCCTCGTCGGTGAGAACTGGTCTGGTGCTGTCTCGACCTGTTGGATCACCAATGCGCACGGTGCCATTACCAATTAATAAAATAACTTGATGACCAGCGTCTGCAAATTGTTGTAGTTTTCTTAGAACCACCGAGTGACCAAGGGTGAGAAGTGAGCCAGTTGGATCAATGCCGAGGTAAATTCTGATTTTTTTCTCAGACATCAGTTTTTCGAGCGAGGCAATATCTGGAAGTATTTGCTCGACTCCGCGAGTGAGAATTTTTGGAGTAATTTCTGTCATCTTTTTATTGTACCCTATATTTATCACTTACTGATAAAATGGACACATGGTACTTCGCGCACAACTCGACTTCTGGCTTCTGGTTTTCAACAACAAGCTGCGGTACTATTGGTACGTCATGTTCAGAAAACTACAAAGACGACAAAAGTCTGTGGCTCGTTCTCGAAGAAGTACGGGGTTTGTTACTCAAAATAAGCGTAAATTATTAAAGTTTAAAATCATTCGTTTTCTAGCGATCGGTGGGGCCGTTGGTATTGTTGTAGCAATTCTTCTCTTTTTTGGCTTATTCGCTTGGTTTTCAAAAGACTTGCCTGCTCCAGGAGAAGTTGTCAGAAGGTCTGGATTCAGTACAAAAATCTTGGATCGCAATGGCGAACTTTTATTCGATCTCTACGATCAAGAGAGGCGCACTCCTGCGGCCCTTTCTGAATTACCCGAGGATCTGAAAAATGCCACGATCTCCGTAGAAGATAAAGATTTTTATAAGCATGGCGGCTTTGACATGATGACGGTGCTGCGCATTCCCTATAATTTTATTGCTAGACAAAGACTGGTGGGTGGATCGACCCTGACCCAACAACTTGTGAAGAATGCTCTTCTTACTAATGAGCGAACGGTAACTCGCAAGTTCAAGGAGCTTGTCTTATCTCTTCAGCTCGAGAGAACTTTTACAAAAGATCAGATTCTAGAAATGTACTTGAATGAAGCACCATATGGAGGAACTGCCTGGGGAGTTGGAACTGCGGCAGAGGTGTATTTTGACAAACCAGTCAGTGAGTTGAACTTGGTCCAGTCAGCAATTCTCGCCGGTCTGCCGCAAAGACCATCTGCATATTCGCCATTTAGTGGCCAGGTTGATGATGACGGAGAGCCTCTTTGGAAAGTTCGCGCCAAAGGTGTACTTAGAAGAATGCGAGAGGACGACCATATTACAGAGCTCGCCTATGACCAAGCTCTTTCAGATCTGAATACAGTTGAGTTTTCGAAAAAGCAGCTCCTGATTAAAGCGCCTCACTTTGTCTTCTATGTTAGAAATCTTTTAGACGATTTGTATGGGGAAGAAGTTGTCACAAACTCGGGATTTAAAGTCACCACAAGTTTAGATCTGAAACTGCAGCAACAAGCGGAAGAGATAGTCTTGGATGAAGTCTCGCAAGTTGAGGGACTGAATATCACCAATGGAGCCGCTCTGGTTATGGACCCAAGATCTGGGGAAATTTTGAGCATGGTTGGTAGTAAGAATTTTTCAAGTGAAGATATTGACGGCCAATTCAACGTCGTCGTCGATGGCTTGAGGCAGCCTGGATCTTCGATTAAGCCAGTGACATATCTAACCCTCTTACAGCGTGGCTATACTCCTGCCTCAGTTCTGAATGATACTCCAACTAAATTTGTTAGTAATGAAGGAGCTGATGCTTATGAGCCTGGGAACTATGATGGAAAATTTCACGGTCCCGTCTCTGTGCGTGATAGCTTAGGTAGCTCTCTTAATATTCCTGCTGTTAAGGCATTGGCGTTGGTTGGAATTGATTCATTTTTGCAGCAGGCTTATGACATGGGTTTTGTTACTTTGCAGCCAACTCAGGAAAATAAACGCAGATTTGGTTTAGCCGTGACCCTAGGAGGTGCTGAAGTTCACCTAATTGACACGGTTACAGCTTATAGCTCATTTGCTACGGGCGGTATTAAGACTGAGCCTGTTGCTATTCTTAAAATTGAAGATAAGAGTGGCAATACGATTTTTGAGCATAAGCCCGTAGAAGGAAGACGACTTTTTTCTGAAGCTGAGGCGTTTCTTATTAATCATATTTTGTCAGACAACGCGGCACGCTCCATTGCTTTCGGAACCAGATCTTTGCTGAATATTAGTCCAAACATTGCTGTAAAAACTGGAACTACTAATGATCAGCGTGATAACTGGGCAATTGGTTGGTCAAGGGAAATAGTAGTTGGTGCTTGGGTTGGAAACAATGATAACAGTCAGATGAAGACTGTTGCTTCGGGTGTTTCGGGAGCGACGCCAATTTGGAGGCGCATCGTTCTTGCAGCACTTGATTCTGGCTACTCGGATCCAGAGTGGGAGATTCCCGAGTCAGTTGAAAAAGTCATGGTCGACAGTATTTCTGGTTATCCAGAACACGATGGTTATGCGAGCAAGAGTGAATATGTTTTGGCAAACACACTCCCCTCTCTTCCAGATTTGATTCACACAAAACTAAAACTCTGCAGAGGTGAAAACAAATTAGCTCCAGAGGCCAGAATGGCTTCAGGTGATTACGATGAGAAAGAGTTTATTGTTCTAAGAGAAAATGACCCACTCTCATTAGACGGCATTAATCGTTGGCAGGAGGGTATCAATTCCTGGATTAATGCTCAGGAAGATGGGCGTTATAAAGTTCCAACTGAGTACTGCGGTGACCAGAGTGAGATTTATATCGATCTGAAAAGGCCCGAGAACGAGAAAAATTATTCTGATGAAAATATCGAAGTTGAGATTCAGTCTGATTCTGGTGATGGCATTGAAAAAATTGAGTTAATCGTCAATGGTTCTGTCAGGGAAACCATAAATGACCGCAACTACAAGGGGAAAATTAAGCTAGGTGCGGGAAGATATGAAGTTTGGGCAAAAGCTTACTCCAGGTCAGGAAAAACTAAAGAATCCAGCAAGAAAAAAATCGGTACAGGGGGAGTTGATTGGAAAACTCCCGATCCAACTCCGACGCCATCTCCAAGTCCTTCGCCCACGCCGACTCTAAGCCCAACGCCATCTCCGACTCCCACCCCAACTCCAACGCCAACTACAACTCCATAGTCTTTTTTAGTTTTGTTTCCAAAATAATTGCTAGTCCTACGGCTATGAGAAGCCTTCCTTGCGGCAGTGTGTAGAGATAGTGATCAAGGCTGAGTAGCGGCGTGAACAAGGCTGAAAAAAGAAGTAGTGAGTCAATATCTATAGCCTTCATTTTCCTTGGAAAAATTAGTAGAAGACCAATTAATCCAAGCAATCCAACTTCCGAAAATAGCAACCAACCAACATGATGAGCTGGTTGAGCGAATTGAAATAAAGCAGAGTCGTTGGTATTAGTGATTAAAGAAGGAATGAAACCATTAAAACCTACTCCAGTCAGGGGATGATAGATAAACATATTAGCTGCTTCTTTATTCAGGGAAACTCTGCGTCCCACACTTGAATTACTTGATATTAGCTGTGCCAAAATAAGTAGAGTCGGGGTAATAAGAAAGACAAACCAGAGGGATTTTATTATTCTTGTTTTGGTAATTTTTTGCCAAGATTTTTTCTTGTAAAAGACTAGAGCCACAATTGTCGCACTTAACCATGCTGAAATTGAAAAGGTTAAAAAGATTGCAATTACTCCAAGAGTCAGAGCTAAAGCTAGAAAAAACTTGTTAACTTGTTTTTTTCGCAACCACACTAAAGTCATTAGGCCTACTAAGACACCAGCTAGAATATTTGGATGAGGCGTGGTCCCGCTCGGCAGAAGGTACTGGACTCCGAACAGAGTCTGGTTGGCAATGCCAGCATACTTAAGCAGATTGCTTTCACCAAAGAGCCAGTAGCCTCCTAAAGAGTGTTGAAAAATAAATTGGTAGATCGCCAGGGATGATTGAAAACATATGGTGGTAATTAAGCTGTAAGCCACCAAGTTGCTATGAGTAACAACCTTGGGCAATTGCAAAATTGTGGTTGTAACTACTGCTGCGATTAGAAGCTCAAGAAAAAACCAGAGACTACTAGTCGGGACTGGAGAAAATACTTGAATAACGGCTAAAACTACAACAAAACCAATTGACTTCCAGTGAGTTCGAAAGCTCATCATTCTTGAGATTAGAGCAACACAAATCAGTAGTGTCGCAATTAGCTCGCTTGCGTACAGTTTTGGAATTAGATAATCAACTCTAAGTCCACCAAAGTAGCCAAGCTGACGGTCTAAAACATAGAATAAGTTGCTGGGAATCAGGAAGATCAGCAGTCCTAATAGAGCTGAAGTAAGTTTAAAAAAAAGTTGGTTAGTTCGCGAGTTCTCCGACAAGATGTCCTTGCCAGTCACTCTCAACGAGAGCAACAAGTTGTTTTCGAATAGGGGCGACCATCTCTGAAGAGATTGGTTGGTCTGGATGGCGATAAATAATAGTGAATGTGAAATTTCTATTGTAAATAGTCTTGAGGTTGACTTCTTCAATCAGAGAGTCGGCGTTTGTTAAAGCTTTTATCAATTCTCCAACTTTAGTCTTTTCTTTTAGAGTGAAAGTCAGGTCTTCGATCAGAGCCGCTGTTTTTGGTAGGGCTTTATAGGTTGGATGAGATGAGCTCAACTGTACTAATTTTGCCATTTTTAATTGAATAGTCACGCGCCCGTTTTTTACTGCAATTTGGCCAATTGAGTCAGGAGTGCCATTGACCATAATATTTCCGACTTGGTCATCAGATTCTAATGGAGATATCAATGTATTATAAATATGAAGCTTGGTGAAAAGTAACTCTAGATCACCTCTGACTGTTCGATAATCTCTGTTTGAAACCATTGCCAAAGTCAGTTCCTCATTCGGCAGATCTTTTTCTTGAGGTATATATATATTTGCAAGTTCAAAAACAGAAATTGAGCTTCTTTCAGTATTTCCATCGATGACGCTCTCTAGAGAGGGAACCAAAGATCTTCGTAAGTAGACTTTGTCATCAGTGAGAGGATTAGAAACTTTCAGATGATTTTCTAAGTTAAAACCACTTGTCTTTGCTTCAGTTTCACTGACCATTGAGTAGGTATAAACTTCTTGCCAGCCGATCGCGCTTAGAAACTCTTTAGCTCGGTGTTCTAGACCAAAGTTGGTAGCTTTTGGTCGATTAAGCGGAATCGCCGTAGGCATTAGAACACTTGGAATGTTGTGATAGCCGTAAATTCTAGCAACTTCTTCAATGATGTCTGCTGGAATGGCGATATCTGGCCTAAAGCTTGGTGGAGTGATCGCTAAAACGTCACCCGCGATACTTGTATTGCACTCTAGTTTCTCGAGCATTTTTGCCGCATCTTCAAGAGATAATTTAAATCCCAGATACTCAGAGAGTTTTATGGTGGTAAGGCTTATCTCTGTCGGAGGAATTTTATTTGGGAAGTGATCATAGACTTCGCTAGATACTTCGGCTTGGCAAAGTTCTTGGTAGAGCTTTACTCCCATCTTCATCACATCACTGGCAAGATTTGGATCAACATTCTTTTCCATGAGCTGCGCCGCTGTGGTTCTAATCGAATGAGTCATGCTGGCGAAGCGTACTTTTTTGGCATCAATGGACTCCATTAATAAGAGAACGTTTTTAGTACTTTCGTCAATCGAAGTATTCTTCGTTCCTTTTATAGATGGTAAGTCAATGATCGTGCCTTCGCCGTTTTTAAAAACTACTTCTCCGCCCACTGCCGTGAACGATTCACCGTCTAAGGTTTCGAATGTCTCTCCCGCGCCTGCCTCAACAATGCGGATTTCATTCCCGGTAGCGACTAGTTTGTCATAGTCAAAAGCATGGCAAGGATAGCCAAGTTCGTGAGTAATATAATTGGTAATATCAATAACTGCATCATGGACATTCATCTCGATTTGTTCTAAGCGATCTGCCATCCATTTTGGAGTTTCCGTTCTATTTACGGAGCTCAAAACGACACAGATCGTTCGATTGTTAAGTTCATCATTTTCAAGAATTCTTGGTAGAGGTAAGGGATTGTTTGCCTTTGAGACATTGGGTAAGTTCAATGGCTTTAGTTTTGCTACGACTCCGAATTGAGGCAAAATGGCCGCCGCTTCTCTAGCGATACCTCTAATAGACATCGAGTCAACTCGATTGGTTGTGACCTCAATATCATAGACGGGTTCACCGTTATGATCGTTGATTCGCTCTACCGAAGGACCGGAAAGTGATAAATAATCTTGGATTTGCTTAGGTGTCGCCTCTGTATCGAGATGCTCTAGGAGCCAGGAGTGTGGGATGAGAATGTTCATATTAAAATTGCTCCAAAAATTTAAAGTCGCCGCTGTAAAGCAGTCTGATATCGTCAATTTCTAAGCCTTTTTTCAGGGTGTAAGTTCTCTCTATTCCCCAGCCAAAAGCAAAGCCTGTGTAGACATCTGGATCAATACCACCTGCCTTTAGAACATTTGGATGGACCATGCCGCAGCCGCCGACCTCATGCCAGCCCGATTTGCAGAAACGGCATTTTTCTGTTTTACCATCCTGGGCAATCTCTCCGGTGCCTGAGCAAATATGACAGCTAAAATCTACTTCGAAAGAAGGCTCTGTAAATTGAAAATGGAATGGTCTGATGCGACTTTTAGTTCCAGGACCATAGAACTGTTCAGCGAAGTAATCAAGAGTGCCCTTGAGATGTTGGATGTTAATGCCTTTATCGACAACTAGGCCTTCAAATTGGTGGAACATTTGAGTGTGTGTAACATCCTGTTGCCTTCTGTAGCAGCGAGCAATGTTGATCATTCTGATTGGAGGCTCCCCCAACCTTTCCATTTCTCGGACCTGACCATTCGAGGTGTGTGGAGTGAGAACAACCTGGCCCTTTTCATCACTTCTCGGTAAATCGACAAAGAAAGTTTCCCATTCATCGCGCGCTGGATGGGAAGGTGACATGTTTAAACTTTCGAATGCATACCAGTCCCAGTCAACTTCAGGATATCTGACTCTGGTAAAACCAATGTGCTCGAAAATACCTGTAATTTCTGCCATGGCTTGTGAAATTGGATGTACATGGCCAACTTCTGGTTTTTCGCCAGGTATGGTCAGATCAACCCAACGCTTATCTTTGACCTCTCTGCCCGTACTTGAAGCCAATACAGTTTCAATAGCTGTTTTAAGCTGATTTAAGGCCTTGCCAGCTGTTTTTCGATCGGTTGGCTCAACCTCAGTGATTTGTTTTGAAATAATTGTGAATAAGCCATTGTTGGACAAAAACATTTTTTCTAGATCAGAGCGAGTGGCGCTTGCCTGCTGCTGAAGCTTCGCCTCGATATCGGCAAGTTGTTCTAGGAATGTTGTAATAGTCATGCTTGTTTATTCTACCAGTAAAAAACCCCGCGGTTGCGGGGTTTCTATTTTCTGTTAATTAGTTGTTTTTACCCGCGAGCTTGTTTTATGACTTCTCCAAAAGCACTAAAGTCTTTGACAGCTAAGTCAGCGAGCATTTTGCGATTGATTGAAATATTAGCTTTTTTCAAGGCCGCGATGAACCATGAGTACTTTAATGAATTATCAAATTCTCTCAAAGCCGCATTGATTCTCAAAATCCAGAGTTTGCGCATGTCGCGTTTTCGAAGTCTTCGACCAACATAGGCGTATTGACCAGCATGAAGCAAGGCTTCATGAGCGCGTTTATAAAGTCGACTATTGGCACCGCGAAAACCTTTGGTGGCTTTGAGAACCTTATTGTGTCGACGTCTTCTGGTAATTCCTGTTTTTGCTCTTGGCATATATATTTCCGATCCTAGGCTAGTCCAAGCATTCGCTTGATTTTTCTGGCAAATTTACCAGTTACTTGTTGTGGTGTTCTGTATTTTCTCAAAGTTCTCTTGCTTTTGTTTCTACGTAGATGTCTCATATTCTGAGATCTGCGCATGACTTTTCCAGTCTTAGTTATTTTGAAGCGTTTTGAAACTCCAGATCGTGTTTTTTGTTTATTTTTTGTCATTTGGTTTTACTTTTTTTACTGGTAGTAGTTGTGCTATCAGTTTTTTCCCCAACATTTTTGGTTCTAGTTCTACAGTTGAGTATTCAGATGTTCTCTCAATCACTCGTGCAAAAACTTGTTGACCAAATTCTTGCTTAGTGATTTGTCGACCTTTGTACTGCAGACTGAGTCTAACCTTATCTCCTCTTTTTAGGAAGGTAGATACTTTCTTTAGTCTGGCTTCAAAGTCTCCATCACTCATAAAAGGGGTGAACCGCACCTCTTTTAATTCTTGTGTTTTAGCTCGTTTTCTTCCAGCCGCTGCCTTTTGTTGCTGCTGAAACTTGAATTTACTCAGTTCAATTAGCTTAACAATCGGTGGCGTTGCTAGTTCGTTTACGAGCACCACATCTTTGTCTTCTTCGCGAGCTCTTTGAATAGCTTCGCTCAGAGAAATAGTGCCTATCATCGCACCATCTTCAGCAATTGCTCGGACGTCTGTAGCACGAATTTTTTCGTTCGCAACTAAGCGGATTCTTGGCTCTCGCCTTTTAACTCTACCTTTTCTTATCACTGTTTGTGAGTATCCCTTCGTCCTGTGCAACTACTATTCTGCCAGATGTGCACACAATGTTGGTATTGTACACGAGTCTTTTCGGAAAACAATAATGGGGTGGTATAATCACCTTTCATACGTGAACTCGTAGCTCAGTTGGTTAGAGCGCCACATTGACATTGTGGAGGCCAGAGGTTCGAGTCCTCTCGAGTTCACCATTTTTTTGCAGGTTATCCCGCACTGATCGAACTAGATTTCTCGTGATTCATCATTTCTTGAACTTGGCTGGTCTTTTCATAGCCACTGCCTTCAATTCGGCCACCCTGCTTCTTTTTCTTCTTTTTGCTCTTTTGTGCTGAGGCGTTAGCCCAGGTTCTAGCACTTCGAATTTTCTGTCTTAAAAGCATGATGAAGGCTCGAAGTTGGGCAAAAAAGTTCTTAAAGTAAGCGCCTCTTTCTCCAACGTCTACGACCTCGGTCATGAGGGTGATCTCCACATCTTTTTGAAAGGCGCCAATATCTTTAGCAAGAAGTCTGAGTTCTTTTCGAATTTCATCGATGTCTTTTGCGACTTGTTCTGCTCTGGCGTCAAAAATGTCTTTGGCGTCGACTGGATTAACCTGATCATGGAGTTTTCGTCTGAGCGCTTCTCTCTTTTCTTTTTGAGCAGCTAGCTCTTGTTGCTCTTTGAGCATTTCGGGACTTGGTTGGGAGTTTGCTGTTCTGCGATCGCCTGGAAAGGCTCCGCCTGTTCTGGCTAGGGCTTCACTGAGAGTTTCTCCTGGAGTTTGCTGGGGTTTAGAGCCGTAAGCAGTTTTTTCAGTTTCTGCGAGCGCGCGAGCAAACGGATTAGCTTGGGCGCTTCCGTGAGAACCGGGCAATGGTTGTTTTTGTGTTCCTGTTTGCATTTTAGGTCGTATCTAAGATACGCACTTTAGTTTGCAGATTATAGGCTTGTTTCTGTCTGGTGTCAATCGCTTCTAGTGTACCACTAAAGTGAAAGAAGATGTTCGTGAACGCGCTCGTTGAAAAGGGATTGATGCACAACTGAGCGATACTCTGGATTATTTCTCTCTTTTTTGACAAATTCCTTGTCTTCTAGGGTGTCTAGCTTGGCGTCAATGTCCTTGTCTTCAATGGTAATTTTTGCTTCTTGAGCAATGGCGTCGGTAATGAGGACAGATTGGAGTTTGGTGACAGCGCGAACTGTAACTTGTTGGGAAAAATCCTCTTCGGTTTGACCGCTGCGTTTAAGATATTCTGCGATAGAAAGCTTCATACCTTGAAGTTGTCGCTCCATTTCTCTGATGTCTGCCTCGATTTCCCTTTTAACTAGAAGCTCTGGAACCTGAGGTCTGAACTCAGCTGCGAGATCAGAATAGATGTGTTGCAGGATGTGAGTTTTTTCTGCTTCTTCATCTTTTTTTGCAGGTTCTTTTTTATCTTTTGATTTTTCAGCCTTTTTATTTTGTTCAGCGATTTCTGCCTTAGCTTTTTTAATAGTTTTTTTAACGACCTCAGCATATTTAGGGAGTTTTAATTCTGGTTTTTCAGCGATGTGTGCTTCTATTTCCCAGTCACCGACTTTTTCGATTTTTACTGGGCGAAACTCTGGGTTTGTGAGGGGCTTGTGTTTGCCTTTTGTGACTGCTTCGGTATAAAGCTCTGGCAAGAGTTCTTGCAAGGCTTCCTGGGCCACTTGCTCGAAATCTAGATGCTGCTCTGCTACATTAGCAGGAACTTTTCCAGCTCGAAATCCTGGGAGTTTGAGTTTTTTCTTGAGTTTGTTAACCGCCAATGAAGAGGCTGCAGCAGCATCTTTAGCTGGAATTGTGATTTTTAAAATTGTATTGCCAACAATAATGTCAGGCTGTTTCTTTTCAGTTTTTTTGGTGTTTTTTTGATTTGTCATGGGCGGCATTATACCGTGACCTACTCAAGTATGGTATAAGTGATTGGTTATTTGATAAAGGAGCTCTATGAGTATGGAAAATAAGTCGACAACGCTGCTACATGTAATCTGCGATTACGTGGCCGGCGGCATGGAATTTGGGGAGATCACCAATCGTCTTCAGTTTCACCTGAGTGCTCCTCACGCTGTTCGAATTCATCCCACCGAAGTTCCCTCTCTAGATACAATGGCTATTGGTTTTGTTACGGCTCAGTATGCATATGCGCCAAACACTGGTCGCATGTTCATTTATGGAAATGCCGCTCCTAGAAGAGATAGTAACAAGGCGATGAAAAGCAACATTGACCATGGGATTAAATATGCTCGTCTAAACAATGGTGTGGAGATCGTTAACGTCTGGTCAGAATTTGCGTTTGGATTTGTTAAAAAAGATATTGTTGAGTTTCGCGATATTGACTGCCCCAACAGTGGCTCCCAATTTAGGTCTCGTGATTTCTTCCCAGAGAAAGTTGCTGAGCTAGTAAATGGCAACAGGTCTTCATTGGGCAAAGAACTTGATATTTCAGAGATCCCCGAGATTCCTTCTAATTTAATTGCTTGGACAGATGGTTTTGGCAATATTAAGACAACCATGCGCAAAACCGATCTAGAGAAGATGAAGCTTAAGCCCGGCGATAAAGTTCAGGTGATTCTGAATGGCGTCAGTATGCTCGGAGTGATTTCTACCGGCGGCTTTACGGTCGATCGAGGTGTTCTGGCTGTAAACGCTGGTTCAAGTGGCTACGAAAATCCTTTTGTCGAATTATTCTTGCGAGTTCATCACATGAGTGAAAAAACCGCGGCGGTCAGATTCGATTATCCAGAGGGCGGTTCGGAATTTAAGATCAAGCCACTCTAACTGAATCTGAAATTGACAGTATAATAGAAGTATATCGGCGCGGTACCAGAGTGGTCTAATGGCGAGGACTGCAAATCCTTCGATTCGCGGGTTCAAATCCCGCCCGCGCCTCCATACTATGCAACAACTGATTAAGATCATTGCCCAAATACAAAAATTTGTTTTGCAACATCGAGCACAAATTACGCTTTTATTTGTAATTGCTGAGTGGTCGATACTAGCATTAGTAGTCCTGGCAGTTCTTGTTTATAAATCTGGCAATGGTCTCTCACTGATTTTTCTTGATGAAGCTGGTAAGAAGTTTGGGACTCTTGGATTTATTTTGTACGTGTTTACCTTACTGCCAAGTTTGATAAGAAGATTGAAGCTTACGACAATTCAACCAATTGGAACTACCCTGATGGTTTTCAGACGCCATCTGGGAATTCTGATGTTTCTGAGTATTTATACACACCAATTTTTCACGACTACCTTGATCGCTTTAGTAATTGCCAAGTTTAACTTTGCTAACTTTGCTCCAAACTTACTTATCCACCATATAGTTGGCTACATTGCCCTTGGAATATTATTCCCTCTTTGGCTGACTTCGAATGATTTTTCAGTTAAGAAAATGGGTAAGTGGTGGAAAGTCCTTCATCGTTTCACATACCTTGCTATGTTTTTCATCATGATCCATGTAGCTCTGGTGGGAGAGCCACTTTATGCTATAACCTTGGGCATGATCGCTGTTCTTGAAATAATTGCTCGGTTTCGTAAATAATGCAGAAGCCAAAAACCTACTTTATCCACACATTCGGTTGTCAGTCCAACAAGTCTGATAGCGAGCGCATTGCGGGTGACTACCAAGCTCGTGGTTACACGGAGGCTGAATCTTGGCAGAGTTGCGACGAGCTAATCGTGAATACTTGCGCTATTCGTCAGAGGGCTGAAGATAGAGCGCGCGGTTTCATGCATAACGTAGTGACTCACTTTAATGAGCTAGGCCTAAAGCGTCCCAAAATTATTCTCACTGGCTGCATGACTCATCATGGCAATACCAAGCTTTACGAGATGATGCCACAGGTCGATGAAATACTACCTATCAATGAAGTTGGCTTTAATAATGCTGCCATTCGCAAGGATAAAAAACACGCCTGGGTGCCGATTTCCACTGGTTGTAACTCCTTTTGCACTTTTTGCATCGTTCCCTACTCCAGGGGTCGTGAACAATCGCGGTCATTTGACGAGATTATCAATGAGGTTAAAGATTTAGTTTCTCGTGGATTCACTGAGATTACCTTGTTGGGGATGAATGTGAATTCGTGGGGGTTAGAAAAGGTTGGAATTGGGTTTAGAAAGCTAATGATGGAAAGGGAAAGTTTTACTCGTTCCGATCTTCCGGATAATCAGTCGCAGTATCTTAAGCCAAAGGAGACTCCCCCATTCGTAAAGCTACTCCAGGCCATTTCGGCTTTTGAAGAGATAAAAATGATTAGATTTATGACCAGCAATCCCTGGGATTTTCATGACGAATTGATTGAAGAAATCGGTAGAAATAAGAAGATTGATCGCTACGTTCATCTGCCAGTTCAGTCTGGAAGTAATGACGTTCTGTATCGAATGAATCGAGGCTACACCCGCGAGCGATACATGGAAATTGTCAAAAAACTTCGAGCCGCAGACAGCGAAATTGTCATCGGAACAGATATCATTGTTGGCTTTCCAGGAGAGACAGAGGAAGAATTCCAGGAAACAGTTTTATTGGCCAAAGAGGTTTCTTGGCTAATTGGTTTCGTGGCCATGTATTCTCCCCGACCTGGAACAGCTAGCTGGCGAATTTATCCTGACGACATTCCTCATAAAGTGAAAAAACAGCGTTGGGATTTGCTTGATGAGTTGATCAATAAGAGAAACTTGTCAACCCGTCCTATCGTAGTCTAATGAAAAACAATAAGACAATCATTTCGATCGTTGGTGAAACGGCATCGGGGAAAACGGCCGCGGCATTCCAACTTGCCAATTACTTAATTGAAATAAATTCTTGCTCAGGCGTTGATATCATTTCTGCCGATTCTCGCCAGGTTTATAAGGACATTGCAGTTCTCTCAGGTGCGGATATTCCCGAGGGTTTTAATCAGAAAACAGAGCAAGGCTTGTTGCCATTTCTCGAAAAAAGCTCGATCAGATTGCATGGAGTTGGCATTTTAGAAGCAAACGAAGAGTGGTCGCTGGGACAATTCCAAAGGTTTGCTCTAAAGCTGATTGATGAAGCTCTTGTCCAGAATAGAAAAGTAATTATTGTGGGTGGAACGGGTTTATATCACATGCAGTTATTTCAGACTGAATCTAGACTTAGAGTGCCGCCGAATATTGAGTTAAGAGAAAAGGCGGAAAAAATGTCTCTTGAAGAATTGCAAAATTGGCTGTCCCAGCTTGACCCATCCAGAATTGCAAAAATGAACAATTCAGATCTGCAAAATCCACGTAGGCTGGTTCGGGCCATTGAACAGGGCTTGGAAGCAGGTGATACTAAGCCGAGCGTTGAGTTGATAAATCCTAAGTACAGTCACAAAATAATTGGAATTCGAAGTCAGACTTCAGAGCTAAAGCTTAAAATTGCTGAGCGCGTGAAAAATAGATTTGATGGTGGAGCGGTTCAGGAAGTTAAAAAATTACGTGATTTTCTCGAGCTTGCCTCTGGCATTAAAACAACATTGGGATTTAAAAATATTGAAAGTTTTCTAGATGGAGACATTAATGAAGATGAGTGCATAAAGAGTTGGGTAGTCAGTGAATTAAAATATGCGAAAAGACAAAGAACTTGGTGGAAGCCAATTTCCAATATTGAATGGGTTGATGACGTGAAGGCTCAAAATATGTATACTAGAGTGGTATGTTAAGTCTTTTTTCCAAACGAACTGAAATAGCTGTGGCTCGAAGTACGGTTTTTTTCATCTTTGGTATTCTTCTAGGTTCATACTTCCTGTTTCAAATAAGATCCATCGTGATCTTGGTGTTTTTGGCCTTCATTATGATGGTGGCCTTGAATCCAGTTGCCCAAAAACTCCAGAAATATTTGAAGATGCCTCGAATGTTGAGTATCGTTTCGACATATATTTTGTTAATTACAATTCTTAGCTTGCTAATAGGTTTAGTTTTGCCTCCGCTTTTTATTCAGCTTTATGCTCTCTTGAAGACAATCGACATTCCCCTTTTACAAGAGTATGTTGCTCGACTGAATTTTAGTTTATCAGCTTCAGATATTTCTAACATTGCCGATCAAGTTGGAAGCTCAGTCTTTACAGTGATGGGAGTAGTCCTTTCTACTTTTGCTGGAATATTTACAACTTTCACTCTTTTCGTTTTGTCATTCTTCATGCTTATCGAAAGACCAGTTCTCCATAAAAAAATTGCTTGGTTTACGTCCGACAGAAAGCATTTTGAGGCTGCTGAGAAATTTTTGATCACAATTGAGAATCAACTAGGTGGTTGGGTTCGCGGCCAGTTAGTCCTAATGCTAGTTATTGCCGTATTCACATACATTGGCTTCTTGTTAATTGGCATTCCATACGCTTTGCCATTGGCGATTTTAGCTGGTTTCCTTGAAATATTGCCAAATATTGGTCCAACTATCGCTGCTGTTCCTGCGATAACGATTGCTTATATCAGCTCTGGTCCCGCTCTTGCCGTAGTTGCTCTGCTTTTTTCGATTCTTGTCCAGCAGCTTGAGAACAATGTTATTGTTCCAAAGGTAATGAGAGAAAATGCCAATGTTAATCCGCTAATCTCAATAATCGCAATCTTAATTGGACTGCAGTTGGCGGGCGTAGTTGGTGCCTTGTTGGCCATCCCCCTCTACATTGTTATCAGAACGGTGTACGGATCATTCTTCAGAGCTTAAATGCTATAATTCACTTAGACTGTGCGACCGAGCGATGGCTCTGGTACGTTTACGTTCCAGAGAGGAAAGTCCGGACAGCAAAATGTAGGGTGCCTTGTGAAAACAGGGGAGTTGTCACTTGTGACAACGACAGTTAGAGCAACAGAGACGAGTCCCTCCTTTGGAGGGGGTGAAACGGGCAATCCTCCCCGCTGCAACCAACGACCTTCACCATAATGGACACATTTCCTTTTTCGGTGATAATGACATGGGCATAGATAGATCATCGTTTCAAACAGAATCCGGCTTATGAGTCGCACAGTCTATATAAATCCGAACCACAATTTTTGTTCATTTGTGGTTATAATGCAAATATAAGGAGGTCTTATGTACAACACATTAAGCCAATTTTTCAGCCAATCTGTTTCCGATATCGCCATTTTCTTACCAAGACTTGCTGCAGCGATTCTTATTTTTCTAGTAGGTATAGCTTTAGCAGGTGCTCTTCGAAAGCTCGTTGTTAAGCTTCTTGATAAACTAAGATTTTCCGCCGTTTTGAAGAACACTCCAGTCGAGCATTTTGTTCAGAACGCAGAGCTCGGTCAACGAGTCGAGGATGTTTTGGGAAGTATTTTATATTGGTTAGTTATGTTGGTAGTGGCTCAAACATCTGTAAGCGTCATGGGCTTAGCTTCTCTCTCAGTTCTTTTAGAAAGAATTCTTGGTTATCTCCCACAGGTGTTTTCAGCTGTCCTAGTACTCTTTATAGGTATTCTAATTTCTGGATTGGTTGAGAGTCTGGTTAAAGGTGCCCTCAGAAGTCTTGACGCCAAGAGCGCCAGAGCTTTGGGTAAAGTGGCCAGCTACTCTGTAGTAACAATTGTAGTTCTCATTGCTCTTTCAGAACTTGGAATTGCACAAGAATTTATTTTCATCTTGTTTGTTGGATTTGTTTCAACGCTCTCACTTGGCTTCGGCTTAGCTCTTGGTCTAGGCGGCAAAGACTTGGTTGGCAAACTTTTAAAAAGCTGGCACGCTGATATTACGAGCAAAAAATAAGCTTATCTACTTGTTCCTAGGTGCAGAACAACAATGCAGGTGTTGTCGGTATATTTGTCGTATGAGTTGCAGTCTATTGCTAACCCCATATCTCTATAATCGTCTTCAAGAAGTTGAGCATCATGCATCGGACTTTCTTGCCACTTCTTAAGGGTTTCCCAGGCAGAAGTTGTTCCAAAGGCTAGATTTTCTCCTGCCCTGGCGTAAGTATACCCAGCCTTAGTAAAAAATTGCCAGGGAGCTTGGTTGTCCTGATTTTGATGTCGCCAGTATTTCTTTGCGACCATATCCGAAAGTTTATACTTAGCGCTGATTTCTAGCGACTGGTGCGCCTTCAGCACGGTCTTTCCCTGCTCTCTTCTATAGCCATTTATCAGACCATAGAGTTTGTCAGCTTCTATTTCTCGGGTGGTTTTAGTCCCAAGAACCTGGGTGTTTTCAGGTTTCGGGGTTGGAGTCGTTAGCTGAGGTTGTTTTGATTGTTTTGAAACTAACATTGAGGATACGGTAACGCCTCCCGTTACTACAGCAATGAAACCAGCAACAGCTATAACTTTATAATCAATCATTCTTTATAAGTGTAGCACTTACCTAGATCTCTGCTCGATACTGAAGAGCTTCGGTAATGTGTTTAGATTCAATGATTTTAGAACCTTCTAAGTCGGCAATTGTCTGAGCAACTTTAAGAGTTTTGAAGTAACCCCGGGCTGATAACCTCAATCTTTCAGCGGCCTTGGTCAAAATATCTCTCCCCTCGCTTGTCGCGAGGCACATTTTTCTGGCTGAAGTCCCGTCAAGATCTCCATTTGTTCTAAAATTAGTGCCGCCTAGTCGTTCTGACTGCAACTGCCTTGCTTCGAGAATTGAATTTCTGACTAGTTCTACTGAATTATCATTGTTTAGAATTCCGTTGGCCAGTGTTCTAGTTTTGACTGCCTCGACCCTAACGTGAAGGTCGATTCTATCTAGGAGAGGGCCAGAAAGTTTTCTGGTGTATCTTTGTCTAACGGGAGGGGTGCATGTACAGGGTTTGTGAGTACCCCAAAATCCACACGGACAAGGATTTGAGGCAGCTATGAGGGCAAAATTAGCAGGGTAAGTAGCGGTACCAACTGCCCTGGTTATTGTGACTTCTCCTGACTCTAGAGGTTGGCGCAAAGATTCTAGCGCAGAGCGGGAAAATTCCGGCAATTCGTCAAGAAAGAGAATGCCAGTGTGGGCCAAAGAGATTTCTCCAGGTAATAAATTTGAACCACCGCCAATTAGCCCTACTGTAGAAGTGGAGTGGTGCGGAGATCTAAATGGTCTTTCTGAAATAATTTTATTGTTTATGAGTCCAGCCACAGAATGAATCTGGGTGGCAGCTATTGCCTCTGTTTCTGATAGCGGCGGCTGCAGTTCTGCAGCCGCCTTAGCAAGCATACTTTTTCCAGTACCTGGAGGTCCAACCAGGTGGATGTTGTGCCCACCTGCGATTGCAATAGTGAGAGCTCTTTTGGCCTGAGTTTGCCCTAAAATTGCCTGCCACTGTTCGGAACCATTAGTTGTAGCGCTTTCAAGATCGATTCTTTTACTTTTAAGTTTTGGCCAAATCTTGTCTCCCTTCGATAGCTCAATAAACTCAGCCAAAGAACTGATGGCAACAATTTCAATACCATTTATGAATGAGACTTCTTCTGAATTGGCCACAGGAAGAACAACTCTACTAAATCCGAATTCTTTCGCAGAAAGTACGAGTGTCAAAGCTCCTCTTATTGGTTTGAGCTGGCCATCTAGTGATAATTCTCCAAAGAAAAGTGTCTTGTCAGTTTCGATATGAATCTCTCCATACATTTTCAGTAGCCCGACAGCAATGGCTAGCTCAAGACCGCTGCCTTTTTTTTGCAGATCAGCTGGGGCAAGATTTACAACCGTTCTTTTTGACCTGATCCTAATGCCACAATTTGTTAAAGCTGCGGTGACTCTCTCCTTGGCTTCATCTACTGATTTGCTGGGTAACCCAATAAGCACAAAACTCGGAATACCTTGAGTGGTGTCAACTTCGACCTCAATAAGAACTGGCTGAAGACCAATGAGAGTGGCGCTGAAAACACGTGAGAGCACAGTCTCTATTTTAGAAGCTCAAGCTTACATGAAGCGTAGGGCGTTACGTATTCAAGACTTGCTCGACCAAGCGATTGCAGTAACCGAACTCGTTGTCATACCAACTAATGACTTTTACTAGAGTCCCTCCGACGACATAAGTTAGGTCGAGATCAACAATCGAAGACTCTCTGCGACCAACGATGTCTGATGATACTAAGGGCTCATCAGTTGTAGCTAGAACTCCGCGCCACCTGTCGGTTTGACTTGCCTGTCTGAAAACTTCATTGACCTCGTCTTTGGTCGTGGCTTTCTCTACTAAGAAGGTGATGTCGGACAGAGAGCCTACCGGAGTTGGAACTCGAACTGCTAGACCGTCAAAAAGGCCAGCAAGTTCTGGAATAATTTCCGTAGTAGCGACTGCAGCACCCGTTGTTGTCGGAATTATATTCGAAGCGGCGGTTCTGGCTCTGCGAAGATCCTTATGAGAGTTGTCCTGAGTATTTTGATCGTCTGTGTAGGAGTGGATGGTAGTCAGGAGTGCTTGTTTGACAACAAATCTATCATGCATGATTTGTGCAATTGGAGCAACACAGTTAGTGGTACACGAAGCATTGGAGTGAATCTTCTGCTCAGTGTTGAATTGATTTACACCAATGACACTAGTGCCGATGTTACCGCCTTTTCCAGGGGCTGAAATGACAACGGATTTTGCGCCACCAGCTATGTGGGCCATGGCTTTTTCTTCTGATGTAAAAACGCCAGTCGACTCGATGACGGTGTGAACGTCGTTAGCTCCCCAGGGAATCTTTTCTGGATTTCTTTGAGCTGTAACAATTATTTTTCGACCACCAATAGTCAAAGTTCCGAGTGTCGGATCTTCATCACTAGTCTCCTTATTTGATTGATGAACTTCGATATCAATTTGTTCAGTGAATTGACCGTAGTTAGAATCGTACTTGATTAGGTGTACCCAGTCGGCGAGAGGTATTGAGCCAGAAGTATTGATGACTTTTAAATCCATCTCTTGGCGATGATAGAGCCACCAAACGCGAAACGCGGTTCTTCCAATGCGGCCGAAACCGTTAATACCGAATGTTTTTTGGGCAGACATAATCTCTCCTTATTCTGAAAATTCTGTTTTTACGTCATTGCTAACAAAGGTGCCGATGTCTTCGCCGTCGACTGCTTTGACAAGGTTGTGTTGTTTGAAAAGTTCAAAAACCATGATTGGCATATCATTTTCTTTTGCCATTGCTAATGCCGCTGTATCCATGACATCGATGCCATCCTTCATAATTACTTCATTGAAGTTCATTGTCTTATATCTTTTTGCCGAAGGATCCTTCACTGGGTCGCTTTCGTAGATACCGTCGACTTTGGTAGCCTTCATGAGTACGTCACATTTAAGTTCGAGCGCATGAAGTGCTGCTCCGGTGTCTGTAGTGACATAAGGTACGCCCGTGCCTGCAGCGAGAATTACAACTCTACCCTTTTCCATGTGGCGAATAGATTTTCTTCTAATAAAACTCTCAGCTACCGCGGGCATCTGTAAGGCAGATTGGACTCTACAAGGAACCCCAGCTTTTTCCAGCGCATCTTGGAGAGCTAGGGCGTTCATAACTGTGGCAAGCATGCCCATGTAGTCAGCTGTCGCCCTCTCGATACCGTTCTTGGAGCCAGCGATTCCTCTGAAGATATTACCGCCACCAATGACGATAGCAATCTGGACATGTTTTATGTAGACCTCTTTTATCTGCTCTGCGACGTTCATCGCTGAGACGGGGTCTATGCCATAAGGTCGATCACCAATTAGGGATTCTCCACCCACCTTGAGTAAAATCCTCTTAAAACGCGTCGCAGACATATGGCCTTTCTTTTTATATTCCTATTTTTGCTTTAATTCTTAATAACTTCCATCTGATGTTATCACCCGTTCGAAAGATTTTATACCAGAAGGGATCAATAATGAGATCGTAAGTTCCGACGAACTCGACCAAGGTGCCGCCATATCCTTTTTTAAAACGATGAAAACCAAACCAAGGATGTTTTTTATCAGGTTCAGGGCCAAGAGAGCCCCAAAGGTCAAAAGATTTACAGCCTGCAGATTTTCCAAAAAGAATCATCTCCCAAAGCATTAAATTGCTCGCCATGACATCTCTGTGGATACTTCTAGAAGCTCCGTATGGGTAGTAGAGTACATTATTCTGAACAAACATGATCCATGAGGCAAGAGTTTTGCCTTCGTAGACTGCTGCAAAAATCCGAATCATTCCTGAGTCTTTAAGAGCAGTCCACATTTTGGAGAAGTAAGTTGGGGAGTGAGCATAGAAGCCCTGGCGCTTAGTTGTCTCAGCTAAAATTTCAAGATACTCTTCCATGCCAGCTTCAGAAGTTCTTTCTTCGATCTTGACGCCTTTTTTTGAGGCAACATTAACGTTATATCTAGTTTTACTTGAAAGATTGGCAAAAAGTTCATCATCTGTTTTGGTGAGATCAATGTTGAAAGAGTATTTTGTAAAGAGGGATCTGCCAGGCACAGCTCCATTTTTTTTCAAGAACTCAGCAATTTTCCAGTGTGCGCTTTTATCAGTAACGGGTTGTGCCACATTAGGCTCGAGTTTTATAGCGACTGCACCGTGTTCTTTAGCAATTTGTTGTAAGCTGCTGAGTTGGAGATCATCTGGTAGGTAGCTTTTTGGTAGATAGCCAATAGTTCTATTAATAAAAGGAATTGTGTGAAAACTCACCTGAAACGCGCGCTGAAGTTTGCCGTTTTCGAATAGACCAATTCGTTCAATTTCTACGCCAGTGTTTTTGCGGAAGTCACCCCACTCCCAAGTTTGTAGGGGGTGCTCAATAACTTTATTGTAAATCTCTCGTTCATCTTGTCTGAGTTTACGTAAAAGCATAGCGGAGTCCATTATAAAGGCTTACTGATTCGTTAGCTATCTATGAATGTGTCGATAGAAAGCTTGCCACTTAGAACATCTTCAAGCATATCGTCGTCAACTATGAGCGTTCTTTTTGTGCTGTAAGGTTTTGAATTCATAAAGGGTTGGAGGGTGTACTCGCCTGGCTCCTCAATGCTTTCAACAAGTTCCTGAGGAATATCTCTCAAAAAACGGCTAGGAAGCTTATTACTTCTGCTTCCAAATAAATATCTCGACATAGCTAGAGTCAGGTATAGTTTCTCTTTAGCTCTCGTCATGCCAACGTAGCAGAGTCGTCTTTCTTCCTCTAATTGATCTGGATCTAGCAAGGAGCGACTATGCGGTAGTAGCTCTTCCTCTAAACCGACTAGAAAGACAACTTTAAATTCTAAGCCCTTAGCTCCATGGAGACTTAGAAGGTTAACTCCTCGGTTAGTTTTTTTGCCAGTCGAGTCAGCAAATTGATTATCTTGGACTAGGGAAATGTTTTCTAAAAACTGCGTCAGTGAAGTAAATTGAGAGGCAACATTTAGAAGTTCTTGGATATTTTCTAGTCGGCTTCTATCTTCTTCGATTTCAGGATTGTATTTTTTTAGATACTCAGACACTTCAAGAATCTTTCTGATAACGTTGCCTGGATGATCCGTTGTCTGAAGTTTTTCAATCATATCTCGATTGGCTTCTACTTTCTCCAATCGTCTTTTTCCGAGCTTAGTTGACCTTGATCTTCCAACGGTGTCATCGGGATTAGCAATAATTCGCGTGTATGAGAGCACATCTTTGATTTCTTTTCGATCATAAAACTTTGTGCCACCAATGAGTTGGTATGGGAGTCCTGCGTTTAGAAGAGCTTCTTCAAATAGTCGCGACTGAGCATTAGTGCGATAAAGAATGGCGATGTCGTTTAGCTCGTTTGTCTTTTGAATTGAATCTATGCATCTTAAAACATAGGCGGCTTCTTGTTCGCCAGTTTGGGCTGTGTACTTTGTTATTTTTGTCTGGTCGGTGTTTTCAGTCCAAAGTGTCAAGATTGGATGCTGAGTATTCTTTGAGACAATATTTGTTGCTGCATCAAGAATCACTTGTGTTGAGCGATAGTTTTGTTCTAAGCGATACTCTTTGCAATCAGGATAATCTGTTTTGAGAGCCAGCATGTTTCTATAATCAGCCCCTCTCCAAGAATAAATACTCTGCGAGAAATCTCCCACGACGAACAAATTGTTCTGAGGATGAGTGAGAAGTTTTGAGAGCTCGTATTGTGCCGCATTGGTATCCTGATACTCATCAATGAGCACGTGTTTAATTCGTTGTTGCCAACTTGTTCTGACTGCCTCGTCAGTTCTTAGGAGCTCTACTGCTTTTAACAATAAATCGTCAAAATCAAGAGCACGGGCTTTTTTTAGTTCTAATTCATACTCTCTATAGATATTGGCAGCAAATTGTTGGAATTGGCTGACTGCTTTTCTTTCAAAATCAGAGGGAGACTCAAGCTCATTTTTAGCTTTTGAAATTGACGCTTTTACCGATTGTGGATTAGTGGCATTTGTATCGTAGCCATGCTTTTTGTATATATTCTTAATAAGTGTGAGTTGGTCGTTGGCATCATAAATGGTAAAGGAGGGATGAATGCCGATTGATTTGCCATGAAAGCGAAGCAACTTGGCGCAAATGCTATGGAAAGTTCCACAAAGGGGCAAGTTTAAGCCAGTCAGACTCTCAATTCTTTCACGAATTTCGTGAGCCGCCTTATTTGTAAAGGTTACAATTAACAAATTTTCAGGATATATTTCATCACCTTTTTCAAGGAGCCAGGCTGCGCGGTAGGTTAAGGCTGTCGTTTTTCCGGAACCTGCACCGGCTAGTACAATCGCTGGTCCGTCGGTGTGTACGACAGCTTCTTTCTGTGCAGCGTTGAGTTTTTCTAGTGACAAGGACACGGCCATCATCCTAACATGTAGAGATTGCCAGTGGTATAGTGTTTCTATGAACAGATTTATCATTGCCAACCTAAAATCAAACAAAACTCGCGACTCGCTCAGAGCGTGGTTTGATGATCTGGGAGAGCTATCAATTAACTCCTTAGAAAAAGTAATCGTGGCAGTCCCCTATCCTCTTTTAGCCATGGCTCGCGATGAAATTATTCGTCGTGGCCTCCCAATTGAACTAGCCGCTCAAGATGTCAGCCCTTTTCCGATGGGAGCTTACACGGGCGAAGTTGCTGCAGACCAGTTAAAAGAATTTGGGGTGACATTCTGTATCATAGGTCACTCTGAGCGTCGTCGCTATCTTGGAGAAACGGATGAGTTGGTTTTTAAAAAAATTGAGATGCTTGGCCTTGCAAGGATTACTCCAATTCTTTGCGTTTCTGAGGAGTCTGTGGAGTCACAGCTGTCCTTATTGACTAATGCAAATGAGAAACTAATAGTCGCCTATGAGCCAATTGGCTCGATTGGAACAGGCAAAAATCAGTCAGTAGATATTGTTTCTGCTTTTGTCAAAAAAGTCAGGAGCGTGTTGCCAGACTTATCAGTCATCTATGGTGGCAGCGTTGATGAAATGAATATTAATGAGTATCTAATCGTGACGGATGGGGCTTTGATTGGCACCGCAAGTCTCGATGCTACTCAGTTTGCTAAGGTGCTGGCTGCTGCTCGAGTCGATGAGTGAGATCGAAAAGTGTGTAGTTTTCAGTTTTATAAATAACTTCATAATACTTCTCAAAATCGGCAATATTTGCGTCCCAGACTCGGATGGCGTTAGGCCCTATTACAGCATTGGTGACTCCATATTTTTCTTGTAAGTTGTTTGATCCAGGGTCGTGGAAGAAATTTCGCAACTCTTCTTCCTTTGAGTAGTAGTTGTAGCCGTGAGACCACAACCAGCCTCTAAATGTTAAAAATGATTGTCTGCCAGTGAGGTTGTATAGCCAGTGATTGTGAGGATCTCCAGTAATCCAAACTGATGATGTTGGGGTGTTAATTTTAACCCAATCCGCTAAACCCATTTCTTCAGCTGAGTATTCTTGATAGCTGTGAGTTGAAAATTGCAAAATTCTAAGGGCGTCAAGTCCTCCAGAAAGAGTCATGCAAATTAATAAAATGGCTGCTGACAATTTTGAAATGATCTTGATTCGACTTTGATTCCAGAGAGTCGCTATGCCATAGGCAGCGAGTAATGATATTCCAACGGATGACCAGACGATTAATTTTGTATTATCCCAAATCCATGGTTGAAATAAGAACAAATTTGGAAGGATAAAGAGCAAAATAAAAGGTGCAAAGATCAGAACTTTACTCCTTTTTTTCTTTGCTAGAAATCCCATTGCAAATGCCAACATTCCTACAATTAATGTAGGCCCCCAGTTTTGTGCCCAAAAGCTCAATGGAGAGATTCCCAGATCATTCGCGTACCAGCCAGGAAACCATTTAATATAACTGAATTTTGATTGGGCGCCCAGAAAAAATACTAGTAAAAGACTTGAAAAGACTGAAACAACTCCACCAATTGACCCCAGTCTTAATATTGATCGCCACGCGTCTTTGAGTTTCTTTTGTTTTAATATGTGTAGAAGACTCCAAAAAATTAGAATAAAACCTGAGGCAATGAAGCTGTGCGCATGTATGAGGGGTAGAAAGCTCAGGCCAATTATCAAGGTTAACATGGTCGCCATTGTGGTCTTTTTCTTATCTGTTAAAAAAGATTTATAAAATATGCTGAGCAGAAACAACGCAATTGGAAATCCAAAGGTAAAAGATCTTTGAGGTATAACCATACTTTGGATTACGGAGATCCATTGAATCCCAAGCTCGGGCATTCTGGTGTATTCCCTAGGTAACTGAGTAAGGAATTTAAAAAATGATTCAGCTTTCCATGCATCCACAAAAAAATACAGAAATCCAAGGCCGCCGTTAAATAAAAAAACCATGCTGGCAAGTTTTGCAATGATATGGGATTTGCTGATCACATAGTAAAAGTAATAAAGACTCACAACACTGAGCAATGAAAAAATAAAACTCGGGGTGATGAAGGCTTGAAAAAATGGCATCCCAATTCGGATCAGCACTCCAGAAATCCAGTCAGCAATAAATGGGTATTGAAGGGGTTCACCTATAAGAAGAGGCCCGTTTGCAGGAGAAAGAGTTCGATAGGCGAAAGCTGAGCCCATGGTGTAATGAACAGCCCAGTCTCCCCAAACATTAACATTTTGGGCAAATATAGACCCATCTGTTTTTTGCACGACAACGTAAGACCAAAAAATACTAAAAAATAATGTCCAGACAAGAAAAAAAACCCAAGTTGTTGCCGGCAGCGAGAGCAACTTGTTTCTCATCACTCCAACCTGGAGTAATCACTGCTAACCCACCCGAGAGAGCCGTTGAAGACGATGCTGTTCCAGCCGAGCTTCGATTCTCCACCAGCAGGTTGAGTAGTGTTTGCCTCAACAAAGCCAAGAGTGATGCTTTCGGTACTTGGTGCACTTCTGACTCTAAGAACTTCCTTGCCATCTTGAATAAAATTAGTTGGCAAAATGCGAACTAGCTGCCCACTCTGAGTTGCCTCAGCGCTAGGACTAGATTGTTTAATGTCTAAGGGTTCAGTTGTGTCTATGGGAGATGTTTCTATTACTTCCTCATTTTCGCTAACCGCAGGCTCCATTTCAGATTCTGAGATAGCCTCTAGCTTGGCAAGCTTCACTCTTACAATCATTCTGTAGCCTTGAACAACGTTAATAGTATGTTGCTGCGATTCATATGATGGCAGTGTTATCTCGAACTCATGCTGGCCAGGTTCTACTCCAGGAACTATTACTGGCGCAAACTCCTTTTCGTGACCGTCTAAAGCCACAATAGCTCCATCAGGAATAGTTATGAAGGAAACTTCAGATTGCTGTTTATTTTTCAAAGGCTCCATTTCATAAATGACTCCACCGCTAAGTTCTGGCCTAGTATCTGGTTTCCAAGTAATGACAGTGAGCAAGCCTTTTCTGAGAGTCACGGATGTCTCGTATGGAACCAGAGACGGATCGTCGGGTTCGATCCTGACCCCGTAGGTGCCGGGCTTAATGTTTTTCTGGATTAGAGGGGCTTTTTCTAAAAACTGACCATCTAAAAATACGGAACTAGGTTTATCAGTGGTGATTACTTGTAAACCAGCTGTAGTATTTTTATCTAAAAGACTGCATCCGCTCAAAAATATGCTTGCCAATATGGCAATGAGAAACCGTTTCATATCAGTAGTGTAGCATGCAACTACTTGGCTAAGGCGAGCTTGAGCACTTGATCAACGGAGGCAACGGGGTGGAAGGTAATTGTTTTTTTCACGCTGTCAGGAAGATCAGCCAAATCTCGTTCATTTTCTGCGGGAATAATGACGTCTGTACTACCCGCTCGATGAGCAGCGATGCTTTTCTCTTTAAGGCCACCGATGCGAAGAACTCGACCTCTGAGGGTTACTTCTCCAGTCATGGCCACAAATCTTTTCACTGGTTTTTTCGTAAATGCTGAGACGATAGCTGTAACCATAGTTACGCCCGCGGAAGGACCATCTTTGGGGATTGCTCCTTCTGGAACATGAATATGTACGTCAGTACTGTCAATCAATTTTTGGTCGATGTGAAGTGATTTAGCTTGAGATTTAACATAAGTAAGAGCAGCTTGCGCTGACTCTTTCATGACGTCCCCAAGTTTTCCAGTTAGTTGCACTTTGCCTTTTCCAGGGGTCAGGGCAACTTCTATGAATAGCATATCTCCCCCGACGCTGGTCCAGGCGAGACCTGTTGCTAGACCAACTTGATCTTTCTTTTCAGCAATTGTTTCGTCAAACTTTTCTGGTCCCAGAAAGTCTTTTAATACTTTTGGTGACAAAATAAGAGCTTTTGTCTGTTTCTCTTTGCTTTCAACTATTTTCCTTGCCGCTTTGCGCGCAAGAGCGCTCATCGTTCTCTCGAGCTCTCGAACTCCTGCCTCTCTTGTGTAGCGGGCAATTAGAACTTTAATTGTTGCATCGCTGAGTGAGAGTTGTTTTGTCGTCATTCCATTCGCAGCTAGAACTTTTTTCAGTAAGTGTTTTTTGGCTATTTGAAACTTTTCTTCTTGGGTATAGCCGGTGTATCTGATAATTTCTAAGCGATCACGCAATGCTGGCGGAATAGTATCAAGTGTATTAGCGGTGGTGATAAAAATCACTTCAGAAAGATCAAAAGGAATATCAAGATAGTGATCCTCGAAACTAGAGTTTTGTTCTGGATCAAGAGCCTCTAGAAGAGCTGCGGATGGATCGCCGCGGAAATCATTGCCAATCTTGTCGATTTCATCGAGCATAAAAACAGGATTGCAGGTTCCAGCTTGTTTTATCCCAGTGATTATTTTGCCCGGAAGTGCGCCCACGTAAGTTCTGCGATGGCCGCGGATTTCAGCTTCATCACGAATACCTCCGAGCGAAATTTTTGTAAATTTGCGTCCCAGGCTTTCAGCAATAGACTTACCGATACTCGTTTTCCCAACTCCAGGAGGGCCGACGAAACAAAGAATAGTTGGAAGCTGGGCGTTTTTTGTTTTTTCTAAACTTTGCTTAAGGGTTAGTACTGCAATATATTCAAGAATTCTATCCTTAACTTTTTCCAAGCCATAATGATTCTTCTCAAGAATCTTTTCTGCTTTGGTAATGTCAGCAGTGCTTTTTGTTTTTTTGTTCCAGGGAAGTTCAAAAAATGTTTCTAGCCACGAGCGAATGTATCCAGATTCTGGATTGTTTGGAGACATTTGCTTAAGTCTATTTATTTCTTTAGCGACCTTTTTGGTTATCTCTGGAGAAAGTTTGAGTCTTTTTAATTTTATTAAGTAATCTTTTGCAATCTCTTCTTCCTCATCAATTTCTCCGAGCTCTTTCTGAATAGTTCTAAGCCGCTCTCTGAGAACGTTTTCCCTCATGTTCTTGTCAAATTTCTTTTGGGTTTTATGAACCACATCTTTTTCAATCTCCATCACCTTCATTTCATGAGCTAGATGTTGGATGACAATTTGGATGCGCTGTTTCACGGAAGTGATTTCGAGGAGCTCCTGTTTTTCAGGAGTGGAGATATTTAAGGTGCTGGAAATTTGATCTACTAGTTCGCCATTTTTCACCCCACCCATAAGCTTCATGAAATTCAAGAACTCAACGGGTTTTCCCATAAGAACAGATTTTCTAAACTCTTTTTGTAAATGTGAAACTAAAGCTTTAGTTTCTTCATCTTTTTCTTCGATATCGTAAAGTCTCACCGCCGAGACTCTAAAGAAAGGCTCTGATTGGTCGAATTTTGTGACCTTAACTCTGCCCATGCCTCTAACCAACGCATTCACACTTTCCCCACCACCCAATGATCTCTCGATAACTGCAAGGGTACCAACGTCGTACAAGTCCCCAGAATTTGGCGTATCAATCTTGTTGTCTTTTTGTGTTAGAAGGACAACTAGCTTGGAGGCTTTATCTGCGCCTTTAATTGCTTTGAGTGAAATTGGTCTGCCGAAGCTAAGTACAGACTCTGTATTTGGAAATAAAACGCCCTCGCGGATTGGAATGGCGGGAAGCTGTAGTAGTGAAGATGGATTTTCGACCATGGATTAGCATTCTAATTGTCAGACTGCTAATTGGCAAGTATGAAATGGGTGGGTCGCCATGGATTCGAACCATGGACCTCAGTCTTATCAGGACTGCGCTCTAACCAACTGAGCTAGCGACCCAAGTTAAGACGTCTATTCTATCATGATTTTGCGATTTGCTTTATTTGGACTTGGTTATTTTGATATCCAATTGAGAGACTTTGATCTGGCTTGAGTTTTCCCTCGATGATCTGCATTGAGAGCGGGTCGAGAACGCTCGATTGAATCAAGCGCTTCAAGGGCCTGGCGCCAAAAACGGGGTCATAGCCGGTTTTCGCCAGGAAAGTTACCAAGGAATCTTCGAATGAAACGTTGATGTCTTTTTTAGTCAATCTTTTCTTGACTAGATCAAGCTGGAGTACAACGATCTTTTTGATTTCGGCCTCTGTGAGAGACTGGAAAATAATTATGTCATCAAGGCGATTGAGAAATTCCGGCCGGAAATGAGTACTTAGCTCTGACTCTTTGAGATTTGTAGTCATGATGACGATGGTGTTTTTGAAATCGACAGTTCTGCCCTTACTGTCAGTCAGGCGTCCGTCATCAAGAAGCTGAAGGAGGACGTTAAAAACTTCGGAGTTGGCTTTTTCTATTTCATCAAATAGCACCACCGTGTATGGATGTTGGCGAACGGCTTCGGTGAGCTGGCCACCTTCTTCATAGCCAACATATCCAGGAGGAGAGCCAATGAGACGAGCGACAGAGTGTTTTTCCATGTACTCACTCATGTCGATTCTCACCAAGCGATTTTCATCAGCAAAGAGAAACTCGGCTACGGCCTTGGCAACTTCTGTTTTACCAACGCCCGTCGGCCCCAAAAACATAAAGGAGCCAATTGGTCTGGCTTCATCGGAGATTCCAGCTCTTGAGCGTCTAACGGCATTGGAGAGTGCCCCAATGGCCTGTTTCTGACCGATTACTCGCTTCTGCAGTTCTTCTTCCATGTGCTGCAGTCGTGTGGTTTCTGAGGAGAGCATTTTGGAGACAGGGATGCCGGTCCAGCGAGAAACAACTGCGGCAATATCTTCTTCAGTTACCTCTTCTTTTAGGATTTTTGTGTCTTTTTGGACTGAGGCGAGTTTTTTTTGAGCGTCCTTAATTGCTTTTTCAAGTTTGGGGATTTCTCCGTATTTTATTTCGGCAACTCTCTGTAAGTCATAGTTTCTTTCGGCCTGAATTGCTGATTCCCTGAGTTGGTCCAACTCTTTGCTTGATGACTTTATGGCATCAATGACTTCTTTTTCATTTTTCCAATGAAGTTCTAGCTCTTTGTAGCGTCCTTGAAGTTCGGCCAGCTGTTTTTCAAGATCCTGGAGTCGTTTTTTTGAGGCTTCATCCTTCTCTTTTTTTAGAGCTTGCTTTTCAATTTCTAGTTGTCTGATTTTGCGCTCTAGTTGATCGAGAGCAGTTGGTTTACTTTCATTTTCAATTTTTAGTACAGAGGCAGCTTCATCAATGAGATCTATAGCTTTATCTGGCAAAAAACGATCGGCAATATATCTTCTAGATAGCTGGACCGCAGCCACCAAAGCTGCATCGCGAATTTTAACTCCATGGTGGACTTCGTATTTCTCTTTAATACCTCGTAAAATCGATAAGGCGTCTTCGGGGGAGGGTTCTTCCACCATCACGGGCTGGAATCTTCTTTCAAGAGCTGCGTCTTTTTCTACGTACTTACGGTACTCTTTGAGAGTTGTAGCTCCAATTGTGCGTAGGCCGCCTCTGGCTAATGCTGGTTTGAGAAGGTTGCCAGCGTCTGTGGAGCCCTCTTGAGCACCCGCGCCAACAATTGTATGCAGTTCATCAATGAATAGAATAATTTCGCCGTCAGAGGACTCGATTTCTTTTATGACCGCTTTGAGCCTATCTTCAAATTCGCCTCGATACTTGGCTCCTGCTATCAGGGCTCCAAGGTCAAGCGAGAGGATTCGCTTATTGCGTAACATGTCTGGAACATCGTTATCAATAATTTTTTTAGCGAGACCCTCAACGATTGCTGTCTTACCGGTGCCCGGTTCGCCAACTAGAACAGGATTGTTCTTAGTGCGCCGCGATAATATCTGTAAGACACGTCTGATTTCTTCGTCGCGACCAATGACAGGATCTATTTTTCCTTCACGGGCTAGCGCGGTGAAATCAAGCGTGTATTTTTCGAGTGCTTGATATTTTCCTTCTGGATCACGATCAGTAACTTTTTGTGAGCCTCTCACAGACTTGAGAGCTTCGAGCACGTCTTTTTTTTCTACATCGAATATCTTCGCAATTTCTTTTTGGTTTAACAGCGCCAAGAAGAGATGTTCGGTGCTAATAAATTCATCGCGAAGTTTGCCTGCTTCAGTTTCCCCATCAGCTAAAACTTTCTGCAAATCTGAAGAAATTTTGGCCTGAGTAGGTTCGCTAACAGTTGGAAGTTTGGTTATTTCATCCTGGAGTTCTTTTGCTACTGAATCGGGATTTTTATCTAAAGCTCTCAGAAGTGACGGAACTATGCCGCCAGCTTGTTTGGTTAAAACTAGGGCAAGGTGCAAAGGAACAGCTTCACTTTGTCTTAATTCTCCGACGAGTTGAATAGTGCCTTGAAGGCTCTCGGCGGACTTAGTAGTCAGCTTATCGAGGTTCATGGACTTAATTATATAGAACAATTTTTTCTGAAGCAAACATGGTGGTAGAGCCACCGACCTAGGCACTTATGTCCATAGGATTTGGAAATTTTTTATAACCGTTGCCAGTTATGGGAAAAAAGAGGCGTGATTCTCTAAACCCTTACTCCTTAGAAAGGAGGTGATCCATCCGCACCTTCCAGTACGGATACCTTGTTACGACTTAGTCCTCATCGCCAACCTCGCCGTAGAAGGGCCACTCTCCGCATAAATGCGGAGTTATGGACACCCGCTTCGGGCGCTGCTGACTTTGCTGGCTTGACGGGCAGTGTGTACAAGGAGCGAGAACGTATTCACCGCAACCTGCTGATTTGCGATTACTACCGATTCCGACTTCATGAAGGCAAATTGCAGCCTTCAATCCGAACTGAGGGGCCGTTTATAGGATTGGCTCGGGGTCACCCCGTCGCTACCCGTTGTCGGCTCCATTGTAGGATGTGTGTAGCCCCAGATGTAAGGGACATGCTGACTTGACATCGTCCTCTCCTTCCTCCCCTGCTAAGCAGAGGCAGTCTCGTATGATACGTATAACATACGACAAGGGTTGCGCTCGTTACCACACTTAAGTGGACGTCTCACGACACGAGCTGACGACAGCCATGCATCACCTGTGTACCACTCTCGAAGAAGGCTATGTTTCCAAAGCCGTGCAGGTACATGTCAAATCTGGGTAAGGTTTTTCGCTTTGTATCGAATTAAACCACATGCTCCACCGGTTGTGCGCTCCCCCGTCAATTCCTTTGAGTTTTAACCTTGCGGTCGTACTCCC